>Ga0209504_1000062_pt1 | contig 107069 bp, 106 predicted proteins | sample COGITO_mtgs_1005_FD_184791 | JGI IMG/M metagenome (GOLD analysis project Ga0209504, IMG submission 184791) | Pelagic marine microbial communities from North Sea - COGITO_mtgs_100511 (SPAdes) (version 2) | ecosystem: Environmental > Aquatic > Marine > Epipelagic ... | reverse complement strand
ATTTTCCAAAGATGGAAATTTTATTAATAGCCCTGACTATGTCATAGGAGTCTTTGGTGAGGAACCCTATGCAGAGATGCTTGGAGACCTCAAGGATGTTTCTTTTGCAGCAACTGATCCATCTTATCTTCCTTCGCTTCGAGCATTAAAGGCCCAAGAGATACCAGTGGTCAGTTTATTTTTATCAGGACGACCCTTAGAGGTTAATCAGTATATTAATGCTTCAGAAGCCTTTGTAGCGACTTGGTTGCCAGGCACTGCGGTTGAAGGTATTTCAGATGTAATTTTTCTTCAGAATGGCGAGATTGGATTTGATTTTAAAGGCAAGCTTTCATATTCTTGGCCAAAATCTAAAGCTCAGAGCCTACTGAATGCTCACCATGATTTCTATGATCCCTTATTTCCATTTGGTTATGGTTTAGATTACAAATCACAGGTCAGCTTGCCAGATATCGCCATTGCTAACGTGAATCAAAAAATTGAGCTAGTAAATATATTTTTGGGCACTGCTACCATACCTGGTCAGGAATTTATTCTATCTAAAACAGGCCCTGAGTTCATTTCATCGGATGAGTTCACCTCTCAAGATGGGCAAATTGCTATCTCTAGATTTGATTATCTTAGACAAGACGATGCAAAAAACTTTCTTTTTAATAAAAGCGAATCAATGCAAGGTTTCGGAGTTTCAACCAAGTCTCCGCTTGATATTACGTCTATGCGATCACCTCATTACGAGCTCATCATGAGAGTCAACGACTCTCAGAAGGCACCGTTATATTTTAATGTGACCTGTGGCCAAAATTGCCAAGGAACAGTCAAGCTCCCAACTATGGATCTTGATACCTGGAATACAGTATCTGTGCCCGTATCTTGTCTTGAAAAAGATGGTTTAGATGCTTCAACCATTCAAATAAGAGCTCTCTTTTTTACGCAGGGCCCTATTAATTTTGATCTTCACTCTGTTGCTATTAAAAATGGAGCAACATCAGATCTGAAGGTCAGCTGTTAGGATTATAAAAGTATTGAAATTTTAGATATATCTGCGAAGTCTCCATTCGAAGATTGTCGCTAAATGGATTAGGTTTTTTGTAGTATTGCGTGCCACCAATATAAAAAATAGTGTAAGGGTCAGGCTTCCATTGCATCAAGCCTTCGAGGTAGTAATTGTCTTGAAAATCATTTTTTTCAACAATTAGTCTTGATGACAGGGCATTACCAAATTGATAATCTAGCTCAAACCGATTGATTTCACCACCATAAAATTCTTCGTTAGTAGTTTTACTCCTTAGTTCCGTGAATCTTTGCTGCAGGTTCATTCTTAAAGCATCTGAAAATTTAATCCCAGCAGAAATGTTTTGCGTTTTTTGGTCGCCGATTACTGGTGTATTAATATTATATGCAATTTGATCGCCGACTTCGTAACGATACCCAAGGGTGAAAGTCTCAGAGGGGGAGAATTGAACTGCAAGCTTTATTTCATCCTGCTGGCCAAAGCGCTGGCCTTCAAATATTTCACTGGCCTTGGTCACAAATTCAAGCTCACCCTTAAGGTTCAAACTGGTTTCAGCATTGAGTTTGAGCTCAAGGCGCTCTCTAGTTTTTTGACCTTGATAATTTAGTCTATTTTGCTTACTTGCATGAAGGCTGATTTTTCGTAGGGACCCCTCATAGCGGAAAGTTCTTCCATGCCAATAGTTCCGCTCTTTGTAGTTGTTCTTGCTCACCAGACCTACACTAGATCTATAGGTAGGTGATACATCTTTATATCTAATTCCACTATAGGAACCTTCCACAATATGCCTCAGACGAATATTCTTTGCAGTGCCTGAGAATTTTTCTCCATCCATTGCATAGGTTTTACCTCCAAACGTGTCATTGGTATCCAAGAAATTGATACGACCTTCCTGAGTTTCGCTGCGGGCAAAGTTTAAATCCACCCTATAGTCTTCTAAAAAATTAATTAATCCATCAATTTCAAGCAGAGACCCATGCCCACCTGAATGATAATCCCTGTTGGTATAAAGTATTCCCACATTAGACTGGTTAGGAAGATTCCTTTTAATCCTTCCTATGGTCACCTTACTTTTACCTGCGTTTCCTTGATAAGAACCATATTCACCTGCAGCTAAATAGGGTGATATTGCATCAGTAGCCTGCATAAAATATAGCGAGTTACTTTCTCCCTGATTAATGTACTTGACTGCGCCTAAAGGGGCATTAATAGATCGAGTGTAAACCGATCCCAAATCTGATTTAAGCAGCTCAGAACCCTCAAGAAAGAAAGTTCTTTTTTCAGGATAGGAGGTTGCAAAGGTCTGGTTGGCCATGATAACCGGAGCATCTGACTCTACCTGAGAGAAATCAGGATTGATTGTATATTCAAGAGAAGCTGATTTACTTAGGTCAATCAACCCACTAATCCCAATCTCATAGTTTGGGTTTTGAAACTCTAAATCTTTCTCAGGTCTTGTGCCATCTTGGTTAAGAAATATGTATGGATAAATATAATTTCGTTTTTGTATCGCTGGAGAGCCAAGAGAAATAATCTCATCAGCCTGGCATGCATAGCAATTTTCCCCGGGTTCATTCTTATAGGAGCTAAAAACAGTTTCTAGTCCAGGCTCAAAAGACTTCCTTAGAAATCCAATTTTCCATTCCTGAACCTTTTTTTCTGGAAACTGGAGCTCCGAGAAAGGAATGGCAAGTTCGGCGCTATAACCATAACTTGTGATCATAGCTTCGGCTTCATAAACTATATTCCAAGAGGCATCTGGTTCTGATGAAGAGGTATGTTTCTCATCTAACTGAGACCCCATGGCATTTAGGCCAACTAAAATTCCATATCTACCATCTCCATAAGGGTCCGCCATTAAGGCAACATAATCTTCTCTCCAAGCTGTATCTCGATCTTTGATGGTAGCCCTAACTTTTGATGGATCTCCATAAGCTTTAAATGCAATGTATAAAAATTCACTATCAAACTTAAGAAAGGCGGTTGTTTTTAACCGGGCAGGCGCATTTCTTGCTGGCACCACCTCGTATTCTAAATTAAATTGCTGAGCTTTTGCCCACTCTAAATCCGTGACATTGCCATCTATTTGAATTTGCTCAGCATTTAGGTATGCAACACAGGCCATGGCAATGCAACAAGCCTTAAGGGGAGAGTGTAATACTTTAATTTTCATTTAGAGTGCTTAACCTGCCTAGCCATTAGTAATTTACTTTTATGAATAACTGAGTTTTAGACAGCTATTTTAATCTCGACCATATTAAATTAATAGACAGCAAAAAGCTTGATCACTCAATAAAATTATTAAATAAATTAGATAGGAATTCTAAATGATTTGGGTATAATCATTCTCATTATGGCAGATAGCAAGAAAAAACAGACTAAGGTTTACCTAATACCTGAAAGCGAATCTCGTGATAGTCATACTTATCACTACCTCGCAATCAAAACCAAAAAGTTAGTTATCGAGAATCAAAAACTTAGACTAAAGAAATTCAATCCTGCAAAACAGGTTCATGAATGGTTTGTTGAGGCTAAGCTCCCACCACACTCCAAATAACAGATTATTTTTTTTTCTGTTTTTCAGTTTCATCTCGATGCTTTTTTAGATAGTTCATAAAAGGCGTTCCACCTGTCCCAGTTATTGTCGACCCACCCCTACCAAATGGATTTTCAATTTGAGCTTGCTTGTGGATATAGGTGCCTGCATATTCTAAGTGCATGGCTCTAAATGCCCTGATTTCTTCAAGACACTTGTTATAGGCCTCAGTCAGCCTCTTTGAACCACTGATAATTTTTTGTACCTGTGTTTGATTTTCTAATTTTTTAATAAAATCTCGATGCTTTGGCGGCATATAGTCTCTCATCTCATTCAAGTAATGACGAAGGTGATCTTTGGTATGTTTAATTTGCAGCGCTCCATCTAGTGATGGAATAATACTGCTTTGTGCTCCCGTCTCACCTCTATAAAATTGTGGAGTATTTTTAAATTCCCCCTGGTAAATCAATCCATTTTTTAGATCTGGGTTATCCTTAGTACCAAAAATAAAAGGCCTCACCCTATGGTAGTAAATGTAGGGATCACATTTTTCTGGCATTCTTGAGAAAATCTCATTAACCTTTTTCATTGAGATTGCTATCCTGCCAAGCAATAGGCCAGTCTCTGTTTCAGAGTCATCTGCACCTAGTGTAGATAGCTCACTGCAAGCTAAAATTGCATCACTGGCTGCATCTTCAATGCATACATGAATAGTAACAAACCAATCCTCATCAACTCCTCCCAGAAAATTATTAATTAGACCAACATTCTCTAAAGAGATAGGCTCATCAGGATCAATTAAAAACCAGTTATCTAGGCAATAGCTAGCATAGCTAAGTATAGGTGGGCGCCCTTGATTAGCTGCCACTTTTACCCATGGATTCGCTAGAGCTTTAGGAAGCTTGTCATGGGGCTGAGAGTCACCCCAAATATAGGCATGAGCTATAAAGCTCAGTTGAGACATAGCAAGCTTTAAGTCTCTATTCACTTGATTAATAAGCAACTCATCGATTGATAAGTCCTTGGGAGACAGCTTGTTGATGGTTGATTGAACATTTCCAGTTAAAAGTAATTTTGGTAGGTTGGAGCATATTTCTTCAATTCTTCCACAAGACTCCGAGTGAATAGAATAAGACTTAGATGGAATTTTTTTTGGTAGAAAACCCTGCATATCAATCCCCCAATTTTTATGCGTTAGGTATCAATTATACATAAAACTTATATTACGCCTCGTCTGATTGTTTCCTAATATCTGAAGATGAAATGTCATCTCTAAATACTTCCTCACCAAACCCTATAAAACGATCACTAATATGGGGAGGGATGTCAACAGATCCGAGGCTAATAAATTCTGTTTTTATTTTTCGCCCAAATACTAGAAAATTAATATTATGGCTGTTAAATAGGTCTAGCTTGGCGAGCATGTCCTGGCGACTTAGGTAAAATTTTTCATCCAAGATTCTTGTGAGGGTATCTGCGCCTATAATAAAAACTGAGTTAGGGAATAGAGCAGCTTTATCTGTAAATTTCCCAGCCTTTGTTAAAACCCAATCATGGTGTCCATCAAATTGTAGAAAACTTCTTTGAATCTCATGATAACTCAGAGGCGGCTTATCAGCATTTTGCACGCATATTTCATATACCAAGCCTAAACCAGTTTTATCTTGAGCCAGCTTACTCATCGCGAGATGCCCCGAATGCAAAGGGTTAAATGAACCGGGAAATATTAGCTCAGGCATTCGTGATGAGGAGGCATCAAAATCAATTTGATTATCAACCAGTTTGATCCAATTCTTTTTGGCATGAATAGAGGTAATAGTTAGATTGGGAGCCTCTTCTAAACTTGTTTTAATTTCACAAGCATCAGCAATTGAGAGAATAATATATTGAGTTAATAACGCCTCTTCTTCAGCCCTTGTTAATTTCCCTTTATTGAATTTGTAGGCATAGCTTTTAGAGTATTTATGAGTCTGAATAGCAATAAAAAATTTATGGTCACCTTTTTTGGAGTAATTGGTAGCCAATGAGGCGGTTATGGCTATGCCAAGAAGGTATCGAGGATGACTCTTAGGATCAATTTTCTTTGCCGCACTGAATGCTTTGGCTGCCATGCTTAAGGTCGTATCTTCACTGCAATATTTATCTGGTTTTTTTAATAAATAATAATCAAGGGACTCGCGAGAGTAGGGAATGTAAGACTCTAATACAGAGTTGCTTGCTCCCGGGACTCTGAGCAAGTCTGAGACTGCATCTGAACCTCCCCCACTAGAAACTAATACAAACCTATACCCACTCGCATGTATCTGTTTAATTAAGCTCTGAGCATCCTTCATAATTTCTTTAGTTTTACCTAGATAGGCTCTATTTTATGTGCATAATCCTAAGATTGTGGAAATAAATAAAAACAATCTTTTAGAGGCCTTAAATAGCGCAAGTTTTCCAGTGTTAGCGGCTTCCTTGGTCCATATCACCCGGAATATCAAGATTTTAGATCAGCTCCCAAAACCTCAACTGGCAATGCTTGGAGATACTCAGGGGTCTTTTACAGATGAGCAGAAAAAAACTATTTTAGAAATTGCATTACCATTAATAGAAGAATATCTCTCCGACGTGTCTTTGCGGGATTTTTATACCCCTAGCCCAAATGATCTGCAGCAAATTATGAGCTATGTAGTTGGCTCAGAAGTATCCAGTGAGTATGTTCCAATGATGGCTGAAGATATGAAGCTTGCGATTAACCCCTCAAAACAGAACGCCAAGTCAAAGACTCCAAACCCTCATGATCTTAGTATTCTGATTATAGGTGCTGGAATGTCAGGTATTTTAATGGGTATTAAACTCTCAGAGCGGGGCATTCCATTTAAAATTTACGAGAAAAATGATGACGTTGGCGGTACTTGGTTTGAAAATATTTATCCAGGATGCAGAGTTGATATTGCAAATCATTTTTACTCCTATTCATTTGAAGAAAATCACCAATGGTCCCAATATTTCTCAGAGCAGCCCGAGCTGCAAGACTACTTCAAAAGATGCTTTCTAAAACATAATTTAAATGAAATAACTGAGTTTAATAGGAAAGTTGAGGCCATGACATTTAGTAAGAAAACTAATTTATGGACCATTAATTCATCTCAAGGTGACAATGAATTCGTTAATGAGTTTAATTTAGTTATTTCATGTATTGGACAGCTTAATCAGTCTAAATTACCTGAGATCAGTGGCTTAGATTCCTTTAAGGGTGATATATTTCACTCGTCGCAATGGCCCGAAGATTTTCAGGTAGATGGTAAAAAAATAGCGGTTATTGGAAGTGGGGCAAGCGCATTTCAGATTGTTCCCTCTATTGCCGATGATTGCAGAGAGCTTAAGGTCTTCCAACGATCTCCCCCCTGGATGTTTCCAAATCAGGACTATCATCGAAAAGTTGATGACCATAAAAAATGGCTGTTAGAAAAAATTCCTGGCTATTCACGCTGGTATCGTTTTTTGTTGTTTTGGCCAGGTTCTGACCAGCTTCTAGACAGTCTTTTTATCGATGAAAATTGGGATGGACAGGGCACCTCAATCAATAAAACCAACGATCAGATGAGGCAAATATTTACAGATGCCATGCTGTCTCAAATCTCAGATGCCTCGTTGGCTCATAAAGTTATTCCAACCTATCCCCCTTTTGGAAAGAGGATGTTGCAGGATAATGGTGCATGGCTCAAATCTTTGCAGAAAGAGAACGTGAGCTTGATAGTGGACCCTATTACTGAAATTACCTATGCTGGAATTAAAACCAATAATAGTGTTGATCACTTTGACGCTATCATTCTTGCCACGGGATTTAAAGCGCAAGAGTTTCTTTCGTCTTTTCCTGTGGATGGCGGTGCTGGAACATTTCAGGAGCGGTATGGTGACTCTCCGGAGTCTTTCTTGGGGATTACCTGCGATACTTTGCCCAACTTTTTTATGACCTATGGTCCTGGCACTAATTTAGCGCATGCGGGCAGTATTATCTTTAACTCAGAATGCCAGGCTAAATATATATGTGCAGCAATAGACCACATGATAGAGCATCAACTTACATCCATTGTAGTTAAACCCGCAGTCGTGCAAGAATACCAAGCAAGACTGGAAGAACGTTTAGATAAGATGGTTTGGCAGCATCCCTCTGTTTCAAGTTGGTATCTAAATACTCAGGGAAAAGTAGTCACCACTTCTCCATGGAGATTGGTAGAATATTGGAACTGGACAAATAACTTCAACCCTAGAGATTATGAATTATAAATACCTACTCTTAGCACTTTTTTCGTTGGGTCTTGCGGCCGAAGAAAAAAAACCGAATGTCATTATATTTTTAGTTGATGACCTAGGGTGGGCCGATATATCCTTGCGAGGCGCTGATATCGATACTCCAGCTATAGATTCTCTATTTACTGAGGGCATGGCACTTGATCGCTTTTATGCTACACCTATTTGTAGTCCGACAAGAGCAGCACTCATGACTGGTAGAGATCCCATGCGACTAGGAGTTGCTTATGGTGTCGTTATGCCCTGGATGAATAATGGTGTTCATCCTGATGAGCACTTTATGCCAGAATCATTTCAAAGTGCAGGTTACCAAACTGCAATGGTTGGGAAATGGCACTTGGGGCATTCACAACAAACTTTTCATCCAAATTCTAGAGGCTTCGATGATTTTTATGGACATTTGCATACTGAGGTTGGATATTTCCCTCCATTTGCCAATCAAGGTGGGGTAGATTTCCAGCGAAATGGCACAACAATCTCTGACGAAGGCTATGAGACATTCTTGCTTGCTGAAGAGGCTTCACGCTGGATTGAAGAGCGCAATCCTGATAAACCCTTTTTCCTTTACATGCCCTTTATTGCACCTCATAGCCCATTAGAAGCCCCAGATGACTTAGTTGAGAAGTATAGCCAGATGGTTGATACCCGGGAACTAACGCGAAGTGAAGCTATTGATAGAACTAGAAAATTAAATGGCTTTTCTCCAAGCGCTCGCCCAATATATGCGGCTGTGGTTGATGCTTTAGATCAAGCTATTGGCCAAGTGCTTGAGACACTAGAATCTGAGGGTATTGAAGAAGAAACAATCATTCTTTTTAGCAGTGATAATGGTGGCGCAGCCTATGCAGGTGGAGGTGCTGATAATTTCCCACTCAGAGGTGGTAAGGGAGATACCTATGAGGGAGGTATCAGGGTCATCGCTGCCATGAAATGGAAGGGCAGAATAGCTCCCAACTCTTCCTTCTCTTCAGTCATGACTGTCATGGATGTTTTTCCAACTTTAGCCAGCGCAACAAACACTCAGATGTTGAATACCAAAGAGCTTTGGGGCCGAGACATGTGGAAAGCAATTGATGGCTCTAAGGAGATCAAGCTGAACAAAGAAGTATTTTTTGCGTCTGAGACACCTAATTATGGAGAGTTTCACACCACTGTTTTTAATGATCAATGGAAATTAGTGCAGGTAATTTCTAGCTCACTGATGCAAATAAATGTTAAAAATCAACTATTTGATATAAGCAAGGACCCTAATGAGTATGAAGATCTTGCCTTTAAATACCCAAAGCTTGTTGAGCTTATGGCAGAGAAAATTCGAAAATGGAGGGCGCTTCATCCTATATCAGGAACCAGGGTTCAGCTTGTTCCCCCTCCAGGCTGGCGAGCTCCCAAAGATTGGGCGAGCTACACCATACCATTGGAGAACCTTCAGGATGATACATCTCTAGGGTTTGGAGTGCATGCGCATCAAATTTTGGATTACTTGATCAAGGATCACGGTAGAATTATTTATGATTGCAAGCCTGGGGATTGGGAGAGAGGAAAGTGCAAGGCACCAGAAAAGCCCAAGGCTCATCAACACTAATGCTTCGAATTCTTGTAACCTGCTTTCTTGTTTGCTCACTGCCTGCTCAATCGAGAGACATAGTTGAAACAACCTTTGCTTATTGGAATAAGCCAGACATCCAGGTTTTGTATTCTGCTCCACCAGCCATCACCTCTGAGACAAAAATTTTATTTATTGTGCATGGTGCCTCAAGGACCGCTAGAAAATATCTTAATGATTGGCTTCCACTTGTTCAGGGCAGGGATGTGATTCTTGTAGCACCTAAATTCTCTAAAGAATTTTACAATGAGTATGCCTACCTCATGAAAACTAATAAACAAGGAAAACGACTTAGCAATACCTTTCTAGATTTAAGCTCGTCCCTTGGTGACCTTTATGATTTCTTTTCTACTAAATTTAATTTAAAAACTACTAACTTTAGACTTTATGGTCACTCAGGTGGCGCTCAGTTTGTGCATCGATACTTGCTGTTGAGCGATGAGACTCGTATCGATAAAGTGGCTATAGCTAATGCTGGTTTTTATACCTTTGCCGATTCATCAATTCGCTTTCCTTTTGGCATTAAAGACATGAATGTTTCTGAAAATCGTTTGCAATGGCTATTGAGTTTAAAGGGTGGAATGTTTCTCGGGGATCTGGACAATGATCCAAAGCATAAGTCTCTTCCATCTATGCGCAAAGCCAGACAACAAGGCAGACATAGGTTTGAAAGAGGCACAAATTTTTTTAATCATCTAGTTGAGCTAGGTGTAAAGAGCAATCAGCCCTTTAGATGGAGATATCAAGTGGTTCCTGATGTCGCGCATGATAACGCTGGTATGAGCTTAGCTGTATCAGAGTTTCTGCTAGAAGATCTTTAGGAGGTATGATTGTTAATAAATTCTTCTGCCTTTGAGAAGATTCTCTTTTTTCTATCTTGATCTATCTTATCCAAAGATTTTGGCATCAATGCAAGCCTGGGGTTGCCGGTAAAAAAATCACGATTGCGCTCAATAAATCTCCAGTAGAGACCATCAACAACATCACACCACTCATCTTTTTTGTAATTTGACATTCTCAACATATAGCTGGAACCACAAATATATGGCTTGGTTGAAAATATACCGCCATCTGCATATGTGCCCATGCCATAGACATTGGGCACCATGACCCAATCTGCAGAATCAACATACATTTCCATGAACCATTTATAGATTTCATTAGGAGCAATTCCTGCAAGATTCATGACATTGGAGATAATCATCAAGCGATTAATATGATGCGTGTAACCAAACTTAAGAGAGTCTTTGATAGCGTCGTCCACTGGAGGAATTCCAGTAGTGCCCTCATACCAACTGCTGGTTAAACTACCTTTGTGAGACCAAAAATTAGCCTCTTTGTATTCCGGCATATTTTGCCAATAAACACCCCGAATAAATTCTCTCCAACCCAATATTTGCCGAATAAAACCTTCGATGGAGTTAATAGGAATGGCTCCGTTGGATGAATGAAAAGCTGATATAGCATCCACAATACACTCCATGGGATCAAGTAAACCAGAGTTCAAATAGGGTGAGAGCAGCGAATGAAAGAGCATAGAATCCTCTTTATCAATCGCATCTTGAAATTGACCAAATAATGCCAAGCGCTCATCTAAAAAATGACCTAACTGTGCTCTTGCTGCTTCATGGGTCACTGCCCAATTAAACTCTTCCAGTGTGCCTAGGGATTTAGGAAAGCAATGCTCTACATCCACCATGGCTTCAATAGTCAAAGGATCCTGAAGCGACTTTAATCTCGCTGGTATCTTGTCTTTCAGCTTGGATATACTTTGCTGGTTATCCTTATCATAATTCCACTTGCCGCCAATGGGCTTCCCATCCTCCATCAATATATTATATTTTTTACGCAACCATCTGTAGTAATACTCTTGCACAATGGACTTTCTCTCCTTAGCCCATTCTGCAAAATCTTCTACTGAATCAATAAACTTGGTATCTCTATGAATCTTAATATCAACATTATTTTTGGAGCCAAAAAACATGAGTTGAGTAAGCGTATTGTGATCACTGGGCTCGGTGACATGAATCATATCAAAACCTATGTCCCTATATAATTTTTCTAGTTGCTCCATAAAATTAGTTTCATGTTTTTTTGAAATTTTTATATGAATAATATTTTTATATTTTTTCTCCAAGGATTTTTTGAGATGCCTTAAAGCTGAAATTAAAAATGCAATTTTTTGTTTATGATGGTTTATTTGATAGAAAGTATCACAGGGCTCATAGAGAAGGAGGTAGTCGCTTGCTTTGAGTTGTTTTATAGCTAGGTTATTAGCCGCCAGATCATCCGGAAAAATAATTCCAAGCTGTTTCATGTATCTCTACCATTTAAGTGCTCTGCCAAAGCTCTGCCAGACAAGAAAGCTGACTCTACCCTAGGAGAGATATGCCAGTCACCAATAGCGAAGATATCATCTGCAAGAGATGTGAAGGGTTGATTGTGAGTCGCTCTTTCACATTGGGCAAATTTCCACCTAAATACACTAGAACTGCTTAGCTCAACATCACTCTCTAATAGGGATTCAAGAGTGTGATGGCCATAATTGATTAAGGACTCATCTGACTCACCCTTTTTTAGCTGACTGCCCGCAGGGGAGAGCTGCACTACCCAAGTTTCTTGAAGGGTTGGATTGTAGAATTTACTCGAGCCGACCCAGCTAACCTCAGCATTCACATTCTTGAATGCATTAAATTTATTCTGATCTTTAAGTTTTACCATCATGCCAACTGCAATACAGGGTGAGAATTCTGTTCTTGGAATTATGGAGCAATCGATTAATTCCTTGGCTTGTGGCAAGGGTAATGAAGAAATCAAAACATCATATGGAACCTGCAGGTTACTCCCAAGAGTCAGGGTTTTGCTCATGGCATTGACATGAGTCGCTTTAGTTTCAAAGTGAATATTCAGATTGCTAGATGATTCTTTTAGTAAAGACTGCATACCATTTTGGTGAATATAATAATTTTTAGTCTCCAGTTGCTGATTGGTCATTAGGTCAATCCCAGAGCCAAGGAAATTCTGAGCACCATTATGTTTTAAAAAATTATGAAAGCTAGGGTTGGTGGAAGTGCAAAATTGAGCGCCAAAATGGAATCTAGCTGTATCTGAATGCCTTCTAGAGCAAAGTCTTCCTCCTACGCCTCGAGACTTTTCATAGATCTCTACATCAAATGATTCTGAGAGATGGTCTGCGCAGGCTATTGAACTCATGCCAGCACCCAGTATGACCACCCTTGGGTTACGACTCACTTCTAAAGATTATTTTTAAATACAATCCCATCTTTCATGACAAACGCAACCTCTGAAACAGCAGCAATATTTTTGATTGGATTTTGCTTAAGGGCAATGATGTCAGCCAGCATTCCAGGTTTAATTTGTCCTAACTGATCTTCAACTCTTAATAGCTTCGCAGTTTCTATAGTGGCACTTTTTAGTGCTGTAGATGCTGGCATTCCAGCCTCCACCATTAAGACAAATTCTTGCCAATTATCACCATGTGCCGAGACCCCTGAATCTGTTCCAAATGCAATTTTTACACCAGCTTTATAAGCAGCAGAAAAGGTAGATTTAATTTTTGGACCAATTTTTTCAGCCTTTGGTCTCACAAGAGCCGGAAAGAAATTAGGAACCTTAGCTTTTTCGGCAACCCAGGTGCCTGCCATGATGGTTGGTACATAGTAAGTCCCTTTATTTATCATGAGAGCCATGATCTCATCATCCATATAGGTGCCATGCTCTATGGAATTTATGCCGGCTCTTACTGCTCTTCGCATGCCTTCTTTTCCATGGGCATGAGCTGCAGTCCATAGCCCATAGTCATTTGCAGTTTCTACAATTGCTGCCAATTCTTTTTCAGTGAATTGCGGGTTTTCACCAGACTTAGCAACACTTAATACTCCTCCAGTTGCGGTAATTTTTATTCCATCAGTACCATCCTTGTACCGCTGCCTCACGGCTTTGATGGCATCTTCAGGGCTATCGATTACACCAGCTTCCGGGGAGGGTGGAGAGTAGCTATCCTTGGACATACCATTAGTGGGGTCACCATGCCCACCCGTTGTTGCAATTGTTTTACCGGAAGTAAAAATTCTAGGTCCAATAATTAACCCCTGAGAGATGGCTTGTTTTAAAGCAATAGTCTCCATGCCTCCATCTCCTAAATTCCTAACAGTAGTAAATCCCGCCATTAGTGTTTTTTTGGCGGCGCTGGCCGCAAACAAGGTTCTGAACTCGGGCTCAATTTTTTCTGGGCGCTCTGCTTTTGGAACATATTCTTGCGCTAAGTGGACATGCATATCCATGAAGCCAGGAAGAACAAAGAATTCTTTGAGGTCTATGATTTCATCATTTTTAGAGGCGGATGCATACCCCTTGGTTACCTCAATAATTTTATTGCCAGAAACTCGAATGGTTAAGGCTTTATTAACCTCACCCGAATCAACATCAATTAAATTGCCAACATGTAACAAGGAATCTGAAAAGCCTATTGTTGAAAAAAATGTAAAAATACCGATAGTTATATATTTCATAGCTTTCCCTCTAGTAGCTGTATCTATTTAAGATACTATTTTTATTCCAAAGTTCATAGACCGCCAACAAAGGATTGAGTGATATTATTTAATAGGAACCATCACTGACTCCAGCTCCAGTCCATTCACGTCTTGAATAGAGAGCCTTAATTCTTTTGTTCTAGGATTAATATCAAGAAGTCCAAAATTATTTTCTGGATAGGTTTGAGTGAGCAAGAGGGGGTCTGATTCATTATTCTTTGAGCCAGCTTTATTTAATCCAGAAGCTGTGAATTCAATAAAATTATTGTACTGATAAATTCCTGATCTATGTCTGTCTCCAGAAATAGCAATAATTGTTTTGCTTTTTGAGTGTTGCTCAATAAACTCTAACAGCCTTAACCTTTCGAGCGGAAAGTTTGCCCATTTTTCGTATCGATGATTTGTTGCAAGAATCTGAATAGATGAGAGCAGAATAATAAGATCTGCAGAGCTTGATTGAAGCGTCTGCTCAAGCCATAACCATTGGTTAGCACCTAAAACGGTAGCCAGTGGATCCTGGTTTGGCTGATATGCACCTGAGTTTCCTTTGGTTAGCTTAGATCGAAAATATCTTGTGTCGAGGCCAATTACTTGCACCTTAAGCCCTTCAATGACTTGCAAGTGATTAAAATAAATACCTTCTCTTTGCCTCCTAGAATCATTGGCTGGAATATCCCAAAAATCCATAAAAAGGGTCTGTGCTGCTGCTTTATTTGGATAGTCTGAACCACCGTCATTAAGCCCATAATCATGATCATCCCAGATTGTCAGAATTTCCTTACCACTTAACCAAGATGGAAGATTTAATTTTTGCTTTTTGTAAGCTTGCTCCATTCTATCTAGTTTGCCTGACCTGGTATCACCATAAACGTTGTCACCAAGAAAAATAAAACTATCTACACTCTCACGGTCTATAGCATCCCAAATTGGTTGATCTTGATCTTGATGCAGGCATGATCCGAGCCCAAATTTATATGCTTTTAATTCATTGGGGGCAGTCACCAGCAACACAAAATATATAATATGTAGGCATAAGCTTTTATTCATAATATTATTATCTCATTGATTCATCTAATTTTGCTTCTATGAAAAATCTATTGCTTGGATTCATTCTCTTTTTGTTTGTATCCTGTGGGCGGGATCAACCAAATGTAGGTATTTCATTCGGAGATTTTATCAAGCCAAATTACTCAACTTTGGTAAGTTTTAAGTACTGCACATTAAAACCTTCCCACTCACTAAATTCACTTGAGAGCTTTATTCCGAGTCTGATTGAACGCCTGAGTAAAGAAAATGCAGATAATGTTGAGGTATTTTTTTATTTCCCTGTAAGACCTTCTCAGACTGATATATCTGAATTTAATCTTGTCTTACATCATTCGAATCAACAATTCCTAGATAAAACAAACGACGCTCTAAAAGCTTTACAATTTTCAAACATTGCTGACTGTCAATTAGAGCAAGAATCAAAAAACTTTTCTAAGTTAAAATCAGACACTTTTGCGACCACAGAAACCTTGGTTGAAACTATGACTTGTGATTATTTGCAAAATTATAATTTTGCAACTTTAAACCTTGTATTTGAGCAATTAATTAGCGCCTTGGCAGATGTGTCAATAGGATTAGAGCTTCACTATTTAGAAACAGCATCTCCAAAACAAACTTTCCAGTGGCGCACTGTCTTTCCTTCAGCAGAAGACCGAGCATCCTTTCTTGAGGATTGGAGATTATTACAAGTTAGCTCAGAGATGCAAGATTTGCTAGCAGAGCAGGCAACTTGTGGTGAATCTGAGTTATTTAAATCGTATAAAATAATCTAGAAATTAGATATCTCATCAGTAATTTTTTTTATGCCGTCGCTGACAGTTGTTACCAGTATCATTGGAAATATTGAGTGGATAATTCCAGCAAGTCCAAGCAAGATAAGTTTAAAAGAGATGACTATTAATCTTGCTCCGTGAGAAAAATAACCTATTTTAGTTTCCGAAAGATGATTGAGGTCTAGCTTCATAAATCTATGTTAATTGAAATAATGTAAAAAGAATAATGAATTTAGATGTCTATTCACCAACTTGGTGTAAAATATTTTTTCTCTAAATATGCGGCATTAGTATAATGGCTAGTATATCTGCCTTCCAAGCAGATGGTCCGAGTTCGAATCTCGGATGCCGCACCATTGCATTCCCACTTGTTTTTTTAAATTCAATTTTTTTAAAGGTAAATGCTAAAATAACTAACATGAATATTAAAAGCGTTTCAACTCCTATTGGCTTTTTTAACGCTGTTTATAACTACACAGGGATTAATAAACTATCCTTTAACGGCCAGCATCAATCTAAGTACCCAAAAGATCAAAAATTACAAAAGAGCATCGATGCCTTTTTTTCTCACAAGGGCTTGCAATCTCTTCCACTCTTGGATTTACAGGGCACAGATTTTCAATTGCTAGTTTGGAATGCTCTTTGCTCTATACCAAGAGGAAGCACAGCATCATATCGAGCTATTGCAGAGAAAGTTGGTTCCCCGCATGCCTCGAGAGCAGTTGGAACAGCATGCAAGCTTAATCCAATCCCTTTATTTATTCCTTGTCATAGAGTGGTAAAGCAAGATGGTTCAATCGGTGAATTTGCACTTGGATCTCATAATAAAAAGTTTCTTTTGGACCTGGAGCAAGCATGAGCTACTTCGACATTATTACCAATGAGTTGTATCAAGCATTTTCCATAGAGCACCTTGCCCTCACTGATGAAAGTTTCATGCATAATGTGCCTGCTGGTACTGAGTCACACTTTAAGCTCATCATCGTGACGGATGATTTTTTAAAGACCCCAAAGGTAAGGCGCCATCAAAGCATTTATAATGTTTTGTCTCAGACTATGCAGGATATTCATGCTTTATCAATTCAAGCTTTTACCATCGAGGAGTTTAATCTCAACCCTAAGATCATCCATTCGCCGGAGTGCTCTAACAGAGATAAGAAATAATGAATAATATTTTTAAAACTATACTTTTAAGACCTTGGCTGACTCTATCAATTATTGCTTTGGTGCTTTTGGTATCTTCCCCAGGATTGAATAACTTTAAACTTGATGCCTCATCAGATGCGCTTGTAATAGAGGGTGATGAAGCTTTTAAAATTTATCGTGAAACTGGAGAGATTTTTGGTAATTCAGATTTTTTAATTGTTACATTTACACCAAATGCAGATTTATTCTCTGCAGAATCGCTTGGTACCATTCGCGCTCTTGAGGTCGACCTAGAGCGGCTTGCGGGAGTGGACTCTGTTTTATCTATTCTAGATGCTCCAATCTTTTTTCAGCCGAAGGTGCCCTTATCAGATCTCATGGATAATCTTAAAACCTTGGACACACCTGGTTTGAACATGGAGGCTGCCAAAGATGAAATTCTTAACAACCCAGTTTATTCGGAGTTAATTATTAGCGCGTCTGGTTCAACCACCGCCATGCAGATTACCCTCAGTGAGAATCCTATTTACAGACAGCTAATAAGCAGACGATATGAGCTTAATGATAGTTCTCAAATTTCCAGGGACACAAGAGAGGAATTAAAAAAAATTAATGAGCAAATCTCTTCTATCAATGAGCAAGAATCAGCACAAAGAGCTGAGCTCATCTCTCAAATCAGAGAGCTCTTAGTCTCCAAGCAATCTTCAGGGACTTTATTTTTAGGTGGAGCCTCAATGATCGCAAACGATATGATGTCTTTTATTAAATCAGACCTTGCAGTATTTGGCTTAGGTGTCGCTTTGGTATTTTGCTTAATGCTATATCTATTCTTTCAAAATTTATGGTTTGTATTCCTGCCCCTGTTTAATGCTTTGATCACAACAGTTTTTACTGCGAGTATTCTTGGTTTGATGGATTGGAAGATCAGTGTTATTTCATCGAATTTTATTGCACTGCTGCTCATACTAACAATTTCATTAACCGTCCATGTATTAGTCAGATTTACTGAGCTCTCAAAGGTTGCTCACACAACTGATGACGCCATCTATTTATCTTTAAATCAGATGGTTATGCCTTGCCTCTTTGCTGCTCTTACAACAGCAATAGCATTCTTATCTTTGATCATGGGCGACATAAAGCCTGTGATTGAGTTTGGTAAAATGATGTCGGTTGGAATGGTGTTTGCATTTATATTGACCTTTACCTTTCTGCCAGCAGCGATGAAGCTTGTTATTAAATCAAATAATACTCATTCTTCAACCTGGATCAATAACATCCCGGACAAGCTAGCTAAACTCACCTTGATAAGGGGAAGCTACATTGCTATATTTTTTGCACTAGCCTCTATGACTATGATTTATGGTGTCTCCAAGCTTGAGGTAGAAAATAGATTTATTGATTATTTTTCGCCTGAAACAGAAATTTATCAGGGGATGCTATTGTTGGATCAGGAGTTAGGAGGAACTGCCACTCTAGAAATTCTAATTGATCAGCCACAACAAGCTGCTGATGATGAATTGCTGTTTGCAGATGATGACTTGTTTGAGGACGATTTATTTGAAGATGACTCCAGCGCAGCATCTGGGTATTGGTGGAATGCTTCTTCACTGTCTAGGCTTGAAGAGATTCATGATTACTTGGATGATATTCCAGAGATGGGTAAAGTGCTTAGTGTTGCCAGTGGTATTAAGTTAGCTCGAATGATCAATGATGATCAGGACCTCAATGATCTTGAACTCGCCCTATTGAGATCTGTGCTACCTGACGATATCAAAGAGACCTTGTTAAGCTCGTATATCAACGAAGACGATTCCCGTGTCAGAATTTCAGCTAGAGTTTTAGAGTCTGCTGAGACTCTAAACAGAAAGGAGCTGCTCCAAAAAATTAATTTTGATCTAGTCAATGAGTTTAATTTGGAGCCTGAACAATTTAAAATTACTGGTCTTGCAGTTTTATATAACAATATGCTGCAATCTCTTTTTTCTTCGCAAATTAAATCTTTAGGGTTGGTTTTTGGAGCAATCGGTTTAATGCTGCTACTGCTGTTTCGATCGCTCAAAATTACATTAATTGCTTTAGCTCCAAATTTAATCACTGCAGGCTCAGTTCTTGGGATGTTAGGAATTCTAGGCATACCCCTCGACATGATGACGATTACAGTAGCAGCCATCAGTGTTGGCATGGCTGTTGATAATACTATTCACTACCTCATTAGGTATAGAACTGAAGTCCAAATGAACAATGCATCACTAGATGATAGAGTGTTGAACTCCCATCATTCTGTTGGTCAGGCTGTGTTTTATACGGCCACAACTATAGCGGCGGGATTCATGATTTTTGCATTTTCTAATTTCACTCCAACTGTATTGTTTGGTGTATTTACTGCGTTTGCTCTATTGGTTTCTTTTTTTGCATCATTAACTTTATTACCTTATCTTTTAAACTTTTTTAACGCATTTCAAACAAGGCAGGCATAACATGAGCGGACCATTAAATGGAATAACTATTATTGAATTTGCGGGAATTGGACCTGGTCCATTTTGTGGCATGATCCTTGCTGACTTAGGTGCGGATGTTATCAGGGTGGATAGAGAGTCACAGCATGGCCAAGGCAATGTTGTAGATTTTCAACATAGATCAAAAACATCACTATCAGCTGATCTTAAAAATCCAGCTACCATCATAGAGATCAAAAAATTACTCTCACAAGCAGATGGCCTCATAGAAGGTTTTCGTCCAGGCGTCATGGAGCGCTTGGGTCTTGGGCCTGATGAATGCTTGGCCATCAATGAAAATCTTGTTTATGGCCGCATGACAGGCTGGGGTCAAGATGGCCCTCTTGCTAAAACAGCAGGGCACGACATAAATTATATTGCCTTAACAGGTGCCTTAGAGGCTATGGGGCGTAAAGGCGAAACTCCAGCTCCGCCATTAAACTTGGTGGGTGATTTTGGAGGCGGCGGTATGTTTTTAGCGTTAGGCATTGTGTCAGCATTATTAAGTATTAAAAATGGCGGCAAAGGGCAGGTCGTTGATGCGGCTATGGTTGATGGAGCCTCTGTTTTAATGTCTATGTTTTATGCTTTCCGTGCATCTGGATTTTGGAAGGACGAAAGAGAATCAAACATGCTAGATGGAGCGGCCCATTTCTATGATACTTATGAGTGCTCTGACAAGAAATTTCTCTCTGTTGGCTCTATAGAACCTCAGTTTTATAGCATCCTGCTAGAAAAACTAGGTATTACCGACGAGCGATTTATTAATCAAATGGATTCTACTCAATGGCCTGAATTGAAAGCTGTGATGCAAGATAAAATTAAGCTTAAGACCCGAGATGAATGGACGGCCATCTTTGATGGCTCTGATGCCTGTGTGGCTCCTGTATTATCTCTCTCAGAAGCACCCGACCACCACCACATAAAAGCTAGAGATACCTTTGTTAATTTTGATGGTGTTATTCAGCCAAACCCTGCACCACGTTTTTCTGTTTCTAAGCCTGAAATTAAGCATGCTTCAGTTAAAGCTGGTCAAAACAATGACGAGCTTTGCGATCGCTTTCAGCTTGATAGAGCTTGCTTTAGCTAAAGAAAAATTCAGTATTTTTAGATGTTGCGTTTTGTAAATCTTGCATTGAAATCTTCATGAGTTGACTAATCTCATTAGCAATATGCGGGAGATACTTTGGTTCGTTTATATTCTTTGTTGGCTTGTTTGGTAAATTTTTTGGGAGTAGATACGGGCTATCGGTTTCTAGCATTAATCGATCTAGCGGAATATTTTTAATTGAGGCCCTAAGATCTTTGTTTCTTTTTTCATCACAAATCCATCCAGTTAAACCAATGTATGCTCCTAGCGCTAAATAGTCATCAAGCTGCTTTTGGCTGCCTGTAAAGCAGTGGACAACGAATTTTGGTAGCGAGGTCAGATTGGTCTTCAAAATTTTGATAAAGTCATCATGAGAGTCTCGTTGATGAAGATAAAGAGGTTTCTTGAGCTCCTTTGCAATCTCGATGTGCATTGTAAATGAATCTCTTTGGACCGCTGGTGGCGAAATATTTCTAAAGTAGTCCAGTCCAGTTTCACCTATAGCATCTGGATGAATTGCTTTAAGCTTATCAATTAGAGGCAGGCCAGCCAAGGCCAGAATTTCATTTGCATGGTGAGGGTGAATGCCTGCTGTTACAAAGAACTTAGAAGGATCAATGGATTTAATTTTTTGAATTGGGTCCAAGTCGTCCAGACTTGCAGCCAATAACACGAATTTTCTAACATCAACCTTTTCAGCATCTTGCAATACTTGATGCAATGTTTCTTTAAAAGAGGGGTGCGTAAAATTACACGCAATATCTATAAATCCAGCCATTTCTATTTTCTATCAATTACAATATTGCAATTATCTATTAATATGAACCAGTTTGACCAATTTCAACACGCTTTAAATCTTACAAAGGTTTCAGAGTCTGTGTTTTCATTCACCCCTGACCCAAAATATTTTGTTGGCAACACTCCTCACGGAGGCTACCTAATGGCGCTAATGAATAAAGCTCTTGCAAGCGTCATGCCTCATCCCAGTGCAATTAATTCAAACGTTTATTACCTAGATAGAACAGATCCAGCAGAGGCAGAAATTCATATTGAGATTCTTAGAACCTCTAGAGGCTCTTCAATGGGTCAAGCAAGACTAATTCAAAACGGAAAGACCACATGTTTGTTCTCGGGCCTTTATTCAGATTTTAAATACATGAAAGGGCACTCTGGTTTAGGCACTCCATTGCCTGCCATTAAGGATTCGCTTGACGAAGCTCAATTCAAACGCATGAACTACGACACTCTCAAGCCTGGTTCTACTCCATCATTTATTCAGCAGCTTGAGCTATCCGTCCACCCTCATCATGCATGGTGGGACAGCGCATTGCCTGTCGGTGAAGCAGAGGCTCGGTGCTCTGCTTATTTAGAGCTAATTGGCGGCCCAGCTAATGAATTGGTGCTTTCTTATTTATCAGATATCTTGCCCCCAGTTGTTCAGAATAAATATGGATCTCTTGGCTGGGTTCCAACACTCACTTTGACAACCAATATTCGACAATTACCCACCACCAATAAACTATTTATTGATGGTCATGCTAAAGATATTAGCAATGGCTATTTTGAACAAGATTGTAATATCTGGGATCTGAACGGCAACCTAGTTGCTACTAGCCGTCAGCTCGCAAAAATTTTAAAATCCGAAGATAAAATATCTTCATAACATCACGAGGCAAACCCTATGAAATTTACTGGTACAAAAAACTATGTTGCAACAGAAGATCTCAGCATGTCTGTTAATGCAACCATTGCTCTAGAGAGACCCCTGATTATTAAGGGTGAACCAGGCACTGGAAAAACCCTCCTTGCGATTGAGGTAGCAGAAGCATTGGGTATGCGGCTGATAGAGTGGCACGTCAAGTCAACAACTAAGGCGTCACAGGGACTGTATGAGTATGATGCGGTGACCAGACTTAGAGATTCACAACTGGGGGATGAGAGAGTTAAAGATATTAAAAATTACATAAAAAAAGGTAAATTATGGGAAGCATTTGAGTCTGAAAAGCAGGTCGTTCTGCTTATAGATGAGATCGATAAAGCTGATATTGAATTTCCAAATGACCTGCTGCAAGAACTCGATAGAATGGAGTTCTTCTGCTACGAGACAGGCGAGACTATTAAAGCTAAAAAGCGCCCATTAATTATCATCACCTCGAACAATGAAAAAGAACTTCCAGATGCTTTTTTACGACGGTGCTTTTTCCATTACATTCAGTTCCCAGACAGAGAGACCATGGAAGGAATTGTTAAGGTGCATTACCCAAAAGTTAAAAAAAATCTTGTAAAAGAAGCCTTGGATGTATTTTTTGATATCAGGAAAATTCCCGGAATGAAAAAGAAGCCTTCGACCTCTGAGCTAATTGATTGGTTGAAATTGCTAATGTCTGATGAGCTACCTGATGAGATATTGAAAAATACAGACTCATCAAAAGCCATACCTCCACTCTACGGGGCGCTGCTAAAGAACGAGCAAGATGTTCAGCTTCTTGAGCGTTTAGCCTTTATGTCTAGAAGAGATCAATCAAAGTAAATAATAATGCTCATTAACCTCTTTCATACCGTTCGCTCTGCTGGCGTTCCCTGTACTTTGAGAGAGTTGTTAGATTTACTAGGAGCGCTTGAAAAAAATGTAGCTTTTGCCGACATGAATGATTTTTATTTTCTTGCAAGAACTGTTCTTGTCAAAGATGAGAAACACTACGACAAGTTTGATAAAGCTTTTGAAATATACTTTAGAGGTATAGAGACGCTTGAAGATATTTTTCAAGCATTAATTCCTGAGGATTGGTTACGCAAGGCTTTTGAAAAAGAATTAGATCCTGAGGAGTTAAAAAAAATTCAGTCCTTAGGCGGTCTAGAGAAGTTGCTAGAAGAATTTCAAAAACGCATGGAAGAACAAAAGGAAAGACACGAGGGAGGCAATAAGTGGATTGGAACCAATGGCACTTCACCTTTTGGAAATAATGGACAGAACCCTGAGGGTATAAGAGTTGGAGGCGAGGGCGGCCAAAAGAAAGCAGTTAAAGTTTGGGAGCAGCGTCAATATCAAAATTTAGATGATTCGGTTGAAATTGGTACTCGCAATATCAAGATGGCGCTCAGAAGACTTAGGAAGTTTGCTAGACAAAGCAATGACTATGAATTGGACATGGATGGCACCATAAAATCTACTGCAAAAAATGCAGGCATCCTCGATATCAACATGATTAGAGAGAGAACAAACCATGTAAAAGTTTTAATCTTTTTTGATGTTGGCGGCTCCATGGATCCCTATATTAAGCTCTGTGAAGAGCTTTTCTCAGCTCTTAAAACAGAATTCAAGCATTTGAAATATTTCTATTTCCACAACTGTGTTTATGAATCAGTTTGGGAAGATAACAGAAGGAGGACTCAGGAAAGATTTCTTGTACAAGATATTATTAATAAATATACACCTGACTACAAAGTAATTTTTGTAGGCGATGCCACCATGGCGCCCTACGAAATAACCAATTCTGGAGGTAGCATTGAGCATTGGAATGACGAACCAGGCGGCGCAACCATTAAAAAACTATGCAAGCATTTCGCCCGTGTGGCTTGGTTAAATCCTGTGCCAGATGACCATTGGGACTATACCTCTTCTTTATGTATCATAAGGGAGCTTGTGGAAAATAGAATGTTTCCATTAACTTTAAAAGGATTAGAAGACGGTATGTCGGAGCTATCTAAATGAACACAGTGAACGTAATCAAAAAGAAAAGTGATGGAATTAAGTGGGGCCCTTTCACGCTGAGAATTCCTTTCATCCATATTCAATTTAGATCTGCTGAGTTTTTACAAGGCTTGGTTATTTCCGGCGCAACAGCCTTTGCTGCAGCACCCCTAGCCATGAAGCTTGGCCTTACGTTTGAAGAGGCTGTGGCTGTCAGCATGGTCGCTGGAATTTTTATATCTTCAGGACCTCTATTATTTGGTGAGCCTATGGCACCCGGATGGGTGACTCCGGCAGTTCCTATTGTGATGGGCGCTCTCGCTGCAGCAGGGTTTTATGGTGTTCCGCCAGATGGCTCTGATACCTGCATCGATGGTGTGTGTAAGTATCATCCAGAAACTTTTCAATTTATGGCAGCTATGTGCTTTGAATTCACAGCCTTAATTCTTATACTGGGTTTGACCGGCTGGGGAAAGCTGCTAGTAGAGAAAATTCCTAACGGGCTCAAAGCTGGTATTATTCTTGGTGCTGCTCTTGCAGCGTTTTACCAGGTATTTTTTGAAGATTTTGATTCATATTTAGCACAGCCTATTTCTATGACCATTGCAATCGTTCTATGCGTCATTACTACCTTCTCTAATCCATTTAAACGTCTTGCTTTAAAGCACAAGTTTTTCTCAGCCATTGGTTCATTGGGCTTATTGCCAGGATTTGTTATAGCTGGATTTGCTGCTTTCATGTTTGGAGAGGTAAATTTTAATATTGAGTGGGGCTTTAAAATTCCTGATGTCATGGGTTTAATTGAGAAAACCTCGCCTTTTTACCTTGGGTTACCAAGCATGCAGATGTTTATCGATGCTCTGCCTTTGGTCATCATAGGCTACATGTTGTTATTTGGTGACTTGGTTACCGCCACTGAAGTCTTAAAAGATGCTCAGCAACATCGTGATGATGAGGTCTTACCAATTGATTTAAACCGCTCGCATTTATCGGTAGGTATTAGAAATCTATTGGCGAGTCTTATTAATCCCTTTTTCCCAACTCAAGGAGCTTTGTGGACAGGAGTCCATGTTGTGGTTGCGGAACAATGGAAAAAAGGACCAAAATCCATGCCCTCAATTTTTGATGGCATTGGCTCTTACTATCTAATGGGCATTCCATTTTTATATTTTACTCTGCCTTTTGTTACCCTCATGCAGCCATTAATGGTTATGGCATTAACATTAACTCTCATTTTGACTGGTTTTGCCTGCGCCTATATCGCGATGTCTATTCCTAGAAAAAATTCTGAGATGGCTACAGCGCTTTTAGTTGCTTTTTTTATTACTTTTTATAGTGCCTGGGTAGGTCTCATAATAGGTATTTTGCTAGCAGTATTAGTTGATGGCTTGGAAGAAGAGCAAGCATGAGCAAATTCGCACTAGAGATCACCGGTCTCAAGAAAATCTATGGATCTGATGTTGTAGCTTTAAAAGGCATAGATTTAACAGTGACTGAAGGCGATTTCTTCGCCTTGCTAGGCCCAAACGGTGCTGGCAAATCATCCACCATTGGTATTATTGGCTCGTTGGTTAATAAGACTGCTGGCACAGTCAAGATCTTTGGTATTGATACCGATGTAGATTTTCCTGAAGCTAAGCGATTGCTTGGGGTAGTCTCTCAGGAAATTAACTTTTCTCAATTCGAAAAGGTCTTAGATATTGTCGTCACCCAAGCAGGTTTTTATGGCATTCCTGCTCCAGAGGCTAATGCTAAGGCAGAAAAAGTTCTCAAGCGTTTAGGGTTGTGGGATAGGCGAGATAGCCAGGCTCGAACTTTATCTGGTGGCTACAAGCGACGATTGATGATAGCGAAGGCATTAATTCATGATCCAAAATTATTAATTTTAGATGAGCCTACTGCAGGAGTGGACATTGAGCTTCGACGCGAGATGTGGGATTTTCTAAAAGAAATTAATGCAAATGGCACCACTATTATACTAACCACTCATTACCTAGAAGAGGCGGAGCAGCTATGCAAGAATATAGCAATTATTGATCATGGGGAGCTGGTTGAGAACACCAGCATGAAAAATTTACTGAGCAGGCTAGATGTGCAGGGATTTGTACTGGATGTTGATCAGCCATTACAGACTCCACCAAGTATCAAGGATTTCACTCTTACCCTAGAAGACCCACATACTATCAATGTGGCAGTCTCTAAAGATCAATCTATCAATGAGCTCTTTGTTCAACTCTCTAATCTTAATATTCAGGTTAATTCAATGCGAAATGAATCAAATAGATTGGAAGAGATGTTTATTGAGATGGTAAAAAAAGAGCAAGCATGAGCAGAAAAAAAGAAATATTTATCGCCTTAGTTACTTTGACAAAAAAAGAAATACGAAGATATTTGCGTATTTGGGTTCAAACCCTTGTGCCACCAGCTGTCACTATGTCTCTGTATTTTGTAATTTTTGGTACTTTGATTGGTCCTAGGATAGGCTCCATGGATGGCTTGGATTATATTCAATTTATGATCCCTGGTCTTATCATGATGTCTGTCATCACAAACTCTTACTCCAATGTAGTGTCTTCTTTTTACTCAGTTAAATTTCAAAAATCTATAGACGAGCTATTGGTTTCTCCCATGCCTAATTGGGCTATTTTGCTTGGCTTTATTCTTGGAGGAGTGAGTCGGGGAGTATTAATTGGATGTATCGTTTTCTGCGTCAGTCTTTTCTTTTATCCCGCATTCACCGTGATCAATCCTGCTTTGACTATTTTAGTTCTTTTCCTTACTGCAATTTTATTCTCACTGATGGGCTTCTTAAATGCAGTATTTGCAGATAGCTTTGATGACATTTCCATTATTCCCACTTTTATATTGACCCCTTTAATTTATCTTGGCGGAGTGTTTTACTCCATCAACATGTTGCCAGAATTCTGGAGAAACATCTCCCTAGCAAACCCTATGCTCTATGTCGTTAATACCTTTAGAGAGGGTATGCTTGGAGTTAGTGACGTCTCCATACCTATGGCTCTATCAATGATTGTTTTATTTATAGTCATTCTTGGTGCCGCGAGCCTTCATTTACTCAATAAAGGCACTGGCATCAGACAGTGAAGGTTAAGTTTCTCGGAAAGCATCAAGGGGTTTCAGAATATTCACCAGCATTACTAGATGCTGTTAATCGCAATAATATAGAGTCCATGGCGTCGTATTTTGGTTATGATCTATGGACAGCCTATGAATTCTCCTATCTCAATTCTTTGAATCAACCTGTGCTGGAAATTCTTGAGATTAAAATTCCAAAGTCCACCTTGCAAACTGTTGAATCAAAGTCTCTAAAACTATACCTAGCATCATTTTATAAACGAAAGTTTAATAATATTCAAAGTGCATTACAGATCATAGAAAGAGATCTGTCTAGGTTGCTAGATGGCAAAGTGAAGGTGAAAAAGATTACCAAACTCATTCATCCACCAAAATCATACCTAATCCATTCTGGCTCTAAAACGATTGCAAGAAATAGAGTTATTCGATTTGAAGGCTTTCGTTCTATTTGCCCTGTCACCAGTCAACCAGATTGGGCGACTATTTATTTTCACTCAACGTCTAACTCCATGAATCTTCAAAAGCTTGGTAAGTTACTAAAATCTTACAGAGAGCAGGGTGACTTCCATGAAACTTGCATTGAAGATATATTTCTTCAGTTATACAAGGATCAAAATCTGACCAACCTTACTGTTTTTGGCCGTTTTTTGCGCAGAGGTGGTATTGATATTAACCCAATGCGATCCACTCATAGCAAACCTATGTTTTCTCATTTTCGAGATATACACCAATAACTAATTTTTTTTATACATATTAATGATATAGTTTTTTTAAACACGTATATTATTAATTACTATGAATAATAAAAAAAGCTGTCTCTCCATTCTATCAATTAGCTTAATGCTGCTTTCATGTGGTGGTGGGGGGGGAGGATCATCTGCTTCTATCGCACCTGAGCCCGCAGGTCCTACCCCCCCAAGTCCTCTAAATTTTACATACACAGCACCAGATTCTTTGCAAGATTATGAGTCATTTTCCGTCATAGTAACGCCCACAAACTTGCAAGCAGGAGAAACCGTCGTTATGACTGTGGATGATGAAACTACTGATGCATTATTTACCTCGATCACAGGTACAACACTTCAGGGCAGAGCTCCCTTTACATACACTTCCAGCACACTGACTTTGTCCATCAAATTAACATCTTCAACCTCTAGGAGCGTCTCTAAAAATATATTAATTCCTGTTACATATGTAGACTCGGACACAGCAACGAATCTTTCACTTGCATTTTCGCCGGGTGAGGAAATAGCTAACAGCCTTCAAACTAATAATTACGCCACTTGGGATATATTTCCATGGGTCCGCAGCGAGGCAAAAAAAGTTCCTGCAGGAACTTACTGTTACCCAACACCTGATAATTGCCAAGCGACTAATGGTGAGTCGCCTCCAGGCTTTATACCAGGCGAAATTATGTCTGGAGATTTTGATGGAGATGGAGACCAGGATGTAATGTTTCTTGCTGATATTGGTGATCGAGTCTTTAAATCCCTTGGAACTGATGCAGACAAGAGCTATTGGAGCACCATTCATATTTTATGGAATGATGGCCAGGGAAGATTATCTGAGGACCTAACCAAATATGAATCCGGTTCAGCCCCGAGATTGCCAGCTCCTTATAGAGTGGAGATCGCAGACTTTAACAAAGATGGCATTGATGATGCCATGATTGCTAGCTTTGGAGTGCCAATCCTGCGAGATGATAAGACTAATTTTTGGAAAGCTTATCCTCACCTTCTACTGCTTTCATCCGATGGCATTCATAAAGAGATTCAGGTTTTGCAAAATGAAGCTGCTCTGATGAAAGACACGCCTCAGGCCACAGATGTTATTTTTGCTCACGACATTGGGGCAGGAGATATTGATGGTGATGGGGATATTGACGTCATGATGAACGCAGTTTTATATTTTAACGATGGCGCTGGTAACTTTGAAGTTGTTAATATTAATCAGACCACTATTCAAGAGCCCTGGGGGCCAGCCATCAAAAAAGTAGCTGCTACCCATGCTCACGCATCTGCTATTGGAGACTTCAACAATGATGGCATAGATGATTTGTCTATTTTTTGGAGTGATTTAAGGACATCTGAAAATCCGGCTGATCAGGGTTATTATGGAGCTCCAGATTGGAGCAATGTTCTCTTGGGTCCTGTCAATCCTTCAGATCCTGTTTATCTAGATTCACCAAAATGGAAGACTCTGCCAGCACCATTCTACGGACCATTGAATGCTAACTACAACGATGCTGCCAGCGGTGATTTAGATGGCGATGGTTTTGATGACTTGGTAGTGGGATCAACCAGAAAAACTCCATACTACGCAGGTCGTCATGTACAAATTTTAATGAGCGCAGGAGATGGAACATTCACAGATGAGACAATCACAAGATTTGAAGTTCAGCCTAGGGCTAAATTAGACCCTACCTTGGGTGCAGGTGTTACCGGAATAGGCGAGGGCGTCATTGTCTTGCGTGACATTGATTTAGATGGCGACTTAGACTTAGTTGACACAACTGCTATTTTTGGTGGGTCAGGATTTGAAATTTACCCGAGAGTAACCTTGGCATTAAATGATGGCACAGGTATTTTTACAGAAGTACCAGAAGATTTTTTTCCAACAAGAATGGACTTTTCATATTTTGATGGATATTCAGCCATGGGCACATACGGAACTCCCGTGATGCAACGCTCTGGTGTGATCGATTTAGATGGCAATGGCTGGTTAGATTTTGTTAGCCATATTTATGGAAATTTTGGCAATGATTCTACTATGGTGTCCTCGCAATCCTTTGTTAGTAAAAAATAAATCATCTCAGTATCTGGGCGTGCTCTTAGAATAAACTTAAAGTACAATCCTCATACCAATCAGCAGGAGAGATGGCAGAGTGGTCGATTGCGCTACCTTGGAAAGGTAGTAACTGGGTAACTGGTTCCGGGGTTCGAATCCCCGTCTCTCCGCCAACTTACCAATGCAATTTCATACTCAATTTTTAAACTTGTTCCTTTAGAAAAATATAGGTAATATATATTTATATATTTTTTTTAGACCTATAAAGTAAATGAAACAATTTATCTCGGATATCGCAGATGCATTAAGTATGCTGGGAAGCTTGCAGAAAGATCTATCTATCAATGACTTCAAGCCAAATGAACTCAAAGTCTTTTACACAATTATTGGATCTGAGAATCAAACCGGAGAACCATGCAATATTTCTGATGTAGTAACCAATTCAGGGATGTCCAGATCAACGGTCTATAAAACTTTAAAAAAATTAGTTGCTATAAATATTATTCAGCTTGAGCAGTCTGTTCTCGATAAACGTGAGTTTTTAATTAAGCTTAACTAGCCTCGCAACACTCCATGAAACATTTTTTATCGATTTCGATAACAAGCTTTGTGTTTTCATTTTCCTTATGGATTTTTTGGTCTTACTTTTTAATGCAAGTAGATATGAGTCCTAGCTGGGATGGCAGTCTTATATATCTTCCTCATGCAGCACGCGTTCTTTGTGTGGTTTATTTTGGCTATAAATCTATTCCTGCATTGTATTGTGCTGAAATCCTTGGGCCTCTAACTATTTATTCAGCTGTTCCAGATCCTCAAATGCTCTTTCTTGCAATGCTCAGCGTATTATCAGTCCCTTTTGCCTTGTTTCTACTAACCGCTATAGGCTTTAGCCTCGGCAATACAAGGGAGAGCCCCTTGAACAAAAGAAACTATCGACATGTAGCTTTGATTACTATCATTTCTGCTATGTTAAATGCGCTGGGTGTCAATTTAGTACTGAGCTTTTTTGAGGTTAATTATTTTCAGGAATTAGTAGATGTAGCGCAGGTTACAAGATTTCTAGTTGGAGATATTTTGGGCTCTGCAACGGTCTTTTTAGTGCTTGCAGTGGCTTTTAGGCCACTGCTTCGAAAAAACGTATAATCCTTTTTTGATTAGCTGCTTGTTGCCGCTATCCAATCATCAATTAGATCTTCCAGGATAAATAACGGCACTATGCCTTGATCTAAAACGATGGAGTGAAAAGTCTTAAGATCAAATCTATCTCCAAGAGCTACCTTGGCTTTTTCTCGAAGCTCTAAGATTTTTAACATGCCCATTTTATAGCTGGTTGCTTGGCCTGGCCAAACTATGTACCGTTCAATCTCAACTCTAACCTCTGTATCAGACATACCGGTGGTATTTTTCATATAGGTCATGGCTTCTTCTCTCGTCCATTTCTTATGATGCATTCCAGTATCAACTACTAGTCTATTGGCTCTGAACATTTCACTCTGCAAGACGCCTAATTCATCCAATAGGTTAGTCGTCATTCCAACTTCAACAGCTAGCTGTTCTGAATAGAGAGCCCAGCCCTCAGTGAATGCAGATGTTCGGTAACCCATTTTTCTATACAAGGTTAGATCTTCGTTTTCTTGGTTAAGCGCAATCTGAAAGTGATGCCCGGGAACCGCCTCGTGGAAGGTGAGTGTCCTCATGCCGAAAGTAGGTGTCTGCTTAATATCATAGAGGTTTGCATAAAAGACACCAGGACGAGTTCCATCTAAGCTTGGAGCTTGATAGTAACCACCTGCAGCAGTTTGCTCGGAGTACTCAGGGACCGCCCTAACTTCAACAGGACTAACAGGGAGTCTATTGAAATAGGGCTTAACCGCCTCTTCTGCATCTTTAACCATTTGATTATAGTCAGCGATAACAATTTCTTTACGATCTGGTGTATCCGCGTAAAGGAACTGAGGATCTTCATTTAAGGCATTCATCATGGCGCCAACAGGCTTATCAACGGCATAACCCAGCTCTGTAAAAATTTCCTTCATGCGAGCGCTAATTCTTGCAACTTCAGAAAGACCAATTTGATGAATCTCCTCTGCCGAGTAATCAGTTGTTGTATAAGATCTTAATCGAGCAGCATAAAAATCTTCACCATTGGGAAGAGACCATACGCCGTGATGCTTATTAGCTGAATCATAGTTTTCATTCATATAATCCAAAACACTTTGAAATCCAGGTTTTACATTCTCATCGATAGCAACCGTTAACTCCTTTAATAGATTACTCTTCTTCTCATCACTTAGGTCTAATTCTGATAGCTTCCTTTCGAAGACTTGGTATAGGGGATCATCTGATACACTTGTTGCCAGCATATCCGTTAACTGTTTAATGACATGATCGAACACAAAGACGGGGGCAAAGATTCCCTGTTCTTTTTGTTTTGCCAGCCATAGCAAGTTGCCAGCAAAGACATTATCAAATAATTCGACTCTTTTAATGTAATCAGCAGCTTCTCTTTCACTGCGAACTGGGTGCATGTCTGTCATGAATTCAACTAGACTTTGGTGGTTCCCGCTAATTTGATTAAAAGGGTAGGAGTGGTATCGGAAATTTTTAAACTCATTGATATCATTCTCGATATCAAAAATAGCAATTTTTTGAGTGATTTGTTGAATATCAGTTAATTTCTCAGAGTTATATTTTTTTAGTGTTGTTAGAGCTTTAATTTGATCTGCATGATCTTCCTCTGATTCTTCAAGAGATGGAATTGTTAATTTTTGATTGTGCTTTAACACAGCATTAAAGTTATCAAAGACGCCTAAGTAGGTCATCGCCTCTGGGGAGTCAATCAGGCCAACTACCAACTCTTTAGCTAAGAAATTATCAATAGAGTAAGGTTTCATCATGAATAGATTAACCATGAACAAGGTCGAAACTGCCACCGCTGTTAATGAAGCATAGCCAAGATATTTAAGTAAGTTTTTCATAAAAAAATTTCCAGAAGGTTTAAAATAATATTAACCAATCATAACATTTAAGGTTTAATTTAGTCATGCCTCATCCATTCCATCTTGCTATCCCAGTCACCAACCTTGCAGACGCAACTATATTTTATGAAACTATTTTAGGATGCTCGAGAGGCAGAGAGGATGAGCATTGGATTGATTTTAATTTATATGGGCACCAACTTGTATGTCATTTATCCCCAGATAAAGCCCCAACCATAAATAATTCTGTTGATGGGGATTCTGTTCCTGTTCCGCATTTTGGTGTCATCTTAAATTTTAAGGAATTTGATGGTCTTGCGATGCGTCTAAAAAACTTAAACCAACCGTTTGTGCTGGAACCAAGAACTCGTTTTGCTGGAGAGCCTGGCGAGCAAAGAACAATGTTTCTTTTGGACCCCAGCGGAAATGCAATTGAATTTAAAGCCTTTGCAAACCTGGACAACCTATTTAAATCCTAGCGTTCTTGCTGCCTTTGGTCGACAGATGATCTGGTCTAAGTTTTGGGACTTAACAGTCTGCATTTTAGTAAATTTTGTTTTTTGAATCAGCCATCCTGATCCTCGGTTGATATACCAGTCCTGATAAACGCCATTTAGCTGTATTACAACTTGATTCTTCTCATCGACGAGGCTGTAATTCATAGACCATGTTCCATGCGCTCCAGTCTCGTCCAGTTCAATAATCTCATTTTTACCATGATGAGATTCGAGTAGATGGGGATGACAGGCAAATTCAATATATTTTTTAACCATTAAATCAGCTGACTTAAAGCAGCCAAAGTCTTCATAGTCAATAACGACTCCTTCGCTAGCAAAGCATTCGATCATTGAATGTGGATCTTTCTGATCACACGCTTGCCAATACCTATACTTAAGTCCTTTAATCTCACTAATTGCTTCAAGGTTAGCAATTCTCTGCTCTAGTGTGATGCTTGCGTTCATATAACATTCTACCAATAGTTGACTTTAACCTACATCTGTTATTTAATACTGTACATACATACAGTAAAATATGAACATTATGAATAACTTAGTACATTTAAAGCACTCCGACCCCATCTTCGATGAGTATGAATCTTTTGTAGACAAGGGCGCTGGAATTAAAACGATTGCTTTCAAATATTTTGGTGCCGATATACAAAAAGCATCTGAGTACCTTGCACTCAATGAGATACAAGAGATTGCGCAACCAGCAAGCCAAGCCATTCCATTAATGCAAGCAGAATATTATCAGCCAGAACTACTGCATTAATTTCCCTGAAGAACTTAATCTTTTTTTTCGTCGATTTATAGCTATACTTTCAGTAGGTTGTCGCGCAGTGAAGTTACTAAGGGGACTTTACTCTGCTTGTTTTAAAACCCTTGTCTCTGGAGGTGATCTTATTAGTATTTACAAAAAATTAGAAAACAGAGGACTGGCCTTTTGACAAAAGGTTAATCGCTGAATTCGCCTACTAGACTTTTTTAACTCTGGTAGTTAGAAGCCTCTTTCGAGAGGCTTCTTTTTTTAGAGACCTCTTTCTTAAATTAATTCACTCACCACTCCCTTATCCCCCTATAATTCCGTAAATTTATTATTTACAGCTTCTAAGCAGGCACTTCCATTTACCATGGACATCAAAAACTGGATTCTTCTTTATGCCCTAGGGGCTATTTGGGGCAGCGCCTTTATGTTCATCAAGGTCTCTGCTGTAGATTTTGGACCCATTGTCTTGGTAACACTTAGATTGCTATTGGCTGGTCTATTATTTATCCCTTTTTTAATTCAAAAAAAATATCTCATTCATTTTAAATCACACTTACCGGGCATATTGATACTAGCTATTTTTAATAATGCTTTGCCTTTTACAATGTTCTCATATGCCTCCTTGGGAGCTACCTCTAATATGCTTGGTATCCTGAATGGGACCACTGCTTTTATGACGATGATCGTTGCTTATTTTTGGTTGAAAGAGGGCATATCATACAAGCAGGTTGCCGGATTAGCGCTTGGTTTTTGTGGCATCCTTGTCTTGGTTAATCCGGCCAATGGCTCTATTACATCTGGATCTGCAATGTTTGCTTTGACAGGTGCACTTTGCTATTCATTTTGTGCTACTTATATTCAAAAACATCAGTTGCAAGCAAACAAATTTGTTTTAATTGGTTGGGCTATGCTGTTTGGGGGGTTGATAATGATTCCATTAGCTCTATTTAATTTACCAGACCACATGCCTAGCACAGACTCATTTTTAGCCTTGCTTTGGCTGGGTGTTGTTTCAACTGGGCTTGCATATCTTGGATATGTTAGATTGATTGAGCGCATCGGTGCAGTCAGATCATCGACTGTCACTTATCTACTCCCTGTGTTCAGTATTTTATGGGGTGCTATTTTCCTACAGGAATCTATTACTTGGATTATTTTCAGTGGCTTTATGTTTGTTATGATAGGCATGTACTTTGCTAACACTAAAAAAACTTAATTAATTTAAATATGAACTACACAGAACAAGAGCTGGCCAAAGCTGAAGAGGTTGTCCCAAGAGCAACTCTAGAAGAATATAACAATGATACCAATCAGAAGATCATGATTGATGTAAGGCAATCAGAAGAGTTAGAAGGGTCCGGCTCTATACATAGCGCACTTAATATTCCTAAAGGGGTCATTGAGTTTCAAATTAACAGCAAGGAAGATGTGAACGAGGGCACCTCTATTTATGTTTTTTGTGCAGCAGGTGTTAGATCTGCCTTGGCGGGTTATAACCTCACTAAAATAGGTTATACAAATGTATTTAACTTGGGTGGCTTTCAAGATATTCTTGATCAAGGTGCTACTATTACTAAAAATATATAACTAAGAGGTATAAGAATGTTTAGTCACATGATGGTTGGAGCAAATAATATAGAAGAATCAAAGGTTTTCTACGATGCTGTTTTGGGAGTTCTGGGTTGCAAGCCTGGTGTCCTATCCATGAACCCTACAGATCAAAAGCGTTATATGTATTTTCATAACAATAATATTTTTATTATTACCGAACCTATTGATGGTAACCCGGCAACTCATGGCAATGGAGTGACTGTTGGCTTTGCAGTCGCTGATGAAGCCACTGGAGATCAATGGCATGCAGCAGGTTTGAATGCAGGCGGAACAACCTGTGAGAATCCTCCTGGTGTTAGAGAGGCGATGGGTGCAAAAATGTATCTGGCTTATCTCAAAGATCCTTCAGGCAACAAAGTGTGCGCCTTGAAAAGACTTGGCTAGTTAATATCCGGCAGCCTGGCCATCTTTGCGGCTTTCAGACGCTCCATAATAGACGTCTTCTTTTAGCATGATGGCCTGGTAGCCACCAAATATTCCTTTTTCATATTTAATCTTGTGCCCGAGTTTTTCTAATTCTTTTTCTATTTTTAGCCCAAAACCTTTCTCTAAGCTCAAAGACCCACCATCCAGCATGATCTCATCGGTTGGCTGCGATGAGCCGCTGTGAACTATTCTCGGGGCATCACCGGCTTCTTGCAGATTCATTCCAAAATCTACCATGTTAATAATAATTTGAGCGTGGGCTTGAGGTTGAGTCGCACCACCCATGACACCAAAGCTCATGTAGGGTTTTCCATCTTTGGTCACAAAAGCTGGGATGATCGTTTGAAAAGGGCGCTTGCCACCAATCAAAGCATTCTTGTGAGTCGGCTGTAAGCTAAAGAGCTCGCCTCTGTCTTGCATCATAAAGCCAAGTCCAGGAGCCATCATGCCTGAGCCCATCCCGCGATAGTTACTCTGAATCAATGAAATCATGTTGCCATACTGATCTGCAGCAGTTAGATAAATGGTATCACCATCTTTTAGAATGCCAGGCTCATCAGTGAGGGCTGCTTCCATCAAGTTAATATTTTTTGCTCTATCATTTGCATAGTCTTTAGAGATCAGCTCTTTGACTGGAATCTTTGAAAAATGCGGGTCTGCATAATATTTAGCTCTGTCCGCAAACGCTAATTTCTTAGCTTCGGTAAATAAGTGAATGTATTCCGAGCTGTAGAGCCCCATTTTTTTTAGGTCATAGTTTTCAAGAATATTGAGGATTTGCAGTGCTGCAATGCCTTGGCCATTGGGTGGCAATTCCCACACATCATAACCTCTGTAATTAGAGGAGACCGGAGGCGTCCATTCAGAGTGGAAGGATGACAAATCCTCATAACTTAAAAAACCACCCTGTGATTGAATGAAATTTGCCATGGTGTGAGCAATCTCACCTTCATAGAAACCTGCTCTGCCTTTATCAGCTATGGTTTGCAATGTTTTAGCCAACTGAGGATTTTTAAAAATCTCGCCTTTGGCTGGCGTCTTACCATTTTTTAGCCACACCTCTTTAAAATTTGGGTAGTCTTTGAATCGGCTGACAGAGTTTGCAAGATAATAGGCAATAGTTTCGGTGACTGGAAAACCATTCAGAGCATAGTCAATGGTCGGTTTAAACAGAGAGCTAAATGCTTGATTGCCAAATTTTTCATGCAGCTTGACCCAGCCATCAACGGCGCCTGGGACTGTGACAGGCAGTGGACCATATGAAGGAATTTTGGTTAAGTTTTGAGCCTTAAAATAATCAATGGAAATATTTTTTGGGGCAGGGCCACTCGCATTCAACCCATAGAGTTGTTTTGATTGAGCGTCCCAGACGATGGCAAACAAATCACCACCAATTCCATTGCCTGTTGGCTCCATGAGACCAAGCGCAATATTTGCAGCAATAGCTGCGTCAATGGCCGTGCCACCTTTTTTCAGAACATCCAACCCAATTTGCGTTGCAAGAGGGTGACTGGTTGCCACCATGCCATTTTGACCAATAACCTCAGAGCGACTGGCAAATGGCTCACCAGTAATTCTGTCATACCCATTAACTGTCATAGTAAATATCCCCAATATAAGAGCTATAAAACAATGCTTTGATTTAAAACACATCTTGCTGATTTTAATTTTCATGCTTAAGATATTAACCTACATAGTTAATAGGAGTAAAAAATTATGCTGAACCTAAATAAATTATTTATTGCAATGGCTATTGCATTGCCGATGTCTGCTGCAGCCTTTGAAGTGACAGGCGATCATTTTACAGGCATCTGGAAAATTACATCGGTCACAGTCCATGACGAAGGAACAACAATTAACGCTGAGAGTGATTCAGCCGGTCAATATGGAAAGGTTTACCTCACATATAACCTAAAAGCCTCTAGTATTAATCAAAATTCAGGAACATGGGTTGGCTATGGCATAGGAATTAGCCCAGAGGGTAATTTAGCAAGAGGAGATCTTATGGGCGTATGGACGCGAGATGGGTCTGTGGTTTCCATTAAGAATATTGATGTTGTTACTGACGGCATAAATTTTGCACAAGGCACCATGAACCTTATCTCTGGCGAGATTAAGGTCGATGTTTACAAGGTCGATTAACTAGACACATACTTAAAACTATCTGTTCAATAAATTATGGAGCTCAAAATGAAAAGTATATTAATTTCTCTTATGTTTATAGCCTCTTTTGGCGTCCAAGCCGGACACCATGAAGGAGATAAGTCTGGTCATCACGAAGGTCACCAAGATCCAAAATCAGTTGTTATGCAAGCCTATGAGACATTTAGCTCAGGTGATACAGACGCATGGGCTGCACTGCATGCTGATGATCTTGTTTTCACTGTATTTGGCAATATAGCTAGCAGTGGCAAGCACCTTGGTCGTGAGGCTGTTATTCAGAATGTTTTCGAGCCTATCTCAGTCCATTGGCCAAAATTTAAGATCACCCCAATGGCCTATTATACAGATGGCAACATGGTGTTTGTTCATTCTAAAATGACTGCCGATAATCTTGATACAGAGACGATGCACATGTTTAAGGTTGAGAATGGAATCATTCAGACCTTTACAGCATTTGATGATACCGACTCCATGGCTGCAGCAGACGTACTGTAAACCCTTAGATCTATAAAATAAAAGCCACTTTTGAAGTGGCTTTTTTTGTTGGCACGCCCGGAGAGATTCGAACTCCCGACCCCTTGGTTCGAAGCCAAGTACTCTATCCAGCTGAGCTACGGGCGCATGTGAGATTGGGTATTGTAAAAGGATTAACGACAGTTTTGGCAAAAACCTTTGGCCTCAAGAATTTCTTCAGTAATTTTAAATCCTTCTTGATTAGCTCTTTTTGAAATTTCAGTTGTTGCCTGGTGCGAATGGAATTCAATGGCTTGTTTGCATTTCAAGCAAATCAGGAATTGAGCAACGTGAGGATTCTCCTGACCATCACAGGCGAGGTAAGTGTTATCGGTTTCTATGCGATGAGCGAAACCATTGGTGCATAAAAAATCTAACGCTCTGTAAATAGTTGCAGGCTTTGCTGACAAATCTTTTTTGTGAACTTCTTCTAAAATTTCATAAGCTGTCTTAGGGCTTTTTAGGCGAATGAGCACAGACATGATCGTGGACCTTGAGGCAGTAAAATTTAATTCTCTCTGCTTGCACAGGTCTTTAACTTTGCTGATGGTGATTGAATTGCTCATGCTAAGTCAATAATAACCCGATGCACCCATGACCGCTAGCTCCTTAGCCTCTCAATGACTTGAAGATTCAGGCAATCATGAACATAATGATGGGCGAATACTTATAGAGGAAAGATCATGAAGAAGTTCTACGCAATAGCATGTTTAATTTTTATTGCTAACCCTCTAAGCGCAGAAACTTTTAGCAATACTAACGATGATCAAAATGGTAAGTCATTCGGTCAGCTGATGAGCTGGGTTTTTGATGGTGAGAAGAGCCCAGATAAAATAGAGATAGAAACCTCTGATCAATGGCAGGCTCTAAGCGGGGAAGAGGAATTCTACGCAGTCTGGATTGGGCATGCTACATACCTGATTAATAATGGTGATATTAATATTCTGACCGACCCCATATTTTCTAAGCGAGCATCTCCCATCGGATTTGCTGGACCCAAGCGCATGATTCCCCCAGTTATGAAGTTGAATGATCTGCCAGAGATTGATGTGGTGGTGGTGAGTCACAATCATTACGATCACCTGGATATGTATTCTCTAAAAAGACTCCACAAACTAAATCCTGAGACTATTTTTTTGGTGCCGATGGGCGATAAAAAAAGACTTATCAAAGCAGGCTTAACTCATGTGCATGAGATGAGGTGGTGGGAAAGCATGGAAGTAGGGCGCTCGACTATTCATTTCACCCCTGTTCAACATTGGTCTAAAAGAGGTTTATTTGATCGCAACAAAAGTTTATGGGGTGGCTGGTTCATTGAATCAAGCAATCTCAAGCTTTATCACGCCGGAGACACAGGTTACTCGAATGATTTTAATACCACATATCAGAGGCTTGGAGCTCCAGACTACTCTTTTATTCCCATTGGAGCCTATGACCCAAGATGGTTCATGAAAGACTCTCACGTTAACCCTGAGGAGGCTGTTCAGATAGCTTTAGACCTTAAAACACCCCATTCATTTGGGATGCATTGGGGAACATTTACTCTAACAGATGAACCGGTAGCAGAGCCGCCACAAAGACTTGCAGCTGAATTAAAAGCCAAAGGTTTAAGCCCAGACTTTTTTCGCTCACCTAAGCCTGGTGAAGTCCTCTCTTTGTCAAAATAAATCGTATAATCATCTTATGGATCAATTAAATGTATTTGGCGAAGTTTTACCCATTTGTTGTGAAGACCCTATGACTGGGTTCACTCGCTCTGGCTCATGTGAAACCATGAACCAAGATCATGGCATTCACACTGTCTGTGCTCATATGACCGACGAGTTCTTGGCTTTCTCTAAAGCTCAAGGCAATGATTTATCAACGCCCATGCCTGAATACGGCTTTCCAGGCCTGAAGGACGGGGATGACTGGTGTTTGTGTGCCCCAAGGTGGGTAGAGGCCTATGAAGCCAACTGCGCTCCTAAGATCTACCTAACGAAGACTCATGAAAAAACTCTTGAGCTAGTCCCTATAAATATTCTTAGGGAATACGCATTAGACATTAACTAGTTTGTAACCGATACAGTACCTAATGCTTCTATAGAGACCTTTTCTATAGAAGTTTAGGGGTTCTGTTTTATTTCAAAAAAGTAGAGATATAAATATATCTAAAACTATTTATTACACATACTTTGTAATACAGTATTGTTTTAACTCAACTAAGGAGAAATAGATGAAGAATTTATCAATGTTATTAAGCTTAATGCTTATTTTTGCTGTGCAAGTTGATGCTGCGCCATCAAATGCTGAAGCAGCAGTAGCTACTGCATTTGCAAAGTATTTCCAGGCTCGCACAGATCAAGACTACAAGACGGTTGTTGCTCTTGAAAGCGCATCAGGCACTTTGAATACTAACTCAGACGGTAGTTTTCATAAGTCACTAAACAAGCAATCAGAAGCGGATTGGAAAGCTAGTACTTTGGGTGGAACTTTAACGACTTATCATCCAGATTTTACGGAACTAGCTGACAATGTGGTTCATGTCAGATTCTATTACGAAGGTGTTATCGAGACTCCTAATGTTACCAGAGACTACAGAACTCGCGCTTCAATGAATTGGGTAAAAGAAGATGGTGAATGGGTTGCTAAAACAATGCATTTTTCAGCCGCTAATTTTGGCGACGTTACTGTAACTCAATCAACTGATTTCTAAGATGAGTTAAGTTTTTTGGGCCTCTTGCATTGCTTGAGGCCTATTTATGAAAGGTAGAATGAGGATATTGATGCCTGAATAAATAATGACACTAATCGCAATTTGTCCCAAAGTGATCTCAAGGTAGGCATATGCGCCAATGATCAAGCATAGAGCTAACCTCATCACCTCCATTCTCGAACCTTCTTTTCCATCCAGCCATCGAGATGTGCAGTACATCGTAAAGGTCATCATGGAAATGGTGACCCAGAGTTGTTGATAGTCCAGGTAGCCACTTTGTATAAAGGCTAGGAAAATATAGGTGATAAATAGGTATTGAAACAGGGCATAGGCCTTGATTCTGTTATCAACCACCGGGTTGTATTTCACAAATTTATTGGCATCAAATTCTGATTTTGGCTCAGCGTTGGGCATGCTTGCAGGAGTCCAGCCAGTTCTAGCAAAGGGTGCATAGAGCTTCTCCTTCCAATTCTTTGAAAACCACATTTCTTTAAAGATTTTTAGATAGATATGTAGATTAGCCCAAATTGGATTAAAGCTATTTAAAGTACCACGGATTCCGTAAATACACGCTTCATTTTCATCCTCAACTTTGTGAGTCCCAAACATTCTGTCCCAGACAATAAATACACCACCGTAATTCTTATCAATGTATTGCTCATTTTGGGCATGATGCACTCGATGGTTGGATGCGGTCACAAAATAATTTTCATACCAGCCCAGTTTTGGAATATGTTCGCTGTGTACCCAGTACTGATAAATAAGGTTGACCGATGCAACGCTGACAAAGACGTAGGAGGGCACGCCGATAAAAAACATAGGAACATAAAAAACCCAACTCACCAAAGCACCGGTCCCGGTTTGTCTGAGCGCCGTGCTTAAGTTGTAATCTTCGCTTTGGTGATGAGCCACATGCGAAGCCCAAAAGATTTGTCTCTCATGGCTAATGCGATGAAACCAATAGTAAAAAAAATCATAAACCACAAAGGCAAAGATCCACGTAATGATTGAATCACCATCCATTCGCCATAAAGCAAAGTGTGTCTCCACCCAATAAAAAACATAGCCGGCTGCACCAATAATAATTAGTTTATTGGAGGTGCGCAGAGTGCCCATAAACAAATTGCTAATCGCATCATTTAATCTATAGGTATTTTTCTTGATCGCTATCCCGTAGATCAACTCAATCACCAAGAGCGCGAAGAAGAAAGGAACTGCTAATACGATGTAATCCATACCAAAAGTATAAAGCGAGATTCCTTGTAATTAAAATTATTTAGCTAGCAGGATAGCTTTTGTGCATGGCTGTGAATCTTGAATAGCAGACTCGTTTGCCTGCATCATCAGTGATATCTATGTTCCACACGGAAGTTGAGCCCCCAATATGCACTGGCATTGCTTTGGCATGCACAAAGCCATCTGTGGGCGACGATAGGTGATTGGCATTAATTTCAATGCCGACGGGGTATTTTTTGGTGCTGTCCATCGATAGACCCGCAGCAATGCTGCCAATGCTTTCTGCTAGGACACAGGATGCGCCGCCATGGAGAATTCCATAGGGTTGCTTGGTTTGTTCAAGGACTGGCATCCTGGCAACAATGTAATCATCACCGATCTCTGTGACTTCGATGCCCAAATGCTTGTCCATGTTCACCGACGAATTTTTGAAATCTTCAATTGATAGAGGCTGGAACCAAATAAATTTTTTCATGTCATTATTTTATATCAAAGCCAGAACAAGGAAAGCTGGATAGTTTTTGTTACACTAGCGTTTTTTTAAAGACACCAGTAATGCTTTCATTTTCTAATCTTGCTCTTCGCAGAGGCCCCAATCTTTTATTTGAAGATGTGTCCTTTGTGATACATCGAGACAAGAAAGTTGGCTTGATTGGCTCAAACGGGGCAGGCAAGACCAGTCTCTTTAAGATGATCACGGGTGAGTTGGATGTGGATGAGGGTTATCTTGATTACCCACAAGATTTAAGAATCTCTTACTTGGCCCAAGAAGTCGCAGGAACTGACCAAGTTGCCGTTGAATATGTGCTTGAAGGCGATAAGCAGCTTATCCATATTCAAGAGCAAATCAAAGCCGCTGAGAGCAACGAACACTTTGATAAATTGGGCGAATTGCATGAAATGTTTAATTCGCTTGATGGGCATTCAGCTTTATCTAAAGCCGAGCAACTCATGGTGGGCCTAGGTTTCAGTCAAGAGGATCTCCACAAAACCGTTAAAGACTTCTCCGGAGGTTGGAGAGTTCGTTTAAACCTTGCTAGAACTTTAATGCAGCCTTCAGATTTATTACTGCTGGATGAGCCGACCAACCATTTGGATCTTGATGCCATTGTTTGGCTGTCTGATTGGATCAAATCATTTAAAGGAGCCTTGCTCTTGATCTCTCATGACAGAGAGTTTTTGGATGAATGCGTCAATACCATCGCTCATATTAGCAAGCAATCCATCGAGCTCTACACCGGCAACTACTCGCAATTCGAAGAAGTTAAAGCCTTGAGACTTGCGGAAGTAGCAGCCAGCTACAAAAAACAACAACGCCAAATCGAACACATGCAAGATTTTGTCAGGCGATTTAAAGCCAAAGCCACTAAGGCCAAGCAAGCTCAAAGCCGGGTGAAAGCTTTGGAGCGCATGGAAGTTATCGCTCCAGCACATGTGGACTCGCCATTTCATTTCTCTATTCCTCAATCTGATAAATTATCCGACCCACTACTAACATTAGATCGAGCCAATCTAGGCTACGGCGAAGCAGTGCTATCTCAAGTGAACATCAGTTTGCACCCAGGAGACCGCATAGGCCTGCTTGGTCCAAATGGTGCAGGTAAGTCAACATTAATTAAAAGTCTTGTGGGAGCCATCTCCTTGCTTGAGGGAGACAGATTTCAAGGCGCGAATCTCAAAGTAGGGTATTTCTCTCAGCATCAAGTCGATGACCTGGACCTGACTAAAACAGCGTTTGAATGCATCCATCAAATGGACACTCAAAAAACTGAGCAGCAGGTGCGAACTTATCTGGGCGGATTTGATTTTAAGAACGATAAAGTGAAAGATTCCATTGAACTCTTTTCAGGTGGAGAGAAGGCAAGGCTGGCTCTGGCCATGATTGCGTATCAAAAACCGAACTTATTGCTTCTCGATGAACCAACCAACCATTTGGACATGGAAATGAGGCAAGCTCTAACCATGGCATTGCAATCATTTGGGGGTGCTATTTTATTGATCTCACATGATCGCCATTTATTGGCCAATAACGTCGACCAATTCTTGCTGATCGATGATGGCGAAGTCAAAGAGTATGAGGGTGACCTGAATGATTACAGCACTCGCATCCTGGCTAATATCAACAAGGCCCAACCCAAGAAATCAGCAGCCAAGGCTAAAACTGGTGGCTCAAATAAAAAAGCAGATCAAAAATTGCTGCGACAAATTAAAGCTGAGATCATGGCTGCAGAAAAAAGACTCAAGCGGTTGCAGGAAAAAATAGCCGAAGTTGAAGGCGTGCTGCAATCCCCTGATACCTATGAGGGCAACTTCCAGGAAGATCTACACGATCTCATCAGAAACCAAACAGAGCTTAAAGCCCAAATAGAAGAAGTAGAAGCCGTTTGGTTAGGGCTCAGCGAAAAATTAGAAGCAGCCCAGTCCGACTAGAATTTTACAGGCATCTCTTGGATGGCATGCACGAAATTATTCGGTGCCACTTTCCACTCTCCATTCATGTGAATGTCAGGAAAACGCTGAAGAATTTGCATGTAGGATTCTTCTAACTGCATCAAAGCAACAGGCTTACCCACACAGGTGTGACGACCAATACCAAATGCTAAGTGCTTGTCTGCATTCTCACGCTCGATGTTAAAGACATCGGGGTTAGTAAAAATTGCCGGATCTCTATTTGCGGCCCCATACCACATAACGAGCTTTTCACCTGGGCCCATGAGTTGGTCTCCCACTTGAGTTTCGCAAGTGGTGGTTCTGCGCATGTGCATGACCGGTGAGATCATGCGAATACATTCTTGCAAGAAGTTAGGCATGAGTTCTGGTTGATCAATGAGCTTTTGGCGTTGATCTGGATTTTCTGTTAACAGCTTTATAGCTCCACTCAGTGTATTTCTTGTGGTGTCGTTGCCTGCAAAGATAATGAGCAACCAAGAGCCATCAAGAAACTCAGGACTTAATTGTTGACCCTCCAACTCTGCATTAGCGATAGCCGAAAGCAGGTCGTCCTCAGGATTTTTACGTTTACTGTTGAGGATGTCTCTGCCGTACTCAAACATTTCATCGATCATATTGTTAAACATATCAATCATCTCTGTGTTGACCGGCTCATCGGAGGCTTGAGCGTCCTGTTCTTTTTTCATTTGATCGACTTGAATGTATTGGGCTAATTCTAAGAACTCCATCCAGGTTACTAATTTAGGTCTATCAGCATCTGGAATACCCAAGATTTCTGACAAAGTATAGATCGGAAGTTGCTGAGCAAATTCATGCACAAAATTACATTCTCCCTTAGGTTCCATAGCATCTAGCAGGGCTGTAACTTTAGCGCTCACCTTAACCCTGAGATCAGAAACATAATTGGGTTTAAAAAAAGGCATGTGTTCCCGCCTTAAATTGATGTGCAGATCGCCATCAAGATTTAACATGTGATCAATGGCAGAGCGCCAAAGTTTTGGGTGGCGCCTGTCTTCTCTTCCTAAACTCATCATGGTTCCAGTGCCCATTTGTGAGGAAAAGGTTTTTGGATCTGAAGAGACTTTCAGAATGTCAGCATGTCTTGTTAAAGACCAAAAGCCTGGCTCTACGTCATTAGTAATGGGTGGATGCCAGAAAATAGGAGCTTGATCTCGCATTTCAGCGAATTCTTTGTGCGGTTGACCTTTGGTAAATAAATCTAGATCAGTCAGATTAATTGCAGTCTCAAAATTATGAGCTGCAGGATGCTGCCGCTCACTGAACTTTCTATTGGCAATTTCGTTACTAATCGATACCGCTTTACTCATTAGTCCATCACCACAACATTACCAAGATTTAAATCTCGAATTGGGGCTTCAATTTTTGCAAGATCTCCGACTATCAACCAAGTCCATTGATCAGGCTTGATGTAAGTCTGCGCTTTTTCTTGGACTTGAGACAAGGTAGGTCTGTCTAATAACATTGGCAGCTCATTGAGATAGTTCAAATCTCTGTCATAGCTCACTATGTCAGCAACACCACCTTTTAATGCACCTAGGGTTTCAAACTGTCCGGGCAGCCTCAATGTCTTTGATGCCTTACCTTTAGCCAACTCATCCTCAGTGATGGGTTTGGTTGATAGGTAGTCAGCATACTCTCTGACAATTTCAGCCATTGATTCTGCAGTTTTATCTGTCTGAACTGGCGCAGTCACTAACATGGCTCTTTGACCCTTTGCATCACCTAGACGTGTTCTAACACCATAAGACCAACTCTTATCTTCTCTAAGGTTCATGTTCAGGCGAGCAGTAAAGGATCCGCCAATAGCATAGTTCATGTAATTTAGTGCTATCTCTTCATCTGTAGCGGTGGGAGGGAGCAATTGCCCTGCAACAATATATGACTGTTGTGCATTGGGTTTATCAATGAGATAAATGGTTCTTGTCTGAGGTAACGCTACTTGAGTGAGAGCCTTAAGACCAGCGTCATTCTCGCTTGTCCAGTCGCCAAACTTGGACTCTAGTAACTCGACCAATTCATTTAAGTTAATGTCACCGGCCACCGCGAAGGTGAGGTTGGCTGGGTTAATTGCCCTAGCGTGGACATCGAGAATATCAGCTCTTGTGATAGCCGCAATAGTCTCTGATACGCCGCTGCCAGTTAAGGGTTTGCCATAAGGATGGCCTTCGCCGTATAGCAACTTACCTATATTTCTGTAGGCAATAGAAGCAGGTCTATTTTCCTCTTGAATAATTGATGCAAGGGTTTGTTTTTTAATTCTATCTATTTCAGCGACAGGGAAGGTTGGGTGGACCAAGGCTTCTTTTGCAAGATCAAGCGTGGCAGGCAAGTTATCTTTCAGCGCTGAAAGAGACGCTAAAGATGAATCAAGCCCGGAACCAAAACCTAAGTTTGAGCCAAGAGAATCTAATACTTCATCAAATTCTAGAGAGGAATATTTTTTAGTCCCCTCGTTCAACATGCTCATCATAAAGTTTGTGTAGCCTAGCTCATCGTTATCTTCTTGCGCGTACCCAAAATCAAATTGAAAATTCATTTCCACCAATGGGACGCCTGTGCGCTGGGCCAAAACAACTTTCGATCCATTGGATAGAGTAGCTGTTTGAAGTGTTGGAAATGTAAATTCTACTTTATCTGTCGGATATGGAATCCCAACAGACCTATCTAAATCAGTCGAATTAACAGCAAATTTTTCTGTTGGCAGAATCGTTAAAACGTAAGGAGTGTCATCAATCCATTGCGCAAAAGTTGCTTTCATTTTTGCTGGAGTGACCGCATCAAGGTAGGCCGCATTTTTTTGATAGCATGATGGATCGCCTGTATAGGTCTGACAGGTAGCCAGTAAATCTGACTTTCCACCAAAACCACCTATTCTTTGGATGCCCCTAATATAAGCTGCAAGAGTTTTTGTTTTTTCTGCCTTTAACAGTTTGGCGTTAGGACCTCGTTTAATAAAATTGGCCATGACATCATCCATAGCTGATTCAACTTCGCTAGGGTCCACACCTGCCACAACGTCTGCAACAATAAAAAACATTCCAGCTATTTCTCGATCGTAATAAAAAGATGAGACGCTGGTAGCAATCTGTTTGTCATAGACGAGTTCTTTGTAAAGAGGAGAGTTTTTCCCACCGACCAATACGCTGGACGCTAGGTCAAAATGGGCAGCAGCCTCGGTACCTGCTTCTGGAACATTCCATATTTTATAAATCCTAGCTTGAGGCACATCATCAAACATGATCTCTCGCTTTTCTTCAGTTCGCTTGGCAATCCATTTCTCAGGTTTCACTAAAGGTGGGCCGGATGGTATATCGGCAAAGTACTTAGCAACCTTGAGCTTAGCTGTTTCTAGGTCTATGTCACCGGCTAAAGCTAAGACGGCATTATTTGGGCCATAGTATGTTTTAAACCATTCCTGCACATCCTCAAGTGAGGCTGCGTCTAGGTCCTCCATAGATCCAATAACTGACCAAGAGTAGGGGTGACCTTTAGGAAATCCAGATTCACTAATTCTAGTAAAAGCTTTGCCATAGGGTTGGTTTTCACCTTGACGCTTCTCATTTTGCACAACGCCACGCTGCTCATCTAACTTCTCTTGATTAACTACACCCAGTAGATGTCCCATTCGATCAGACTCCATCCATAGGGCTAGGTCCAAGGCATTGGTGGGAACATTTTGAAAGTAATTGGTTCGGTCAGAATTCGTTGTTCCGTTTTGATCCGTTGAACCAATTTTTTCAAATGGTTCAAAGTACTCATTGTTAAAGTTTTCTGTACCATTAAACATTAGATGCTCAAAGAGATGGGCAAAGCCAGTCTTGCCTTCTTTCTCATTTTTAGAGCCGACGTGGTACCAGACATTGACAGCCACCATGGGAACTTTTTTATCTTCATGCACTATTACGGTGAGCCCATTATCTAGTTTGAAGGTTTCATACTTAATCTCTGGCAAGTCGCTTAACGAAGCTGCCTGGATCGATAGAATAAAAAATGAATTAATTGCAAATGCTTGAATAAATGTTTTCATGAATAAGTACCCCAATGATTTAGAAATATATTTTATACTTTAGTTAAACCAATATACACGTCATCATGAAAATAAATAGACACTCAGCATCACTTTATAATTTCTCGCTAGCATTTGCTCTGGTTGCGTCCATTCTTCTAATCTCAAGCTGCTCTGAGCCTCTAAGCGATACAACAGATGGCCGTTTAAGATATTGGATTTCAACCTTATCGTCAGATGAATACGAGGGGCGCGCCCCTGGAACAGCTGGTGGCCAGTTAACCAAAAATTTTATCTCTCAAACATTTCAAGATCTTGATTTAGAACCGATAGATAATAATTATTTCTTAGACGTTCCTACTTCAGAGATTACTTTAAAAGACTCCTCTTATTTAACCCTCTCATTCCGTGGCAACGATAGAAAAATGAAAACAGGTGAGGAGGTTGTCTTTTGGACCAAACATTCCAGGGATTATAAAAAGATACGTGACAGTGACGTTGTATTCGTGGGTTATGGGATTGTGGCACCTGAATATCAATGGAATGACTATGAGGGCCTTGATGTGAAAGGTAAAACTGTAGTTATTCTCGTGAATGATCCTGGTTTTGCAACAGGAAAAATGAGACTTTTTAATGGTAAATCAATGACTTACTATGGACGTTGGACTTATAAATATGAAGAAGCGGCCAGACAGGGTGCTGCTGCAGCAATTATTGTTCACGAAGAAGCTCCTGCTGCATACCCATGGAGCGTTGTTGAAAATAGCTGGCAAGGCCCTCAATTAGATCTTCAGCGCAATGATTTAGGCGCTGATCGAGTCACGCTAGAAGGGTGGATAAGACACGATATTTTGGATGATGTGTTGAGTTTTACAGGCTTTAATTACCAAGCATTAAAAGATATTGCTTTAGAGAAAACTTTTTCAGCATTCCCACTGCGAGGGTTAACTTTGAGTAGCGAGATCTTTAATGAGGTGAGATACCTTCAATCACATAACATTGCTGCCATGAAAAAAGGCATCACCCGACCAGATGAGTACGTTCTGTTTATGGCTCATTGGGATCATTTGGGTATGCGCCCCAATGCTTTACCTGGCGAGGATGCAATCATTAATGGCGCAGTCGATAATGCAACTGGGGTGGCTTCAATCCTGGAGTTTGCCAAACGATTCTCGGAGATTGAAACTGATCGTTCTATTATTTTTTTAACTGTAACCCTTGAGGAGTCTGGCTTGCTAGGATCTGAATACTTTGCTAAATATCCTCCGATTGATCTGGCCAACGTGGTTGCTGGTTTTAATTTTGACGGCATTATGCCAACGGGCCTAACTAAAGACATGGTTGTGGTTGGTTATGGGGCTTCTGAGTTAGAAGACTTGTTGGAGGTTGAATTGAAAAAATCTAACCGCTACATCAACCCTGATCCAAATCCTGAAAAGGGTTATTTCTATAGATCGGATCACATCAGCTTAGCTAAAAGGGGTGTTCCCATGCTTTATGCCGATGGAGGGTTTGATTTAGTCAAAGGAGGCAAAGAGGCTGGTTTTGCACTAGAGGAAACCTATCGATTAGACGCTTATCATGATGTGGCCGATGAATACAGTGAAGATTGGGACTTATCTGGCCTGAATCAATCTATAGATGTTATTTATAATATCAGCACTCAACTTGCCAACAGTGAAGACTGGCCCAATTGGTATGAAGGCAATGAGTTTAGAAATCTTCGAGATCAATCTCGGGCCAATTAAGCAACCTAGAAGAGGCAGAAGTATGATGACACATCAGGACGTAGTAGTAGTTGGCGCAGGTATTTCCGGCATTGCTGCTGGTTACAATCTTAAAAAAAACTGCCCTTCAAAATCATTTACCATCTTTGAAGGCAGAAGTGACCTCGGCGGCACATGGGATCTATTTAGATACCCCGGCATTCGGTCTGATTCAGACATGCACACTTTAGGCTTCAGGTTCAAACCTTGGATTCACGATAAATCCATCGCAGATGGCCACTCAATTCTGGAATACTTAAACGAGACTGTGGATGAATTTAAGCTAAGAGAAAAAATTGTTTTCAATCACAAAGTTATTTCTGCTAATTGGCTTGCAACAGATAACCTTTGGCATCTTGAAATCCTACATGACGACATTACTACCAAGATGACATGTAATTTTCTTTTTATGTGTGGCGGCTATTACAGTTATGACAATCCATACCAACCCAGTTTTCCAGGACAGGAAAACTTTTTAGGACCTGTTATTCACCCCCAGTTCTGGGACGAAGACTTAGATTATTCCAACAAACGAATCGCAGTCATAGGCAGTGGTGCGACAGCAGTGACCTTGGTACCAGCGTTAGCTAAAAAAGCAGGGCATGTCTTCATGCTGCAGCGATCTCCAACCTACATAGCATCCTCGCCATCAGAAGATTCATGGAATCAAATCCTCAAAAAATTCTTTTCGACTAAATTGACCTACTTTATTATTCGATGGAAAAATATTTTATGGCAAAGCTTTACCTTTAATCTTGCCAAGAAATATCCTGAGACCATTAAGAAGCGTTTACTCGAGCAAGTTCAAGAGTTGCTAGGCCCAGACTTCAATATACAAAAACACTTTACGCCGACCTATAATCCTTGGGATCAAAGAATCTGTCTTGTTCCTGATGGCGATCTATTCGAGTCTCTTAAAGCTGGATCATCTTCAGTTAAAACAGATCTCATAGATTCATTTAATAAAAATGGTATAGCACTTAAGTCTGGAGAGCAGTTAGACGTTGATATCATTATTACAGCAACCGGGATAGAGCTTAATGCCTTGAGTAATATTGATGTTTCCATGGATGGTGTTGCGGTTGAACCTCATAACAAACTTGCCTACAAGGGCATGATGCTAGGCGGCATTCCTAATTTAGCCTTTTCCTTTGGTTATGTGAATGCATCTTGGACGCTAAGAGCTGATTTAACCTGCGAATATGTATGCCGATTACTCAATCAAATGGATAAGCAGGGTGTGACCACCTGTTGCCCAGAAGAAGATCCTCAAGCACTTGCCGATGATGATTACATTAACTTTAGCTCTGGGTATGTCCAAAGGGCTTTGAATCGAATGCCTAAGCAAGGGAAAAAATCACCTTGGAGAAATTATCAAAACTATTTACTGGATATTTTATATGTTCGAGTCTTCTCTATTAAAGATAAAACATTGCGCTTTTATAATCCCAAAAATTAATTTGAAAATTCGATATCTGCTTCCTCTATTACTATGGGCGCTTGGCATCATTAACTTGGCGAAGCCTTTTACTGGCTTTCTCTACTACTTCTCAACCTTTATTTTTTGGTTACTGCTGGTCTCACACTTAATCGAGTGCCTTGTTCTTAGAAAGAGAATTCTAAGTTCGACCGATAAGCCGGTAAAGGCCTTCACTATGACCTTTTTATTTGGAGTTATTTATCTAGTATCTATTGAGACTAAGGAACAATAGCTCAGCATCTTAATCTTGTTTCCTCGTCAACCACAATATCCATTAAGTGATTTCTCAAGCATTGGGAAAAACCTTTAAGTGAATCAATATTATCCAAAGTGTAAACACTCTCTGATATTGCATCTGAAGGATCACCTTTTATAAAGCTGGAGTCAATCGACCATGGCTGACTCTTATTTGTTGCATAGGCAGTCAATTGAATTTCTTCATAGCTATATTGTTTATTGGCTATCACGCACCTCAATAGGGATTGGGATGCATTGAATTCATGTGAATAGGTTAAGACTGTTTTTTGTGATCGCTGATTAAACCACGTGACATAGCTCTCAATTTCGTTTTTTAGATCATGAAGGGTTTTATACTCCGAAAGCTCTTTTACAGGTTCATTCTTTTGAGTCTTGATAAATGATTCATATTCGTTGGTCATATTTATCTCAGAAACCTCTTTCTGTAAGTGAGAGATGGCGCGCCCGGAGAGATTCGAACTCCCGACCCCTTGGTTCGTAGCCAAGTACTCTATCCAGCTGAGCTACGGGCGCACGCAAGCATTATACTTGAGAAATCTTTTTTAAATCGACTAGATTCTTTACCGAGATGTAAAAAAACTTTATATTGAACAACACATGCAATTTACACACATCTTAAATTTATAACTTAATGTCCTTTGAAACAATCATTGTCATCCTTCAGACTTTGGGGCCTTTTACTGTTCTGGTCACTGTGTATTTTTTGGTCACAGAGCTAAGGGAGCAAAATAGAGTTGCTAGAGCTAATGCTCGACAGAATATTGCAGACTCACATCAGAAAGTAGCCCTGGCTGGAATGAAACCCATTCTTGTTAAAGTGAAATTAAAGCTTAGAAACAATGAAGAGCTCACCAAAGAAGAGAATGCGGTTTATCTAACTTATTTTAGTGTGATGCTGAGGGCGAGGGAAAATCAGCATTACCAATTCAAAATCGGAATGCTTGATGAAGACGAATGGGAGGCCATGCTTGTTTCTTTCAAAACTCTCTTTAAAGAGCCTAAACATCTTGAGATATGGAGCTTTATTAAAATTACTTTTGCAGAAGATTTTGCTGAGCTTGTGGATGAGCAAATTAAACATAGTCAGCTATACGGGTAAAGAATAATGCAAAATGATCTAGAGCTTAATTACCTTACTCAATCTCTATTACACCACCCGAGTCCATATATTATTTATGAGCTTGACGGCTCTATTGCATGGGCAAATATTGCTGCTAAATATATTTTTAACTTGACCGATCTTGATGCTCTAAAGGTTGCAAAGATAGATGAGAAAGTCACCTCAAATTTTGGAGACCAGGACTCTATCGCACTTTACTACGACACTCCAATTGAAATCTCTCTCCGAAAGATTACTTTTTATATGAGAACCCGAGTTCACATGATCCCTGTTGATGAGTCTAAAGGCATTATGCTGATTGAAATATTATGCTCTTCTCGTGCTGGGCTTGATGCTTTGCGTAAAACAATAGATTGCATTGAGTATGATCGCATTGAACTAGCTTACCAAAAGCAAGTGAACCTAGAGACCAATGAAGTTACTGGAGTAGAGGCCCTTTTGAGGCTCAGAGATGAGGATGGAAGTTACTTACGTAATGATTTGATCATCCCTCAGATAGAAGGTGAGAGCTTATTCTCCCTTGTTGTCCTTGAATCTCTAAAACAGCTTGAGAAATTTTTTGCCGTCAAGGAGAGCATTGGCCTTAAAGATGCCACCCTTTACCTTAATGTTTCAGCGCACACCATTATGCATCCAGAATTTTGTTCCATTTTCACAGACTTTGTAACCAAACATAGCTTGGAGCCCAATCAATTTGGCCTGGAGGTCACAGAAACGGCAGAGCTTGCAGATATTCAAATAGCCTCTGACTCACTAAACGCATTAAAAAAACAAGGGATCAAAATTGCTTTAGATGATTTTGGTGCAGGCTATGCTTCCTTAAGATATATCCAGGATCTGCCCATTGATGTGGTGAAGTTAGACAAGCATTTCACCTTTAATATAAAAGATCCTGTAACATCTAGACTCATTGGTTTTGTAACAGAGGTTTGCAAAGACCTTAATCTAGAGATGATCGGAGAGGGCGTTGAAACAGAGGAAGAGAGGCAATCGATGTTAGATCTGGGGTGCAAAATTGGCCAAGGCTATCTAATGCATAGACCAGCTTTCTTGGAATCATTTACTAGCTCAACAGAGGAGCATGATGGATAAACTGACACCTAAAGAAACTTCAAAAGGTGCAGAAGAGATTGTACTGACTCAAATCAAACAAGACTTTATTACTCCGGCTAACGCCATTTTTGATTACGTTGATATGGTTGAAAAAGTTCTCAATGATTTAGAGCTGGTATCAGAGGATGAAATTAGCCAAATTAAATCATCTTGCAGCAAACTCATTGACCAATATGACGAGGCCTTCATTTTAAACACCGGGGTCAATGCAAGCACGAATAAGAAATCTCCTGAAGAATACTCAGAGCTACGTCATAACCTAAGAACCCCCTTGAATGCAATTATTGGATACAGCGAAATCTTGATGGAAGATTATGAAGATGACTTGGAGCAGGGTGCGATTGATGATTTTCAACAAATTATTAATCTTGCAAGGGATACAGAAAAAGCAATTGAAAAATTTGTTGATTATATTCGCGGCGATTCCATTGATCTGAATGACGATAACGCTACCAGCCAACTTGAAAATGCTGAATCTTTATTTAAATCTCTTGGAGACATTGAATACTCCATTACCCTTAGTGATGAAATTAAACAATCTGACATCCTTATTGTTGATGACAATATTACTAATTGCGAGGTATTACAGCGACGTCTGTCCATGGAGGGTCTTAAGTGCAGAACAGCCTATGATGGCAATACAGCCATTACCGAGGTCTTTCGAAAAACTCCTGATTTAATACTCTTGGACGTTATTCTTCCTGATATTAATGGTCTGGAGCTCTTAAAAATGTTTAGAAAAGAACACAGCTCAGAGTCACTGCCCGTCATCATGGTTTCTGCTTTTAATGATGTTGATAGCATCTCTAAATGTATTCAACTGGGGGCTCAGGATTATTTGCCTAAGCCGCTGAATGGAACAATTCTCTTGGCCAAGGTTGTTGCTTCTTTAGAGCGAAAATTTTGGCGTGAAAGAGAGAAAGAGTTAGTGGATAAACTGCACATTCAAGCAACCACTGATCAGTTAACAGGAATTTTTAATCGTCGAGTGGTCTTTGAGGCTTTGGACGAGGCCATGGAAAATGCAAACGAAGCTCAAGATCGTGAATTTACGACAATTATGTTTGATATCGATTTCTTTAAACATGTCAATGATACCTATGGTCACGCTGGTGGCGACGCTGTTCTTATTTCATTTGCTCAGCTATTAAGAGATGAGATTACCTCTCCAAATATTGTTGGGCGTATTGGGGGCGAGGAATTTCTGGCCATTCTTTATCTCAATGAAGATCAGGCCCTGGAATTCTGTAAAAAATTAATTAAAAAAATTAACTCTAATTTAGTGAATTTTGATGGCACAGATATTAAAATTAGCACTAGTGGGGGAGTTGCATTTTCTTCAGAAACTTCTACCTCCGCGGACTTGACTAACAAGGCTGACGAACGTTTGTATGAGGCCAAGAAATCAGGAAGAAATAGGTTTCAATTTATTAATAGTGAATTAGTAGGAGATTAATCATGGCAAAGATACTCTATGTCGAAGACAATGAAATGAATCGAGACATGCTGTCTCGTAGATTAATCAGAAAAGGCTACGATATTATTATGGCTTTTGATGGTCAGGCTGGTTTAGACATGATGAGAAATGATAGCCCTGATCTAGTATTAATGGATATGGGTCTTCCTGTTCTTGATGGCTGGGAAGCAACCATTCAAGCCAAGGCAGATGAAAGCATTAGCGCCATACCAATCATTGCATTAACAGCCCATGCCTTAGAGTCTGATAAGCAAAGAGCCTTAGAGTGTGGTGCTAATGATTTTGATACAAAGCCAATAGACTTCAAAAGGCTGCTTGAAAAAATTGATGCTCTGTTATGAGCTAGACTGAACAATTGATTGGATCATCTTCGAGAGATTATCCATTGACACATCATCTTTTTTAACAAGACCTACAACTCTTTCATTCAGAAGCTCTTCTTGCACATCTGTTAAATCCTTGCCCGAGAAGACCAGCACAGGGGCTCTTTTATCCTCTGGAACATCCTTAATATAGTTTTCAAGAAATTCAAATCCATCCATTCTTGGCATCTCTAAGTCTAAGATAATCAAAGAAGGCTCCTCTTTAGCTCTCTCGAGACCATCCTTACCATCTCTTGCATCGATAGCCTTGTAACCAGCATCCTTGAGTATTCTTGTTAGTAACTCTCTGACATCTTTATCATCATCTATCACTAAAACCTTTTTATCTTTAGATTCATCTCCAAGATGACGCCTAACCGTGTTAATAAAATGAGACCTATCTATGGGTTTGGTTAAGTAATCATTTGCACCAAGAGAGGCGGCAAGATTAGATTGATTAAGCTGACTAATCATAATGACAGGTATGTCCTTTAATTCTTTGTCCGTCTTACATTCCTTGAGCAAAGACCAGCCATCACGTCCCGGCATCAGAACATCTAAAAGAATGAGTTTAGGCTTAACTTCGCGAATCAACTCCATGCCTTTTTCGCTGTTTGTTGCGCCCAGTAAAGTAAGATTGAGTTTCGAAATGGTTCGCTTGATTAGATCATGCATGGCGACATCATCGTCAACTAAGACCACTAAGTTGTCATGATCATCCATATTGATTACAGAGGTATCTAGATCGTCTTCATTGTACTCAGCGCATTCCCGGGGAACAGATAAAGTAAAGACTGAACCAACTCCTTCTTCACTAGTCAGTACCACTTCACCACCCATCATTTCAGCAAATTTCTTGGATATAGGTAAGCCTAAGCCTGTTCCACCATGGTTAGCAGAAGTGGAGCGTTCGGCCTGAGTGTATTCTTCGAAAACCTTGGCTACTCCCTCAGCACTCATGCCAGCACCTGTGTCTATGACGGCAAAATCAATAAACTCAATGCCTTCAACTGATCTGGCTCTCACATCAAGCGTGACGGTACCGTTTTTTGTAAATTTAAAACCATTACTTAAAAAGTTGGTTAAACATTGTCTGAGCTTAGTCTCATCCTGAGACATGGACCCCATGGCGCCATCAAAATTCACAACAAAGCCATTATCATTTTTAGCAGCCAGTGGCTCAGAAATATTTTTAATCGTTTCGACCATGTTCTCAATCTCAAAACTCGTAATAAACAGCTCCATTTTGCCAGCTTCAATTTTTGATAAATCAAGAATATTGTTAATCAGCGATAGGAGATGAGATCCAGATGAAGTAATTTTCTTGAGATCTGGAAGCAAGTCATCGTAGCCAAGATCTTCACAATCCTCGTAGAGCATCTCACCGTAACCCAAAATTGCATTCAGCGGCGTTCGCAGTTCATGGCTCATGTTGGCAAAGAATTTAGTTTTTTGATCGCTGGCATCTCTTGCCTCATCCCTTGCTGTTTCCATCTCACCTGTTCTGGCGTCGATCAGGCCATTAACTTCATCTGACATCCGAGAGAAGGCAACAAGCATAAGTTCCACGGAAGCTTCTTCGCTAGATTTTTGATCTGCATCGTTAGCAAGATCTCTCATCTTCTTAATATCATTAAGGATCAGAGTTCTAGCGCTACCATCAAGCTGGTCAGCCAGAGCCCCCATTTTTTCAATAATAACTTCATCTCTTTCATGTCGTCTCTTTGCTTGCTCTGCACGAATACCTTCCATCTCCAACAGATGTAATTTATAGCTTTTAAGAGCCGTTGATAGTTGACCAACTTCATCCTTTTCAGAGGCTAGCAGACCTTTTCTAGGCGGCATTTCTTGTGAATGATCACCTTTGGTCAGACTCTCAAGAACTAAAATAGCCTTAGTGATTCCTCCAAAAGCTCTTGTCGTTACAAAAGCAATAAGTGAAATAATCAATATTACAAAAGAGATAGCTGCTATGTAAGTAATATTCAATACATATGCTGCTCTTAAGATATTTTCACGCTCATCTTTAAATACGAACAACTGGGCTTCATCAGCAGAGAGGTATGAGCTCAATGGCAGTAATGTAATTGAAGTGCCTAGCTCAGTATCTTTCGCCGAAAATCTTGATCCATTAAGCTCTTTAAAAGAGCTAGCTTTAGTTACTAGCTTATTAAAATTTTCATCATCAAATAAGTTGTCCTCTGAATCACCAAATTGTTGGTAATAATCATTTAATGAAATTAAACCGGTGTCTGTGTTGATTGCTGTTCTGACTTCAAACTCGTCCTCAAAAATTTCCAGCCCTTTTCGAATATCTACACCAAGCACAATGATAGCTAAAGTCTCACCTTCAATCGTCACTGGGAAAGTGACCGACTGATTTAACGTGGCTGCTTGCTCTTGATTCTTATCTTGAATTTTTACAATGGCTTGTCTGGGTCTTGTTGCGGCATCGCTCAAAAACGAGTCTAGATAACTAAAAAAATCCGGTCTTGCATTAGGTGAGCAGGGGTCAACGCCCAGTAGATCAAGAGCTCCACCGCAATAAATTCTTTCTCCCGTGGGAAAGTAAGCCATCACATAACTTAGTTTTCCATAATCAAGCTCTTCTTCAAAAAAGAGCTCTAGTAAGTATTGAGCATCCCCAATTCTATTGGCGCTAATAGTATCAAGAAAAGGATTTGTAAATATATTGCTTTGAGCTACCTCATCAAGAAATATCTCAGAATCTGGTTCCCAATAAGATGAATTCTCACCGGTAATAGGGAGCCATTTAGACATCACATCAAAATTCTTATTATAGGTTTGATACCAGGCAGACTCGTAAAGAGTCAGCAAGGATTCATTCGAGGAGTCTTCTTGGATATTTTCTCTATAACCAAAGGAGAAAATAAAAATAGCCGCAACGAGGATGTTGCCCACAACTCCAAACAATAAAAGCTGCAGTCTTATGGGCATTATTAAGTTAAGTTCCGACTATCTTAAGTTTAATAAGGCAGGGATTTAGTCAAGTTCAAAGGTCAATTTGATCTGAACATTATTCACTTTAACCGATGTGCCGTTATACATAGGCGGCTCATATAGAAATTTTCGAACAGATTTAATCGCAGCTCGATCAAAAACACCGGCAGGCGTACTTTCAACAACATAGGGATCAAGAACAGAACCGTCAGTATCCACGTCAAATTCAAGCATTACAGATCCTTCAAGCCCTAAGCGGATAGCTCTTCGTGGGTACTCTGGGGCTGGGCTTGAGACTCTAGTGACCTCAATTTCAGTGCCGTCATCGCCTACATATCCTTTATCACCTGCAAAAGCCGGCCCCGAAATGGCAGCTACAAGAGCAAATGTTAATAACAGATTGAATTTTTTCATAGTTTTATATAGTTATATATTAGTTTAACCCTATGTATAATTCATAAGGCATTTAATGCTATACATATTAACAATAAATTCTCTATGAAAAAAGTAAAAGATCATTTAAACGAACAAAGGTATTGGGATATTTTTACAATCACAGAGACTGCTTCTTTGTTTGATGCTGCTAAATTAATGCATAAAAATAAAATTGGAGCCTTGATGATCTCGAAAGGGGATGTGGCTAAGCTTTCTAAGTCTTCTATAGTTGGCATCCTGACCGAAAGAGATATTGTCTATGCTTTATCTGCTGGGCCTGAAGCCATTGGTGAAAAAAAAGTTTCTGACTTTATGACAAAAAAACTTATTTTTACCTGCCCAGACACCTCAAACGATGATGCAAAAAAATTAATGCTTGAGAATCAAATCAGGCACTTGCCTGTCTTCTCCGATGAGCATCTTGTGGGCATTGTTTCGATGAGAGACGTTTTTAATTCTTAAGACTAGAGTTTAGATGAAGATGTTCAAAAAGCTCTCTTACGCCTCTCTCGTATTTCCCGGATCTGCGGCAGGCATGCCAATCTTTATTTTTATTCTTCCTTACTACGCAGGGGACCTAGGTCTAGGTCTTTCGATGGTTGGTATATTATTTTTCTTAGGCAGGATCACAGATATTTTTACTGACCCTATCATGGGGGTTCTGATCGATAAATATCCTTCCAAATGGGGCAAGCATAAGCACTGGATCTTTATGTCTGCACCAATTCTTATGGTGGCAACCTACTTTATTTTTATACCGACTACTACAAGCCCATCTGCTTTTTACTTTTTTGCTAGCCTTTTGCTTCTGTATACAGGCTTTACTCTTTGCACAATCACTCAATTATCATGGTCATCATTTCTGGCTCCTAATTATGACGATAGGACAAAGCTTTTAACCTTGAGAGAGTTAATGTCATTGCTCAGTATGTTCTGCGTCATCACAATACCTGCGATTGTTGAGCTGTACGACACATCTCTTGAGGCCAAGGTCTTTGCTATTGGTATCTTCGTCCTAATATGCACTCCATTGCTCACTGCCAATGCTCTAAAGCAAGTACCAGATTCTATGGCTTCCCATAATAGAGTCAAAAATGAAAACCCTTTTAAAACCTTTGGTGGGTTGTTCGCTAATAAAATGCTCAATAAAATTGTTTTTGCTGCGGTCCTGATTGGTTTTTGTACAGGTCTCAATGGAGCCCTTTATTTAATTTGGATGGAAGTAGTTGTTGAGTTACCTGAATACTCTTCTCGGTTAATGCTGGTTTATTACGTGGTGAGCGTCTTAGGCTTGTGGATTTGGCGAGAATTGAGCATTAGAACCTCAAAACACTTTTCAGCAGGGGTAGCGTGTATTTATGCGATTAGTATTTTAGCTATCGGTTTCATAGGTTATGGATTTATTAAAGAGCTCGAATCCTTTGCTCGACTTATTGCGGTTAGCTCGTTCATTATCTTGTATGGTTTTGCCTTCTCTGGTCCTTTGCCCTTAATCAATGCAATTATTGCTGATATCTCAGATAAGCTAGCTCTTGAAAAAAATGAGAGCATCTCGGGCACCGTGTTTGCTTATCTCACCACATTAACAAAAATTGGTTTTGCTTTGGCTGCCTTGGTACCTTATTTAATTCTAGAAATGGTTTGGGGTTTTGATATATCTCTTGGGACATCTAATACCGAAGAATCCAAGATGGGCATCTTTTATCTTTATACATTTATACCTATAATTGGTTACGCAATTGCTGCCTTTTTGTTATTTACTCATACCTTTGGAAGGCAAGAGCATGCAGATGTTGAATCTACCTTGAGAGATACCCAATGAACTACCAAAAGTACGAGTGTGTAATTTGCGGATATATCTATGATGAAGAGGTTGGAGATCCCGATGATGGTATTCCTGCTGGCACTAAGTGGGAAGACATCCCAGATGATTGGACCTGCCCAGAATGTGGCGTTAGTAAGTTTGATTTTGAATTGATTGAAAATTAATCTTGCCCTCTCATTCATATGAGTTTTCGATCAATTTTTCAGCTCATAGCAATCATTACCTTATTTGCCTCCACACCTATTTTAAGTAACCCCAGCTCGACTTCTGCTTTTCAATACTCAATTGGTGACATGAGCATTTCCAGCCTGTTCGAAACCCATAAGAAGTTTCAGCTTGGTTATGATGAGTACCAGCCGGGAGATTTATTATCGTTACCAGCACTCCCTGAATTGGAGGTATATATTCTGTTTGGAACTTGGTGCCATGATTCTGAAAGAGAGGTGCCTCGCTTGCTAAGACTGCTTCAGGAGCTGAATATCCCTGACAAGCACATTCATTTAATTGGTTTAAATCCAAGCAAAAGTGAGCCGCTCAACAGAGAAATAATTTTCAATGTAGAAAAAACCCCGACCTTTATCTTTTTAAAAGGCAAGCAAGAGATTGGCAGAATTATTGAGAAGCCTGGGGTGAGCCTTGAATCAGACCTGCAGATAATCTTAGCAAGGTATTAATCCAAGTGAAGAGCAGCGATACGCTGCGCTTCATTGTAATTCACATAAAAAGTTGCATATTGTTTGCGAAACTGAGCAATAGGGCCGTCCATGTCGCACAGGACTGGCTTGAGTGCAAATTTCTTATGCTCCCAAATAGGGATGTCTTCTTTAACTTGTTTATCAATATCCGCAATGATGGCTGCGCCGACTCCACCCTTGGGTGCTTCGCCATTAACTTTCTTTTGTAAAAATGAGAAACGAACAATGCATTCTTCATCTTCAATGGGTGTAGTCGAGCCTAAGAGTAGGGTGTCACAAATACCTTCAAATTTGGTTGCATTATCTCCAGGGCCATTAGAGTAGGCCGTGATCTTGCCTTCAACGGTTCCTCTTGGAGTTTCCATATTGGCTTCTTGCACAGACACTCGCTTTTGATTGTCGTAAGACACTTCAAAATCCGGATAGCTGACCACCCCATGAACATATTTAAAATGCGCGGCATCCACAGCATTTTCTGCCATATCTTGGATATGACACTTAACACTGTATTCAAACCGAACAAATTCATCGCTCCATTCTGGGTCCAAGACTTCTGGGTATGTCTCAACCTCATACGAAGGCTCTAAGCCTTCTGGGTGATACCAAGCATAGATGAGATTGTTTTTCTCTACAGTAGGGTATTTAAAAATTTTAGTTTCCTTGGCTTTTGGGGGAATATTTTTGGCATAAGGTATAGAATCCACCTTTCCGTTTGTATCCCAATGCCAAGCATGAAATGGGCATTCTATGCATTCATCCTTAACCATTCCTCCATGACCTAAATGCGCTCCTAGATGAGGGCAGTAGGCATCAAGCATTGTGGCAATACCCGACTCTGTTCTAAATAGCACCTGATCCTGTGAAAAATAACGCACAGCTTTTACGTCACCTACTTTTAGGTCTTCAGAGTAATCGATCACAAACCAGCCAAATGGAAGAGGCATAGGGTATCTTTTTTTATCAGTCATAGTTTTTCAGGTTTATAGTTTAAGTAATGTTTTAGCATTCTGCCCTAGGAAAAGTGGTAAAACTTCTTCCTTCAATGGCACATCTTGCATTTCAGTAAAAATCTTTTCAAGCGTTAAGCCCATTGGAAAGTATCCCGCATACATTATTTTATTACGACCGCGGGTGTTGGCAAAATTAATAATGTCTTTTGGGTAATGCTTTGGCGAGAAGGCGCTGGTTGAATAATAAAGATTTGGATACTTCAACATCAACTTGCAGGCCAGTGCCGTCCATGGTTCTGCACCATGACGCATGACAAATTTTAACTCTGGAAAGTACCAGCAAACTTCATCAATCAACTCGACTTTTTGAGGAGCCATGGGAATCCTTGGGCCTGGAACACCAACACAGCAAAAAAATGGTATGTCGAGCTCAATACACATTTCATAGATGGGATGCCAGCGCTCATCATTGATTGCAATTTGTGGATACATGCCAGAAGGGAAGGCGCTGACTGCCTTAATACCATGAGTCTCATATATTCTTTTAATATTTTCAGCCTCGTTGGGAGTGTTTGGGTTAACTGGTAGGTCAAAGAAAAATCTATCAGGATGGTTTTTACCGGCAAGAATCTTGACGTCGGACTTTTCATGAAAACCAACCATGGCTTGGTTGATATTGTATTTGTCCATTTCTGCTATCGTGTACTGCACAAAGTCATCATGCGAGCCAGTTTCAGGTATATCTTTGAACATATATTGAGCTGGCATTTTAAACATCGTTTTAGATTCCTCATCTCGCAGCAAGGGCTCCATAAAGGTATACCAGTCAGAACGATCTTCTTGCTCAGGAATACCAAGCATGAGATCAACCGTAAAAATGTTTTTATTAATATCCATATATAAATTCTAACGAATTAATTCCACCTAAAGCGATGAATTTTAAATAAAGCATGAATACTTTATTTTCTACTTGACGAATAAGATTGCAACGATACCCATCAAGACATAAATTCTCCACCATTTACATCTAAGCTTGAGCCAGTAATTACTTTTGCTAGATCTGAAATTAAGAAGAGAGCAGCATTCGCACAGTCGCTGTCATCTGGTATCACTCCTAAAGGAATATCCTTAACGACATCGGCAATTACTTTGTCTGGCGTGACTCCCATTGCTTGGGCTGTGTAATTAACATACATCTCAACTGGTGGACCCCACATCCAACCCATAAAGACTGAGTTTACTCGTATGCCTTTTGGCCCCAGCTCTTTAGCTAAAATCTTTGTGGCAGTGGAGAGGGCTCCCTTAGAAGCTGCGTAGCCGCCCTGAGTTGGCAATGGTTTTTTTGTGATTAGGCTATTGATCATGACGATTGCACCATTTGATTTAGCTTCCATTCTTTTCACAGCCGCCATTGTCAGGTTCATGGTCCCAAAAAAATTAGTATTCATAGTTTCCTGCCAATCTGAAAAATCAGAATCACATATTTCTTTGAAATCACCAGCCCGATAAGCACTATTAATTAACCCATCAACTTTTCCGTATTTATCAATCGTTGCTTGTACCAAATTCTCACAATCAGACTTACTGGTGATGTCACATGGAACAGCTATTACCTCTGATCCAGCAGCGGAGATTTCTGCTTCCAATTTTGTTAATAACTCGGTTGATCGAGCTGCAATGACAAGTTTTGCTCCCTCGCGGGCCGCCCCATAGGCTAATTCCTGACCTAAACCTGGACCAATGCCCGATACGATTACCACTTTGTTGTTTAAAATCATGAATTTTCCTCTTTTTTAATGTAGTTTTGGATATAGTGTTTAAAATTGTTCTCAATATATTTTTCTTCTAGACCGAATTCTTCTAGTGAATATTGGTGAGCTCCCATTTCGTGTTGATTTTCCTCCTTCCAAGCCTTCATTGCATTCTCTGCTTGATCACTAAAATCTTCGTCAATGAATTCATAGACGCTGGTCATTTCTGCAATAGGGTCTTTGATCATCTTAAGAAAATCTAAATCTAAAAAGTTGGATTGATTCTTTTGACTAACCTCCATGCAATGATTTAATGCATTTGCAAGTTTATTTGCCCAATGAGCCCCAATAGAATCTTTGTCATAACTGTTAGTTAGCGGCTCAAATAGGTTAGCGCACATTGAGCAAAATGATGGAACAGTTTTATGGGGATCTCTATGTGTCTGGATGATCTTTGAATCCGGGAACACCGTTAAGACTTTATCAATGAAACCCAAATGATGTGGTGACTTTAAAACCCAACGCTTGTCAGCCCTCCCTGGGTTTTGCCATTGCAAATATTGCAACATCACCTTTAGCTGCTTATACGCATGCTTGTGGTCCTGCTGGGTCACCCATGCGGAGTAAGAGGGCAGTCTCATAAAAGACTCAGGTACGGTGCTAAAAAATGTGTGTTCCAGGAGTAAAATTTCTTCATCTGCTCCTTTGTAATCCCAGGGATGAATGGTTAGAGCATCAGGAGATGCTGCTACTACAGCCTCAACTTCTGCCTTGCCTAGATTGAGTCTTTCAAACGGGTTACCTCGTTCTTCGCCTTCTAGCATGGCTGGGTTTCTACCCTCCCACCAGAGCATAGCTGTGTGGTTTGGATCAGCGGCTAGCAATCTATGTGTCATGGTGCTGCCTGTTCTTGGTAGTCCTACTATTACAATAGGAGCTTTGATTTGCTCGTCCAAAATTTCTGGATATTTTTCTACGTCAGCCTCTAGTCGCAAGATGTTAGCTAGCACGCCGATCAATCTATGGTGTTGAGCTTGCATGCCGATGTCATTTAAATCGGCCTCAAGATTAATTGAGTCAATCAATCGATGAAATCCATCAAGAAATAAAGGGTTGCCAAAGTTTTTTAAGCCAGTAATAGATTCTGCTTCATTGATAAGGGCTTTCGCATTAAGCATGATTGGTCTCCAGTTCATTAATTGGTTTGACAGTTACAGTAGGAATGGGGCAGTTTTTAGAATCTATCCATCGCAATAACATTGCACCATTATTCCTTCCCTCGGTGATCACATTATTTTCTATGTTTAACTTGTGGTGACTGACTATAATTTTAACTGTGTTCGTATATTGATCTATGTGAGCAGTAGCTGCATTTAAGTGAATTGGATTGTGTCTATAGTCCAGAGATTCCATCCAGTAATTTTCTAGCTGAAAGTTCCAAAATTCACACTCAGGAATGGGTGAAATAATTTCAAGGCATTCACTTGCATTGAAGTCATAGTACCCGTGCAGATAAAAAATTTTTGGATCACCTCCGGCAGCCTGAAAAAATGTTTGGTCTCCTAGCGGGAGGGCGTTCCTGTGGTTGGTTTTAAAGTCATTAACCCATGCAAGGAAAGTTCCAGCCGTGCCTCTAACGAATGCCAGTGAGTTTGCGAGGTGTTGACTCAATTCACCTGCGGTTAGAAGCGAGGGTGTCTTTCCTTCGGCAAGATTCTTAATATGAATGAGTGCATGCTTCTGATCTTGTCTTTGTGAATAAGTTTGACGAACAATGAGCATATTAACGCTAGTTGGCAAGTGTAAGTAGTTTTGTGATGATTGGTTAGGGCCTAGTGTCAAAGTAAAGCTTCCATCTTCTTGAATGAGCATTTCAGAAATATCTATCTCGCCCATAGAGGCCATGGTTCCATCAATTGAATATCTGTTTTCCTTTAAACCAAAGCTTAGATAGTCTGCTTGTCCAATATTTCCAAAAACCTCATAGGAGCATGCACCATTAATATTAGAGTTAAGATAAATGTTATCTGGATTATCTGCACCAATCTTGGCAGTCTCGTGGGATAAGCTATAAAAAGATGGATGGCTTGAGCTGGAGTGCTCGATATTCATCTCAAGAGCGAGTCTGAGCAATCTTGTCAGGTATCTATAGCCCTCAACTTCATCAACCTCACTGAGATCTTTTTGATTAGAGACAACCTCGCCAAGCAATTTCAATTCATCACAAAAATCATCCCATGTTTGTTTTAAATTTTTTCGCATACCTTTCTTTTTTATTATCTAGAAATATATTAAGGTTACTAGTAAATCATACAAATTTTAAGATGCCAAAACCTCAAGAAAGAAACCAAGAAGAGACTAAACTTATTTTTCAGAAATGGTTAGTTCAAAAGCTGCCCGAAGCATCTAATTTACATGTTGAGATTTTGGGTGGGCCTGAAAATACAGGCTTCTCTAATGAGACCTTAAGTTTTCAAGTTTCCTATACTCTTAGCGATGAGGAGGTCAGCTCGGGTTTAGTATTGCGATTTTATCCTGAAGGCTTTTTCGTATTCCCAGACTATGACATCCATAAGCAGTTTTTAATCATGCAAAAACTTGCCCAGCATGATGTTAAGGTTCCAACAGTTCTGTGGTATGAGTCAAGCAAAGAAGTTTTTGGAACTTCTTTTTATGTGATGGAGATGGCTAAGGGAGACGCACCTTCAGATAATCCTCCTTTCCATCAAGAAGGCTGGGTTGCAGATGCATCAGAGGATGTGAGAGAGAAAATTTGGTGGGGCTGGGTTGAAGAAATGTCTAAAGTTCATCAAGTGGATATAACCAAGGGAGATTATGAATTTCTTAATAGACCCGAGCTTGGAGAATCCTACTTAGATCAGGAGCTTAATTATTATTTTAATTTTCATGACTGGGCTATGGAGGGTGAAGAGCATCCTATTGCCGATCAAGCTAGGAATTGGTTAAAAGATAATAAACCTAAATCTAATCAATCATCGATTATTTGGGGCGACTCACGATGTGCAAACATCATGTATCTACCGGATGGAGAGATCTCAGCTGTTCTCGATTGGGAGATGGCATCGCTGGGGGATCCTTGTATGGATCTTGCTTGGGGTATTGCAGTCGATGATTGCAATTCAAAAGGAGCTGGTGTCGATAGATTGCCTGGTTTTCCTGGTCCCGTTGCAACCATTGCAAAGTGGGAGGCATTAACTGGATATAATGCTGATAATTATGATTATTTCTATATCCTAGCTTTATATAAATTTGCTGTCATCATGATCAAAGTTGTCCGTAAATTAGAGCATTATGAGATCATGCCCATGGGTCTAAATGCTCATATTAATAATCATGTCACTCCCATTTTAGAAGCAAAACTTAAGGAACTATAACCATGGCAATTTTTTCGATCTCTCAGAATGAAGCTGGGAAAAAGCAACTATCTCTTAAAAGCCCAGTAGATCTATCTCACATTGATACTTATGATTGCGCAACCAAGGATGAGATAACTCAAGTCATGACCAACGCTAAGATTGCACAGTCTAAGTGGAAGCAAACTACCTTAAAAGAGCGTGCCGCACTTATTCACAGAGTTGCAGATGTTGTCATTCAACAACAAGATTTAATTATGGAAGTGGTAATGAGAGAAACTGGAAAGCCCGTGCAAGAAGCCATGTCTATGGAAGTCTTCTCCGCAGTGGACTCATTGGTCTTTTATGCTAATCGTGCAGAAAAGTGGTTGCGTGATAAGAAAATTAAGATGCATGGACCAATGAAGTTTCTTAAAAAAACAATTATTACTTACAAACCAAGAGGTGTTGTTGCAGTTATTACCCCCTGGAATGGCCCCTTTATTCTTTCGATAAACCCAGTAATTCAGGCAATATTATGTGGCAATAGTGTTGTGGTAAAGCCTTCTGAGGTTACCCCTATGTCTGGAGCGCTTGTTCAAGAGATTTTTGCCCTAGCTGACGCGCCCATGCACTTGGTTCAAACACTTATTGGCGATGGAGAGACAGGAGCTGAGTTGATCAACCAAGGTCCTGATAAAGTCTCTTTCACTGGAAGTGTTGCAACTGGAAAGAAGATCGCTTCTAAGTGTGGCGAAATGCTTATTCCATTTAGTTTAGAGCTTGGGGGCAAAGATGCCATGATTGTCTGCTCAGATGCTGATATCAAAGATGCAGCAAGTGGAGCAGTGATGGGTTCATGCATGAATGCTGGCCAGTATTGCTGCGGCACAGAAAGAATTTATGTAATGGCAGATGTGTATGATGAGTTTGTCAAAGAGGTTGTATCAATTACCAAGTCTTTGATCCAAACAAATGATTGCAAGGGCGATGTGGGACCAACTTTTTGGGACAAGCAGATAGATATTATTGAAGATCATGTCAATGATGCTATAGCTAAGGGCGCAAATGTTTTGGCTGGAGGTCAAAGAAATCCATCTTTCTCAGGCCTATATTTTGAACCTACTGTTTTGGTCGATGTAACCCATGAGATGAAGATTATGAAAGATGAGACCTTCGGTCCTATCATATCGATCATGAAAGTAGAATCTGAGGATGAGGCATTAATTTTGGCTAATCAGTCACATTTTGGCCTGAATGGTAATGTGTGGACAAAGGATTTAGTTAAGGGTCAACGAATTGCAAGCTCAATAGAAACGGGAGCATGTTCTGTTAACGACATGGCTATGAGTTATGGGATTAATGAAGTTCCTTTTGGTGGAGTTAAGAATAGCGGTCTAGGTGTCGTGAATGGTAAAGAGGGTTTGCTGGGTTATGCTCATGCCATGCCAATCATTATTGGTAAAAAATCTGCTTCTGCATATCCATATACCGATAAGTCCCTAGAACAGCTCAAAGGCGCTTTAAAAATATTCTGGGGCAATAAGATAGTTAGAAAGATTTTTGGATAATAGAGTTTTATAAAACCTCAACCTCAACCTCAATTTCTTTGAGACCGTGCTCAGCCTCTGAGAGGGTAGAGGTTGCACTTTTGATTTTATCCTTAATAGCTTCCAAATCATCGTTGCTTAATTCTGTCTTGAGCGTATCCAGGAGCTTCTCAATATTAATATCTTCCATATCATCTGACTCGATTTTGATTTTAATTTTTTTGTGGACATCTCCGCTATCTGTTTTAAATAGCATCACATTGTGATCTTCTATTCCATGTAACTCAGTATTGTTACCATTTTTTTCTTTCCATTGTCCTTTCATGCCTTTCATTGAATGAGGTGGTCGTTTGGTATCAATCATCATGACGCGGCTATCCATGGAGCGACTTGGTTTAGGGGCAATAAAATCGTCAAGAATAATAGCCAGACCAATGATGGACCCTAAAATAATAGCTTGTATATATTTTTCGTTCATATGTATTTTAGTTATGTAATATATTTAAGATAGCTGGAGGGTCAAATAAATTCAAGCCTTACTTTGGTTTAGCCACATCAAGATAAGAGGGTGTTTCTCCACCGCCATGCACTTCAAGTGCTGCCCCAGTAATCCATTCAGCCAGTGGCGATGCAAAAAAAATACAGGCATTAGCTATATCCTGAGGTTTACCCATTCTTTGGAGGGGAATAGTCTTGGCCACTTTATTGATCTCAGACTTACTGCCGTAATGAACAATTGAATTTTCTGTTTCAATATACCCAACAATAATAGAATTCACTTTAATCTTAGGTGCCCACTCTACGGCAAGAGTTTTGGTGAGATTAACAAGCGCTCCTTTGGCTGCTCCATAAGCAGCGCTCCCTGGGGTAGGTCTTGTGGCAGTCACGCTGGATATATTAATAATATTGGAAATACTCTTTTGCCTCATCATAACTTTTGCAACTTTTTGACTCAGGTTTAAAGGAGCCATTAAATTAAGATCAATAATGGCTTGATGAAATTTAGGAGAGGCGGATATAGAATCAGCTAATGGGGCTCCACCTGCATTGTTAATTAATACATCTAATTTTTTATAGCGCGTTTGAATTATCTTTAATGCTTTGGCTATAGAATCTAGATCCCTGATGTCGCATTCAACAAAAAATGCAGCATTGCCCTTAGATTGAATGTTTCTAGAAGGCTTATTCCTTGCCAATACAATGACATTAGCATCTAGTTTTAAAAAACTTTTTGTAATGCCGATGCCAATACCCTTAGTGCCACCGGTAATAAGGATAGTTTTATTCTTAAAATTTATATTATTCACAGGCACCACAAAAATATTTACTTGGTGAAATTATAACCTTCAGGAAGTATCTCAGATAGCTATCCTTATCTATTTATATTTATACATTTGACAAAATTAATCTCAATGATACTCATTGATTCGTTGATAAGTTTGTATAATCTATAACTTCTAATATCAACATTAATTTGGAGCCTATTTTATGAAAATTGCAATTCTTGGCGGTACAGGGGCTTTAGGCAAAGGCCTTGCTTCAAGATGGATGAAAGCTAATCACGAGGTGCTCATTGGAAGCAGAGATATTGCTAAAGCAAAAGAAATTGTTGCGGAATTGGGATTGCCAGATTCCCATGCATATCTGAATATTGATGCGGCTGAGCATTGCGATATTGCCTGCATAACTGTTCCTTTTGCGCATCAAGAAGCCACACTCTTAAGCGTGGATAAAAAATTAAAAGATAAGATTCTTATTGATGCAACAGTTCCATTGGTTCCACCAAAGGTCATGCGTGTTCAACTGCCAAAAGAAGGTTCGGCGGCTTTAAAAGCTCAAGGTTTACTTGGAGAGGACACCATTGTCGTTTCAGCCTTTCAAAATATATCAGCTGAACTCCTGCAAACAGATAAAAAAATAGATTGCGATGTTTTAGTTTCAGGTGATTTTCTAGAAGCTCGGACAACGGTGATTGGTTTGGTAGAAGATGCTGGACTTAAAGGCTGGCATGCTGGTCCCTTGTGTAATTCTGTTGCTGCAGAGGCCTTAACATCTATATTGATTGCTATTAATAAAAAACATGCCTTACAACATTCGGGTATTAAAATTACAGGCATTTAAAATAGTCAGAGAGATATTATCAACTCAATAACATTAACAGCCCTAGAGGGTTTGCCTCTCATTCAACCAGGGGATGATCTAGCCTCACTAATTATTGATGAGCTTATAGCTCAAAATCTCACTCTTGAGGATGGAGATATTCTGGCTGTTGCGCAGAAAGTTGTTTCAAAATCAGAAAATAGATACTTAGATATATCCTCCATAACGCCCAGCAAAGAGGCTGTAAACTTGTCGCATAAAATTGAGAAAGACCCTCAATTTATTCAGGCAATTCTCAATGAATCCAAGCAAGTGGTTCGTTACAGAATGGGCGTACTTATAGTTGAGCATAAACTTGGATTTATTCATGCCAACGCTGGAATTGATCGCTCTAATATAGACCAGAGCTCTAATCAGATTTTATTACTTCCAGAGAACCCAGATTTATCAGCGCAGAATCTATGCAAGTCCATAGGCAAGCATTTTAATAAAAACATTGGTTTGATAATTTCAGATACTATGGGTCGACCCTTTAGAAATGGCATTGTGGGATTTACGATTGGTAGCTCTAATATCGAATGTGTTGTAGACGAGCGGGGTAAGCAAGATTTGTATGGCAACACTTTAAAAGTAACCCAGATTGCAATCGCAGATGAGCTCGCAGCCGCTGCCTCTTTGTTGATGGGTCAAGCGGATCAAAAAAAACCGGTTGTATTGATACGCGGTTACAAAGCACCATATTCAGCTTCAGCCTCTGGCAACGATCTGATTCGCAGTGAGGATGAGGATCTTTTCAGATGAAAAATTACCTTTTACTTTGTGGAGGCGTTGGTGGCGCTAAATTAGCACTAGGGTTTTCAAAAATTCTACCAAACTCTAATCTAACAATTGCTGTTAATACTGGCGATGACTTCAATCATCTTGGTCTCAAGATTTGTCCTGATCTTGATACTGTCCTTTACACTCTAGCCAACCAATCAGATTTATCTAAAGGTTGGGGTAGATCAAATGAATCCTGGGAGATGCTTGCTGCCCTTAAAAAGCTTGGTGGTGAAACCTGGTTCCAGCTTGGGGACAAGGATTTAGCCACTCACATTATAAGAACTCAACTCCTAGCAAATGGCAAGAATCTTTCTGAAATTACTCAAGAGCTGTGTGACCGATTTGGGGTCAACGCGAATATTTTACCCATGAGCCATGAACCTGTGGAGACATACATTCAAACACAAAATAGGCTTTTATCTTTTCAGGAATATTTTGTAAAATTTAAATGTGAGCCACCAGTTACTGATTTCGTATTTAAAGGACTGGATAAAGCCGTGTTCAATCCTTCGATCAACTTGACTCTATTTGATGAGATTATTGTTTGTCCTTCTAATCCATTTGTCAGCATTAATCCTATTATCCAACTTGATGGCATCAACCAATATTTGAAATCTAACACACACAAAGTTAGTGTAGTTAGCCCTATAGTCAATTCTAAATCTCTTAAAGGTCCAACATCTAAAATTATGACAGAGCTGGGTTTAGACGTTTCTGTGAACGCTATCGCAGATTTCTACATGGATTATGCTAAAACAATTTTTGTAGACTCGCTTGATAGCCATCAACTGCATCAAATTCATGATAAAGGTTTTGAAACTCATACAACACCATTGGTCATGAATAATCTGGAATCCAAGATTCAACTAGCCCAATCAATTTTTAACTATCTAGAAACTAAATAATGTGTTGATGGAAATCTTTATTCCTGTTAAAAAATACACCGACTCTAAAGAGCGCTTGAGCACAATTCTATCCAAAGAAGAAAGGGCACTTCTTGCTGAAAAAATGGCTTTGAAAACGGTTAATGCATTTTTAAACATTGATATTAATGCTCACATTATCTTGATATCAAACGATCCTCAACTAGCTATTGATGGCGCAACAACCTTCGTCACTGATTCTTCATTAAACGCAGCAATACATGAGGCCATGAGCAATTCTCAACATAGTGGTTTAATAATGATTGCTCATGCTGACCTTCCTAGGATTAATACTCAGGATATAGAGTCAATCATAAAAGAGCATAATTCTGAGACTGTAACCATTATCTCGGATGAGAGCGGTACCGGTACAAACAGCCTGCTATTTGATAGCTCTATAATATTTAATTTAAAATTTGGACAAAACAGCTTTGCGTTATTTCAAAAAGAATTTACTGCACATGATATTCCCTGGCGATCACCTCCATGGATTTCGATGCAGCAAGACCTTGACTCGAGTGACGATTACTTCAAACTAATTGAATATATTAATGCATAACAATGGATATTAAGGATCACTCTAATTTATCTCTAAGAAAACTGATTGCCAATCAAGGTATTGAATCTGTAGATTTGAAGGCCTTATCAAATATAGCAATCTCTGAATCTTTGGTTCAAGCATCCTTTGCTAAAAAAACTTCTTATTATGGGCAGCAGATTACTTTTTCTCCTAAGGTATTTATCCCTCTCACTTTTTTATGCCGTGATGTTTGCCACTACTGCACTTTTGCTCAAACTCCAAAAAATATTGAATCACCATACCTTTCTATAGACCAAGTAATTGAAATTGCAAAAGAAGGCGAGCGTCAGGGCTGCCATGAAGCATTATTTACTCTTGGCGATAAGCCAGAGCTTAGATATAAGGCAGCCAGAAACGCATTATCTGAGCTTGGATATTCCACCACAAATGAATATTTAGCTGCCTGCGCGCAAGCGGTTCTTGATCATACGTCGCTAATTCCTCACTTAAATCCGGGATGCTTGACGCCTCAGGAGCTAACTATGCTTAAGCCATTAAGTGGGTCCATGGGCTTAATGGTTGAGTCATTGTCGGAAGAGTTAATGAAGAAAGGTCAAGCTCATCATGGCTCACCAGATAAAGATCCTGTTTTTCGTTTGCAAACACTTGAGGAAGCTGGAAAGCAAAACATTCCATTCACTACAGGCATTTTAATTGGGATTGGAGAGACCCGTCTTGAAAGATTAGAGGCATTATTAAAAATTGCAGACCTTCATTTTAAGTACGGGCATATACAAGAAGTCATTGTCCAAAATTTTAGAGCCAAGCCAAATACACTCATGGCAAATGCACCAGAACCATCATTTAGTGATTTACTCTGGACCATTGCAATGGCCAGATTAATACTGCCTGGTGCTATTAGCCTTCAGGTTCCACCTAATCTGAATGATGCTTATCTTGCTGAACTAGCTGTTTCAGGAATCAATGATTTTGGAGGCATTTCTCCGGTCACTAAAGACTTTGTTAATCCAGAGGCACCATGGCCAGAAATCCAGAAACTAGAGAAAGTTGTTAATTCATTCAATCAACACCTGCTTCCCCGTACCACTTTATATCCTCGCTTCTTTTCAAAATTAGAAGTGTTTTCAACTCCTGATATTTCTTCAAGATTGCTTGCTAAGATTAATGCTCAAAGTTTAGTGAGGGTTGATTCATGGGTTTCTGGCGTTAGTCAGACCATACCCAGTTATCAATCATTTAAATCTTCATCTACTATCAAGCAAGTGATTTCTAAAGCAAGAAGTCAGCTTGATATTAACTCAATTGTCTCTCTTTTGGAGGCTGAGGGAGGAGACTTTAATTATATAGTTGACCACGCAAACGAACTCAATAGAGAGTTAAATGGCAATATCGTCAGCTGTGTTGTCAATCGAAACATAAACTACACAAATATTTGTTCTTATAAGTGTAATTTTTGCGCTTTTTCAAAGGGGACTGGCCATGCTGATTTGCGAGGCAAACCTTACAACATATCCCACGATGAAATTATCAGACGCACGGAGGAGGCTATTTCAAGAGGCGCCACTGAGGTTTGTATGCAAGGCGGCATTCACCCAGCTTATACTGGCCAAACATACATAGATATTGTTAAAGCTGTTAGATCTGTTTCTGATACTATCCACATTCATGCATTCTCACCATTGGAAATTGACCATGGTCGAAAAACACTTAATATTTCTACGCAGGAATTCCTCTCAGAATTAAAGTTAGTAGGTTTAAACTCATTGCCGGGAACTGCTGCTGAAATATTGCATGATGACATCAGGGCGATTATCTGCCCTGATAAGCTGAACTCACAAGAATGGATTGATATTATTAAGGCAGCTCATTCGGTTGGCCTGCCAACAACCTCCACTATGATGTTTGGTCACGTAGAGAATATGCAGCATGTTGCTCAACACCTTGTATCCCTTCAAAATATTCAACTGGAAACAGGTGGTATTACTGAATTTGTTCCCCTTCCATTCGTTGCTGAAGAGGCTCCAATTTTTCGAAGGGGCGGCTCACGACCTGGGCCAACTTTTAAAGAAGCCGTCTTAGTTCATTCGGTTGCAAGAATTCTATTGAATGAGTCAATTAAAAATATTCAAGGATCATGGGTCAAGATGGGATTGCCTGGATTGAAGTATTTGCTGAAGGCTGGTATCAACGATGTAGGTGGTGTCCTGATGAACGAAAGCATTACTAAGGCGGCAGGGGCATCATTTGGTCAAGAGCTTGACTTGAGTCAGGTCCATGAAATAACTGAATCTTTGGGTTTGAACCTTGTGCAGCGCAACACTTTGTATAAACCAATCAACACTAATATTAAACAGTTAATAGATTTTCAAAAAATACCATTGATACCTATAATAAATGAGTATCATCAGCCAATTATTTAATTTTAAAGGAAGCTTAATCATGAAAATATTTCCAGTCACTATTATCATTCTTGGCTATAGTTTATGTATTTACTCTATGTTTCTTACATGGGATATTTTTTCAGATCAAAATATATTTATAAGGCTTCTACTAGTTCATGTTGAAGCAACAGTTTTGATTTATCTCTTTAGTGTTATGTTTAAAAATTCTAGTTGGTACGATGCTTTTTGGTCTGTGATTCCAGTGGTGTTAGCCTATCTAGCTTGGGCAGATATTGATGCATCAGGTAACGGCCTTAGAGCTCTCATGATGTTTGCCGCTTTGTTATTCTGGGCCTTTAGATTGACTTATAATTGGCTAAGGTCTTGGGATGGTTTTAGTCACGAAGATTGGCGCTATGTCATGATGAAATCATCTGCAAAAAATAGATTTCAATATTGCGCTATAGATTTTGGCGCTATTCATTTAATACCTACTTTGTGTGTCTTTATGGCATTACTACCAATGAATGTAGCTCTATCCTACGAAGGCAATGATGTGTTTTGGTTAGATTGGGTGGCACTAAGCATTGCCATAGTTGCCGTAGTGATACAGATTGTTTCAGATCAACAGATGTACTTATTTAGAAAGGCGTTAACAAAACCAGAAATAATGAACACCGGTTTATGGTTCTACTCCAGACATCCAAACTATTTTGGAGAATTATTATTTTGGTTTAGTTTGTATATATTTGTGCTTGCAGCCAGCCTTTCTTTTGCCTGGTTATTGATTGGCTCTCTAATCATGTATGCTTTAATTGCAATAGGCTCAGTTGCAATGATGGATAAGCGCTCACTTGAGAGAAGGCCAAATTTTCAACATTACATGGATACAACGCCAGCCATATTTATAAATATTTTTAAGAGGAAGAATCAATGAGAATTATTTTAACTGCAGCAATATCTTTGCTTATAGCTCTTCCTGGCGTTAGCTCAGAATTAATATCTGCATTGGATCAGGACTTAAACGGCGTTATGACGAAGGTCGTTGATTGGAGACGCCATTTTCATCAATACCCTGAGCTTTCAAATAGGGAGTATAAAACTCAGAAATCAATAGTGGAGGCTTTGACACAGATGGGCTTAGAACCGAACACTGATTTTGGTACTACTGGCGTAGTCGCTTTTATTAGAGGTCAAAATGCTGGTCCTTTAATTGCCTTGCGTGCAGATATAGATGGGCTTCCTGTGTCAGAGCAGTTGAATCTTCCATTCTCTTCTAAGGAAATTACACAGTATCAAGGAAATGATGTGGGGGTAATGCATGCTTGTGGACACGATGCTCATATTGCAATTCTTCTTGGTGCAGCGAGTTTCTTATCTCAAAACACAGATAAATTGAATGGCGACATTATGCTGATTTTCCAACCGGCTGAAGAGGGCGCACCTGCAGGTGAAGACGGTGGAGCAGAATTAATGCTAAAAGAAGGTTTGTTTGAGCTGGAAAAACCTGATGCAATCTTCGGGCTTCATGTTTTCAATGAATCCCACGGCACAATTATGCTGAAGCCTGGTCCAGCCATGGCGTCAGCTGAAGCATTCAGGATCAATATAGAAGGTAAGCAAACTCACGGTTCAAGACCCTGGGAGGGCGCTGATCCTATTGTTGCTGCTTTTAATATTGGAACTACACTGCAAACTATAGTGAGCAGGCGCCTTAATCTTTTAGATAGTCAGGCGGTTATTTCAGTAGGAATAATGAAAGCAGGCACTCGAAATAATATCATTCCACAAACAGCCATGTTGGAGGGAACTATCAGAACTTTTAAAGACTCTTATGCTGATCAGATTCGGGACGAAATCAAATTAATAGCAGAAAATATTGCTGCAGCACATCATGCTTCTGCTACCGTGGATTTTAAGATATATGGCGGTTACCCAGTTACATTTAACGATCTTGATCTTTCAAAAAAATACGGACCTGTGCTCAAAAGAGCTGCAGATGGTAATTATTATGAGGCCTTGGTGCCCAGAACCGGAGCTGAAGACTTCTCCTTCTTTGCGCAACAAGTTCCAGGTTTATTTTTCTTTTTAGGCGTCAATCCAGCTGATTCAGATGAAATGCCGACCAATCATTCTCCATATTTCTATGTTGATGATGATGCATTAGATACTGGTGTTAAAGCCTTTGTAAATTTAGTTTCAGAGTATTCTGCCGATTTTAATAACAGCGCTAACTAGATTAAGCTTTTTGAGAGACTAGATAGTTTGAATATTTGATAACTGAGGCGTAGATTACTGCAGGGAGTATCAGCCATGGGATTTGTGTTTGCAGCATCACAGTTCTCCCATTAAGCGAGAATAGCTCTGGATTAAAGTATGCACCAAATGGAGCTAGAGGAGCCCATGACAAGGGCTTACCCTCAGCAAGCTGGTCATGGTATAAAAAAAGCTCCACAAATAAATTTTGCCCAACACACCATACATAAAAAATAGATATAGCTTTCCAACTCCAATTTAAGAATATCCTGCTATCGCTCGCGCAGAGCTTCCAGGTCAACCAGAGACCGCCAAGTGCTATAGTTCCAGCATCTGCTAGTGAGTTTAAAATCCAGTTTATGTCCATTGGAATCCACGCGCTAAGAGTGGCTGAACGCCTTAAATTCACGTCATCTCCATCGACCCATCCATAGGTAAACCATAACTCCCAGCCCAAAGCGCAAATTAAAAAACATACAACATATACAAGAGGGGCCCAAGCAGGAAGTTTTTTGTATGAGTATAGTAAGTAGCTCAAGGGGACCAAGGCGCTAAAATAAACAACCATTATTACTCTTAGCTCTTCTAGTAACATGTAATCCTTAAGAAAAAATATTCAGCAAGGCTATTATGATGGCTATAAATAAAGCTATTAGCAATAACGGCCGCTCACCAAGCTTCAATGAATATGATTTAGGCAATAACCATAGCAAGATAATTACAGCTGAGATCAGCCCTATGCCCCAGAGCAAATTCTGAAGTGCTGGCAATAACTCAGATAACATGTCTAAAAGTTAATCTTTGGGCAACAAGCTATTCAAGCGGTCTATTGAATCAAGATATTCACTAATAAGCCCATACATAACATCTTTTACAGACTCCACTTGATTAACTTGGCCTATGACTTGTCCTGCAGCGTTGAATGATACCTGTTGAGTCATACCGCTACCTGCATACATGGATGTTCGTCTCATTGCGTCAAATGTAATCATGCCTTGAAGCGGCATAGGTAAAGGATCTGGATTCTCAGGATTCTCCCATGCTTCTGTCCATTTATTTTTTAGCATTCTGGCAGGCTTTCCGGTCCAAGCTTTGCTGCGAATTGTGTCTTCGCTGGTTGCGTTAAGATATGAGTCTTTTTCTGCAGGCTGTGCTGCTGCTTCCTCGACAGCCAGCCATAATGATCCACACCATATGCCTTGTGCTCCCATGGACATAGCCGCTGCCATTTGTCTCCCATTACCGATCCCGCCAGCTGCAAGAACAGGCAAATCTCCAACCGCATCTATAATTTGTGGCCAAAGTACAATGCTGCCAATCTCTCCCGTGTGACCGCCACCTTCGCCACCCTGAGCAATGATAAAATCTAGACCAGCTTCCTTGTGTGCCACAGCCTGTTTAATTTTGCCGCATAGAGCACCAATCAACACACCCTTCGATTGAATTTTTTTTATCATCTCAGCTGGGGGCGTGCCTAGTGCATTTGCAATCAATTTTACATTTTTATGTTTTAACGCTTCCTCAATTTGCGGCTCTGCTGTAGCTTCTGTCCAGCCCAGTAAACCACCTTTTGGCCCGTTCGATTCTGGTGCTTCGGGGACGCCGTTGTCGGATAAAAGTGTATCTACAAACTCTTGATGACCAGCAGGAATCATCTTCTGCAACTGTTCTAATAGTGCTTCCGGGTCTTTTTCCTCCATGCCTTCATATTTCTGAGGGATCACAGTATCAACTCCATAGGAGAAGTCTCCTATATGCGCATCAATCCAATCTAGCTCTTCTTTAAGCTGCTCAGGCGAGTAACCTACAGCTCCAAGCACTCCTATACCACCAGCTTTGCTAACAGCTACAACTACATCCCTGCAGTGAGTGAAGGCGAAAATAGGGTATTCAATACCAAGTTTAGTGCAAATATCTGTTTTCATTGATCGAGGTCTCCATTATTAACTCTTAAGATTATACAAATATTACATCAAGCCAGGGGTGTATCAATCAGATTAATTAAGTCAATATTTTTTGTTATAAAAATACAATTTTTAATTTAATTACCATAGGTTATAGTGAATTGGTTACAATTTAAGCTAATTCAATTGGAAGAATAATATGCAGTGGGACTATAAATTTGATGTTGTCGTTGTTGGCTCAGGTAATGGAGCCTTGACTGCTGCTCTTTGCTCTCATGATGGCGGGGCAAAAACTTTAGTGATTGAAAAGAGTGATCAATTTGGAGGTACATCGGCAACCTCTGGTGGAGGAGTTTGGATACCAAACAACCGATACGCTAAAGCTGAAAATGTTGACGACTCGGCTGAGGATGCTAGAAATTATATCAATAGCGTCTCTCCTGATGGCATGATTAAGGATGAGTTAATCGAGACCTATATATCCGAAGGACCAAGGATGGTGGATTACTTACATGAGAATTCTCAAGTTAAATATAGGAACCTTCCACACTATCCAGACTATTTTCCTGATAATCCAGGCGGCAAGCCAGGCAATAGGTCAATGGAACCTGAGCCAATTTTTGGAACAGAGCTCGGTGATGATCTCGCAAAATTACGTGAACAGCATCCTCAAACAGCATTCACAATGGGCCCAATTAACATGAACTTTACTCAAGTAGAAGGCCAACTTCTCCTTGGAGCTCTGCCTGGATGGAAAATGCAGTTCGCAAAATTATTTACTAAATACATTTTAGATATACCCATGCGAATGAAATGGGGCTGGAAGGACAGAAGACTAACCATGGGTAATGCTGGTGTTGCTCGTCTATTGATCTCTCTCAAAGAGAGGCAAGTTGATATGTGGACTGAAACCGCCATGACTGACTTAATTGATGACAATGGTGACGTGATTGGTATCAAGGCCACTATGGACGGAAAAGAAGTTTTAATTAAAGCAAACAAAGCAGTTATTTTGGCAGCTGGAGGTTTTGAACGCGATCAGGACTTACGTGACAAGTACCTACCAAAACCAAGTAATGCAGACTGGAGCGCAGCTAATACTCACAACACCGGGGATGCATTAAAAGCAGCTCTTAAACTAGGTGCTGACACTCATCAAATGGATACTGGCTGGTGGTCCACCACTATGAAAGTTCCAGGCCAGGAAAAGGGGTGGCTTTCAATGGTAGATAAATCAATGCCTGGGAACTACACAGTTAATAAAAACGGTGAAAGGTTTTCAAATGAATCGCAAAATTATGTTAGCTTTGTTAATGACATGTTTAAGAAATTCGATGAAGGTAATCCATGCGCACCTTGTTACATGATCTTTGATAGCACTTTTAGAAAAAATAGACCTTGTGGCCCTCTCTTACAAGGCAGCATGCAGCCAGACTCTGCTGTCCCTAAGGATTGGTGGACACCATCTTTTTTGTCTAAGGGAGAAACACTCGAAGAGTTAGCTGAAATTGCTGGTATTGATATTACCGGTCTGCTTGCCACACAGCAAAAAGTGAATGAATATTCGGTAACCGGGAAAGATCTAGATTTGCAAAGAGGTGATAGTGTCTATGACCGCTATTACGGAGATCCCTCAGTTGAGCCGAATCCTTGCCTTGCCCCTTTAGAAAAAGGCCCTTATTACTGTATGGTTTTGTATCCAGGGGAGATGGGAACAGCTGGTGGGTTGGTGATCGACACCAAGGCTAGAGTTCTTCGACCAGATGGCAATCCAATTTCAGGTCTATATGCTTGTGGTAATACTTCGACCGCACTCTTGCCAACTTACCCGGGTCCAGGTTCAACCTTGGGTCCTGCTATGACTTTTGGCTATCTTGCTGCAAAAGATATTACAGGGTCTAATTTTTAAATGGACTTCACTGGTAAAACAGCTGTAATTACAGGAGCCGGTCAAGGCGTTGGAAAAGGCATCGCCATGGCTCTCTCTGCGCATAAAGCAAATGTGGCCTTGGTGGGAAGAACCTTATCAAAGGTCCAGGAAGTAGCTGATCAAATTATTCAGAAAGGTGGCTCAGCAACAGCTATTGAGTGTGATGTAAAAAATAAATCTGACATTGAAAAAGCGATTCTTCAAACAATTGAGAAATTTTCATCCATTGATTTTCTTGTAAATAATGCTCAAGAGGTTCCATTGGGCAACCTGCTTCATGTTGATGATGAGGCATTTGAGAATGGCTGGAAATCTGGTCCATTAGCTACTTTTCGTTTTATGAAACTATGTCATCCCTATCTAAAAGGAGGAGGTAAGATTATCAATCTTGCAAGCTCGTCCGCACTAAGAGCAGACTCAGAGGGTTACGGGGCTTACGCATCTGTCAAAGAGGCAATCAGAGCCATTTCCAGAACTGCTGCTGTAGAGTGGGGGCAAGATAATATTTTAGTGAATTGCATTATGCCGCTAGCTAAATCAACTGGCATGGAGTGGTGGATGAATGAAAGACCTGAAGAGGCTAGTGCATTTGTTCAAACAATTCCTCTAGGCAGGGTTGGGGACTGCAAAGACGATATCGGTGAGGCCGTCTGTCATTTATTCAGTGATGGCATGTCTTATATTACTGGCTCAACCATCATGCTAGATGGCGGCCAAGCTTTTTTGAGGTAACAATTATGGATCAACTACAGAAACTCTTAGACATCGAAGATATTAAAAACTTAAAGCATAGATATTTTAGAGCTATTGATATGGCTGATTTTGAGTTACTGGACGCTATCTTTACTGAAGACGTAACAGTGGATTACCGAGGTGGAACCTATAGATGGGAGTCACAAGGGAAGCAGAAGATAACAGAAAGCCTGCGCTACTCATTCCATAATCAGGCTTGCGCGATGCATACAGGTCACCATCCAGAGATTGAAGTCACCTCAGGAACCGAAGCTAATGGTAAGTGGTATCTTCAGGATATTTTTTACAATCTTGACCACAACACTGTCACTCAGGGTACAGCCCTTTATTTGGATAAATACATTAAGGAAGATGGCCGCTGGCTGATTAGTCATTCTGAATATGACAGAATATGGGAGCAAGTTTCACCCATCAGTTCCGATATAGAATTTACTAAAATATTGCTTAAAGAAAAAGGCATTACAAAAGAGGTTTAAAATGAAACAAAAAGTTCAGTCTGCTTTAGATAATTATGTGCTCGCTTACTCAACAAATGATAAAGATTTATTTCTAACATTATGGGATCCGTCGGCTATCTTTGAGGATCCTGTTGGTGCCGAACCATGTGACGGTATTCAAGCTATATCTGAGTTCTGGGATTTTGGTCATGTCGAAGGAATGACGATAACTCCGACCAATGTGAAAACAATCATATGCTCCAATGAAGGTATCTTGCAAGCAACCATGGAGGTTCGCAATACTGCAGATAACACAGGAATGAACATTGCAATTGTTGACCATTTCGTAATCAATGAAACTGGTAAAATTATTAGTGGAAGGGCATTCTGGGATGAAAACTCTATTTCTCAACTAGCTGATGCGCAGCCAAGTGATATTAATTTAGATGATTTTATGAATAGAAGTTAGCGAATTTAAAGCCATGAATCTTAGCGTTAATCTGAATAAAATTGCTCTGCTTAGAAATTCTAGAGGTTCTGATAATCCCTCTTTAGAGGATTACGCAAATCAAGTCATTGCATTAGGCGCTCAGGGAATTACTTTGCATCCGAGACCTGATCATAGGCATGCAACCAGTCAAGACGCCATCGCTATTGCAGGTATTTGTAAAGAGCAGTCTGTAGAGTTCAATCTAGAAGGCAATCCTTTTACTGATTCTGATGATTCTTTTCTGGGCTTTGCTGAAATATGCGCTGCCTCAAAACCTGATCAAGTCACATTGGTTCCAGATACAGATAACCAGTTAACATCAGATAGTGGCTGGCCTGCTGGTTACAAAGCGAAAGAGCTGGAAGCCTTCTTAAGCTCCCACCAAATAAAAAATACAAGAACAAGCTTATTTATTGATGCCGATCTTGGGGCTCTTGAATTTGCAGCTATTAATAACTTTGATCGCGTTGAGATTTATACTGGGCCTTTTGCGCTAGCTTGCATGGAGGATGACGCTTTATTGATAGAGTCTCAATCCTCTAAAATTACAGCTGTTATTCAGCGTGCAGCAAAGCTGGGTATAGGTGTAAATGCTGGCCATGACCTGAATCTTACAAATATTCCTCAGTTAAAGCTTTGTGGCCTTATAGAGGAAGTGTCAATAGGCCATGCGATTATTTCAGATGCATTGAAATATGGCTTCAAGGACACCATAATGCAATATCTAAAGATTACCCGAGAAGCCTAATGTCGATTGAAGAAAAAATTGCCAGTCAAATTAAAGATAATGAAATCCTGATTTATATGAAAGGGTCTCCTTACGAGCCTAAATGTGGTTTTTCAGCCAAAACTGTTCAGGCGCTCATAGAGTGCGGTGCTGAATTTTCTTACGTTGATATTCTAGAAAATCAAGAAATTAGGCAAACCTTGCCCAGCATCTCAGAGTGGCCAACCTTTCCCCAGGTCTTTGTTAAGGGTGATCTGATCGGTGGATGCGATATAGTCACTGAAATGCATGAGACAGGCGAGCTTCAAGCAGCAATTGACAAAGCAGCTAACTCCTAATCTCAGCTAAGCAGATCCAAAATCTTTTAGCATCGCTTTTAACTCGAGTGAATGCTGTTCCTCCTCTCCAATGAGGCCTCTAGCATACTCCTCGAGGTAGACAGAAGCGTCTGCTACGCTGCTTAGCAGTTCCTTGTAAAGTGATAATGCATGGAGCTCATGTTCCAAGGCTTCTTCTAAAATGTCTTTGATGCTATGTCTATGAGTCTCCTCGATCTTCGCTACTTTTAGGCTTGGATGCCCATCAAGGCCTACTATCAATTCGCCAGCTTGCTGAGCATGTAGCAGCGATTCACTTGCTTGCTCCTTAAGAAAAGTCACTATTGGAAGTCTATAGGGTCCTGTCACCATAAGTGATGAGTGGGTATACCTAACAACTCCAGCAAGCTCATACTCCATAATTTGATTTAGTGTGTTACAGACATTTTCGACGTTAAGTTCTTTCATTTCCATGATCATTATCTTTTAAGTGATTAATACTTGTTAATATATCTTATATAGCAAGGTATTTAAACGACTGATTTTAGGTATTTTTTTAATGATAATCATTCTTACTATGGTAATAATTATCATTTATGAAATCATTGGGTTATGCAAATTATTAGAGGGGATGATTATCAGTCATGGGTCTACTCGCATGGCGCTGAGATGGTCGTGGTTGACCCTTGGTTAACTAATGCTCAGGAATTTCCTGTATTTAAATGGCTACTGTATAGGCCTTCAACTGAACCATCGTATCTACAAAGGCATAATTTAGTTTCCCAAGTAAATTATATAATTATTACTGCTCACTTTTCAGATCATCTTGATCTAGCGAGCTTAAGTCAATTTGATTCCAACATTCCGATTTATACCACCAAAGAAGCAAAGCGAACATTGGTCGCTAATGGTTTTTTAAACGTGATAGTGGTTAAGTCTGATCATGAATACCAGCTAGGTAAGTTTACCTTAGAGGTTTTTAACGCTGGCAAGCCATACAATACAACTACCTTTTCTTATAAGTTAACTGCCGGAGACTCCAATGTTTTCCACGAGCCACACATGTTGGACCCAAAATTGAGTTTTGACTCTCTTGATGCCTGTATTCTCACCGTCGATCAAGTTAAGGTTCTCGGATTGATTCAGGTTTCAATGAGTGAGTGTGACGCTGAAAAAGCAAAAGCTCGTCTTAATGCAAACTATTTGTTAGCAACTGGTGTTTATCCATCTCGCTCTAAAGGGCTTATTAGCAGAATACTATCAATTGTGGAAAGCTCGAATGCTTTGAATTCCGTGAGTGTTATTTGCAAGAATCCAGGTGACTCTCTGACTATTTAGAGCTTAGACGCGCTCATCAAACTGATTGACAATCTTACAGAATGCCTCAGCTGTTACCTTGGCATCATAGGCAGCGCTATGAGCCTGCTCATTATCATAATCAATGTCTAGCTCCTTGCAGATTCTTGCAAGAACGGTCTGCTGAGTTGCAAGTACTCCTAAGCTAACTGTATCAATGAGTGAAAAGGGATGAAAGGGTGATTTTTTAATATCGTGCCTATCACAAGCTGCTAGCAAGAAACTATGATCAAAAAATGCGTTATGACCAACGAGGATTGCTCTAGAACATTCATATAAATTTCTATGCTTGTTGATGACCTTAAATATATCTAGCAAGGCAGATTTTTCATCAACAGCCACCCTTAATGGATGATTTAAATCCAAGTTTAAAAAATCAATTGATTCTTGATTAATTTCTAGCCCTTCATGAGGCTTTATATGATGTCTGTGTGAATCACCTAGAACTAGTTGCTGGCCTTCAAAATCAATTAATTGAATGGCAATCTCTAAAATAGGATTATTAATTGCATCAAAACCACCGGTCTCAAGATCAACGACCACTGGCAAGAATTTTCTAAATCTATCTTTTAACATTTCAGCTCCTACAGATGAGCGTATAATATAAACGAAAAGTTCACACTAATATGATATTTCGAGATATTACAGAAACATTGTTTAATCAAATTCATGCGTCTTCTCATGAGGAATTCAATCATGAAAAAGTCTACTACTATGAGAACCCAGAGATAGGATTTAAATCCATTATTGCTATCCACAGCACATCAACAGGACCAGCCATTGGTGGTTGTCGCTATAGAAACTACTCAAGCTATGCAGAGGGCCTAACTGATGTGTTGCGTCTCTCAAGAGGCATGACAGAGAAAAATAATGCAGCCCATTTGCCGTTTGGTGGAGGCAAAGCTATTATCTTTGGCGATCAACCAAAATCAGAAGCTTCACTTCAGGCATTTGCACATTTTTTAAATCAACTGGATGGGATCTACTATTCAGCTGAAGACATTGGGATAACCTTGCAAGATATTCAGTATGTAGGTCGCCATTCTCCATACGTATTTGACAACGTTGATCCAGGGCCTTATACCGCAAAAGGAATATTCTACTCCATCCAAGCAGCATTAAAATTTTACACAGGCAAAAGCCTCGAAACCTCATCAATTTCTATTCAGGGAGCGGGGAGTGTTGGATTGACGCTGGCTCATCATTTGGCTGATGCTGGAGCAACCATCTATATTCAAGACATTGATTTAACTAAAGTAAGCTCAATTAATCATGCGAACATTATTCCTGTGGAAGATGCTTTAACGCAAGAATGTGATCTTTTGGCCCCATGTGCGATTGGTGGTATTTTGAACATCAATTCAATTAACACATTGAATTGCTCAATTATCGCAGGAGGCGCTAACAATCAACTTCAAACTCTAGAGGTAGATGATCTGTTGCTAGCTCTCAATATTCATTACGTGCCTGATGTCTTGATTAACTCGGGAGGAGTTATTGGGTTAACAAAGGATATTTTAGAGAGAGATGAAACACTAATCGAATTAGAACTCAAGCTGGTAGCACAAAGGGCTATTGAATTTATGACTATCGCATCAAAAAATAATATTAGTGTTTTGAGTGCAATGAATAGACTAGGTTCTTAATTGCTTTATTAGCCTTTCAAGGTCATCTGATTCTAGAAGTTTTTCATTTTTCTGTGACTCTAGGATGCTTGACTGAAGAGACTCCAACGCCAAATCTTTATCAATGTTTCTTTGTTGCATTTGTTGATTAATTTTGTCACCCATCAACGCATTTAATGCGTTGCTATGATTTAATTTATTTTGACTCACTCTCACTATTTTTAAATCATTTTTAAGCTCAACATATTTTTCTGATGCCTGTCTTATTGTCAGAGATACCTCCTTGCTAATTTCAACAAGCTCAATGCAATCTACTGGGCATGGCTCGATGCAAAGCTCGCAACCTGTACAAATATCAGATATGACAACATGCATTAAATTAGCCGCTCCAACTATGGCATCAACAGGGCATGCATCTATACATTTTTTACAGCCGATACATTCCTCTTCTATAACTTGAGCTGTTTGATTGATAAGTCCTGGGCCGTACTTACCATCCAGTTCTAGAGGCTCTCTTTTAGCTAGTATTTGTAGTTTCTTAAGTGTGTCCTCACCTCCAGGCACACATCGGTTATGGGGTGCCCCATCAATAATAGATTGTGCATACGGCCTACAACCTGGAGTATCGCAGCGCCCACACTGGAATTGAGGTAATGTCTCATTGATAAGATCTATCAGCTCAGGCATATAGCTATTCAGTCACACCTAATTTTTTTTGCAGCTTTGTGTTGGAAGTGGTGTACCCAAATGGAACTCGCTCGCCAGGATGAATGCGTTGAAATGCCTTCTGTACTGCGAGGGTTGTTTCATGAAAGCCACATAGAATTAAATCAAGTTTTCCTGGATAGTCATTAATATCACCCACAGCAAAAATTCCATCTTTATTGGTTTCAAAGTTCTCTGTATTCACGGCTATTTTTTTCTGCGCCAATTCAAGTTCCCAATCCAAAATTGGACCTAGCTTTTTATTTAAACCAAACAAAAATAGCAATTCATCAGCATCCTTGGTAACGCTTTCCTTAGTGTCAAAGTTTTTTAAAGTTACAGCAGTGACCTTTTCGGTACCTTGAATAGATTCAATTTGAAAGGGAGTGAGTAAGTTAACTGCTTCAGTTGCAACCAATTCTCTCATCTGAGCTTCTGTGTGCTGGGCTCCACGAAACTCATCTCTGCGATGAACCAAGCTGACAGATTGAGCGACCTTGGCCAATTCAACTGTCCAGTCAAGGGCAGAGTCTCCACCACCAAAAATAAATAGATTCTTATCTCTGTACTTCTCAACAGATTTAACTGAATAGCTCACGCCCAGGTCTAAAAACTGATCTGGATCTTCTATGTTGGGTGGTCTCCTGGCTTCAAATGATCCTGCTCCTGCAGCAATAAATATATTTTTTGTAGTACATTCAAGACCTTCGTTTGTTAGAATTTTCCAAGATGTCACACCATCTTCTGTTGATAGGGGCTCTATAACTTCAACCCTTTGAGACAAATACAGGTCATAGTCAAAAGGTTTGATTTGCTCTAGGAGTGCATCCACATGCTCCTGCGCTGTTTGACTTGGAACACCAGGAATATCATAAATTGGTTTTTCAGGATACAGCTCAGAGCATTGACCGCCCACCTTATCGAGGTTATCTATAAGGGTACACCTGAGACCAAGAAGCCCAGCCTCAAATACAGTAAATAAACCAACAGGGCCAGCCCCAATTACTAAAATATCTGTTTCTATTTTCATTTAATTCTTTGCCCTGGTTTAGCCCCATTATCTGGGGAGATTACAAATATCCCGCCATCTGAATCACTGGCAGCGAGAATCATGCCTTCAGATACACCAAATTTCATCTTTCTAGGCGCTAGATTATGAGCCATAACAACAAGCTTTCCAACTAGGTCTGCTGGCTCATAAGCTGATTTTATACCAGCAAATACATTTTTCTGACCGAGCTCCCCAACATTAAGGGTCACCGAAATCAATTTATCTGCACCTTCAACATGAGAAGCTGCAGTGACTTCGGCAACTCGCATATCCACCTTCATAAAATCATCAATGGTTATAAAATCATCATTCTTATCAGACTCTTCCATGGTGTTATCCTCTGTCTGGAACTGGTTAATATCTAAAGCCTCTACTCTTGAGATTACGGCTTGGAATTCTTCTATACGACAATCTACTAAGATTTCATCAAGATCTATGTAGTCAACTGTGTCCATCTGTAACATTTTTAGCAGTTTGGATGTCAGCGTTGGTATGACGGGATGCAGCAATATACATAAGTTTTTAAAGACATTGACTGCAGTTGTAGCAACAACCAATGCTTGAGCCTCGTCTAGTTTCCAAGGTTTCTGCTCGTTAATATACTTGTTTGTGTTGTCGGCAATCTCCATGATTAACTTTAGAGCTTTAGAATAATCTTTTGCTTCGAGGTGTTCGTAAATCTGAGCTTCTTGTATCCTAGATTGTTGCAAATGAGCTTCATCGATTGTTGGTGCGAGGGTGTTACCATTCTTAGCAATAAAAGGTGCAGACCTGCTAAAAATGTTTGCAAATTTACCAACTAAATCTGAATTAATTTTTTGAGCTAAATCATCAAGGTTTAGATCTAGGTCTTCTATTTTTGCATTCAATTTACTTGCATAGTAGTAGCGCAATAGTTCAGGATCACAAACAGCAGCAAATTGATCGGCAGTAATAAATGTTCCCTTTGATTTAGACATTTTCTCACCATTAACAGTAATAAAGCCATGGACGTGAATATTGGAAGGCACTTTATAAGCACTAGACTGGAGTAGGGCAGGCCAAAATAAGCCATGGAAATATGTAATATCTTTACCAATGAAATGGTGGATTTCATATTCTGAATCTTTTCCCCACAAATCATCAAGAGTTTGATGGTTGGCATGGGCCCAATTTTTAGCAGAGGCAAGATAGCCGATAGGAGCATCCACCCAAACATAAAAATATTTTTCATGTTCGTCGGGAATGTTAAATCCAAAGTATGGATTGTCCCTAGAAATATCCCAGCCTTTGAGTTCTCCATCAAGCCATTCAGATAATTTTGCTACTACGGGCTTTTGAATGCTCGCAGTTGCTAAGAAATTTATGAGTTCTTCTTTGCATCCATTAAGATCAAAAAACACATGCTCGGATTTTTTCAATACTGGTGTTGAGCCTGTCAAGGCAGATTTGGGGTTAAGCAACTCAGTTGCTGAGTAGGCAGCCCCACACTTATCACAACCATCCCCATATTGATCTTTTTCACCGCACTTTGGACAATCACCAGATACATATCTATCAGCCAAGAACATTCCTTTTGCCTCATCAAAGCACTGCTCTATTTGCCTCTTATATATATAACCTGCATCTTTAGCGGCAAGGTATATTTCATTTGAGAGCTCTTGGTTTTCTGTGCTGTGTGTAGAATGATAATTTGTGTATTGAATACCATATTTAGCCAGAGACGATATATGAGCATCTTTGATAGGCTCTATAAAATCTTCAGGATCTACATTCAGTTCTTCGGCCTTCATCATAATTGGAGCACCATGAGCGTCATCAGCGCAAAAACTTAAAACATCATGATTGGACATTTGTAAGTGTTTCACCCAGATATCAGTTTGAATATGCTCTAATAAATGACCCACATGAATATCTCCATTTGCGTATGGAAGAGCGCTCGTCACAATGATTTTTCTTAACTTATTAATTAGAGTTCCAAGTTCCGTTTAATCGAGTATTATAAATGAAAAAATTATCTCCATGGGCATCAAAAAAATAATCGCAATTGCTTCTGCCAAAGGTGGCGTTGGAAAATCTACCGTTTGTGCTAATCTCGCCTACGCCTTTTCTAAGAACCATTCGGTGGGGATATTAGACGCAGACATCTATGGTCCAAATCAACACTTAATATTTGGTATAGAAAATTTAAAACCAGAGGTTATCGAGGTTGATGGCAAAAAAAAATTTACTCCTTTAATCTCGCATAACATAGCTATCAACAGCATGGGATTTATCTTGGATGCCGCCAAAGCAGCGATGTGGAGGGGACCAATGCTCAGCGGCGCAATCAAGCAATTAATGGAATCAACTCAATGGGGAGATCTGGACTTTCTGTTTATAGATATGCCGCCGGGTACAGGGGATGCTTATATTACTGTTGCACAGGATCTAAAGCCCGACCATGCAATCTTGGTAACCACTGAAAGCTCTTTGGCCATCAAAGATACAATCAAATCCAAAGCCCTGTTTTTAAAGCTCAATATTCCTCTTGCTGGCTATATCAATAATATGTCATCTTCCATCTGCCCCCATTGCTCTAAAACAATAAATGAAGAGCAGTCTACTCAAAAGCATGATCCTTTGAGTGAGCTAGAATTGCTTGAGCTTGGTACCATCCCTAGATCGAATGATCTTTTAAATTTTAAGCTTGAGGAGTCTACTAATCTATTCCTATCATCTTATAATATGCTAAAAAATATTTTATGAACTCTGTAATCCAAGCTCAATTATTTCTAATATTGCTAGTCTTTGCTGCGCCAGTAAGTGCAAATGATCCTTTTGAGAATCTCAATAGAAAAGTTTGGACATTCAATGAATTCCTTGACGACAATCTAGCAAAGCCAACAGCAGAAATTTATACAACGATAGCACCAGAACCTGTTGAGGTTGGTATTTCTAATTTTTTTAGAAATCTAAATGAGCTAGACAATACAGCTAACCAACTACTTCAAGGTCATCCCATTCTTGCGATAAATGATTTTTCAAGATTTCTCATTAACTCAACCATAGGATTGGGTGGTTTTTTTGATGTTGCTTCAAGGCTTGGCCTGGAGAGACATGATGAAGATTTTGGTCAAACTTTAGGCGCATGGGGTGTTCCGTCTGGTCCTTTTTTAATGTTTCCTCTTTTTGGTCCGTCAACACCAAGAAGTTTAGCAGGAAGAAGTGTCAGCTCTGTTCTTGGAGGTACGTTTGCGATTAAAGAAACAGATGTCAGAGTCGCCATTAAGAGCCTAGATGTTCTCGAAACAAGGGCAAGATACCTTGAAGTTGAATCATTGATCATTGGTGATCGCTACTCGTTTATTCGCGATTCATACATGCAATATCAAGAATTTGAATCGACTAATGGGGAAGGGCAGGCAGATGACTTTGTAGACGATATGGATGACTTTATTTTAGAAGAATAGGGTTAAACTAAAGACACTAGATCTTCTATATTGCTGCTTAAATTTTCTTTCTGCATGGTATCTAAAATTAATTTCCGATAGTGTCGAGCATGCGGCATGCCTTTGTTTATGCCAAAGACATGCTTTAGTGTCCTGCTGTAAGGGATACCTTCTTCATACTTCTCCATAGAATACCCAAGGTAATCTCTCAGAATTTTTTTTCTATCATGGGTTTGTGATTCATACCCGAATATTTTCTCGTCAACCTCGGCTGTGATCATAGGGTTGTCATAAGCCGCTCTTCCTAGCATCACGCCATCCACTCTATCTAGATGTTCTAAAGATTCATCGACTGATTGAATGCCGCCGTTGATAACGATCTCAAGTCTTGGAAAATCTTTCTTCAGAGCATAAACATGCTCATACTTTAAAGGAGGCACCGTTCTGTTTTGCCTTGGAGATAATCCTTTTAGGATCGCTACTCTTGCATGAACAATCAAAGTGCTTATATTTGTATCAGCTAATTGAGCTGTAAATTTTTGTAAAAAATGATAATCGTCATGCTCATCTACGCCAATCCTGCATTTAACAGTAACTGGTATTTTAGTCGACTCCTGCATAGCGGATATGCATTCAGAAACCAACCCTGGTTCTTTCATTAAGCAAGCTCCGAAAGCCCCTTTCTGAACTCTCTCAGAGGGGCAGCCTACATTTAAGTTGATCTCATCATAGCCAAGGGAATCGCAGATTTTTGCACAAGCCACTAGATCATCTGGATCTGAGCCTCCAAGTTGAACTGCTACTGGGTGTTCTATCGATGAATCAAATTTTAACTGCTCCAAGCAGTTACCATGAATGATTGCACCCGTTGTGACCATTTCTGTATACAGAATTGAGTGCTTGGTGATCAAACGAAAAAGATATCTATCATGCATGTCAGTGCATTGCATCATTGGGGCAATGCAGAACCGATGATTGAGAGGGCTCACTGCCTAAAGGAAACTCACAACTGAAACAAAGCCTACAATTGATAGCACGATTGTGTAAGGCAAAGCCATTACCACCATTCTCATATATGACAGTCCAATTAATGGTGCTAGTGAAGATGTCAGAAGAAACAGGAACGCTGCCTGCCCGTTAGGTGTAGCAATGCTGGGTATGTTAGTTCCGGTATTAATAGCTACTGCTAAGTGATCAAATTGTTCGCGTGTAATCACATTCGTATCAAGAGCCTCTTTAATCTCTTTGATATAAATGGTTGCAACAAAAACGTTATCACTGATGGCCGACAGGACGCCATTAGCAACAAAAAATATGGGAGCTTGGATCTCGGTATTCTGATCCAAGACATAACCAATTATAGGGGCAAATAAAGCTTGATCTGAGATTACACTCACCACGCCAAAAAAGACAACCAAAAGAGCTGTAAAGGGCAGGGCTTCTTTAAATGCCTCGCCAAGGTCGTGCTCATCAGTAATGCCTTTAAATGAAGTCAATAATATAATGACGCCTAGGCCAATAATTCCAACTGCAGCCAGATGAAAAGCTAGGGCAATGATGAGCAGGATACCAACAATCATTTCGATGATGATTTCTAGCTTCATAATGTCTGTTCTCTTACTCAACTCATATTCATTATATTCATGAAAGATATTTTTGATTCGCAGAGGTAGGTGCGTGCCAAATCCAAATAATCTAAATTTCTCAATAGAAAAACAAGTGATCATACCTGCAATAAAAACTGGAACAGTTACAGGAGCCATCATGACTGCAAATTCAATAAATTCCCAGCCTGCGACATTGGCAATGAGTAAATTTTGCGGTTCGCCCACTATGGTGCAAACACCACCAAGCGCAGTTCCAACGACGCCATGCATAATGAGATCTCTTAAAAATGACTTAAAGTTTTCCAAGTCAGCTTTACCTTCTTCTGTCAGGGTCGTATCGTCGAGTATGTCGTGATTAGCAGAACCAAAGTCTGCGCCTGAATTAGCGAGATGGAAAATTCTATAAAAACCAATCCCCACAGCAATTAGAACAGCAGTAACAGTTAGGGCGTCTAAAAAAGCTGATAAGAATGCTGCAACAAAGCAAAATAATAATGAGAGCTTTGTTTTGGAGTGAACTCTAAGCAGCAGTTTGGTGAAAATACTTAACATTAAGTTTTTCATAAAATAAATTCCTGCAACCATAAAAACCAGTAGCAAGATAACTTCTAAATTATGCTCAACCTCATACAGCAAAGTGTAGGGAGTAGTTAGACCTAAAACCAAAGCTTCAATTGCCAATAATCCTCCAGGCTGAAGGGGGTAGCACTTTAATGCTAAAGCAAGGGTAAAAATAAACTCAAGCAACAAAAACCAGCCAACAAAAAAAGCACCATTCAAACCTAGAAAGTTCAAACCATACAAAGCAATTGGATTAAAAATTAAAAACGCTATGATGGTATTTTTATACCAATCTGGGGAAGATCCTAGAAACATTTGATATAGATTTTTTAACATAGTAATACCTTTTATTTATATGGAATTAATCAGGCAGCTGCATGACACATTCAAGCCACTGGCAAAAGTAATTCTTTTTTGCGATGGTAAGATTTTATACGATCATGCAGCAAAAACTTATACTTTTGATATAAAAAATCTAGATTCTCTTGATGCTTATTCTCCATATTTATGTATTGGACATGACAAGGAATTAAGTGAAGACTTCTATGTTATCAATGTTGAGGCTACCGCTAATGTTTTTGGTATTTTTATGGATCCAAACTCAGTAGAATTTACGGATATTCGAACGGTCCTATCCTTTGTAGCAGCTGACGACTTCCATCTACTCTCCAGAGCTACCATACTTAATAAGTGGAAGAGTGCCAACGCTTATTGCTCCTCTTGTGGCGAAAAGGCAGTCTTTAATCCCGTTGAGGGTGCGCCAGACTGTAAATGTTCAGCACCTCCAGCATACCCAGTAATATCTCCCTGCATTATCACTCTCATTCACGATAAAAATAGACTTTTACTAGGCAGAAGTAAATTCTTCCCAGCTAATATGTTCAGCACTTTAGCAGGCTTTATTGAGGCTGGTGAAAATGCAGAGGAAGCGCTCCACAGGGAAGTAATGGAAGAAGTTAATGTCAAAGTTTCAAATATACAATATTTTGGCTCACAGTCGTGGCCGTTTCCATCACAACTTATGCTTGGATACTTTTGTAAGTATGAAAGTGGCGACATCATCTTGAATGATGAAGAGTTAGAAGAGGCCAGGTGGTTTGATGTAGATAAATTACCTACGATTCCACCTGACACTTCAATTTCAGGCCAACTTATTCGCTCTTATATCTCGGATCATTTAAAGCCCTAGTAGGCTTTGGTGCTGGAGTTGGTGCCGGCGTTGGTGCGGGTGTTGGAGCGGGAGATGGTGTGGGAATTGGAGCTGAAATCACTGCCTTAACATCCCCAGCATCTATTTTATTTCCATTAACCTCAGCTTTAGCGCTGGTCTCACTCTTTACTACTGGGCTTGCATCAGTTTTCGCCTCTATCTCAGCAACCTTTTTCGGTGGAATCACCACAGGCTTTGGAGACTTGCCATTAACTTTTTTTGGAGCTGCAGCTTTTCTAGGATTATTTCTATTATTTCTCGGATTACGAGCTTTATCACCAGCGTTATTCCTAGGGTTTCTCGTTGTAGCTTTTGATGAATTCTTACCTCTTCTTTGCGGTCCTTTCTTTTTCTTTTTTCCATCAGATCGAAGGAACGATAGGGTGAATAAAGACTTCAAGAACCTACCAATGAGTGAGGGTTTCTTTCTTTTAGGCATTCTTGGAGGAACTGTTACTTGGACCAATGGTTTTAAGGCCTTTTTATTAATATTTGAATCTCTCCACTCCATTGAAGGCTCTGGGCTATTTGGTGTCATATCGTAAGAGAAGGGTTTCTTGCCTGCAACAGCTTTAACTCTTGCTACCTTATAATAAGGTCTAGATTTATAAGGGTCTGCAATAACGAGAATATTTACTTGGTAGGTATTCTCTATTGCAATAATGTCACGTCTTTTTTCATTTAAGAGATAGCTTGAAACATCAGCTGGGACATAAACATGAATCTCACCTGTATTTTCTTTTGCAGCGTCTTCACCAATAATTCTTAATATAGATTGGCCTAACGATCTAGTGCCTCTAACTTGAACATGCTGAATATCATAAGTCTCATCCAAAGACGGTCTGAGCCTTTGCCTTGAAAGCTCCAGTAATCCAAATCTAGAAATTTCAGCGATTTGAATTCTCGCTCTATCAGATTGAACGGCTGATCTGAAAGTACTTGCTACTTTCTGCTGATGCTTTTCATCTTGCATGTCAATGAAGTCAATAACTATAAGTCCGCCAAGATCGCGTAATCTTAATTGTCTAGCAACTTCTTTTGCTGCTTCAATGTTAGTAGTAAAGGCAGTAGATTCAATGTCCTTGCCCTTAGTAGATCTAGCTGAATTAACGTCAATAGATACCATGGCTTCTGTTGGGTCAATCACAATAGAACCACCTGAAGGAAGAGAAATCTCTCTCTGAAAGGCTAATTCTATCTGGCTTTCAATTTGATAGCGGTTGAAAAGGGGTATCTCTTCGTTGTAATAAATAATTCTATCGGCATGATCAGGTATCACAGACTTTGCAAAATCTAAAGCCTCTGCATGGACGGCTTCATCATCAATCAAGATTTCTTCTATGTCATCTCTAAAATAATCTCTAAAGACCCTTAAGATCAACTTATCATCTTTGTAGATAAGGCTTGGGCTTGGTGCGTCAGCAACAGATGCTTGAATCTGCTCCCATAAATTCATTAAATAATCTAAGTCCCATTTAAGCTCTTCAGATGATCTTCCAAGACCAGCCGTCCTGACGATCACACTCATCCCTTCAGGGATTGTAAGCTCACTTAATGCTGTTTTAATATCATCTCGCTCTTCGCCAGCAATTCTTCTAGATACCCCACCAGATTTCTCTGAATTAGGTATTAAAACTATAAATCTTCCTGCAAGAGAGAGCTGATTTGATAAAGCTGCGCCCTTAGTTCCGCGTTCTTCTTTCAATACCTGAGCAAGGATTTGATCACCTTCTTTAAGTATGCATTTTCTCTTTCCATCTGCACCATTGGTGAAATACTCGCTGGAGAGTTCTTTGAGGGGTAAAAAGCCATGCCTTTCATTTCCAAAGTTAATAAAAGCTGCGTCGAGACTTGACTCAACTCTTGAGACAGTTGCTTTAAATATACTGCCTTTTAGAAGTGCCTGGGCATTGAACTCATTATCTAAGTCAAATAGCTTTGCGCCATCAACAAGAGCAACACGCAGTTCATCCGAGTACGAACAATTAATTAAAATTCTTTTCATTTTTTTCTCCAATATAGAGAAAGAGAATAGCGATCGCGCATCTAAAAGTTTTAAAAGTCTTACCCTGGGGAGCTTTTAAACTAACGCCAGGAAATAAAATTCATGACGGTCATAGTAAATCTAATTTTTTAACTTTCTTGCGCTCTTGCGCATATTCCAAACTTTCTCTTGATACACCTTGTAATTTGGGGTGATCTATTATTATCTATGCAACAGGCATAAATTTATTGTTAGGGCATGTAAATACTTTATTTAAAGCTCCTAATTTCGAGTATTCTACCCCAATGAGTGCTAAAAACCTAAAAATTACTGATGATCATGCCGGAAGACGCCTGGATAATTATCTCTTTTATGTTTACAAAACTTTACCCAAATCAAAAATATATAACATGATTCGCAAAGGAGAGATTCGGGTGAATTCTGGCCGCATTAAACCATCTAGAAAATTAATGCTAGATGATGAGATTAGAATTCCTCCATATTTAGTTGATTTTGACTCAAACGAGCTAGAGATTAAAATACCACCTTCCAGAATTACAGAGTATTGGAAATCTGTTTTGTTTGAAAATAATGATTACATAGTCTTCAACAAGGATCCTGAGCTAAGCGTTCATTCGGGATCAAACAATCAATTTGGATTGATTGATATAGCTCGGGCTGCTCATGAAAACCAAAACATAGATTTGTGTCATAGGATCGATAAATCAACCTCTGGATGTATTGTGCTATCAAAAAATAAAAAGTTTCTAAGAATCTTTCATGATCAGCTTAAAGGTCAGGAGATTACAAAAAAATATCAAGCTATATTGATGGGTCAATTTCAAGGTAATCGAAGAATTGAAAGTAAATTAGATTCTTCTACCAAAGAATTCCTACACAAAGTTCAAGAGACAGCTGAGGGGAAGGATGCTATCTCTGAATTTAAGTTAATCCAGAGTTTAGGGAGCTTCTCTCATGTTGAAATACTTATCTTTACAGGAAGAATGCATCAAATAAGAGTCCAAAGTGCGAACCTGGAACTTCCGATAGTCAACGATAAAAAGTATGGAGATTTTGGAGCAAATAAGTTCATAGCTAAAGAAACTGGAGTTAATCGCTTAGCATTGCATTCAAGCTTTATTCAATTTAATGATCGAGAAGGTGTGAAAGTCACTTATAAAGCTCCACTTGATGATGAATTTGATATACTCTTGCACAAGCTTAATTCGCTGACTATTCAAAGTTAATCTAATCTGATAGGATGCATTTTTTTTAAATTATTATGGCAGTACAAAAAAGTAAAAAAACGAGATCTAAAAGAGGCATGATTCGATCACATGACCATCTTTCCGATCTTACATTATCTACCGATCCAGTTTCTGGAGAGCGTCACCTACGCCATCAAATGACTGCGGACGGTTTCTATAAAGGTCGCCTAGTGAAAGATCTAAGAAAACCAGAGAAAGAATTAGAGGATACTGAAACTCCCGAATAAATAATGGCTTTTTCTGCTGCTATTGTTTTTCCTGGTCAAGGCTCACAGCATCTGAATATGCTCTCGCAAGGTGGCATACTAGATATAGCTCAATCATCTGAATACCTTTATCTTGTTGACTCTTGCAGTGATCTCATCCAAGAAGATTTTTTTGGTCTCATTGAAAAAGGCCCAGAAGATATCTTACACAAAACATCGGTCACTCAACCGGTATTACTTTTAACCTCTTATTTCCATTTTTTAAAGTTACTTGATAATGTGAAGGTTGAACCAACTCTGTTTGCTGGGCATTCACTGGGAGAATATACTGCTTTAGTTGCTGCTAAATCATTAAATATAGAGGATGCTTTAAAGCTTGTGCGCCAACGCGGGGAGTTGATGGAGCTAGCCCCGAAAGGTTCTATGGCAGCAATTCTTGGTATGGATCATTCTGCGATTAAAGGCATTTGTGAGGAAATATCAGCAGATGATAGTGATAGTGTTCAGTGCGCTAATTTGAATTCACCAGTCCAAACTGTCATTTCTGGATTACAGCATTCAGTGGAGAGGGCGCAGAATTTATGTTTAGAACATGGGGCAAAGCGCGCGATTAAGCTCAAGGTTAGCATTGCTTCCCATAGCTCATTAATGAAACAGGCTGCCGAATCATTTTATGAGTACCTGTCTACTATTTCTATTGACTCTCCGCAAAATAGGCTGATTCATAATGTTGGTTGCACCGAAGCTACCTCAACTCAAGAAATAGTTGACCTGCTTGCCATGCAGCTCTATTCACCTGTCGAGTGGGTTAAAACAACCAATATAATAAAAGAATCTGGAGTGATGGCCATAGAATGCGGCCCTGGAAAGGTTTTAGGCGGTTTAATGAAATCAAATGGCATTCAAACTTATTTTTCAACATCAGATACTCAGTTTTATGAGAAAATAACTAATCATGATAAATAAAACTGTACTGATTACAGGTTCCTCACGTGGGATAGGCTTATCTATGGCCAAAGCCTTTGCGGAGGCAGGGTATTTTGTTATAGGAACATCCAGAGCTAGCTTCGACTTAGAGGCTTCGTTGGGCACCAAAGAGTGTCTGCATATTGCACTTAACGTAACAGACAGACCAGCTATTATTGAGGCCGTAAAAGACCTGAATGCAAAATCTATTTCTCCAAGCGTTATTGTAAATAATGCGGGTATTACAAAAGATCAGTTATTTCTAAGAATGAAAGATGAGGATTGGGACGATGTGATTGATACAAACCTTACAAGTGTTTTTAATATTACCAAGGCCTTTCTTAAATCAATGGTGAAAGCAAGAGAGGGAAGAATTATAAATATTTCTAGCGTAGCAGCATTAATGGGTAATCCAGGCCAAGTTAATTATGCAGCGAGTAAATCTGGCATTGGTGGCTTTACAAGATCTTTAGCCAAAGAGGTGGCTTCACGAAATATTACTGTTAACTCAATCACACCTGGATTTATCGAGAGTGATATGACCGATGCTCTAACAGACGAGCAGAGATCTCTAATCCTATCTGGCATTCCAGCTCAAAAATTTGGTGATACGAGTAACATAGCAGATCTTGCAATCTTTCTAGCATCTGACAACGCTTCGTATATTACTGGGCAAACTATTTCAGTCGATGGCGGCTTATATATGAGCTAATCTTTTATTGTTTTGAGTTGAAATGCTGTAGAATGAGTTTTTTTAATATGGAGGGTGCTAAATGAGTATCGAAGAAAGAGTAAGAAAGATTGTTTGTGAGCAATTAGGTGTTTCTGATGAAGAAGTAAAAAATGATGCTTCTTTTGTCGATGACCTAGGAGCTGATTCACTTGATACGGTAGAGCTTGTTATGGCCTTAGAAGAAGAGTTTGAACTTGAGATAGCTGATGAAGAAGCTGAAAAAATTTCAACTGTTCAAGAAGCTGTAAATTATATTAACTCAAACAGCTAAGCAGAATAAATGAGGCAACTACACAGAAGGGTTGTAGTTACCGGCTTAGGTATTTTATCCCCGATTGGCAATACAGTGCATGAAGCTTGGTCTTCTTGCATAAATGGTCACTCGGGTATAACTAATGTTGATGTGGGTATTGTTGATAGCCCAGTATCAATAGGCGGTCAATTAAAGAACTTTAATCCGTCAGACCACCTTGAACCTAAAGAGGTAAGAAGAATTGACCCTTTTATTCAGTATGGCATTATTGCTGCCAATCAATCCATTGCTGATTCAGGTATTTTAAATTTTCCTAATCTAAACAAAGAACTCGTTGGGGTAAATTTTGGAGCTGGAATTGGTGGAATCCAAACAATTGAAAATAATAAATTACTGCTAGAGTCCAAGGGTTACAAAAAAGTCTCACCATTTTTCGTGCCCGGCTCGATTGTTAATATGATTTCAGGCCTAGTATCTATTAAACATGGGTTCATGGGGCCGAACACCTCTGTTGTCACTGCATGCTCAACAGGAAATCATTGCATTGGAACAGCAGCACGCTCCGTAGCATGTGGTGAAGCGGATGTCATGATCGCAGGAGGAGCCGAGATGGCATCAACTCCACTCTCAATTTCTGGTTTTATCGCTGCCAGGGCCCTCTCAACAAATCCAGACCCCAAGACGGCTTGTCGGCCATGGGATATAGATAGAGATGGATTTATTCTATCTGACGGTGCAGGCTCTTTAGTGCTAGAAGAATATGAGCATGCCAAAATGAGAGGGGCTCATATTTATGCTGAAGTTGCTGGTTTTGGTATGAGCTCAGATGCTTACCATATGACAGCTCCACCAGAGGATGGTCGAGGAGCATCTCTTTCAATGAAAAATGCTCTGTTAGATGCTGAGCTTAACTCTGATGATATTGATTATATTAATGCTCATGGTACTTCCACGCCGCTGGGCGACTTGGCGGAAACTAGAGCGGTAAAAACAATATTTGGTTATTCCGCCCCAAGCATTAGCTCAACGAAATCAATGACCGGTCACACGCTGGGAGCTGCTGGGGCTATCGAATCAATTTTCTGTATTAAAAGTATTAATGATAATGTTGTGCCTCCCACAATCAACCTGACTAACCCAGACCCATTATGCGATCTTGATTACACGCCACTTAGGGCAGTTGAAAAAGAAGTTTCTATAGCAATGAACAATTCTTTTGGTTTTGGGGGAACCAACTCTACTCTTGTTTTTAAGAAAATTTAAGTTTATCCAGATCCTGTCTCTCTTTGTCTTTTTGAGCTTAGTTGTTATTGGAACAACGACATCATTCTCCCACTCCTTAATATCAAATAAGTCGACCACTATTACCATTGAAAAAGGTCAGTCCTTAAACACAGTATTGCGCCAACTTTCAGTAACATCGGGTGAAGAATTTCTTTTAAAGGCTTATTTATATACTAGCGGTATTGACTTTATTCAAGCTGGTCATTACGAGTTGGTCGACAAAACATGGCGTCAATTCTTTGCCGATATATCTAATGGCTCAATAAAACAATACAAATTCAAAATTCAAGAAGGATCAAATTTATTTGAGCTGAAAAAACTCATTCAATCATCTAATTTAAACTTTGATTGCCCAAAATTTTCATGCCTGGATCCAGGGCTTGCATTTCATGAGGGCACACTCATGCCTGATACATATTTTTATAAGCATAACTCTCCCGTATCAACCATTCTCTTGCATTCTCAGGCTGCTTTTATTGACTACAGCCAATCAATATGGAAACTAAAGACCTCTTTAAATCCCCTTAAAACTCTAGATGATGCCATTATTCTTGCTTCAATTGTGGAGAAAGAAGCTGGAAATGATGATGAAAAATCAATAATAGCAGGAGTTTTTTTAAACAGACTGAACCTAAAGATGCGATTACAAGCAGATCCAACAATCATATATGGATTACTTCCTAACTTTAATGGCAACATTACTAAGAAAAATCTAAAAGATCCATCAAATAAATACAATACTTATCAAATTTCTGGCTTGCCTCCAACCCCTATATCAATAGTTAGTAAAAGCTCGTTGGAAGCAGTAATATTAGGTGAGCCGAATGAATATTTATATTTTGTTGCTAAGGGAGATGGAACTCATTATTTCTCACGCAATTATGCTGAGCACCTCCAAGCAGTTCGAAAATATCAACTAAATAAAGCATTATGAAATTAATTACCTTTGAAGGCGTGGAAGGGGTTGGCAAATCTACTCAAATTGCCTTGGTTCAAGCCTGGTTAGAAGATCAAAATTTTACTGTTAAGTTAATAAGAGAACCTGGATCAACTAAATTCGGTGAGCAAATAAGAGATTTACTGCTATCGAATGAGTCCAATTTTTCTTATCAAACCGAGCTATTGTTAATGTTTAGCGCAAGAGCTGAAATGATTAAAATACATCTCACTAATGCAGCAGAGGATTTTGTGTTGTGCGATCGCTACTACCACGCTTCCATTGCTTATCAAGGCTATGGAAGAGGGTTATCTCTGAATTTTATTGATGAATTAATTGCGGGGATTAAGTGTCCAACACCAGATTTAACTATACTTTACGATCTGGATGTTAAACAAGGCTTTCAACGCAAGGCGAATGATACCAAAGATAGAATTGAGTCATCTGGATTAGAGTTCTTTGAGAGAGTTAGATCTGGTTACGTGCATTTATCTCAAACTTTACAAGAAGTACATCTCATTGATGCAAGCGATTCAGAAGAAGAGATTCATAATAAAACTATGGCGCAAATCACGTCAACTCTTAGCTTATGATTGAGCAAAAGTACCCTTGGCTGAAGAGTGCCGTTGATCAGTACTCAAATTCACAATTCCCTTCCTGCCTTTTAATTGATGGTGAAGCAGGCTTAGGAAAGCATTTGCTAGCCTCATACTTTGCAAAAAAATTACTCTGTCTTTCGGTTGATAAGCCATGTAATAACTGCAATTCATGCAATTACTTCGAAGCTGGATCACATCCAGACTATTGTTTTTTAACTTCTGCGGATTCTTCTTCAAGCCTACTAGCCCCGTCTGGAACCAAAAAAGATTCCTTAACTTCAAAAAAAATAGATGGCATTAGAGCTCTAAACGACTTTATCTCTTTTTCTAATTCCGTATCGAAGTCCAGAGTTGGCATTATATTTGAGGCGCATCTGATGAATAAAAGCTCTCAAAATGCTTTGCTTAAAACCCTCGAGGAACTGCCATTAAATAAATTTATTCTTCTGGTTTCCAATAAACGTAGGAATTTTTTACCCACCATTTATAGCCGATCTACACACCTATCCATTCAAAATCCCTCAAGTGATCAAATTGACAGTTGGTTGTTAAATCAAGGTTACATTGAATCCTCGTCTCTGAATTTTGCTCCAGATTCAACGCCACTTGCTATAGAGCAATTTATAACTAATGATCATGTGACCCATTATCAGGATCTGACAATCAAGTTGAATTCATACTGTCAGGGAGAGGTGGATACATTTGCCATGATAAAACATTACAAAGAATTGGATATTACCCTTGAGGAAAAAATAGACTCTTTAATCCTATTTCTCAAAACAAACCTTGGTATCCTCATGGGTTTTTACAAACCTAACTCTATGATGGGAATTCTTGATCATAAGGCTTTAAGCACGCAGGATATTTCGGAGTTATTGGAAGATTTGACTGACTACAAAGTTGCATTAAATAAAGTGGCGACATTAAATGAGCAAATAGGATTAAGTCACTTTCTTTTTAAGTTGCAGGCTCTTTGCAAGTAATATCAAAATTCTAATCTATTAGACGATTGTTGACCCACCATCGACCACCAGTGTTTGCCCATTGATATATGCTCCTGCGTCAGAGGCTAACATCAAAGCAACACCAGCAATTTCTTCTGGCTCACCAATTCTTTTCATTGGTACCTTATCTGTAAAGACTTTT
>Ga0209504_1000061_pt1 | contig 107469 bp, 96 predicted proteins | sample COGITO_mtgs_1005_FD_184791 | JGI IMG/M metagenome (GOLD analysis project Ga0209504, IMG submission 184791) | Pelagic marine microbial communities from North Sea - COGITO_mtgs_100511 (SPAdes) (version 2) | ecosystem: Environmental > Aquatic > Marine > Epipelagic ... | reverse complement strand
TCCGATTTGGATTCTCTCAATGTTCAAACCCGTTCTGGATTCGAGGTCTTCTTTTAGCAACTGATGATTTTCTGGTTTGATGTTTTCAATGACTTCGTAAACGATCTCTCTGGAAACTTGGTGTTTCGACGACCAAAACAACTCCGTCAAATACAAAACGAGGATGATCATGGCATTGGCAGATAAAATTTCTGAATAACTCATCTTTCCATTGGCCAAAGAGTTGATTACAGAAACGCCGATGACCACAAACAAGTAAGTCATCTCTTTGATGTCTACTGTATTTGTTCGGTAGCGAATGATGCCGAAAATAGCAAAGAGACCGAGGGCCATTCCCAAATCCAATTCGAATTTTTTAAGGGTAAAGCACAAAAAGAAAACGATCACACTGATCATGTAATAGGTAAAAAGAAACGCCTTGTTTCGAGCGTATCTGTAGTACAAACAACGAATGATGATCGTTAAAAAAGCAATGTTGATTCCAAAACGAAACATCATTTTGTAAAAATCATCATCAAAAAGGGGGATTCCATAAAATTCCATAGTTAGGCGGTAAGTTTGTTTAGTTTGATTAATTTCCTTTTAAATTGGTTGTATTTTAAGTTTTCGTAGAGGTTGACCATTCCGATGCAGTATTTACTGATGCTATAAGGAAACTGTCTGTGATTTCTCAATTCTTTGACGATGGCTGAGCTCCTGTCAAAACGTTCTTGTTTCACTTCAATGATGGCGATGCCTTCGTATGTCTTTTGAACATCCCCTAAAGTGTAGGTCAAATTGAAATCTATGGTAACCCTTTCGTTGCTTTGCATGTTGACCAATGTAATGCGGTTGAAGCCATTCATCAATGCGGGTGTCAAATCTAATTTTTCAGCCGTAATTTTTTCAATAAAATCAGTGGAAGCAAGCGACAATTCCTTTTCAAAATTTTTGATGGGAATCCTCGATTTGGTGGTTCTTCCTTTGTGGTCTTTTTGCTTGATTTCTAAAAAAAACAACTCCGACTCAACGTATTTTCGCATGCGCACTTTTAGTCGGTTGATTTTTCCATTGTGGTGCTCGCGATAAAACTGGTGGTCTTTGGTATCAAAATACAAAGAGTTGTAAGTCATGACCCGGTTGTTGTCAATTTCTAAAACACGGTATTTTTCTTTTAATGATTCAAGTATAACAGGCAGTGTTTTTTTGGAGACTACAAATTTGGTGTCTGTTCGCTTCATCAACGCAACTGCATCCATCTCTTTCAAAGTGATGGGGGAAATCTCCTTGGCAATTTTATGGATGTCAGTCAGCATTTGTAATTTGGTGTAAAGAAAAACAAACATAAAAAAATTAAAGGAGATGGCTCCTGTTTTTCTGTTTTATATCACGTTAAGCAGGTGTTATTATTTCATTAATATTTTGACCATCGCAGCATGAAGTCACACATGTTCGATTTTAAAAATTTTTCCAAAAACCTCAAAGCCTTGTTTTTTACAAAAATCAACAACAATGTCACGGGGGTTGTACCACAAAACCTCAGTGTCCAAAAAACGCAATTGTACTTCAACTTCTTGCAAAAGGATTTTTCCAAAACCTCAATTTTTGAAAAGACTCCAAAGTTGACATCCCCCGCAATTGGTATTGACTTCCCTTCAATGAAGGGTGAGTGGATTTCACAAAACTTGTAACAGCCAATAATTTTTTGTTTTCAAAAGTCCCAAAATGGAATGCATCTCCATGCAAATCGCCTTGAAACTTATAGGGCAGTGGACTGTTGATTCTCAAGATCTTCAAACGAATGTCATAGGTTTCTCCTACAGTGATTTTTCTTACTTCAACCATTTGAAATAAGGAGGTTATAAGCTCAATCAGACGCGTTGATGCCTCTAAGGTTTTTCCAAACAGAAATTGTAACGTACATAAGAACAATCAATGGTACGGCAACAAATTGCAACAAGAAGAACAGCAAAAGGGACAGGCCCAAAAAGAGGAATTTGAACGCATTGTCCCTCCATGAAAAATTTTTAAATTTCAATGCAAACAAAGGAATCTCTGCATTCAACAAATAAACACTTAGAAAAGTTAGCACCAACAACAAATATTTGTTTTGCAAAAGCGCTACGACAAAAGTAAATTCGGAATACTTGCATATCAACGGCAAGGACACAATTAAAAGTGTATTGGCAGGAGTTGGCAATCCGACAAAGGAAGATGTTTGGCGTGTATCAATGTTAAAATTTGCCAATCGGTATGCAGAAGCCAAGGTCACCAACAGACCACAAAAAGGCAGCCACTGAAGGGTTCCTGCTACCAACAAAGATTCCAAGGTGTTTTCGGTACTCGCTTTGAGAAGCATTTGCATCATGACAATTCCAGGAACCAACCCAGAAGTGACCATGTCTGCCAAAGAATCCAATTGCTTTCCCAACTCTCCTTCTACTTTTAGCAAGCGTGCGGCAAAACCGTCAAAAAAATCAAAGCCAATACCGATGACCACAAACAGTGCTGCCGCTTCCAAATGCCCAAAAACGGCATACAAAACCGCGATACATCCAGACAAAAGATTGACTAAGGTAATCAGGTTGGGAAGGTGTTTTTTCAAGGCCATGAATTATATTTTTGTAAATGTATGAAAAGCATTTAAAATTTAATTGAACCAGGTGACGAAAGTTTTCTCAACTCCCACATGTACCTTTGACATTCCCTTTTATTTCAAGTGACAAATTTCCATGTTTTGTAATATTTTTCTTAGTATTGTTTCTAAAACTTGCCATGCCAATCATTGCCTCCGATTTTAAGACTGTTTTCCCCTTTTCTAACGGGCATTTCAATACCGTTTACCGAAACTTATTTACCAGTCCAAGAATTCTTTTTCAAAGAGAGAGAATTCCTACTGCAGATGGTGATTTTTTAGATTTGGACTGCGCTTGTGTAAATTCGAAACATGTGGCGCTGCTGCTGCATGGCCTCGAAGGCAGTTCACAATCCAAATACATCCTTTCCACTGCCCTTAATCTGAACCGTCAAAACATCGACGTCATCGTTCTCAATATGAGAGGTTGTAGTGGAGAAAAAAACCGCTTGTACAAATCCTACCACAGTGGAGAAACGGAAGATTTGAATGCGACAGTCCTACATATAGATAAAAACTATGACTATCAAAGCATCTCTTTGATTGGATTTAGCATGGGAGGCAACATGGTCTTGAAATACGCTGGCGAAAGAAAACTCAAACCCGCTATAAAATGTGTAGTGGCAATTGGACCTCCTTGCGATTTGAAAGGTTCTGCAAAAACGCTTTCCAAAAAGAGCAACAGCTTGTATATGAAGCGGTTTTTAAAAACACTGACAAAAAAAGTCGTCCAGAAAAGTATCGATCACCCCAAAGAATGTTTGGACATAAAAACCATACGCAAATCCAAAAGCTTTTTGGATTTTGACAACCTCTATACAGCGCCCTCATTTGGTTTTAAAGATGCAGAAGATTATTGGAAGCAAGCCAGTTCTCTCTTTTACCTCGAAGGCATTCAAACACCCACCTACTTGCTTTCCGCTAATGATGATCCTTTTTTGTCCGAGAGTTGCTACCCCTACAAACTCGCAGAAAACAACCCCTTTCTGTTTTTAGAAACTCCTAAAACCGGAGGTCATATCGGGTTTTCCCATTCTTTTCAAAACAGAAAAAACATTTGGTGCGAACAAAAAATTCTTACCTTTATTAGTGAATATCAAGACAAATAAGATATTGATTTAAAATAGTAATATATTTGCACTAACATCATTTACACAATTCCAATTTTTTGAAAAAAATTTGCCTTCTTTTCCTGTTTTTCACCCTTCATCTGACCTATGGTCAGCTGGCCAGAAAGTACTCCAATGAGTTCTTAAACATTGGTGCAGATGCAGCAGGCTTGGGAATGAGTAAATCGGTAACGGCAATAGCTTCGGATGTAAATGCCCTCTATTGGAATCCTGCAGGTTTGTCAAAAGTCACTGTCAACCAAGGTTCCTTAATGCACATGACCCATTTTGCGGGTATTGGAAATTACGACCACATGGCAGTTGCCATTGCTCCCAAAGAAAAAGACGGTCCTGTACTCGCTTTTTCCATCATTCGTTTCGGTGTAGACGACATCCTGAATACTACGGAACTGATCGATTCGGATGGGAACATAGACTTCAACAGAATTCAGTTGTTTTCAGCCGCTGACTACGCATTTAATTTTGGTATCGGATCCACCGTCAAAAAGGTACCCAACTTGCATGTCGGTCTGAATGCAAAGGTTATCCGACGAACTGTGGGCGATTTTGCTTCTTCTTGGGGTTTTGGTTTGGATGCCGGAATCCAATACCAACTAGGCACCTGGCAACTAGGATTGATGGCAAGAGATTTTACCACAACCTACAATTTGTGGCGTTTTGACCGAGACAATTTTGAAAAAATCAAAGCCGCTATTCCAAATCAAAACCAAACATTGCCTGAAAAAAACGAACTGACACTCCCTAAAATTCATTTCGGAGTCGCAAAAAAATTCCAACTCAAAAATAAAAACTTTCATTTGCTGTCAGAATTGGACATGCACTTTCGCTTTGCAGAGACAAACGATCTTATTTCTTCAAGCTCCGCAAGTATGAGTCCCTCATTGGGCTTTCAGTTGGATTATGGGGATTTTGTTTTTCTCAGAGCCGGTGTCGGAAATTTTCAAAGAATAACAGAATTTGACGACAGCAAAACGCTTTCGCTAGAACCCAATATAGGTTTGGGGTTCCGCTACCACGGAATTTCAATTGATTACGCACTTTCAAACATCGCCAGTGTCGGAAATGCGCTGTACTCCAATACTTTTTCGGTCAAAATAGATTTTGATTTTTTAAAAAAACCCGGAAAAAGGATCTAACTTATGTTGAACACCTGTCTCTTCATTTGGTCAACAAGCCTTACTTTTTTATTTTCATTTGATTTTTCCCTCCTATGAAGAACTTATTTTTAGCTTTGTTATCCGGTGTGTTATTAGCCATTTCTTGGCCTACATATGGGTTTCCCCTATTTTTATTTATCGGCTTTGTTCCGCTTTTACTGGCAGAAAATCGCATTCGAAAGTCAAAACAAACAAGGAGCAAGCGAAAAATATTTGGTCTCGCCTATTTGACCTTTTTACTCTTTAACAGCGGCACTACTTGGTGGTTGTATTACGCAAGTCCCTTTGGTATGTATTTCGCTATTTTGGTAAATTCGCTTTTGATGAGTTTGGTATTTCTTAGTTACCACTTCCTCGCCAAAAGAATCCCTTCCAAATTGAGCAAGGTCGCGTTGATTGCACTTTGGATCGGTTTTGAAAAATTTCATTTGAACTGGGAGTTTTCTTGGCCTTGGCTCAACCTAGGAAATGGATTTTCCAACCATCACAAATGGGTCCAATGGTATGAATACACAGGAGTTTTTGGTGGTACTTTATGGATTTGGATAGTTAATATGGGACTTTATGGTGCCCTTGTTCAATTTTTGAAAGACAAGAAACCCAAAGCCTTGTTAAAGGGGATACTCGGCTCAGTTGGATTGGTCATTATTGGGATTTCAGCTTCTCTATACAGCTACCACTCCTCTCCTACTGAGGGAGAAAAATCAACGGTGCTGGTGCTGCAACCAAATGTTGACCCCTATACTGAAAAATACCAACTGTCAAATTATAAAATGGCGATGGATTTGGTGGAATTGGCGTCCGAAAAAATGGACAGCACAGTTGTATTTGTCATTGCACCTGAAACATCTTTGCCCAAACCAAGAGTTATAAAAAATTTCAAAAAAACTTCAGAATACGCTATTTTATCAAAATTTGTTGCTCAATACCCGCAATCCGCTTTTGTTTCAGGCATTAGTTTTTACGAACGTTTTTCTTCGCAATTGCCTCCGAACAAAACGGCTAATTTTTTCCAAGACCACAAAGATTGGTACAACAGTTACAATTCTTCGTTTATTTTACAATCCGACGAAGAATTGCAAATCTATCACAAATCCAAATTGGTTGTGGGTGTGGAACATATTCCATACCGAAGCCTTTTGACCCCAATACTAGGCGATGCTATGATTGATTTGGGTGGATCGGTTGCGACTTTGACCCCTCAAGAGGAACGAGCGGTCTTTTCAAATGCAAACATCCACTTGGCACCAATCATTTGCTACGAATCCGTTTATGGTGACTACGTTCGACAATACATTGAAAAGGGAAGTGATTTCTTAGCGATCCTTACGAATGACGGCTGGTGGAGCAGCAGTCAAGGACACAAGCAGCATTTGAGTTTGGCACGATTGCGAGCTATTGAAACAGGCAGAAGTATTGCCAGAGCTGCAAATACAGGCATCTCTGCGCTCATCAATGAAAAGGGAGACCTTTTGAGTGCGCTTCCTTATGGCAGCAAAGGATGTTTAAAGGGTGAAATTACACGTTCGAATAGGACAACCTATTATTCTCAACACGGAGACTATATTTACAGAATTTCGATGTTTGTTTTGGTGCTCATCCTCTTGGGTTCCTTTGCCAAGAAAAAACAACCCCTTTGATAAATTTTATTATGGTTGCGTTTTCACAGAATTCAGCGGCTGAATGAATTCCAAAAAAAATCTCCTTCCCAAAATCAGGAAGGAGATTTTTTATAGAAACAAAGCGAAACTTATGCGTTTTGCTTTTTGATCAAATTCAAAGCAGACCCTTCGTGGAACCATGCTATTTGACTTGCGTTGTAAGTATGATTCAATTTGATAGCATCTGTGGTCCCATCCGTGTGGACAATGTCCAAAGTCAGTTGTTTTCCTGGAGCAAAATCCACCAAATCAGAGAAGGCAAAGGTATCGTCTTCTTGAATCAAATCGTAATCGGATTCCTTGGCAAAAGTCAAGCCCAACATCCCTTGTTTTTTCAAGTTGGTTTCGTGGATACGTGCAAATGATTTTACGATCACAGCAGCCACTCCTAAGTGACGTGGTTCCATAGCAGCGTGCTCACGTGAAGAACCTTCTCCATAATTGTGATCTCCAACTACGATTGAAGAAACACCTGCTGCTTTGTAAGCTCTTGCAGTTGCTGGAACAGCACCGTAATCTCCTGTCAATTGGTTTTTGACAAGGTCTGTTTTTTGATTGAATGCATTGACTGCCCCAATCAAGCAGTTGTTGGAGATATTGTCCAAATGTCCACGGAAACGCAACCAGGGTCCAGCCATAGAGATGTGATCCGTTGTACATTTTCCAAAAGCTTTTATCAATAACTTCGCTCCTTTGATATCTGTTGCCAAAGGTTTGAAAGGAGTCAACAATTGCAATCTCTCTGAAGACTCAGAAACACTGACATTAACAGCAGACCCATCTGCAAGAGGCGCTTGGAATCCAGCATCTTCAACAGCAAACCCATTCTTTGGCAATTCATCTCCTGTGGGCTCATCAAACATCACTTCTTCTCCGTTTTTATTGAGCAAAGTGTCCTTGGTAGGATCAAAGTCCAAACGACCGGAAATGGTAATCGCAGCTACCAGTTCTGGTGAGGCAACAAAAGCATGTGTGTTTGGATTTCCATCTGCTCTCTTAGCAAAATTTCGATTAAAGGAGTGAATGATGGAGTTTTTAGGTGCATTTTTAGGATCTGAATACCTGGCCCATTGTCCGATACAAGGTCCACAAGCATTTGTAAATATCTTTGCTCCCAAGGCCTCAAAAGTTCCTAACAAACCATCTCTGTCAGCCGTGTAACGCACTTGCTCAGAACCTGGATTGATTCCGAAATCAGCTTTCGCTTCTATTCCTTTGTCAACGGCTTGTTGTGCGATGGATGCGGCTCTTGACAAATCTTCGTAAGAGGAGTTTGTACAAGATCCGATCAGTCCCCATTCTACATTTAAAGGCCAGTCATTTGAAGTCGCCTTTTCAGTCAAATCAACACCCGCTTCTGTAGCCAAATCCGGTGAGAAAGGCCCGTTTACATGGGGTTTTAACTCGTCTAAGTTGATTTCAATAACTTGGTCAAAATACTGCTCTGGATTTTGGTAAACTTCGGCATCACCTGTCAAGTGTGCAGCTACTGCATTTGCAGCATCTGCCACATCGTTTCGGTCTGTAGCACGCAAGTAGCGCTCTATGGACGCATCGTACCCAAAGGTAGATGTGGTTGCGCCAATTTCAGCACCCATGTTGCAAATGGTTCCTTTTCCTGTGGCGGACATGGATTTGGCACCTTCACCAAAATATTCTACAATGGCTCCAGTTCCTCCTTTTACAGTGAGGATCCCAGCAACTTTTAGGATAACATCTTTGGGAGCTGCCCAACCAGAAAGTTTCCCTGTCAATTTGACGCCAATTAATTTTGGGAATTTCAATTCCCAAGCCATCCCGGCCATTACGTCTACAGCATCTGCTCCACCAACACCGATGGCAACCATTCCCAATCCACCCGCATTTACGGTATGAGAATCGGTTCCGATCATCATTCCTCCTGGAAATGCATAATTTTCTAGTACTACTTGGTGAATGATTCCCGCTCCTGGCTTCCAAAATCCAATCCCGTATTTGTTAGAAACAGATGACAAGAAATCAAATACTTCTGCACTTGTTTTGTTTGCAAACTTTAAATCTTCTGCGGCACCTGATTTTGCTTGGATCAAGTGATCACAGTGCACTGTTGTTGGAACGGCTACTTGCTTTTTTCCAGCTTGCATGAATTGCAACAACGCCATTTGAGCAGTTGCGTCTTGGCATGCAATTCTATCCGGCGCAAAATCAACATAGTCCTCTCCTCTCTTGAAGGCGGTCTTTGTGGAGCCGTCCCAGAGGTGATTGTACAATATTTTCTCAGCCAATGTTAAGGGTTTCCCAACTACACCGCGTGCAGTATCTACACGATCTGCCATACGAGCATATACCTCCTTGATCATTTCAATGTCAAATGCCATAGTCTACTTGTTCTTTATTGAGTGTTATTACAAAAATATAAATTGGATGCGAATATACAAAAATGCTCCGGTATTTGAAAACTCAAACCGCATGGAATATTGAGGTTGCACAAAGATAAATGAGATTCTAATTTATTGAATGTGAAAAATCAATTTTTGAGAATCAAAAAGGAACAAACATGAGAAATCGTTAAAAAAAAAGTAGGCCTATAAGCCGGATTCTGTAACCGCAAATGCGGGTTCTTATCATTTATCTAGTTCCACAATTACTCGTGGAATCCAACTGCCTACCCCTTGGATCGGGCGAGTAACCCTCAAGCTCCAATGTACATGGCATTGCATCGTATAGAGTTTACCTGGTTTCACTACAGCCGAACTGTACTTGCTTTCTGTTGCACTGGTCCTCAACTCACGCTGGACGGACGTTATCCGCTATACTACTCTACGATGTCCGGACTTTCCTATCCCAATACAATTGAGACGATAAGACAGCCTACTTTTATGTTGTTTCTTTTACACAGCCCTGCTTTTTTGAAAGCGAGGCATTTTTGTTTCACAGTTGGACACAAAGACCTTTGTCTAAGTGGGATATCAGACGTGCTTACACATTAAGAAAACATGTCTTTTACCTTGTCAAAAAATGACTTGTCAGAAATTGTCGGAGAAGGCGTGAAATTTTCGTCCTCCAACATCTCTTCAAAAAATTGTTTTTGTGTTTTGTTCAATTCTTGAGGGGTCCAAACATTGACATGAACCAATAAATCGCCCGTTCCATACCGCTCGATACTCGGCAATCCTTTGCCTTTTAATCTAAGTATTTTTCCAGACTGTGTTCCTGATTCAATTTTAATTTTTACTTTTCCTGTAACCGTCTGAATCTCTTTTGCGACACCCAAAACAGCTTCCGAAAAACTGACGTACAAATCGTAGTGCAAATTTGTCCCTTCTCTCTTTAATTTTTCGTGAGGAATTTCTTCAATCACAACCAATAGGTCTCCGGCAATGAAATTGTTTCCTGGAGCATCGTTTCCTTTGCCTGCCACTTTGAGCTGAACACCTTCGGTAACACCTTGAGGAATGTTGATGGTGACGGTTTCTTCTGTTACAATCAACCCATTTGCATCAGCTTCTTTTGGTTTGCTCGAAATCGTTTGTCCCGATCCTTGACAGGTTGGACAAGTTGCTGCTGTCTGCATTCTTCCCAACATTGTATTGGTCACGCGCATTACTTGACCTTGACCATTACACGTAGTACAGGTCTTGTAGGAAACTCCTTTTGCCTGTGTTTTTCTGCGAACTTTTACTTTTTTATCCACACCATTGGCAATCTCTTCTAAAGTCAGCTTGACACGGATGCGCAAGTTGCTTCCTTTGGTTCTTGAAGGTCCTCTAGAGCGACCTCTTCCACCTCCAAAACCGCCGCCAAAAATGTCACCGAACTGGCTAAAAATATCATCCATGTCCATACCGCCACCGCCGAAACCGCCAAAACCGCCTTGACTTCCGTCAAATGCACTGTGGCCGTATTGATCGTAGCGCGCTTTTTTGTCAGGGTCGCTTAGGATTTCATAAGCTTCTGCAGCTTCTTTAAATTTTTCTTCAGCATTTTTATCATCTGGGTTTTTGTCCGGATGGTATTTAACCGCCATTTTGCGGTACGCCTTTTTTATTTCTGCAGTAGCGGCTGATTTTGAGATGCCCAATACTTCGTAATAATCTTTTTTCATCTTGATAAGTTTCGGTTTTCTGATCTGTACCCATTCAGAAAAACCTCGTTTGCAATTAGTTTCCTATGACGACTTTTGGATAGCGAATCACTTTTTCACCAAGTTTATAGCCTCTTTCAATGACGTCGATGATTTTTCCTTTCATCTTTTCTGACGGTGCAGGTATTTGCGTAATGGCTTCGTGCAAGTCCGCATCAAAGGCATCTCCCGCTTTGGCATTTACAGGCTCCAAACCTTTTTGCTGCAAAGTGGTGGTTAGTTTGTCGTTGATCAATTGCATGCCTTTGAGCAATTCTTTGTCTTTGACTTTTTTAATTTCTGCCAAACCTCTGTCAAAATCGTCCAAAATTGGCAATAATGACACCATGATATCTTGTCCTGCAGTTCGGAACAATTCAATTCTTTCTCTACTAGTTCGTTTTTTGTAGTTTTCAAACTCTGCAAACAAGCGCAAGTATTTGTCTTTTTCAGCTTGAAGTATTTCTTCTGCAGATGGCTCAACCACTGTTTTTTCAGCTACTTCCTCTTTATTTTCCTCCACAGTATCTGTTTGGAGCTCTTCGTTTGTAAGTTCTTCTTTGATGGGTTCTTCTGTACTCATTGTATTTCAATTGTTTTGTATGCACTTATATAAGCAACAATAAAGCCATGACGTATTTTGTGTCAAAATGTCATTTGCTGTGTGCGTGCAAAGATAGCTATCTGTCCGAATATGTATGGAAGAAACTTCTTTTAAATTTTGGAAAGTTTAGCTGTATTTGAAGACAGGTCAAAATCAATCTGCAATCCGTTCAATTTTGGCACCAATCGCCTTCAAACGGCCTTCGATGTCTTCGTAACCACGATCGATTTGATCGATGTTGTGAATGGTACTCGTTCCATTTGCGGAAAGGGCAGCAATCAAAAGAGAAATTCCTGCTCTGATGTCCGGAGAAGTCATGGTCGTTGCTTTCAAACTCGATTCATGGTTCATCCCGATGATGGTGGCTCTGTGTGGATCACAAAGGATTACTTTTGCCCCCATATCTATGAGCTTATCCACAAAGAACAAGCGGCTTTCAAACATTTTTTGATGAATCAATACCGAACCTTTTGCTTGGGTGGCTACCACCAACACAATGCTCAATAAATCCGGGGTAAAACCGGGCCATGGTGCATCTGAAATTGTGAGAATAGAGCCGTCTATATAATTTTGTATTTCGTAGGATTTCTGTGAAGGGATGTATATGTCATCATTTCTCTTTTCCAATTGGATGCCCAATTTCTGAAACACCCTTGGTATCTGACCAAGGTCTTTCCAACTGACATCTTTAATGGTCAGTTCTGATTTTGTCATGACAGCCATTCCAATCCAACTTCCAATCTCAATCATATCTGGCAATACTCTATGCGTACACCCTTTCAATGCTTTTACACCTTCAATTGTCAAAAGGTTGGAACCAATACCACGAATATTTGCCCCCATGCTGTTGAGCATTTTTGACAATTGCTGAATGTAAGGTTCACAAGCAGCGTTGTAAATTGATGTTTTTCCAGTAGCGAGGACTGCTGCCATCAATATATTGGCTGTTCCGGTAACAGAAGCTTCGTCCAAAAGCATTTCCTTTCCAAAAAGCTCTTCGGCTTCAACTCCGTAAAAATGCTCTTCTTTGTTGTATCTAAAAGTTGCACCCAATTGGATAAATCCTTCAAAATGGGTATCCAAACGACGTCGTCCTATTTTGTCTCCACCTGGTCTTGGAATGTAGCCCTTCCCAAAACGAGCCAACAAGGGACCGACAATCATGATGGAACCGCGGAGCGAACTGCCGTCTTTTTTAAATTCTTCAGATTCCAAATAGCCCAAATTCAAATCGTCTGCTTGAAAAGTGTAGGTGTTGACATCGTGTTTTTCAATTTTCACGCCCAGCTTTCCCAAAATAAAAATCAACTTGTTGACGTCTATGATGTTGGGAATGTTTTCAATACGAACTTTTTCTGGTGTTAGCAATACTGCGCATAAAATTTGCAGCGCTTCGTTTTTTGCTCCCTGAGGGGTAATGGTGCCTTGCAATTGATGCCCACCTTCAATTTTAAATGTTGCCATTGTTCGATGCGTAAGAAGTTAGTTGTGTCCTTTCAAAGGAAATAAAGCAATCTTGTTTGGGTGTTTGTAACCGTGTGAAAAATAAAAAAAATCTTTCAATCTGTCGCCTAAAAAATTATTTATATCGGTGTTGGCTGTTTTTACTACGGTTGTTTTTGTTGCGATTGTTCTGTTGTTTTCCGGACTGTTGTTTCCCAGACTGTTGTTTGGAATTGGCCGTTTTTTTGAGCAGGTTTTCACTTTTGGAAAGGACTTCTTTACTGTCAGTCAAATCAATTTTACCGTTTGATAAATCCAGCAAGTGTTTGTAGATTATTGCGTCTTCTACTGTGTCTTTGTTCCAATTGAGGTAGCACTTTTTCATGTGGTTGGCGATGTTGAAAATCAAAGCGTCCCTCATATCGCTTTCTTCCCATGACAAAGCGACTTTAATCATGGTTTGTATGTTGTGTCCGTAAAAGCGGTAACGAGAAGCTTGTTTTGGATAAGCCAAAGGTTCTGGTTTGGCTTCCAGTTCTTCTTGATCTGGTTTGCCATAAGGAGAATCGACGTCCAAATTGAATTCGGACATGATAAAAATTTGATCCCAAAGTTTGTGTTTGAAATCAGGTACATCTCTTAGATGAGGCTGTAAGTTTCCCATTACATCTACAATGGCATTTGCCATTTTCTTCCGTTCTTCAAGGCTACCCAATGAGACACAGTGGTCTACTAATTTTTGGATATGTCTTCCGTATTCCGGAATGATCAATAGTGGGCGGTCTGAATTGCATTCTAAATTAAATTCCATCAAGCTAAGTTGTCTTTTTTAAATATGTAAATACCATCCATTTGATATGGATAGCTTTTTTTAATACCAAAGAGTTGAAGTGGTTAAAAATATGATAGGAGGAAAACTCTTAATAATACAAAGCAAAATTAACTAAATAAATTTGGTTTGGCAACATTAAAAAAAAATCATGTTTTTTTTGTAGAAAAACTCGAAGATTGATTTTGAACAAAAAAAGGGATTTACGAAATCATTTCTTTAGAGTTGCCAGCATTGCAGCTCCAATGATCCCAGCGTTGTTCTGATACGCTGCAGGCAATACAGGTGTTTTCAGAATTAGTTGGTCTTGGTATTTTTTGATTTTTTTACTCGCCCCTCCTCCTAGCACAATCAGGTCTGGAGAAAAGGTGCGCTCTACAAATTCTAAAAAGGAATTGAAACGACTGCCCCATTCTTTGTAAGTAAGGGCTTCTTTTTTTCGTACGGAATCAGCAGCATAGTACTCAAACCGTTCGTATTTTTTGTATGGAACTGTTCCCAGTTCAACATTGGGCACCAAAACACCGTCAAAAAAAACAGCTGAGCCCAAGCCCGTTCCAATGGTTATCATGATGACAACTCCTTTTTTCCCTTTCCCTACACCAAAACTCATTTCTGCCAAGCCCGCTGCATCAGCATCGTTGGCTACTGAAAATGAAAGTCCTGTAGCAGTGGCAAATAAATGATCGACTCGAACACCTAACCAGCTTTTGTGAATGTTTCCATGAGAACGCGCCATTCCATTTGAAATGATAGCAGGAAATCCGCAACCTACTTTTCCTTTCCAATCAAAATGTGCAACCAATGCAGCTACTTCATTAGCCACTTCTTCCGGAAGGGCACCTTTAGGTGTTGGAATGCGATGTCTTTCTGTAATCAATTCTCCCGTATCCACGTTGACTATAGCTCCTTTAATTCCAGAGCCTCCCACATCTATTCCCAATACTTCCATAAACTTTATTTCTTGGTTAAAAATCCGAATATCGCAATTGTATTGCAAATTCGCAACATTTACCCAAAAAAAGAAACCATAAAAAGGCCTCATTTGTTTTATTTGTTTCAATCTCAAATCATTACTCAATAGAAAGCACAATCAAACTACGCAGTCCTTTAGACTCCATTGAATAAGCAGCAAAGGAACGTCGAATTAAAAAGAAGAAATATTCCACAAGAACTCCCCAAACTTTTACGATGATTTGGTTTGTAAACTACAAAAGAGTTAGTACTTTTGCCAAAACCTAAGCACCATGAAAAACACGAAATACGTTTTTGTTACAGGAGGCGTTACTTCATCACTTGGAAAAGGAATCATCGCCGCTTCTTTGGCAAAACTCCTCCAAGAAAGAGGGTATTCAGTGACCATTCAAAAATTAGATCCTTACATCAATATAGATCCGGGAACTTTGAACCCCTACGAACACGGTGAATGTTACGTTACTGATGACGGTGCAGAAACGGATTTGGATTTAGGACACTATGAACGTTTTCTGAACATTCCTACTTCGCAAGCAAACAATGTAACTACGGGACGTATTTACCAATCTGTCATCGACAAGGAACGAAAAGGTGCTTTTCTTGGAAAAACCGTTCAAGTGATCCCACACATTACTAACGAAATCAAAGAGCGCATACAGATTTTAGGAAAAACTGGGGACTACGATGTTGTGATCACGGAGATTGGAGGTACCGTTGGTGATATTGAATCCCTCCCCTATGTGGAATCAGTGCGTCAATTGTTATGGGAATTGGGTGACAAAAATGCAATTGTTGTGCATTTAACTTTGATTCCTTTCCTCGCTGCAGCTGGGGAATTAAAAACAAAACCAACACAACACTCTGTCAAAATGCTGATGCAAAGTGGTGTCAATCCTGACATTTTGGTCTGCCGTTCGGAACATGAAATTTCTGATAGCATCAAACGCAAACTGGCTTTGTTTTGCAATGTTAAAAAAGAAGATGTAATCTCTTCTTTGGACGCAGATACGATTTACGATGTTCCCAATCTGATGTTTGACGAAGGTTTGGACAAAGTGGTGTTGGACAAATTAGATTTGTGTGACAACGACCAACCTAAACTGGTTGAGTGGAATCATTTTTTAAGCAAACACAAAAACCCAAAAAACAAAGTAAGAATTGGATTGATTGGCAAATATGTAGAATTGCACGATGCCTATAAATCCATTTCAGAAGCTTTTATACACGCAGGTGCGGCTAACGAAGTAAACGTTAAAATCGTTTGGATCCATTCGGAAGACTTGACATTAGAAAATGTGCCACAAAAACTCAAAGGCTTGGACGGAATCTTGGTCGCTCCTGGTTTTGGAAATCGAGGAACAGAAGGAAAGGTGGACGCAGTTCGCTTTGCTAGGGAGCATCAAATACCCTTTTTGGGCATTTGTTTGGGCATGCAGATGGCTGTGATTGAATACGCTCGAAACGTACTGAATATTGAAGGTGCAGGTTCCTTAGAAATGGATGAAACGTGTGAAAATCCTGTAATCAACTTGATGGAAGACCAAAAAAACATTACAGAAATGGGCGGGACCATGCGTCTGGGAGCTTGGGATTGTGAGATCGTTGAGGGCTCTAAAGTTTTCAATGCCTACAAACGCACATTGATCAGTGAACGTCACAGACATCGCTATGAGTTCAACGATCAGTACCTAAAAAAATTGAAAGATTCTGGGATGAAAATAACAGGTACAAATCCAAAAACTGGATTGGTAGAAATTGTAGAATTGGAAAATCACCCTTGGTTTGTCGCAGTACAATACCATCCTGAATACAAAAGTACCGTATTGAATCCACATCCTTTATTTGTCGATTTTGTAAAAGCAAGCTTGGATTTTTCTACTCAAAAATAAAGGGAAAGTTTCCACACAATCAAACACAAAAAAACAACAGAGTTCAAACAGAAACAACGCAATGGAAGAAAAAAAATTTGATAAGAATTCGATAATCGGCTTTCTCTTACTCGGTGCTATCATGTTGTATTACATGTACACCAATCAGCCAGAACAATCTACTTCCTTCGTTCCACAGACAACAGAACAAACAACCGAAGTAGAAATTACAAGTCCACAAATCACCAACCCTGTGGTTTCAAAAGCATTGCTTGCAGCAGATGCACAAGAACGATACGGAAATTTTGCTTACGCTTCTGGTTTGCAAGTAGCGGTGGATGGAACAACTGTTTTGGAAAACGACTACTTAAAATTGACCTTTTCAAACAAAGGGGCACAGATTACAGAGGCTTTGGTCAAAAACTACCAAACTTATGATGCGCTGCCCTTGTACATGATCCAAGATGCCAATGCTTCATTCAATGTAAATTTTGGCACCACAAGCAATCGCATTTTCAACACCAAAGACATGGTGTTTCAACCTCAGTTAACCAAAAATAGTGAAGGGTCTGTACTCTCAATGAAATTGAAGGTTTCTGAAAATGAGTATTTGGAGTACCGCTATGAATTGCTTCCCGATTCTTATATGATTGGATTTTCAATGAGATCTGTAGGCTTGAGTGCAATCATCAACAGCAACAATCCGGTAAATTTGACATTTGACCTAAAGGGAATTCGCCACGAAAAAAGCATGTCTTACGAGAACCAAATGACCGCTTTGTACTATGAGAAAGAAGATGGAAAAATGGATGACCTTTCCATTTCTGGTGAAGACAGCGAATTGGAAAACAATGTGGATTGGATTGGATTCAAACAACATTTCTTTTCGACAATATTGTTGACAGACACACCTTTTAAAACGGCCAAACTATCCTCAAATACCCTTTTTCAGGACGAAGAAACGGATTCAGTTTTTACAAAATCTTTTGCTTTGCAAACTCCTTTGTATTTAAAAAATGGTGAGTTGAACTACAACTTTAATGTGTATATCGGTCCCAATGATTACGATTTGCTTGCGAGTTATGACAAGCAAATCGAAAATGTAGTTGAGCTCGGTTGGGGCATCTTTGGTTGGATTAACAGAAACGCATTTATCCCGCTATTTACAACATTGGGAAATTTGCTTTCAAACTATGGACTGATCATCATTATCATGACGATCGTCGTACGAATCTTTATGTCTCCTTTGGTGTACAAATCCTATTTGTCGAGTGCCAAAATGAAAGTACTTAGACCCGAAATGACTGAGATCAACGAAAAGTACCCTGGGAAAGAAAATGCGATGAAGCGCCAGCAAGAGACCATGGCATTGCAGCGAAAAGCCGGTGTGAGTATGATGGCAGGATGCATTCCCGCATTGTTACAAATGCCTGTCTTTTTTGCCTTGTTTCGCTTTTTTCCAAGCGCTTTGGATTTGCGTCAAAAAGGATTTTTATGGGCGGATGACTTGTCGTCTTACGATTCCGTTTACAAATTGCCTTTTACCATTCCTCTGTATGGAGACCACATCAGTTTGTTCCCTATTTTGGCTTCGATTGCCATCTTCTTTTACATGCGTATGAACCAGAGTCAACAAATGAGCATGCAACAACCCGCGCAAGAAGGAATGCCAGACATGCAGAAGATGATGAAGATGATGATGTATTTCTCTCCGATCATGATGTTGGTTTTCTTTAACAGTTATGGTGCCGGATTGAGTTTGTACTACTTTGTTTCAAACTTGTTGACCATTACGATCATGTTGGTCATCAAAAACTTTATCATTGACGAGGACAAAATTCACGCACAAATTCAAGAGAACAAAAAGCGTCCAGAAAAGAAGAAGAGCAAATTTAGAGAGCGCATGGACGAAGCGATGAAACAAGCTCAAGAACAACAAAAGACTCAAAAAAAAGCTAAGAAGTAGTATTCAAACCTACTCTATATTTACAGCGGTCTTCAAAAGGGACCGCTTTTTTTGGTTCAATAAAAAAGAAATCCTAATTTCTGGAAATCTTTATTCAACAGTGTCTCATCACTACACAAAAAAGAGGAACGCCACAAAGTAGCCTCGCCATTAGTCCGTGAAAAATTGAGATACTTTTAGTAAGAAGTACTATTTCAAGTTTTGATCTTTAAGCATAGAGCTTTTTTCGCAACTCTTTTACTTTAGGATCGGACAAGTATTCGTCAAAAGTAGCGTACTTGTCAATCACACCTTTGGGAGTAATCTCGATAACTCGGTTGGCCACAGTTTGAGCAAACTCGTGATCGTGTGTGGAAAAAAGAACAGTTCCCTTGAAATTTTTCAAAGAATTGTTCAAAGCCTGAATGGATTCCAAATCCAAATGATTGGTAGGCTCGTCGAGCATCAGTACATTGGCTCTTCCCATCATCATACGTGACAACATGCAACGAACCTTTTCGCCACCCGAAAGCACGTTGCATTTTTTCAAAGCCTCTTCTCCACTAAAAATCATTTTTCCTAAAAAGCCTCTCAAATAAACGGCTTCTCGTTCTTCTTCTGTTTTTGCATACTGACGCAACCAGTCCACCAAGTCCAATTCGGCATTTTCAAAATATTCCGAATTTTCCAAAGGCAAATAAGATTGTGTTGTTGTGATCCCAAATTGATAAGAACCCGTATCCGCTTCCATCTTTCCGTTTAAGATTTCATAAAAAGAATTTACAGCTTTGGAATTTTTTGAAATGACAACCACCTTGTCCCCTTTTGACAAATTGATGTTGATGTCATTGAACAACACCTCTCCATCAATCTCTTTGGACAATTTTTCAATGTTTAAGATTTGATCTCCTGCTTCTCGTTCTCTTTCAAAAATAATGGCAGGATACCTCCTACTCGAAGGCTTGATGTCTTCTACATTCAATTTCTCGATCATTTTTTTACGACTTGTTGCCTGCTTGGATTTCGCAACGTTGGCAGAAAAACGACGGATAAATTCTTCCAATTCTTTTTTCTTGTCCTCCGCTTTTTTGTTTTGTTGCGCCCGCTGCTTGGCTGCTAATTGGCTCGATTCATACCAAAAGGTATAGTTTCCTGAATACTGGTTGACTTTTCCGTAATCGATATCTGAGATATGGGTACACACAGCGTCCAAAAAATGACGGTCATGCGAGACCACAATAACTGTATTGTCATAATTGGCTAAAAAATGTTCCAACCATGCGATGGTTTCAAAATCCAAATCATTGGTGGGCTCATCCATGATCAACACGTCTGGATTTCCAAACAGCGCTTGTGCAATCAACACTCGTACTTTTCTCTTTCCATCCACATCCCCCATCAAAGTGTAGTGCAATTCGTCTTTGATTCCCAATGAAGAAAGTAAGGTTGCCGCATCGCTCTCAGCTGTCCAACCTCCCATTTCTTCGAAAATCACCTGCAACTCTCCGATTCTATCCGCATTTTCATCAGTGTAATCTGCATACAAGGCATCCATTTCTTCTTTGATGGCAAACAACTCTTTGTTGCCTCTCATCACCGTCTCTAAAACTGGAAAACTATCAAAAGCAAAATGGTCCTGAGACAATACAGACATGCGTTTCCCTTTTTCCAAAGAAACCTGTCCTGAAGTTGGATCCATCTGACCCGTGAGTATTTTGAGAAAGGTAGATTTTCCCGCGCCATTGGCACCGATGATGCCGTAGCAATTGCCTTGAACAAATTTAGTACTTACCTCGTCAAACAAGACGCGTTTTCCGAATTGTACGGATAAATTGGATACTGATAACATGCTGATAAAATTTAAGTTGCAAAATTATAAAAAAACTACGAAGTAAGGCTTTTAAATCAGGAGGATTTCCCGAGTATTTTCAACTCTTAAAACACAGCGAAGGAGACTTGTGAAAAAGGAGTTTTCAAAGCTCTAATTGTCGAAGACCCTCACCCAAAGCCATGGCCACCGCATTGCCCAAATTGAAACTGCGCACCTTTCCAGGAAAAGGAATCTTGACACATTGTGAGGCATAAGCCTTCAGGATTTCTACAGGCAAACCGTCTGCTTCACGTCCAAAAACCAACCAATCTCCAGACCGGTAATCAAGGTCGTAATAGGACTGGGTAGCTTGGGCGCTAAAAAAAAAGACACGACTCAAATCAGGAATGCAACCCAACAGTTTTTCAAAACTCGCGTGGTGCGTCAAATCCAAATCAGGCCAATAATCCAAACCCGCTCTTTTGACGCGTGTGTCAGTAATTTCAAAACCCAAGGGATGTACCAAGTGCAATTTGCTTTGACTCCCTACACAGAGACGCCCAACATTACCAGTATTGTTAGGAATTTGAGGGCAAACCAAAACGATGTTGAAATTTGATGTCTCCATTAAAATCGAACCTTGGTTTCTAAATAATGCGAATCGATGCCGTAAGCTGTTTTCAAAGCAGTTATTTTCTGATCCAATGCCTTGACATCATTTTCCTTCAAAGATTTTGTAGCGACCAACAACACATTTTTACGTGTGTGTTCGTTGGATACAAACTCAAATATTTTGGTTTGGTAGTTTTTCTTTTCCAAAATCAAGGCACGCAAAGTGTCAGTTACCATCTCGTATTGGCGTTCCTTAAAAATTCCGTATTTTAAAATCGGGTCGCTTTGCTCCTTTCCTTTCAGTTGTTGTCGTATTTGTTTGTGACAACAAGGCGCACAGACAATGAGACCTGCTTTGGCGGCAATGCCTTTGTATATGGCATCGTCTGTGGCGGTATCACAGGCATGCAAAGCAATCAAAATGTCCACTTTTTTATTTTCATACGCCTCGATGGGTGTGCATTCAAATTTAAGCTTTTCAAAACCACAGGTATCCGCTACTTGATTGCAAATATCCACAAGCTCTGGCCGAAGTTCGATTCCCGTGATTGTTGCATTGATTTTGCGTTGTACCACTAAATAATCGTAAAGCGCAAAGGTCAAATACCCCTTTCCCGATCCCATGTCCACAATTTGAATCTCTTTGGGCAACTTGGCGTTTGCTATCAACCCTTCCATGATTTCCAAATACTTATTGATTTGACGAAATTTATCTGCCATTTTTGGTATGACATTGTTGTCTTGATCCGTTAGTCCCAAATGCTGTAAATACAAACCCAATTGGGCTCTTTTGGCTTTGGGCTGGTCATGTGTCAATGGCGGCTTGTTCGCAAAACTAGCTGCGCCTCTTTTGTAAGAAATGACTTTCTTTTTTGAAAGAAACACCTGCAAATCTTCTTTCAAGGCAAACACCACTGCTGTACGAAATGTATTGGAAAGGTATTCTTGCAAGACTTCAATGCCTTCAAGGATCGTGTAGTTTTTTACTTGATCATTGGTTTTATAATGGTACGTAAACGAGAGTTTGAGTTCCTCTTGAATCAATACCAATCGCACATAGATATTCCGAAGACCTTCCTTTTTTCGAATGGGTTTGCTCAAGGTTATTTTAACAAAGGTATCCTCGGCAATCGTACTTTGAATGGTTTCAGAAAAAAGGGCAAATGTACTCATGGGAAAATTATTTGGCTATCGCAGTCGTGTATGTGTGTTTACAAAGCGTCCAGACTGGCTTTTAAAGTTTCAATTTTTGCCATGGCATCGGCTTCTTTTTTACGTTCGTTGGCGATTACCTGTTCGGGAGCATTGTTGACAAAACGCTCGTTGCTCAATTTCTTTTGTACCGATTTTAAAAAGCCTTCTGTATAAGTCAATTCTTCTTGAATCTTTGCGGTTTCTTCTTCCACATCAAGTGCCTCCAACAACGGAATAAAGTACTCATTCGACTTGACACGGAAACTCAAAGCGCCCTCCACACTCTCTTTGACTTGAGTAATAGAGGTGGCATTCCCTAGTTTTTGAATGACGTCATCAAAATCTGTAGTTGACTGCTCGTGGTTCCAAACAAAAAGTTCAATGGCATCTTTGAAAGCGATGTTTTTCTCTTTTCTTGCTTTTCGAATTCCAGAAATTACCTCTGCGGCAAAATCAAAATCCTTTAGCAATTGACTGTCAAAAGGAATTTGTTTGGGATACTCGGCAATAACGAGTGCTTCTGCCGTAGTTCGAGTCTCGATGAGTTGCCATATTTCTTCTGTCAAAAATGGCATAAAAGGATGCAATAATTTCAAATTTTCCTCCAAAGCAGTAATGACTGCTTGGTAAGTCACCGAATCAATCGGTTGCTGGTAAGCAGGTTTGACCATTTCCAAAAACCAAGAGGAAAAATCATCCCAAATGAGTTTGTACAAAGTCATCAATGCTTCGCTGATGCGATAGTTTTCGAAAGACTGTTCTACTTCTGCCACTACTTTTTGAAACTTGGCTTGGTACCAGTTTACAGCTTTGACTGAAGCTTTCGGCTGTTCGATGGTCTTGGAAACTTCCCATCCTTTTACCAATCGAAAAGCATTCCATATTTTGCTGGAGAAATTACGCCCTTGGGCACACAATTCCTCGTCAAAAAGCAAGTCATTGCCAGCAGCGGCACTCAACAGCAACCCTGTTCGAACACCGTCGGCACCGTATTTTTGCATCAGCTCGATTGGATCTGGAGAATTGCCCAAAGATTTGGACATCTTTCTGCGTTGACCATCACGTACCAAGCCGGTAAAGTAAACATTGGAAAAGGGTTTTTCTCCTGGAAATTCATAGCCCGCAAAAATCATACGCGCTACCCAAAAGAACAAAATATCAGGTCCCGTAACCAAATCGTTGGTTGGGTAATAATATTGAAACTCTTCGTTGTCGGGGTTCTTGATACCGTCAAACAAGGAAATGGGCCACAACCAAGAAGAAAACCAAGTATCCAAAGCATCCGGGTCTTGTGTCAAGTCAGCCAAGCCCAACGCATTGTTTTTAGTGATCTCTTTGGCTTTGACCAAAGCTTCTTCTTTGCTTTCTGCAACCACGTAATCTTCCAATCCTTCTCCGTAGAAATAGGCAGGAATTTGATGTCCCCACCAAAGTTGACGGGAGATGTTCCAATCACGTATATTTTCAAGCCAATGCCTGTAGGTATTGTTATAGTGTTTGGGGTAAAATTTAATATCTTCGTCTTCCAAAACTGCTTTCAGTGCAGGTTTGACGATTTCTTCCATTTTTAAAAACCACTGTACAGAAATTTTAGGCTCGATGACCGCTTTGGTTCTTTCTGAAACCCCTACTTTGTGAAGGTGTGGAACTGTTTTGGTCAAGGCACCCAAAGTTTCAAGTTCTTTGGCAATTTCTTTGCGCACCACAAAACGGTCCTTGCCTTCGTAATGCAAACCCAATGAATTTAAACTTGCGTCGTCATTTAAGATATCGATAACTTCTAGGTTGTGTTTCTCACCAATAACCTTGTCATTGGGATCGTGGGCGGGGGTAATTTTCAAACACCCCGTTCCAAATTCTAAATCCACATAACTGTCTTCTATGATGGGAATGGAACGGTTTGCTATCGGAACGATTGCCTTTTTCCCTTTCAAATGTGCAAAGCGTGGATCTTCAGGATGGATGCAAATGGCAGTATCTCCCAAAAGTGTTTCAGGACGTGTGGTTGCCACAGTTAAAAATTCGTCAGCACCTTCGATGGCATACTTGATGTAATACAAGTTTCCTTGTTTTTCTTCAAATGTTACTTCTTCATCGGAGAGGGTTGTTTTGGCTTCTGGATCCCAATTGACCATGCGATACCCTCTGTAAATCAATCCCTTGCTGTACAAGTCCACAAAAACTTTGTTGACTGCTTCGCTCAGACTGGGGTCCATCGTAAACGCGGTGCGTTCCCAATCACAGGAAGCGCCTAATTTTTTCAATTGCTCTAAAATGATTCCCCCGTGCGTATCTGTCCAATCCCATGCGTGTTTTAAAAACTCTTCGCGTGTCAAATCGTCTTTTTGAATGCCTTCACTTTTGAGTTTGGCCACTACTTTGGCTTCCGTTGCTATGGAAGCATGGTCTGTGCCCGGCACCCAACAAGCATTGTAACCACGCAAACGCGCACGTCGAATCAACACATCTTGAATCGTGTTGTTCAGCATGTGTCCCATGTGCAAGACGCCTGTCACATTGGGCGGTGGAATAACAATGGTATAGGGTTCCTTTTCATTGGGTGTAGAATGAAAGTATCCGTGTTCTGTCCAATAGGCATACCATTTGTCTTCTACCTGTTCGTGATTGTATTTGTTTGGGATCATTGTGGGTCTGCTTGTTTGTATGTGTACATCGAATTGTTTTTCAATTCTTTTAGGCCTCTTTTTAATTCACAGAAATACCTTTAGAAAAAAGCAACTGCGAGCATGCGCAAAAGTACGAATCTCTAGTTTAACTCAAAACTAACAGCTCGCAATTTTGTTTGTTTAAAAATATGTTTATTTTTACATGAGCTAACAAAAAAAAACTATCTATGAAAACGACACGCTTTACAATTGCATTTCTATTGACCTCTTTGTTCTGTCAAGCACAGATCACCCAACCTGAGGAAACTTTCGATGCAAATGCCCCTGCGTTTAAATTTGAAAAAGAAATCATCAATTATGGCAAAATTGAAAAAGACGCTGATGGAAAACGTGCGTTTGTATTTACCAATATCGGAAACAGGCCCCTGATCATTGAAAAAGTAAAAGGAAGTTGCGGATGTACTGTACCTACCAAACCCGAAGCACCCATCATGCCCGGAGAAACGGGAACCATCCAAGTAAAATACGCCACCAATCGTGTCGGACGCTTTTCCAAAACGGTGACCATCACTTCCAATGCCTCTGAACCCAAAAAAGTGGTTCGTATCAAAGGCGAAGTTTTAGAACCAAAAAAATAAACAGGGATATCAGCCAGACTTCAAACACAAAAAAACCTTTGCAAAAAATGCAAAGGTTTTTTTGTGTTTGCTACAGAGAAGGATTTTTTAGGGTCTTATATACCGCTTCCAAAATCCGAGCGTCGACTTCAGTAAAAACTTCTTTTTTAAGTGCGTACATTTTTGCAGCAGTTTCCTTTGCTTTGTCGAGTTGAAAACTTTGCTGTTCAACGCCCGTACCCCATGAAAAAGAAGGATGGCTTTTTTCAGGCGTTCCACCTCCAAAGATATTGGCACAGACCCCTACAACCGTTCCGGTATTAAAAGCAGTGTGGATGGCAGTAGTGCAGTGATCTCCGATAAAAGAACCGCAAAACTGCTCTCCCGTAGGCTCAAGTTCAGCAGTAGCTCCATTCCACAAAAAAACTTCACTCAAGGTGTTTTTCATATTGGAAACGGAAGTCCCCGCACCCAAATTGCACCAAGCTCCAATGACAGAATTCCCCAAATATCCATGATGGCTTTTGTTGGAATTTTCAAAAATTACTGAATTTTTCACCTCCCCTCCTACAGTACATTTCGGTCCGATTGTGGTCGCTCCATAGAGGGTTGTTCCCATCTTTAAAACCGATTGTTCGCCCAATGAAAAAGGACCTCTGATGGAGGTGTTTTCCATCACAACAGCATCTTTTCCAATATAAATCGGGCCGGAACTGGCATTTAAGGTTGCGTATTCCACCACAGCACCTTCTTCAATGTAAATGTTTTCTGGACAAAGTACTCGGTTGGTTTTGGAGATGATTTGCGAATTGCTACCTTCCGTCAACAATTCAAAATCCGCTCGCAAAGCCCAATCGTTTTTTGCATACAAACAGGTCAAGCCTTCCAAGCGAACAAGAGATGTGCTGCATTCCACCACTTCGTAAAGGTCAAAATCTACAGCGTCTTGACTTTCCATCGTGTAAAAAGCGATGACCTCTTCACCTCTTGCCAAAAGTTGGTTTTGCTTCAAAGACTTTACTTGCGCTGCCAAAGAGGGAGTCGGCAATACGGCCGCATCTACAAACACATTTTGTTCCAGTTCTAACATTGGAAACTTTTCTTCCAAATACGCTTCCGTAAGAATGGTTGCGGTGGTTCCTAAAAACAATTCCCACTTTTCTTTGATGGTTAAAATTCCTATGCGAAGCTCACAAACAGGCCGTGTGTAGGTGAAAGGCAACAATTGGTTGCGAACAGCGCCATCGTAGAGTATGATGTTCATCTGAATAAATTTTAGAAACAAAGGTATCGAAACACAAGTGCAATTGAAAATAACGGTGTTGAATTGTTTTTTTTACGTATCTTTAGAATCGTTTATCAGTTCACATAGCCTCAAATATGATCCGTCCCCTCTTTCCATTTATTTTGTTGTTTTTCACACTTATTTTTACAGCGTGTTCATCCTCTTCAGAATCGGAAATAACCGACCCCATTGAAGAAATCGAGCCAGAACCACAATCAAAAGCCACTTATATCAATGATGTCAAAAGAATTATTGACAACAATTGCGCTACTTCTGGTTGCCATTCGAATAGCAGCAAATCAGCAGGCATCGCGCTTTCTAATTTCCAAGAAGTCAAAGATGGATTTATTTACGCCGGTTCGTGGAATCAAATTGAAACAAATCAAATGCCAAAAAGTTATAATTTGTCAGCAGCTGAAAAAGAGTTGATCAAAAACTGGATCGACAACGGATACCTTCTTGAATAAAAAACAATCCCCATGAAAAAATCTACTTTCTTTAAAATCGCACTGATGGCAACCCCCATCTTTTCTTTGTTATTTCTTTCTAATTCCTCAGGAAAAAATGGTGCTTACAGTGGTTCTCCCGGTGGGAACGGCACTACTTGTACCGCCTGTCATGGTGGGTCGTCAAATTACGGCACCTCCTTAGACATCGTTACTGACATCCCTTCTGGTGGCTATGCCCTGAACACTTCTTACAACATCACTGTGGAAGTGATCGGATCTACTGCCAACAACCACGGTTTTCAAATTGTATCGGAACGCACAAGTGACCATACAAATACCGGAAGTTTTGTCGCTGGAACCAATTCGCGTTTGGTCGATGGTGGACAGCATGTAACCCACGCCAATTCGGCTAGCAGAAAATGGGAATTTACGTGGACTTCCCCGGATACAGACCAAGGCCCCATCGAATTTTACGCCGCCAGTGTGGCAGGAAACGGCAGCGGTAGCTCCAACGATCAAGTCACCACAGCCAGCTCCTCAGCCATGACCCTTTCAGGTTTAAACGTTACAGGAAAAGGAGAGATCAGTTCTTATCCCAATCCTACAAAAGACGCGTTTTTTGTAGACATCCCATCAGACCATACTGGAGTTTTGTTAGAGTTGTTCAACAACGAGGGTCGCTTGCTAAAAAAAGAGCAATTGCAAGCGGGACAGAACAAAATTAACACAAGTGATTTGGCTTCAGGAACCTACCAGATCCGTTATCATCTTGAAGAAAAAAACTTGCAACAATCCCTTCTCATAGAATAAGAGTTCAAAAAACAACAAGCAAAAAGAGCTTCCCTAGGGAAGCTCTTTTGTGTTGATGTGCAATGCTTATTTATTCAAATACATTTTTCTTCTTGAGTACAGCTCATAGAAAGCATCGTCTTTCAAGTCGTCGATAAACAAAATACTCTCTCCTGTAGATTTCATCTCAGGACCGAGTTTTTTATCAACGTTCGGAAATTTATTGAAAGAGAATACAGGTTGCTTAATAGCGTAACCTTCTAGCTTGGGATTGAAGTCAAAGTCGGTAACTTTATTCACACCTAGCATTACTTTTGTTGCGTAATTTACATAAGGCTCTCCGTATGCTTTTGCAATAAAAGGAACCGTACGAGAGGCTCTTGGATTGGCTTCGATAATGTAAACCGTATCGTCCTTAATGGCAAATTGAATGTTGATCAGTCCAACAGTTTTTAAAGCTACCGCTATTTTATGCGTGTGCTCTTTGATTTGTTGCATCACCAAATCTCCCAAATTAAAAGGGGGCAATGTAGCATTGGAATCTCCTGAGTGTACACCACAAGGCTCAATATGCTCCATGATACCAATGATATAAACATTTCCATCAGCGTCACAAATTGCATCTGCTTCTGCCTCAATAGCTCCGTCCAAATAATGGTCTAACAGCAATTTGTTTCCAGGAATGGAACGCAACAGGCTTACCACGTGTTGTTCCAATTCTTCTTTATTGATGACAATTTTCATTCCTTGTCCACCTAACACGTAGGAAGGGCGAACTAAGATTGGAAAATCCAAGGTATCTGCAATTTCCAAAGCTTCGTCAGCATTCGTAGCAATTCCAAATTTTGGAAAAGGAATGTCCAAAGAAGTCAACATGTCTGAAAAACGTCCTCTGTCTTCTGCCAAATCCAAGGCTTCGAAACTAGTTCCCAAGATCTTAATTCCGTAAGCTTCTAGTTTTTCCGCCAATTTCAAAGCCGTTTGACCTCCCAATTGCACGATCACACCTTCTGGTTTTTCATGTTTGATGATGTCGTAGATATGCTCCCAAAATACGGGCTCAAAATACAATTTATCAGCCGTGTCAAAATCAGTAGAAACCGTTTCAGGATTGCAGTTGATCATAATGGTTTCATAGCCTGCTTCTTTGGCAGCCAATACCCCATGGACACAACAGTAATCAAATTCGATTCCCTGTCCAATTCGATTGGGGCCTGATCCCAATACAACAACTTTTTTCTTTGTTGTGACAATCGACTCATTGGAGGCATAGGGTTGCCCACCAGCAACTGTCATCGTATTTTCAAAAGTAGAATAGAAATAGGGTGTTTGTGCTTCAAATTCTGCGGCACAAGTGTCTACCAATTTATACACTCTATTGATATTCAATTCTTCTCTTTTGTTATACACTTCGGATTCTAAACAACCTAGCATATGTGCAATTTGTCTATCACCATATCCTTTTTGCTTTGCTTCCAAAAGCAAGTCTTTAGAAAGGGTCTCTAGTTTGAATGAAGAAATTTCTTTTTCCAAGGCAAACAATTCTTCATATTGTTTTAAATACCACATGTCAATCTTTGTGATGTCATAGATCTTCTTTAGTGATATTCCTGCTTTAATTGCATCATAAATTGAAAACACGCGATCCCAAGAAGCATTTGTCAGCTTCGAAATGATCGTATCGTAATGGGTTTCTTCTTTTCCATCAGCTCCCAATCCGTTGCGTTTGATTTCTAATGACTGGGTTGCTTTGTGCAATGCTTCTTGAAAAGAACGTCCAATACCCATGACTTCACCAACTGCTTTCATTTGCAAGCCTAAAGTTCTATCTGCTCCTTCAAATTTATCAAAATTGAAACGAGGAATTTTTACAATGACGTAATCCAAGGTAGGCTCAAATAAAGCAGAAGTATTTCCTGTTACTTGATTGTTCAATTCATCTAAGTGATATCCTAAAGCTAATTTAGTGGCAATTTTTGCAATTGGATACCCTGTGGCTTTTGATGCCAATGCAGAAGAACGCGATACACGTGGATTGATTTCAATTGCGATAATATCTTCTTTCTCATCCGGAGAAACAGCAAATTGCACGTTACATCCACCTTCAAAATCTCCAATAGAGCGCATCATATGTATTGCCATATCACGCATTTTTTGGAAAGTAGAATCGCTCAATGTCATTGCCGGAGCAACGGTAATAGAGTCACCCGTATGAATTCCCATTGGGTCCATGTTTTCAATAGAACAAACAATGACTACGTTGTCATTTGCATCACGCAACAATTCCAATTCATATTCTTTCCATCCCATCATGGCTTTGTCAATCATTACCTCATGAATGGGTGAAATTTCCAATCCGTTGTACAATAAATCGTCAAAATCTTCTTCATTGTAAACAATGGCAGCTCCTGCTCCTCCTAAGGTAAAAGAAGAACGGATACACAAAGGAAAACCAAACTCCTGAGCAATCGTTTTTCCTTGCAAAAAAGAAGTTGCTGTTGCCTGAGGCGCCATTGGAACTCCAATTTTCAGCATCAATTCTCGAAATTGCTCTCTGTCTTCGGTCACATTGATAGCATCAATGTCTACGCCGATCATCTGAATATTAAAATCTTCCCAAATTCCTTTTTCATCGGCTTCAATACACAAGTTCAAAGCCGTCTGTCCTCCCATTGTTGGCAGTACAGCATCGATATTAGGATGTTTTTTTAAAATTTCAATAATGGACTTGGTGGTCAAGGGTTTCAAATACACATTGTCCGCCAATGACGGATCCGTCATAATAGTCGCTGGATTTGAATTGATCAAAGTTACTTCAATTCCTTCTTCTTTGAGTGACCTGATGGATTGAGAACCCGAGTAATCAAACTCGCAGGCTTGTCCAATGATGATAGGTCCAGAACCTATGATTAAAATCGATTTGAGGTTGTCTTTTTTTGGCATGCTGTCAATTCGTTTTCAGGTAAGTAGCAAAAGAGTGCTTTGATTGTATGCACTATGTATAGCCACTTGTCCCTAATATTTAGTACTCTTTTATTTTTTCGTTGTAAATATATTCAAAAAAAAGGTGTTACTAAAAAAATAGCAACACCTTATTTGTAGAATATAAATTCATTATTTCTTCGGTCTAGGGTCAGACGAAACTGAAAGTCTCTTTCTTCCTTTCGCACGTCTTCTTGCCAAAACCTTACGTCCATTGGCGGAAGCCATTCTTTCTCTGAAACCGTGTTTGTTTCTTCTTTTTCTTTTTGATGGCTGGAATGTTCTTTTACTCATTATCGTGTGTCTTAAAAATCTTTGTAATTATGATTAGCATAGGCACTAAAACCATGCGCTAAAACCGAGGGCAAATATACAAAACCTTTTGGGCTTCACAAATGGTTTTTTTAAAAAAATACAAATATTTTTATCCCCACATGCTCAAAGGACCAGAGGCTTTAAAAGTTCCCTTCTATATGGCCCATTACAATTCCTAAAAAACGAGTTGCTTGAAAATATAAATCCGCCTCTTTTAAAACCAAAAGTCTTATTTCACGCATTAAATACGTCATCTTGTCAGTCCAATCTGTCTTCACGTCACAAAAGAAAGTTTGGTATTTTATTTGCTTAATAGCAGGCATAATTTAATAACAAACTAAAAACATTAATACCTATCATTATGGCAAAAGGAAATATCAATGTGTCTGTGGAAAATATTTTCCCTCTGATCAAAAAATTCTTGTATTCGGATCACGAAATCTTTTTAAGAGAATTGATTTCGAATGCGACAGACGCTACTTCCAAAATGAAACACCTGATCGCAATGGGAGAAGCTGGTAGCGAAGAATACGGAAATCCCAAAATTGAAGTAATTGCTGACAAGGAAGCCAAAACACTTCGCATCATCGACCATGGAATTGGAATGAACGAAGAGGAAGTGGAAAAATACATCAACCAAATTGCCTTCTCTGGGGCAGAGGAATTTATCGACAAATACAAGGACAAAGTAGAAGATTCAGGAATCATCGGTCATTTTGGATTGGGATTCTATTCCGCTTTTATGGTAGCCGACAAGGTAGAAATCATCACCAAGTCTTACAAAGACGCTGCAGCCGTCAAATGGTCTTGTGATGGATCTCCAAATTATGAGATTGAATCGGTAGAAAAAGAAACAAGAGGGTCTGAAATTGTGCTTCACATCGCTGAGGATTCTTTAGATTTCTTAGAAGATTCTAAAATCACAGAATTGCTAAACAAATACAACCGTTTCAATCAAATTCCAATTAAATTTGGAACCAAAGAAATAAACGATCCTGAATTTACTCCGCAAACAACAACAGATAAAGACGGGAAAGAAACTACGGAACCTCACAAGCAAATTACGGTTGATAGTATTATCAACAATGTAAACCCAGCTTGGACAAAAAAACCTGCTGATTTAGAAGCAGGTGATTACAACGCTTTCTACCGCGAGTTGTATCCCATGCAAATGGAAGAACCTTTGTTCCACATTCACCTGAATGTCGACTATCCGTTCAATTTGACAGGAATCTTGTACTTTCCAAAATTGAGCAGAAACATGGACATCCAAAAGGACAAAATCCAACTCTATCAAAACCAAGTTTTTATCACCGACAACGTAGAAGGAATTGTGCCTGACTTTTTGCAAATGCTAAAAGGAGTCATCGATTCACCAGACATCCCATTGAACGTATCGCGGTCTTACCTCCAAGCCGATGGCGCAGTCAAAAAGATTTCGGGATACATCACCAAAAAAATTGCCGACAAGCTGAGCTCATTGTTTAAAAACAACCGAACAGATTTTGAGCAAAAATGGAATGACATCAAAGTCATCATCGAATACGGAATGTTGTCAGACGACAAGTTTTATGAAAAAGCACAAAAATTTGCTTTGTTCCCTACTGTAGACGAAACCTTCTTTACCTTGGAGGAATTGAAAGAAAAGACAAAGGATTTGCAAACTGACAAAGACGGAAATCTTATTGTTTTGTACGCAGCCAACAAGGAAGCTCAACACAGCTATATTGAAGAGGCCAAAGAAAAAGGCTACGAGGTTTTGTTGTTGGATTCACCAATCGTATCGCATTTGATGCAAAAATTGGAAGGAAGCAATGAGAAAGTGAAATTTACACGTGTCGATTCTGACCATGTAGACAACTTGATCAAAAAAGACGAAACAAAAATCAGCAAATTGTCAGATGCAGAAAAAGAAAGCTTGCAACCCCTGATCGAAGCAAATGTACCTAAAGAGAGCTATACAGTTCAGTTGGAAGCCTTGGATTCCAATGCCAATCCATTTAGCATTACCGTTCCTGAGTTTATGAGAAGAATGAAAGAAATGAGCCAGTCGGGAGGCGGTGGCGGAATGTTTGGAATGGAAAACATGCCAGAAATGTACAACCTCGTGGTCAACACCAACAACGAGTTGATCCGTGAAATTCTCGACACCAAGACAGCAAAAAAGCAAAACCGTTTGATCGGCCAAGCTTTTGACCTCGCTAAACTGTCTCAAAACCTCCTTCATGGGGAAGAGCTGACGAAATTTATCAAACGCAGTTATGACATGATCAAATAATCAAAAAGTAGAACCATCCTAAATAGCGTCTTTGCAGAATTGCAACGGCGCTATTTTTTTTTACTTTTACAAAAAATTAGACTCCTAACCCACTCCATAAATTACGAGATGTTTTCTAAAGAAGAAGCGGCGCTGGTTAGAAAAGAATTTTGGCTTTCATTTGCCAAATCCTTTCCAAAAAAATGGCTCCTCTACAACACCAAAATAAAAGGGTTTGCTTTTAAATTTCATGCAGATCGGAATGCGGCATTAGTGCTCTTAGACATCGAGCCCAAGAGCGATGCCAAACGCACCTTGCTCTACGAACAGCTCCAAGCACTGCAACCCATCCTCACAGAAAATTACCTGCCTGAAATTGTGTTTTCCGAAAACTACAGGGTCACATCTGGCAAGGAAGTGTCGCGCATATACACAGCACTTCCAAGCCCCTTTAACATCTACAACAAAAACACCTGGCCAAAAGCTTTTGAATTTTTCAACGAAAAAATGTCCCTCTTTGAACGCTTCTTCTTCGAGTACGAGGGTTTTATCAAAGAAGCAGACCTGTAATAAAAACGTTTAATTTGAATTCATTGGCTTGAAACAAGTAGGATAAAAAAACCTTTTCTAGAAGTTGAAAAAACAACAAAACAGAAAATCTTCCAAAGAAACGTTATCTTTGAACATCTCTATCAAGCAAAGTCATGAAAAAAGCCGTATTTCCAGGGTCTTTTGACCCCATCACATTGGGGCATGTAGACATCATCAACAGAGCCTTGCCGCTATTTGATGAAATAGTGATCGCTGTTGGCGTAAACGCTGAAAAAAACTACATGTTTTCTTTAGAAGAACGAATCGCTTTTATCGAAAAGACCTTTGCGGGTGAAAAGAAAATCACCCTTAAAACTTACCGAGGATTGACAGTGGATTTTTGCAAATCGGTCAACGCTCATTTTATCTTACGTGGCCTGAGAAATCCGGCAGATTTTGAATTTGAAAAAGCGATTGCCATCACCAATAGAAAAATATCGGGTATTGAAACGGTGTTTTTACTGACCAGTGCTGAAACCTCTTTTATCAGTTCTAGCATCGTCCGGGACATTTTAAGAAACAATGGAGATGCTTCCCTCCTGCTTCCTGAGGGAATTGTCAATGTTTAGACCAATTCAAACAGAAACAAGGCGTATCCAAAAAAGCGTACAAAACGAAAAAGTGCTAAAACAGTTGCCCATTTTAGAGGGTATTGGGTTGCACCGCAAATCAGCATGACCACCGCAAAAGGAACGGGCAATAAAGCAGAGACCACCACAAAAAAACCTCCCCATTTTTTTAAGTTAGCAAACAACGCCCCGTATTTTTTAAATGACCAGTTGTGTATGCTGGGAATGTGAATGATTTTCATTCCTAAAAAATAAGAAACCATACCTCCTAAGTAGGAAAGTAAGGCCAAAAGCCCAAGCAACCACCAAGGAGACCATTGGAGTTGATTGCTCAATTCCTTGGACCATAAGATGAACAGGTCTGGAGGAAGGAGTCCTAAAAGCGATTCAGAAATAACAAAAATCGCAAAAACGAGTCCCGTCGACACATTGAGTACCAGCAGTGAAAAAATTTCTTTGATGGATATGACATAGCTTTCCATCAAAAACAAGGCGCCAATTAAAATAGCAATGGCGAGCACCAACTTCAACAGGTTGGAACCCAAAAAATGAAACAAGCCAGTCCTTCTCAAATAGTGGAAGTACAAATTAAAGTATCGCAGCATTTGTTTTTAGATAGACTTTTTAGACAAAATTGCTTTTGAAAATTTTTCTGGATCGGCAGCCAAGTGATAGCGTGGATCATCGATATCTTCTTCGATGACCTTGTAAAACTTTTCATTCGATTTGTAAAGCAACTGCTTGCATTCAGCACTCAAATGTTTCAATTTGATCGATTTTCCTGCTGCATCGTATTTTTCTACAATGATGGAAATGGCCTCAATGGCTGAATAATCACTCACACGAGATTCAACAAAATCAATTTCCACCTTGTCTGGATCGTTTTTCACATCAAACTTTTCAAGAAATCCAGTTACAGAACCAAAAAAGAGAGGTCCCCAAATTTCATATGTTTTTGTTCCGTCGTCTTTGATGCGTTTCCGTGCTCTAATTTTGGTCGCATTTTCCCAAGCAAATACCAAAGCCGAAATGATGACCCCGATAAATACAGCAATTGCCAAATCAAAAACAACAGTCACCGCAGAAACTACAATCAGCACCACTGCATCCGAAAGTGGAATTTTTCGAAGGACGCGAAAACTCGACCAGGCAAAGGTTTCAATGACCATCATAAACATGACCCCTACCAAAGCAGCAATCGGCACTTGCTCAATGTACTGATCTGTAAACAAAATAAAGGTCAACAGCGTCAAAGCCATCGTGATCCCAGAAAGTCTTCCCCGTCCACCTGCATTGATATTGATGACGGTCTGACCAATCATACCACAACCTCCAGTACCGCCAAACAAACCACTGACGATATTTCCAGCACCTTGTGCCACACATTCTCGGTTTCCATTTCCTCGAGTTTCTGTCAAATCATCGACCAAGTTCATGGTCATCAAGGATTCAATCAGCCCAACGGAAGCCGCCAAAAAAGCATAGGGAAGAATGAACACAAAAGTGTCAAGATTAAAAGGGAGGTTGCTCCACAACTCCTTATTGGGTGTTGGAAACTCCCCTTTCAGTCCTTCGCCGCCACCTTCGATGATGTATGAACCGACAGTACTGACATCCATACCTCCAAAAACTACCAGCGCAGTGGTTGCCAAGATGGCTGTCAAAGCAGCCGGTATTTTGGTCGTTATTTTGGGCAACAACCAAATGATGACCATCGTAAAGACAACCAAACCCAACATTGTATAAAGTTCGGTTCCTATCATCGGAATGTTGAGGTACTCTTTGACTCCTTCTGTTGAAACCTGCAACTCTTTGTGAGAAAACATACGCACTTGAGCTAAGAAGATGACAATTGCCAATCCATTTACAAAACCCATCATCACGGGATGTGGGATCAAACGCACAAAACGTCCTAATTTCAATAGACCTGCAGCAACTTGTATGAGCCCCATCAACACAACAGCAGCCAATAGATAAAAATACCCCATGTTGTCAATCGGTGTGTCAAAAAGCATTCCCTTGGTATGGCCTTCAGCAATGAGGTGAACAAAAATAACGGCTACAGCCCCTGCCGCTCCGGAAATCAACCCCGGTCTGCCTCCAAAAAATGCTGTAATCAAACCAATCATAAAAGCACCTGACAGCGCCACCAATGGATCGATTTGTGCTACGAAAGCAAAGGCGACAACTTCGGGAATCATAGCAAGTGATACCGTCATCCCTGCCAAAATATCGTCTTTTGGATTTTGGGCTATTTTTCTGATAAATTCTGTCATTGTAGCTGCTTTTAATGGACTGCAAAAATAGGGCTATTATTTACAATGACAAGCATATTTACGGCTAAGAATTTGGAAACCCAAAATCAAATCCTTTTTCAAAAACTCAATAAGGCTTTGAAAAAACATAAGGACTTCAAGAAATCAAATGGACGGAAATAGCAATTTGATATTTGCATAAGTGTTTTCCAGTGCAACGGCAGTTTCTCGTTTGTTTTTAAAAACGGCCTTTTGAATGCCTTCTTCTTTTTGGGGAACCAAAGCCCCATTGTGGGTTGTTCGCATTAAAAACCAATAGGTCACTTTCAAGCGCAGTTCACTTTTGTATTGAAAAATATGATAAGTGGTCTGCAATTCTCTCTCAATGCAAAGCCCTTGAACACCACATTCTTCTTCTACTTCTCTCAAAGCCGCTGCAGTTTTATGCTCTCCTTTTTCCAAATGTCCTTTCGGCAAATCCCATTTGTCAAAACGGTAAATAAACAGCGTTTCTTCCTTGGCATTCAAAACCATTCCACCCGCTGCTTCCAGCACTCGAAACCAAGTTTTAAAGATAGCCCAAGCGCTTTTCAAATTGGCAGCGTACAAACACAGTCCATTTTCAGGATCTTTCTCAAGCAGAGTGAACATTTGTTCAAGGGATGTTTCTTTGAAATCCAATACCCTACCCACAGGATTTTTTGGCAAAAAATCTGTCAGTATAATTGGGCAATCATTCATAAAAACTTTATACATTTGTAAGATGATTTTGAACAAAGATACAGCAAAAGCTACCGCCAAATTACTTTTACAAACAAAAGCAATCAAACTGGAACCCGAAAATCCGTTTACATGGGCTTCTGGATGGAAATCGCCTATTTATTGTGACAATCGCATCACCCTTTCCTATCCTGAGGTTCGGACATTTTTGATGAAAAGCATGTCTCAAATTGTACTTGAAAAATACGGGAAACCCGATGTCATCGCTGGAGTTGCCACTGGTGCCATTGCCATTGGCATGTTGGTGGCACAAGAACTGGACGTTCCTTTTGTCTATGTCAGACCCGAACCTAAAAAACACGGACGTCAAAATCAAATTGAAGGATTTCTTCCAACCGGCAGCAATGTGGTCGTGATTGAAGATTTGATCAGCACCGGAAAAAGCAGCTTGCACGCTGTTGAGGCTTTGAACAAAGCCGCTGTAAATGTCCTTGGAATGCTCGCCATCTTTACCTACGGATTTGGAGCTGCAGACGAAAATTTCGAGGAGTTGAATGTCGAATTGACTACTTTGAGCAATTACGAACATTTGATCGCATTGGCGGTTGCCGAAAACTTCGTATCCAAAGACCAATTGGAAACTTTAAAACTTTGGCGTAAAGAACCCAGTTCCTGGAACCAGTAATCTAAAACATCCAAAATGTCTCTAAATCTAGAAAGCAGAACCGTTGTAGTCTCTAAAAGTCCTCAAGAAGTTTTTTCATTTTTGTCAACGCTTTCCAACTACGAGCAATTGATGCCCGAAAGCACTGAGAAATTTCAAATCGACGGGGATTCTTTTGTCTTTGCACTAAAAGGGATGCCAGAAATTCGCTTGGTCTTGAAAGAAACAGTACCCAACAAATCAATTGTATTAGGAGCGGCTAGTAGCAAAATGCCTTTTACCTTGACCTCTTCCATTGAAGAGGAAGCAGGGTCTTCAAAAATTCACTTGACTTTTCAAGGAGATTTCAATCCTATGATGCGCATGATGGTCACCAAACCATTGACTCATTTTATCAATACGCTGATAGACAACATCGAAAAAATATAAAATACTCAAGTGCATTTTTCCTATTTGATCAGTTCAACTTCTTTCAATCTAAATGTACGAATGCTTTCGTTCTCAAGTTCGATTTGAAGATTTCCAACAGAAGACACACCGACAATTTTCCCTATAAAAACATTGCCAGAAGGTTCTTTAAACATAGAAGGAATGCCTTGTTTGTACAATAAAGATGTGTAGTTCTCCTTTATTTTTTCAAAGTTTTCTGGCCTACAATTTCGAACTTGAGTTTGAATGTTCTCCAGCAAGGATTGCAACAGTGCTTCGCGGTCAACGTCTGTTCCTAAAATCGTTTTTAAGGAACTTGCATTCGGAAGCGACGGGGAAAATTCTACTTGATTGACATTCAGTCCAACTCCTATGATGCTGTGTTTCAATGTACCTGCACGAAAACTATTTTCAATCAATATCCCACCCAGTTTCGAAGAACCTGACAGAATGTCGTTCGGCCATTTCACCGAAAGTTTGGCTATCGAATAAGAAGCCAATGTCGAATGCAGGGCTAAGGAAACGGCGTAACTCAAAAAAAAGGCCTCTTTGAAAAGCAGTTCGTCAGGAACCACAAACACACTGAATAAGAGGTTTTTACTCGGCTCCGACTCCCATGAAGCCCCCACCTGACCGCGGCCTTTGGTCTGCATCTCTGCAGTCACTACCGTGGGTTCTTCCAGCCGAGCATGCGCCACCAAGTCTTTTAAAAAGGTGTTTGTGGATTCAATGGCATCAAGTTTGATTCTCTTCATTCGTAAAATATAACAAAAACAAGGTTCTCATCGGCAAATTAGTTGCAAAAAAGTGATAACTTTGCTGCAAATTAAATACTATTTAATGTCAAAAAAAAATATCAGTACTGATCAATTGATTTCAACCATCATCAAAGGAATCGAAGACGTAAAAGGAGAAGAAATTCAGTTGTTGGATTTGAGAAAGATTGAAAACACCGTTTGTGATTATTTTATAGTATGTTCTGGGAATTCAAACACACAAGTCAAGGCGCTCTCAGGAGCCATCCAAAAAGTGGTCGGAAAAGAAGCTCAAGAGAAGGCATGGCACGTCGAAGGAGAGTCTGTCGCGGAATGGGTGTTGATTGACTATGTCAATGTGGTGGTTCACATCTTCCAAAAACACATCAGAGATTTTTATGACATCGAAAGCCTTTGGGGCGATGCCAAGGTTACTAAAATCTCTTCTTCACTTTAATTCACACTTAAGCAGATTCAAAAAATGGCTACCAATAAAAACACCAAACCCAAAAGTAATTTCAAGGATTCCAACTTCAAACCTAAATTTAATTTTTATTGGATTTACGGAGGTTTGTTTTTCCTCTTTCTTATATTTCAATACTTCAACAGTGGCAATTTGGTGCAACGCGAAATTTCACAAAACAAATTTGAAACCATTTTAGAAAGCAATGACATTTCTAAAATTGTCATTCTCAACAAAACAGTTGCTCAAATTTACATCAAAGAAGAAGCCTTGTCTAATGAGGCCTATAAAAAAGTAACGAATTCCAGCTTTTTCAATAAAAATGCCCCGGTTTTTGAATACAATTTTGGAGATCTTCAAAACTTTGAAAAAAAGTTGGAAGAAGCTAAAACAACCAACAGTTTGGAATTCGACAAAATGAATGACGAACAAACAGATTTATTCGATTCCATTTTGGCTTACTTGCCTTTTATCTTCTTGATTGGCCTATGGATTTTCTTTATGCGTCGCATGTCAGGTGGATCCGGTTCAGGAGGTGCAGGAGGACAAATTTTTAACATTGGCAAATCAAAAGCAAAACTTTTTGACCAAGATCAAAAAGTAAAAGTGACGTTTAAAGATGTGGCAGGACTTCAAGGTGCCAAAGAAGAAGTTCAAGAAATCGTTGACTTTTTAAAAACACCAGAAAAATACACTTCCTTGGGTGGAAAAATCCCTAAAGGAGCTCTTTTGGTTGGTGCTCCTGGAACGGGAAAAACCTTGTTAGCGAAAGCTGTTGCGGGCGAGGCTGGTGTGCCATTCTTCTCCCTTTCGGGTTCTGATTTTGTCGAAATGTTTGTCGGTGTCGGTGCTTCGCGTGTGCGTGATTTGTTCAAGCAAGCACAACAAAAGTCGCCATCAATTATTTTTATCGATGAAATTGATGCCATCGGTAGAGCACGTGGAAAAAACAACATGACCGGCGGGAATGATGAAAGAGAAAACACTTTGAATCAATTGTTGACTGAAATGGATGGTTTTGGAACCGATACCAATGTCATCGTTTTGGCAGCAACCAACAGAGCAGATGTCTTGGACAAAGCTCTGATGAGAGCAGGTCGATTTGACCGTCAAATTTTTGTGGATCTACCGGATTTGAACGAGCGCAAAGCCATTTTTGAAGTTCATATGAAACCCCTAAAATTAGGAAAAAATGTAGATTCAGAATTCTTATCCCAGCAAACACCAGGTTTTTCAGGTGCTGACATCGCCAATTTGTGCAACGAATCGGCATTGATTGCTGCCCGAAAAGGAAACAAAAAAATTCAAAACCAAGACTTTTTAGACGCTGTTGATCGCATCATTGGTGGGTTGGAAAAGAAAAACAAAATCATCTCTGTAAAAGAGAAAAAAACGATTGCCTACCACGAAGCAGGTCACGCCACCGCTAGTTGGATGTTGGAACATGCTGCTCCACTTGTAAAAGTAACCATCGTACCAAGAGGACAATCCTTGGGTGCTGCTTGGTACCTTCCGGAAGAGAGAATGATTGTTCAAACGGAACAAATGTTGGACGAGATGTGTGCTACCTTGGCGGGTAGGGCAGCCGAAAAAGTGATGTTTGACAAAATATCTACAGGAGCTCTGAACGACTTAGAAAAAGTGACGCGGCAAGCCAAAGCGATGGTGTCCATCTACGGGCTGAATGACAAAATTGGAAACATCACCTATTACGATTCTTCTGGGCAAGGAGAATACAGCTTTTCCAAGCCTTACAGCGAAGAAACCGCTAAAGTGATTGATGAAGAGATTTCTAACATCATCGAGAGCCAATACCAAAGAGCAATTGAAATTTTGACAGAACACAAAGACAAACTAACAACCTTGGCAGAATTGCTCCTAGAAAAAGAAGTCATTTTCAAGGACGACTTGGTGGCTATTTTTGGCAAAAGACCTTTTGAAGCAAAAGAAGCTTCACAAACAGAAAGTGTCTCCGAAGAAAACAACGAATTGTAATTTCAAGAAATCACAAAGAAAAACGTGTATGAAATTTTTCAACAAACTATTCGATAAACAGAAAAAATCTGATGAAGAAATGCTGCTTAAAGAGCAGCAGATTAAAATGGAAATGGACGAATTGTTTGTTCATAATTTTATCGACAAAGGAGGCCGGTTTTTGTATTGCACTTCTAAAGAAGATATCACCGAAAACTTGGTGGGTATTTTGGACGAAAACAACTGGACCAACATCACCTGTTTGGATACCAAAAATCTTTCAGAATATACAGACACCTTGTCGGTTGAAGTAAATACAGATTGTTCCAAGAAAACCCCTATTCTTAGCAGCTGTGAATATTTAATCTCAAACTCAGGAAGTATCATGCTGAGTTCCAATCAAATCAAAGACCAAAAATTACCAAACCTTTCAAATGATTTTATTGTGTTTGCCAAGACGAGCCAGTTTGTCAAAAACATGGGTGAAGGACTGAGAGGAATCAAAAGCAATTTCAAAACAAACATTCCAACAAATATATGTGCGATTAAGAATTACGCACCTGACCGAGATGTTGATAATTTTTTATCAAGTGAAAACAGCAATACAAAAAATTTGTACTTGCTCTTATTTGAAGACCTATAAGCCATGAGCAACCTCCTTACAAGAGCACTTTCAGGTGCTGTATTCGTCCTCCTACTCGTCAGTGCAACATTGTACAACTCGTATGTGCTTTTAGGGCTCCTCTACATCTTTATGATACTCGCAATTTTTGAATTTTCCAAAATGTTAACGGTTCAAAATTTCAGCATTTATGGAATTGCAAGTCTACTTTACCTGAGACAACTACCTTTTATAAAAACAAATCAGGAACTTGTGATCGATGGACTCTTAATACTCGGATTTTCAATCCTTTTCATCGCTCAATTGTTTAAAGACAACAACCGCTCTGTCAGTGAACTTGGAAAATTTGTATTGGTTCTTACCTATGCCTGTCTTCCTTTTTTGTACCTCCAAAAAATTCCTTTTACAGATCCTCAAAACAGCTACAACGGTCAACTACTCCTGGGGTTCTTTGTATTGATATGGTGCAGTGACACTTTTGCCTATTTGTCGGGCATCAGTTTTGGAAAACACAAATTGATGGAACGCATTTCTCCTAAAAAAACTATTGAAGGTTTTGCCGGAGGTGTTTTCATGACTCTACTACTCGCCTACTTGTTGTCCTTTCAATTCGATTTTTTGACTTCTGCCCAATGGATTGGAATTGCAGTTTTAATAAGTGTTTTTGGAGTACTGGGAGATTTGATTGCCTCGATGTTTAAAAGACACATAGGTGTCAAAGACACTGGAAATCTCATTCCCGGACACGGAGGCATCATTGACCGTCTCGACAGCGTTATTTTTGCTGCACCCATTGTTTATTTATTTTTAAAAATTACCCACACCTATGTTTCATAAAGAAGGATTTAACAGCATCGCCATTGCATTGGCAGTCGTCACAACTGGATTTCTACTAACCGATCGCTTTGTAGGGCTGTCCTGGCTGCAATACACGCTCTACGGGGCCTTATTTTTGCTACTCGTCATCATTCTTCAATTTTTTAGAAACCCTAAGAGACATACCGTTGAAGGAGATGGGCATGTGGTCGCTCCTGTAGACGGAAAAGTAGTTGTGATTGAAGAGGTTTTTGAAAAAGAATACTTCAAAGACAAACGCATTCAGGTATCTATCTTTATGTCGCCTTTGAACGTACATGTGACGCGCTATGGATTGAGTGGCTTGGTAAAATTCAGCAAATACCACCCTGGAAAATTTTTAGTAGCTTGGCATCCCAAAGCCTCTGAAGAAAACGAACGCACTACTGTCGTTGTTGAAAACCCCGTTTTTGGTAAAGTATTGTACCGTCAAATTGCAGGAGCTTTGGCCAAACGCATTGTGAATTATGCTAAAAAAGACGCTGTTGTCAAACAAGGGACCGATGCCGGATTTATAAAGTTTGGCTCCAGAGTAGATTTATTCTTACCTTTGGATTCGGAGATTGTTGTGAAACTGAACCAAACCGTAAAAGGAGCAGAAAACATCATTGCCAAGCATACAAAAAAGCCCTAAAAAACCGTCTGAAAGAAAGATGAGCAAAAACTTAAACAAATCTTTTTTAGAAGCTGTTGAAAAAGCTTCCAACATGACTCAGAAACTCCCGCAAGATGTCATGCTAGAATTTTATGCTCACTACAAACAAGCCACTGCAGGCGACAATTTTTCTTTCAATGCCAATCAGGGAGTAAGAGACGCATTCAAATTCAATGCTTGGTACCAACTCAAAGGAATCACGACAGAACACGCCAAAGAAAAATACATTGCACTTGTTGAAAAATACAGTTAAATTGAAGCTTATGAAAAATACATTCCTTTACCTACTTCTTGCAAGTTTCGCCTTTGTAAGTTTGATTTCTTGTAAAAAAGCAGTCAAAAAATCGGCTCCTCAGACCAAACAATACTCGATTGACCCATTTCAGACAGCCATCAATTGGACGGCTTATAAAACAACTGACAAGGTTCCTGTGAGTGGAAAATTCACCTTGTTGACGCTTGAAAATCCAAAAAAAAGCAACAGCATGACTGAGGCCTTGAACGGTTCTGAATTTTCTATCCCTGTCAGTAGCATATACTCCAACAACGAAGCAAGGGATTACAAACTCAAGAACTTGTTTTTTGGAGTCATGAAAAACACTGCTTTTCTATCGGGAACACTTTACATCACCGACAAAACAGCTGGTTATGTAGATTTCTCCATGAATGGTGTCGTAGAAAAACTTCCTTTTACCTATGTCATTGAAGGTGAAAAGATACGCTTAACAGCAGTCATGAACACGGACTCTTGGCAAGCTCAGTCAGCGATTGCCTCCATCAACGAAGCCTGTTTGGAACTTCACAAAGGAGCAGATGGAATCAGCAAAACATGGAGTGACGTAGCCATCCGTATTGAAGTCTATTTCAAGAAATCGTAAAATCCTCGCCGACAAGGAAAAGGACTGTGTTATTTTTCGTTTCCTTGAAAAAGTTCCAGTAAAAAAAGATTGGTAAGAATCAAGCTAAAAGCATAGGCCATGTCTTCAATAGGAATGGTAAATAACCGGATACCCAAGTTGTGGGAATTGTCATACCAAACTACTTCGCCATCAATAAAACTGCCTGTCAATATGCCATTGACAAGAAAAAAGGGCAATAGGATGCTCAAAAATATCACAAAGAAAGATTTCAACAAAGCCCTATTTTTCAGATATACGAGAACCAACACAAAAGCAAAATAACTGTAATTGACAACTGTGTACCAACGTTTGTGGTAGTTGATTGCAAGCGCAAGACTCGCAAAGAGCAAAGTGGCAAAAACACCGCGAAACCATTTTTCAGAATAACTGAAATTTGGCAACAATTCCAACAAAGCATAGTGAGTAAAAACACAGGCATAGGGAATGCAGATGAAAAAAAGCCATTCCTCAATCGGAAGGTTTAACAAGTCAAAACCAATCAAATACGGAGCATTGAAACCCCAAATACCGTGGTTGGTAAAGATGACATCCCACACAATAAAAAATACTCCTGTAATCAATGTAGACAAGGCAAGCGCAGGCCATTTTTTGTAAAACTTCAAGCGGGGATGGAAACTGACTACAAGAGGAATCAGTAGGGAAGCGATGTTTAAAAATAAGTAGAGGTACTTCATCATAAAAGTTAAAAATACACTTCGACTATTTTAGATATTTCAAAGGAAAAAACAACATTCCAAAACATTCTCCATCTTCTTTTCCGAGGTGTTTGTGGTGTATTTTGTGTGCCCTCCTTACCGCTTTTCCATAGCGAGAATTGGCGTTTCGAAACCACTTAAAACGCTGGTGAATAAATATATCGTGCACCAAAAAATATGTCAATCCATAACCAAAGATGCCAACACCAACCGACAATCCATAGACAAAAATACCGTACTTCCACAAGAGAAAACAACCAATGCTCACGAGTGCATAAAAAATAAAAAAAGCATCATTTCGTTCAAACCAGGAATCGTGGTGTTTGTGGTGGTGGTCTTTGTGTAAAGACCACAAAAAACCGTGCATGACGTATTTATGTGTCAACCAAGCCATAAATTCCATGATAAAAAAAGTTCCGATAAAAAATAAAAATTGGTATAAATAAGTCATTACAACATGTTTAATTGGTATTTTACATAACTGCGTGTCAGTAGCTCTATTTTTTTAGGATTCGAGATGCGGATTCTCGTGGATTTAATTTCCACAGCGGGTGTTTTTTTTATTTTTAAGAGCAGTTGCTTGTAATAGCGGTAGGCGGTAAAAACACCAAATTTTGCATCGATTGGCAACCTGAGAATCCCTTGGTATCCCTGTTCAAAATCGTCTTCAATTTCTGCGATGATGGCCGCTTTTGAAAGTTCATCCAACGCACTTAAATTGGTATTTGGAAAGTACGTGCGGTTCAAATTTTCAAAATCTTCTTTCAAATCTCTTAAAAAATTGACTTTCTGAAAAGCAGACCCTAATTTCATTGCCGCTTCTTTTAACTGCTCAAACATTTCCAAATCCCCTTTTACAAACACTTTCAAACACATCAAGCCGACTACATCAGCTGAACCGTAGATATAAGCGTCGTATTCCTTTTTGGTGCTGTAGTTTTGTTTGTGCAAATCCAATTTCATGCTCTTCATAAAACTAACGACATTCTCACGACACAGTTGGTGTTTGTGAAACGTATGCTGAAAGGCGTTTAAGATGGGGTTGAGGCTGATTTTTTGATCCAACGCTTTGTAGAGCTGCTCCTCAAAATTGTCAAACAGCATTTCTTTGTCATAGTCGTGAAACGTATCGACAACCTCATCAGCAAATCTAACAAAACCATAGATGTTGTAGATGTCTTGACGGATGGATTGACCAAGCATTTTGGTGGCCAACGAAAAAGAAGTGCTGTACGCATTGGTCACATTTTTTGCCGTTGTATAAGAAATGTCATCGAAAATAGCTTTCATATGGGTATTGGGGGATTTGTGTTATATCAATTCTGCTACTAGTTTACCTGAAATCAAGGCAGGCGGCACTCCGGGTCCCGGAACGGTCAATTGGCCTGAAAAATAAAGACCTGCTACTTTTTTACTTTTTAATTTAGGCCTTAAAAAGGCAGTTTGTAACAAGGTATTTGCCATTCCATAGGCATTGCCTTTGTAGGAATGGTAACGGCTTTTAAAATCGTTGACACAAAAGCTCTCCTTAAAAAGTATCGCATCTTTTACCTTTTGATCTGTAAGCGTCTCAAACCGCGCTAAAATCAGGTCAAAATACTTAGTTCTCAATTCAGGCGTGTCTTTCAATCCGGGTGCAATGGGCACCAAGAAAAAACCAGCTTCTTTGTTTTGAGGTGCAAAGGAAGCATCGGAGATACTCGGGAAATTTGCATAAAACAAAGGGTTGTTTGGCCATTCTGGTTGGTCGTAAATACTTTTTGCATGTGCGTCAAAATCCACATCGAAAAACAAGGTGTGGTGGTTGACATTTTTAATTTTTTTATCAAAACCTACATAAAACAACAAGGAGGATGGCGCAAATGTTTTTTTGGCCCAATAACTTTCTGAGTATTGCCTGTAGTTTTCGGGCAGAAGGGTTTCTGTATGGTGGTAATCCGCTCCTGACAACACAACATCAGCGGGAACAAAAGAGTCATTGCTCATCAAACCACTTACTTTCCCATCTGCTAGAACGATTTCACTGATTTCCGCAGAAGTTTTAAAAGCCACTCCTAAAGATTTGGCCAAAGCGACAATGCCTTCAACGACTTTGAACATCCCTCCTTTTGGATGCCATGTTCCCAAGCCAAAATCGGCATAGTTCATAAAACTATAAAATGATGGAGTATCGGAAGGTTTGGCTCCTAAAAATAAAACGGGAAATTCCAGAATTGAAATCAACCTTGGATTGGCAAAGGACTTTCGAACATCTCTAGAGATGGTACTAAAAAATTGATGCACATTAGCGATGGTTTTGTGAGACACCAATTCCAAGGGTGAAACTCCTGGATTGTAGACCAAATCGTCAATGGCTATTTTGTAATTTTTTTTTGCATTGTTGATGAATTTCTCTAATTTTTTAGCGCTGCCAGGTTCTTCTGTTTCAAAGGCTTTGTAAATTTGATCCAAACAGTCTCCAACGGTAAAAAAATCATTTTTTCCAAAATAAACACTGTAGGCGGGGCTGAGTTTTTCCAACTCGTAATAATCGGAAGGTTGTTTGCCAAAATCTGCAAAGAAACGTTCAAAAACGCCTGGCATCCAATACCAAGAAGGTCCCATATCAAAGGTAAAACCGTCTTTTACAAATTGGGAAGCTCTCCCTCCCAATGTGTCATTTTTTTCAAAAACGGTCACTTGAAATCCCTTTTGTGCCAAGTAACAAGCCGCTGATAGTGAGGAGAATCCAGAGCCTATAACATGTACTTTTTTACTCATAGTTGCAAACTTTTTTCAATAATCATCGAATGTATAACATCCGAGACCGAGGTAAATATTTTGGTTGTATCGGGAAGTTTTGACGCATCCAATTCCAGTACTTTGTTTCCCAACAACCACAATTCTGAATGGCAATTGGAAATGATTCGGTCGTGCAATTCTTCAACATAACTTTGAATCGCATCAGAAGAAGGTGCTACGGTACAGTAACTCACAAAAGTCGTTTTGTTGTCGTTGTTCAAGAACAGGTCCAAACTTTTGATGGGCAAACTTTGCCCAAGATATATCACTTTGTAGCCGCTTTTTAACAACTCATAGGACAAATATAACAAACCTAAATCGTGAATCTCACTTTCTGGCAAAAATAAAACAAAGGTTTCGCTTTGTCTAATGGGCTTGTGTTGCTCTTTTTCAATATGAATCAATATTTTTTGTTTGATCAAAGCTGTTATAAAGTGCTCATGCGCAGGCATGATAGAGTCTGTTTGCCATAAAAAACCAATCTCTTTCAACAAGGGTACAAAGTAAGAAACAAAGACCTTTCCAAAATTCTTACCCTTTAAAAGTTTTTGATAAGTCGCCTCAAACATTGGGGCATCAAAATTCAACATAGCAATCTTAAGATTGTTGTTCACCAGATTTCTATTTGCTGTCTTAGTAGCAATGGCGTCGCATTCTTCCAAAATCTGTTCTGAGTTCAATGCCGATATCTTGGAAATTTTAATGCCATTTTTATAAAGCAATGTAATGTTCAACAAATTCTGCAAACTTGCCAAAGAATAAAAACGAATGTTCGTCTTGGTGCGTTCGGGACTCAAAAGGCCGTAGCGTTTTTCCCAAATTCGAATGGTGTGTGCTTTGATTCCGGAAAGATTTTCCAAATCTTTGATGCTAAAAGAATTTTTTATTGAATTCATAAGTAACGTTTTTACTATTTTTAAATGTAACCAATTCCTTGTTTAAAAACAACGTTTCAATGCAAACTCGCCAACTCTTAATGGAGTCTTTGATGCATTTGATCAAGGGCATCGGTTTGGTTTAGTTGTTGTTCAAGCCTTCTTTGTACGTTTTCAAACACCGCTCTCTCGCTTCCTTGTGGTTAACTATAGGAAGGACATACGTCAATTCTTGAAATTCCGGAACCCACTTTTTTATGTAGGCGTAATCTTTGTCAAACTTTTTTACTTGTTCTGTGGGATTGAAAATCCGAAAATAGGGTGCTGCATCGCAACCCGTGCCAGCCACCCATTGCCAATTTCCGACATTCTGAGCCAAATCAAAATCCAACAATTTTTTTGCAAAATACATTTCTCCCCACCTCCAATCGATCAAGAGGTGTTTGCACAAAAAGCTCGCAGTAATCATTCGAACTCTATTGTGCATAAAGCCTGTGCTGTTTAATTCTCGCATCCCAGCATCTACAATCGGATAACCCGTATTACCATCACACCAAGCCTGGTACTCTTTCTGCTTGTTTCGCCACAATATCCCATCGTATTTGGGCTTGAAATTGCACAGTACCGTTTTGGGGAAATGCCATAAGATCTGCATAAAAAACTCTCTCCAAATCAATTCTTTTAAAAAAGTGGTGTTGCTGCTCTTCAACGCATTTTGGACACACTTTCGGACACTTACCGTTCCAAAACGTAAATGAGGGCTCAATCTTGAAGTCCCTTGAACACCCGGGAAATTTCGCGTCCCCTCATAGCCATTTACCATGCTTTCTGAGGTGTCAAATGGTAGGACTTTGATTGCAGAAGGACGAAAACCAATCTCCTCTAAAGAAATCAAATTCGATGTAAATTTGTAGAAGTTCTCCAACAAATCCGAAGTTGTAAAACACGCATAAAAAGTTTCACTCAGTTGTGACAACCATTTTTTTGAATAAGGTGTGTAAACCTTGTAAGGGCTGCCATCTTGTTTGACAATTTCATTGGTTTCAAAAATTACTTGATCTTTAAAGGACAACAGGGGTACATTCATCAACGACAAAAAATCCTTTGCTTCTTCATCTCTCTGAGTGGCATAAGGTTCATAATCACGATTGGTATAGACCTCTTGCAAATCAAAAGTATCTATGAGCTCTTTGAAAACCTCTGTAACTTTTCCCCTTCTTACAAATAAGGAAGAACCCACTTCAGAAAGAAAACGATGCATGCGTGTCAATTCTTCATGAATAAATGTAACACGAGCGTCATCAGCATCGAGATTTTCCAAAATATCCGTGTCAAAAACAAACAAAGGCAACACCTTATTTCCGGAGGACAAAGCATGGTACAAACCGACGTTGTCTTCTATACGAAGATCTCTTCGAAACCAAAATATGGAGATTTTAGGCTTCATATACACCAAATAATTGTTCTAACTTCTGTTTGCGATAGGAAAAAATCTCTTTCAATTTTGGCTTCACCAACAAAGGATGAAACAAGCGCCCTATGAATCCTAATGGAATTTTGTAGTCAATAATATCTTCCATTTCAACACCTCCTGAAATCTCTCTTACAAAATGCTTATGATGCCAAAGGACATAAGGTCCAAAACGTTGTTCGTCAACAAAATAAAAGCGGTCTTTTACATGGGTAATCTCGGTCACCCAATGGGTTTTAATTCCTAGAACAGGAGTGACAATGTATTGAATGATTTGCCCAGGATACATCTCTGTTTCTTCTTTTGAGAGAATTTCAAAGCCCATGTAATCGGGTGTGATTGTTTTTAAATTTTTGGGACTGGACAAAAATGCCCAGGCTTCGTCTAAGGACATGGGAAGCTTTTGTTTGGCTGACAAACGGTAAACGATTCCTTTGGTTTCAAAATGCATGCAATTGTTTTTTTTTAGTACAAAACAAATATACATATTTTGTTTAACTATTTAGTCGAAAAATAAAACAAAACTAAAATAGCTCTAAAAAACAGAAGCTATGAAACAACGAAGCAAGGTCAAAGCAATGACAAATATGTGATAAAACACCAAACGATTGGAATTCCTTCACCCCAAAAAGAGGCGAAGTAATGGGCTTGTTCTCTATCGGAGAAAAGTAAAAATACCCCGACAAGAAATGCACCAAAACAAGCTTGCCAAAAGAAAAATAGAGACATCGTAAAATAAGAAATTCCGACAAATAGCAACAGCAAGCCCACTCCCAAAGACTTGGTCTTTTGTATTCCCAACAACTGAGGAACTGTCTTCAATTGCTTTGCGTCCACCTCCAAGTCGCGAATATCGAAAGGCAAGGTCAATGCGAAGACAAATAAAAATTGTTGCAAAAAAAAGAGTCCGTGCAAAAACGAGAGCGGAATTCTTTGGGACACCAACGGATACAAGACAGACAAGCCGGCCCAAGAGCAGGCAATACTCACTGTTTTTAACCTCGGAAACGCTCGCAATGCAATGCGTTTACCTTTGTATTTCAAAAGAGGCAGCCCATACATCGCTGTGAGCACTACAAAAGGCAGGAGAATCAAAAAAGACAACCCGTGGAATGACTTAGACATAAACAAGAGCCCCAGAACATCAAAAAGAGCGAGCCAAAAAAGCAACTTCAAATGTTTTAGAAACCAAGAATTAATGTGTGCTGTCAACTTGTTCTCTAAAAAATTTAAGTACCGGATAAAATTGTAAGATACAAAAGTCGAAAGTCCCAAAAAAAGCGCCTCCATAGCATTTTCGAATTGCAAAAAATAACCGGTCATGCGCACCAAGCAATACACAGCTATTGAGACATGCAAATTGCTATACACATAAAATTGAAAGATTTTTCCGAAGGTGTTCACAGCACAAAAATAGTAGATTCCTATATTTAAACACTACCACCTTTGCGTACATTTTTGCTTTTGTTCATAACCTCAAATTTTAGTTAACAATTATTCTACACGAACAAGCCGTAAATTTTCATTTATAATTAAATTTGTCCGTTGCAATTCACCAACCTAACTTCACCTATGAAAACTGACGTATTTGTTTCCCGACACATAGGACCAAGAGAGTTGGAGATCTCTCAAATGCTTCAGGCTGTTGGAGTAAAAAACAAGGAAGAACTGATTGAAAAAACCATCCCTTCTGACATCAGACTTGCAAAAGACCTCCATTTAAGCAAAGCCATGAGCGAACAGGAATACCTGTCACACATGCACAAATTGTCTATTCAAAATAAATTATTCAAAAACTACATTGGCTTGGGTTACCACCCAACCATCACACCGGGAGTCATTCAACGCAATATCTTAGAAAATCCAGGGTGGTATACCGCCTACACCCCATACCAAGCAGAAATCGCTCAAGGACGTTTGGAAGCCTTGTTGAATTTCCAAACCCTCGTCTGCGAACTTACTGGCATGGAATTGGCAAATGCCTCCCTTTTAGACGAAGGAACTGCCGCAGCAGAAGCCATGATCATGCTTTACAACACCCGTAGCAGAGCTCAAAAAAAACAAGGGGCTTTGCACTTTTTTGTTGCGGAAGGTGTGCTGCCACAAACACTCGCGATCCTTAAAACTCGTGCCAACCCTCTGAACATCGTTCTCTCAGTAGGCAAAGTGTGTGCATCAGCAGTTACCGAAACGTTTTTTGGTGCCTTGTTGCAATACCCTGAAAAAAATGGTGCAATTGCTGACTACCGAGATTTTGTAATAGCCGTCAACCAAAAAGACATCCGTGTTGCCGTCGCTGCAGACCTATTGAGTCTTACACTTTTGACACCTCCCGGAGAATGGGGTGCTGATGTGGTAGTGGGCACCACGCAACGCTTCGGAATTCCAATGGGATATGGAGGACCTCATGCCGCCTATTTTGCAACAAAACAAAGCTATAAAAGAAACATTCCAGGACGTATAATCGGTGTCACCAAAGACCGCAATGGAAATCGTGCCTTGCGCATGGCTCTTCAAACACGTGAACAACATATAAAAAGAGAAAAAGCGACTTCAAACATCTGTACAGCTCAAGTATTACTTGCTGTTATGGCAGGAATGTATGGTGTTTATCACGGGCCTAACGGATTAAAATACATTGCCAATAAAATACATCAATTGGCTTTTACGCTTCATGAAGAGCTGACAAAATTAGGCATCCTTCAAATCAATGAAACTTTTTTTGACACGCTTGATGTACAGGTCTCTGACACTCAAAAAATAAAAAAAAATGCAGAATTGCTAAATGTAAATTTCCATTATACAAGCCACAATACTGTTAGTATTTCACTGAACGAAACAACCACATTGAACGACATCAATGAAATCATTAAAATCATTGTAAAATCAGAAAACAAAACATTCAGTGAAGTAACATTTGTAAACCCTCAAATTACGATACCTCAAAATCTTTCAAGGACGACTTCTTTTCTAGAAAATCCTGTTTTCAACAGATATCACTCAGAAACCGAAATGATGCGGTACATCAAAAAACTAGAACGGAAAGACCTCTCCCTCAACCACTCCATGATTGCTTTGGGATCCTGTACCATGAAATTGAATGCTGCAGCTGAAATGTTTCCGTTAAGCTGGGCCAATTGGGCCAACATACATCCCTTTGCACCACTTCATCAAACAGGCGGATACCAAGAAGTTTTCAAACAATTGGAAGCTGACCTAAACGAAATCACAGGCTTTGATGCCACTTCATTACAACCCAATTCAGGAGCGCAAGGTGAATATGCTGGATTGATGGTCATCAAAGCGTACCACGAATCCAATGGCAACCCGCAACGCAACATTTGTCTGATTCCCTCGTCCGCTCACGGTACGAACCCCGCTTCTGCCATCATGGCGGGAATGGAAGTGGTGGTGACAAAGGCGACTGCTGAAGGAAACATCGATTTTGAAGACCTCAAAGAAAAAGTCCTTCTTTACAAAGACCGTCTTGCAGCACTTATGGTTACCTACCCTTCCACCCACGGAGTCTTTGAAAGTGGCATTCGAGAAATCAACGAATTGATTCACCAATACGGCGGTCAAGTGTATATGGACGGTGCCAATATGAACGCGCAGGTAGGTTTGACAAATCCTGCGAAGATCGGTGCAGATGTCTGTCACTTAAACCTGCACAAAACCTTTGCCATCCCGCATGGAGGTGGCGGCCCCGGAGTCGGCCCAATTTGCGTCGCGAAACACTTGGCTCCTTTTTTACCGACCAACCCCATCGTGCCCACTGGTGGTGAAAAAGCCATCTCCGCAATTTCATCAGCGCCTTGGGGCTCTTCATTGGTTCTGTTAATTTCCTATGGCTATATCAAAATGCTCGGTGCCACTGGATTGAAAGCTGCAACTGAAATAGCCATTCTGAATGCCAATTACGTCAAAAAACGTTTGGAAAGTGCTTATGAGATTTTGTACACCGGAGAAAATGGCTTTTGTGCACATGAAATGATTGTGGATTTCAGGGAATTCAAAAGCAAAGGAGTAGAAGTTGTAGACATCGCTAAGCGATTGATGGACTTCGGATACCACGCGCCCACCGTTTCCTTCCCGGTTGCAGGCACCCTTATGATCGAACCTACCGAAAGTGAAGGAAAAGAGGAGTTGGATAAGTTCGTAAACGCTCTGCTCGAAATCAAAAAAGAAATTGATGCTGAAGAACTGCACGACGACAGTTCAGTTCTAAAAAATGCACCGCACACACTACAGCTCTTAACAGATGATAATTGGGAATTCAAATACAGCCGCCAACAAGCTGCTTTCCCTTTGGATTTTGTAGCGGATACTAAATTCTGGCCCGCTGTTCGTCGTGTAGACGATGCCTACGGAGACCGCAACCTTATTTGTTCCTGCACCCCAGTAGAAGCCTATGCAGAAAAAGCACCCGTTTGACCTTTAAAGATTGGTGCGCCTAAAAAAAACATTTCTAGTCCTTTTTGGAACTGACATTCAATCTGTTGTGAATTATTGATTTTATAAGAATTACCGCAGATTTGACCTGTGATTAATAATTATTCATAAAAACAACACACAAACTGAGAATTATTAAATAATCTAAAGAAAAAATCTTGGGTTTTTTGTTTTTGTGCGCTATATTTTAAGATTTTGAAACTTCGACCCTTCGAACCGAAAAAAAGCAGGGGTTTTCTTCGAACTTTATGGGGATTGTCTTATTTTTGCGGGCATACGCTATTTACCTATTAAATACACCATGAAGAAAATCACAAAAGAAACTTATATCAATTGGTTCAAAGACATGTTGTTTTGGAGAAAGTTTGAAGACAAACTGGCTGCAGTTTACATCCAGCAAAAAGTAAGGGGATTTTTACACCTTTACAATGGACAAGAAGCCATTTTGGCTGGAGCCTTGCACGTGATGGATTTGAGCAAAGACAAAATGATTACTGCCTATCGAAACCACGTACAACCCATCGGTATGGGTGTAGATCCCAAAAGAGTGATGGCTGAATTGTACGGAAAGGTCACAGGAACTTCTCACGGTATGGGAGGATCGATGCACATCTTTTCCAAAGAAAAAGGGTTTTATGGAGGTCATGGAATTGTAGGAGGTCAAATTCCCTTAGGTGCTGGAATGGCTTTTGGAGACAAATACCACAACACAGGAGCGGTGACCATTTGTTGCTTCGGAGACGGAGCCGCAAGACAAGGGTCCTTACACGAAACATTCAACATGGCCATGCTTTGGAAATTACCCGTTGTTTTTATTGTTGAAAACAATGGCTATGCCATGGGTACTTCTGTAGAGCGCACGGCCAACCACGAAGACATTTGGAAATTAGGCTTGGGATACGAAATGCCTTGTGGTCCCGTAGATGCCATGAATCCAATCAAAGTAGCAGAAGCTATGCACGAAGCCATGGAAAGAGCACGTTCAGGAAACGGCCCCACTTTCCTAGAAATGAAAACCTACCGATACAGAGGACATTCCATGTCCGATGCACAACACTACAGAACAAAAGACGAGGTTGCCGAATACAAAAAAATTGATCCAATCACACAAATATTGGACATCATCAAAGAAAAGGACTACCTGACTGCTGATGAAATCAAAGCAATCGAAAAAGACGTAAAAAGCAAAGTGGCTGAATGTGAGAAGTTTGCTGAAGAATCTCCCTATCCAGAAGTACAGCAATTGTACGATGTGGTATACGAGCAAGAAGACTATCCTTTTATCAAACCCGCCTAAAAAAACACACGTACAAGTGGACCGATTGTGTAGAGCAATCCCACACTAAAAACATAAAAATACTATGGCACAAATAATTACAATGCCCCGTTTAAGTGATACGATGACAGAAGGTGTCGTAGCACAATGGTTAAAAAAAGTTGGTGACAAAATTGAAGAAGGAGACATTCTTGCCGAAATTGAAACTGACAAAGCCACCATGGAATTTGAATCTTTCAACGAAGGGTTTTTATTGCACATTGGACTGCAAGAAGGCGAGACTGCTCCCGTAGATGCCTTGTTGGCGATCATTGGAGAAGAGGGCGAAGATTTTTCTGCCTTGTTGGCGGGTGATGCTTCGGCTCCTGTTGTAGAAGCAGCAAGCCCTGAAGCAGACGAAAAAGAAGAAACACCTGTCGCTGCGGCACCTGCTGCTAAAACGACAACCCTCCCTGAAAACATCACTGTGGTTACCATGCCGCGTTTGAGTGACACCATGACCGACGGCACCGTCGCTGCTTGGTTGAAAAAAGTGGGAGATGTTGTTGCTGAGGGAGACATTCTTGCCGAAATTGAAACTGACAAAGCCACCATGGAATTTGAATCTTTCAACGAGGGGACCTTGCTATACATCGGATTGCAAGAAGGAGAAACAGCTCCTGTAGATTCCTTGTTGGCCATCATCGGTGAAAGTGGTACCGATGTGACGGATGTCGTCAATTCATTTACGACGGAAACGGCAAGTCCTGCAGCAGCAGTAGAAACACCCAAAAAAGACACACCTACTCCAACTCCACCAACAGCAGCAGCAGCAACTCCATCAAAACCGGCTGCGAGTGCGCCAGCACCAAGCGCTGCCAAAAAAGTCAGTGCGATTCAGTCAGAAAACGGACGCATCATCGCTTCGCCGTTGGCCAAAGCATTGGCACAAGAAAAAGGCATCAATTTGGCGAAAATCGTTGGATCCGGAGAAGGAGGACGCATCATAAAAACAGATGTTGAAAACTTTACAGACGTAATTGTTGCCGATGCACCTGCTGTCACTGTAACAGCTCCTGTTGGAGAAGTGAGTCAGACAGAAGTAAAAAATTCACAAATGCGAAAGGCAATCGTTCGTGCTTTGGACAATTCCCAAACCACTGCTGTCAACTTTACCATTGGCATGGACATCAACATGGACAATGCCATGGCTTCTCGAAAAGAGATCAACGCCTTGCCAGACACCAAAGTTTCATTCAATGACATGGTCGTAAAAGCCTGTGCAATGGCTTTGAAAAAACACCCACAAATCAATACAGAATGGACCGATGACAAAACGATCTACAACAACCACATCAGTGTGGGTGTCGCAGTTGCCATCGAAGATGGATTGGTTGTTCCAGTCATACCTTTTACAGACAGCAAGAGCCTTACAGAAATTGGTGCAGAAGTAAAAGACAAAGCCATCAAAGCAAAAAACAAAAAACTAACACCTGCGGAAATGTCAGGAAGCACGTTTACCGTTTCCAACTTAGGGATGTTTGGTGTGACAGAGTTTACCTCCATCATCAACCAACCCAACTCTGCCATTCTATCCGTAGGAGGTATCAATCAACAACCGATTGTCAAAGATGGTCAGATTGTCGTAGGAAACATCATGAAAGTAACTCTCGCTTGTGACCACAGAACCATTGACGGCGCTGTAGGAGCTGCCTTCTTGAACACTTTGAAGCAATACATTGAAAATCCCGTCACTATGCTGGCTTAGATTTTTACTGATTTTTTAAAACCCTTTGTTTTACAAAGGGTTTTTTTATGCCTTCACAGGAACTTAATTCTGTGTTAATATGCACCACCAAAAATTGTCCCTTTGCAGAGAATCCGTATCTTGTACTTTAAAAAAAACAACCCAATGAAAGCATTTCACCTCTTCCTACTCGCAATTGCCCTAACGGCATGTACCCGTAAACAAAAGGAGCACATCACCATAGTTGGAACCGTGAAAAACAGCAGCGAAAAAACCCTGATCGTCCAAAACAATTCCTACCAAAAAGAAATTGAGATTCAAGAGGACGGCTCTTTTAAAGACACTTTGCATTTGAAAGCTTTGGAAGATACCAACTCCTACAACGCTTCCTTTTACGCCATTCGCATTGGAGAGCAACAAACCCTTGCCTACCTTCTAAATGGGTTTGAACTGACCGTACACATCGATGGTGACGATTTTGAATTTAGTGGAAAAGGCGCTCAAAACACCAATTACATTACAGAAAAAATCGCTTTGAACAACGAACAGATGCGTTCGGTAGATTTGATGGCACTCAAGCCCGAATCTTTTGAAAAAGGCTTGGCCGAAATAAAAGAAAAAAACCAAATGCTTCTAAACAAACACGCTGGCCTAGACGTCCCCTTTGCAAACGCAGAAGCCGCAAACAACGCAAAGCTTTACGACTACTTAGAAAAACAATACACCGCATCCAAAAGCACTCAAAAAGGAGCCCTCTCCCCCACTTTTTCTAATTACAAAAACCATGCGGGAGGCGTCAGTTCTTTGGAGGATTTCAAAGGCACATATGTCTATTTGGATATCTGGGCAACTTGGTGCGGACCTTGCATACAACAAATCCCTTATTTGAACGAATTGGAAACGAAATACCACGGCAAAAACATCACTTTTGTAAGCATCTCCATCGACCAAATCAATGCAGAAAATAAATGGCGGCAAATGGTTCAGAACAAAAACATGACAGGAATCCAACTGTTTGCCAATGGCGACCAGTCCTTTGCTCAAGCCTATCAAATCTCAGGAATTCCAAGGTTTATTTTGATCGATCCCGAAGGAAAAATTGTGGATGCAAATGCTCCAAGACCCTCCGATCCTTTGCTGCAAGAAATGTTCAAAAGCTTGAAAATCTAAAACCCGTCTTTTTATTCGAATTTTACTGCTTTTGCTGGTCGAACCCTTGTGATGAGAAAAGACGGCAACAAAAGCATCAACAAACACAACAACAAGGTGCCGAGGTTTAAAAAGAATGCATGCCACAAGTTCAGGTATACAGGCGCTGTATCCACATAATAAGTATCTGGATTTAAACGGATGATTCCAAAATATTTCTGAAACAACAACAAGGAAATTCCAATCGCATTTCCGATCACAAGACCTCTTAAAATCAAATAAGAAGCATTGTACAAGAACAATTTTCGAATGCTCCAATTGGTACTCCCCAAGGTTTTAAGTATGCCTATGGTCTGCGTACGTTCCAAAATCAGCACCAGCAAAGCAGTGATCATGTTGATGCCTGCCACCCAAATCATCAAACCGATGATGATGGCGATGTTGGTGTCAAACAAGCGCAACCAATCAAAAATATCCGGATACAAATCTGTGAGTGTATGACTGTTCAACACAGGGTCAATACTGCTGTAAATCTGATCTCCAAGAATTTCAATCGCATCAAAATCTTCCAAAAAAACCTCAAACCCACCAACTTGATTTTCCTGCCACTTGTTGATTTTCTGAAGATGACGAATGTCTCCCAACACATAGGTTTCGTCGAAATCCTTAAAACCTGAATTGTAGATTCCCGCAACTTTAAAAATACGTCTGTTGGGCAATTTACCCGCTTGGTTTTTGACAAAATAGGTGTCAAATGCAGTCCCTAACTTCAAGTCCAATCGCTTGGAAAGAACAGACGAAATCAGCACCTCATTGCTCGTTGCGCCCTCCAATAAAGGAAGTGTTCCTGAGACGAGATATTCTTCAATTCCTGACCAATCGTAACCGGTATCCACTCCTTTAAAAACAACTCCTTCAAAATCGGTTTCCGTCCGAATAACTCCCGCCTTGCTGGCAAATACTTGCACGTGTTTTGCACCCGGCAATGCTGAAAAATCAGGGTAAAAATCTTGGGTTTTTGAAATTGGATTTTGAGTTGTCTCCAACACATTGTTGTCAAAACTCACAATCTGAACATGTCCTTTAAAAACAGCTATTTTCTCTCGAATCTTATTTTGCAATCCCAAGCCAGTGGCAAGAGTGACCAACATCATGACCATGCCCAAAGCAATTGCCGTGATGGCAATTTTTATTATTGGAGCGGATATGCTACTTTTATCTTTTTTAGCAGACCTAAACCTTCTGGCTATAAACAATTCGTAATTCAATCTGATGGAATCAATGTTGGAATTCAAAAATACACATAATAATTGGGTCGGTGGAATTTCTAAATTACTATTTGGGGTTTCGAAATACTTCCAAAACTACAAGACACTCCTTTTCCTGTGTGTTTTTCTAAATGGCATTTGCGTAGCACAGAAAAAACAACAGCTCTCCACAGAGCAACCGGTTGTTGGCGCCAACCAAATTTCCAAGTACCTCCATCTACTCCAGCACAAGAAAATTGGAATTGTCGCGAATCAGACTTCTGTCCTATTTAAAAATTCGGAACTCAGCTCCTACGAACATTTGGTCGATTCTTTGCAAAAACAAAAAATAACCATTGTCAAAGTTTTTACCCCGGAACACGGGTTCCGGGGAAGCTCAGATGCCTCCGAACACATAGAAGACTCAAAGGATTTAAAAACAGGGTTGCCTTTGGTTTCACTTTATGGAAAAAACAGGAAACCCACCGATGCTCAATTGAAAAACGTAGAGCTGGTACTTTTTGACATCCAAGATGTCGGAGTGCGCTTTTACACCTATCTCTCTACCCTGCACTATGTGATGGAAGCCTGTGCGGAAAACAACATCCCTGTCTTGGTCTTGGACAGACCCAATCCAAATGGCCACTATGTAGACGGTCCGATGATGCATCCGGAAAACAAAAGTTTTATTGGCATGCATCCCGTTCCTTTGGTCTATGGAATGACAATCGGAGAATACGCTCAAATGATCAATGGAGAGAGCTGGCTAAAAAATGGCCGCACCTGTGACTTGACGGTCATTCCACTGCAAAAATACAAGCACCAAACGAGGTACCAACTTCCGATACGCCCCTCTCCCAACCTGCCCAATGCCAAAGCCGTAAACTGCTATCCCAGCCTAGGGTTTTTTGAAGGAACGCCTGTCAATGCAGGTAGAGGAACTGAATTTCAGTTCCAAAGATACGGTGCCCCTGATTTTCCAAAAGGAACTTTTTTCTACACACCGCTCCCCAACTTCGGAAGCAAATATCCAAAACACCGCGGCCAACGTTGCTATGGTGTGGACCTGTCCTCGTCACCAAGACTGTCTAAAATCAACATCTCTTGGTTAGCAGACGCCTATCAAAAGTCTCCGAACAAAACCTTGTTTTTTGGCAAAACTTTTACAAAACATGTTGGAAATACAGAACTGCAAAAACAGTTGGAAGCCCAAAAATCCCCAAAAGAAATTGAAGCCTCTTGGCAAAAAGACTTAAAAGCCTTTCAAAAAATCCGTCAAAAATACCTTTTGTACGATTAAAACCGAGTCGAATTGCGTTGCTGACTGTACAAAACCACCCGTGTTGTCTGGAATTTAACACGTGCAATTTGAAAACGGGCATTGGGAAGTCCTTGGAACACCAATTTCAATTGATTTAGCTTTGGATGTGCTTGAAGAAAGGCAGCCATCTTGGAACATAAAAAAGCATCTTCCAGGACAAAAGTATCCAAATTCGCTAAGTTTTCAAGTACCGAATCCGCATCCAAACCCGAAAGTATTTTCAAAGAAAAAACCGCATTGTTATGGTCCATTGCAACCTCAAACGAGCGTGCATAGATTTCCTTTTCAGCAAGAGAGTCGCCGTAAAAAACAGCAAAAAACTTGGTCGTTCTCAATGTGACTTTTGTCATCGTCATTTGCATTTCGAATTCAATGATGCAAGCTTCCGTGATTTACAACGTTTTTTTTCCACCAAGCGGAAGTGTTTTTTTTAAGTTTTCTACAATTGCGAAAGCTGCAGGACAGATTTCTGTGTTTTTCAGGGTCAGTTCTGTAATTTGTATGAATTTTTTTCGATTGGTATGTGGGTATTCACTGCAGGCTTTTGGGCGCACGTCGTAAATCGAACAACTGTTGTCTTGTGTGTCCAAAAACGTACAGGGAACGGATTGCAACACGTAGAAATCGTCTGAGTCACGTTCTAAAAACTGCGTCATAAAGTCCACTTCTTTCATTCGAAAGTGTTTCGAAATGCGCTGGATGTCTTTTGGGGTAAAAATGGGACTGGATGTTTTGCAACAATTGGCACAGGTCAAACAGTCTGTTTTGGCAAATTCTTCCTCGTGCAAGGCTTGCATGGTCAAATCCAGGGTTTTGGGCGTACGTCTTTTGAGTCGTTGAAAGTATTTTTTCGATTCTTTTTCGACCTCTTTTGCATCTTTAAGCAGTGTTTCTAAACGTTTTTCCATGGAGCAAAGATAGGGGAATTTTGTTTGCCCAATGCGGTGAAATGACATTCGCAACCCTAGGGAGAATCGAGCCAAACAAACCGGCACCTCTTTTTTCCGCTTTTTTAAAAGTAAAATTGTACACCGGCCCATTTATTCCTAAATTTGCCGGAATAACTCGCGTTCCTATGCACATTCAAAACATCCTTTCTACGGCTGTCAAACAAGCCGCTTCAACCCTTTTCGAAAAAGAAATCGAAACGGTAGAATTTCAAGCCACCAAAAAAGAGTTTGACGGCGACATCACCATCGTGGTGTTTGCCTTGTTGAAAGTTTTGAGAGGCAATCCCGAAGCCATCGGCACCCAAATCGGGAACTACCTTGTGGAGGCAGTTGCAGAAGTTGAAAGCTTCAACGTGGTGAAAGGTTTTTTAAACCTCAGCATTGCAGACCGTTATTACACAGAAAGCTTTGCTTCTCTTTTCAACACTACTGACTTCGGAATCTGTAGCCCCAAAGACGCGGAACAGGCAGTGATGGTAGAATACTCGTCTCCCAACACCAACAAGCCGTTGCATTTGGGACATGTACGAAACAATTTACTGGGTTTTTCCGTTTCCAAAATCCTGGAAGCATCCGGGAAAAAAGTCTACAAAACACAGATTATCAACGATCGAGGGATCCACATCTGTAAGAGCATGCTTGCCTGGCAAAAATTTGGCCAAAACGAGACTCCTAAAAGCACGGGACTAAAAGGAGACAAACTCGTCGGAAATTACTACGTCGCCTTTGACAAGGTCTACAAAGAAGAAATCAACAAGTTGGTTGCTGCAGGCTGCTCAGAAGAAGAGGCAAAAAAACAAGCACCCATTCTAGTGGAAGCACAAAAAATGTTGTTGCAGTGGGAAGCAGGAAACCCGGAAGTAGTGGCCTTGTGGAAAAAAATGAACCAGTGGGTTTACGACGGTTTTGACACGACCTACAAAGCCTTGGGGGTAAATTTTGACAAAAATTATTTTGAAAGCAATACCTACCTACTCGGAAAAGACGTCGTAAACAACGGCTTGAAGAAGGGCGTTTTTTACAAAAAAGACGACGGATCTGTATGGATTGATTTGACCGACGAGGGGCTCGATGAAAAAATTGTCCTGCGTTCAGACGGAACGTCCGTATACATCACCCAAGATCTGGGAACGGCCATCGAACGTTTTCGTGATTTTGACATTGACTCCCTGACTTATACTGTAGGAAACGAACAGGACTACCATTTCAAGGTGTTGTTTTTGATTTTAAAAAAGCTGGGGTTTTCTTGGGCTGACAACATGCACCACCTCTCATACGGAATGGTGGATTTGCCTTCCGGAAAGATGAAGTCTCGAGAGGGAACCGTCGTCGATGCCGACGAATTGATTGCCGAAATGGTGCAGACTGCAAAAGAGCTCTCTCAAGAACTCGGAAAATTGGAAGGGTATAACGACTCAGAGAAAGAGGCGCTCTACCAAATCATCGGATTGGGCGCATTAAAATATTACATCTTAAAAGTAGACCCCAAAAAGAGGATTCTGTTCGACCCCAAAGAATCGATTGATTTCAATGGAAATACAGGGCCATTCATCCAATACACCTATGCGAGAATCCAATCCATCCTCAGAAAAGCCGACTTTGACATTGCCAAACCCATCGCTGAAATCACGCTGAGCAACAAAGAAAAAAACTTGATCAAGCAGCTGCAACTTTTTCCAGAAACAGTACAATTGGCGGCAAAAAACCAAAGTCCTGCCATCATTGCCAACTATACTTACGACTTGGTCAAAGACTACAATTCCTTTTACCAAAGCTCTTATATCTTGGGCTGTGAAGACGAAGGCTTGAAAATTTTCCGAACGCAATTGTCCAAAAAAGTGGGAGAAATTATCAAATCCGGATTCAATACATTGGGAATCCACGTACCTGAAAGAATGTAAGTCACTTTGTTGCGAAAAAGATAAGAACTTTGGACTTGAGACATAGAAATCGAAATTCTTCCAAAGAGCTTAAAAATTAAACAGAGTTTTGCTAAATTTGCAGCATTGTTTTGGACATTGAAACATTAAAATTAAAACACATGAAATACGACGTAATTGTTATCGGTACTGGACCTGGAGGCTATGTAACCGCTATTAGAGCATCTCAGTTGGGATTCAAAACGGCTGTCATCGAAAAAGAAAGCTTGGGAGGAATCTGCTTGAACTGGGGATGTATTCCTACAAAAGCACTTTTGAAAAGTGCACAGGTATATGATTATTTGAAACATGTGGATGAATACGGATTGAAAGCCGAAGCCATCGACAAAGATTTTCAGGCCGTCATCAAGAGAAGTCGCGGAGTGGCGGAAGGGATGAGCAAAGGGATTTCCTTTTTGATGAAAAAAAATAAAATCGATGTAATCAACGGTTTTGGAAAGATACAAACTGGAAAAAAAGTCCTCGTTACCGCTGAGGATGGAAAAGAAACGACTTATGATGCCGACCACATCATCATCGCTACAGGTGCGCGTTCGCGTGTATTGCCAAACCTTCCCCAAGACGGCAAAAAGGTCATCGGATACCGTCAAGCAATGACACTTCCTGAGCAGCCTAAAAAAATGGTTGTGGTAGGATCTGGAGCTATCGGTGTAGAATTTGCACATTTCTACAACACGATGGGCACGGACGTAACGATTGTTGAATTCATGCCTAACATCGTTCCTGTAGAAGATGTAGACGTTTCCAAACAGTTTGAAAAATCACTCAAAAAATCAGGCGTCAAAGTAATGACCAACGCATCTGTTGAGTCTGTAGACACTTCAGGAAAAGGAGTAATCGCAACTGTAAAAACAAAAAAAGGAGAACAGAAGTTGGAAGCTGACATCGTCCTTTCGGCGGTAGGAATCAAATCCAACATCGAAAACATCGGACTGGAAGACGTAGGAATCGTCGTAGACAGAGATAAAATATTGGTCAACGACTTTTACCAAACCAACATTCCAGGCTATTATGCCATCGGAGATGTGGTTCCTGGACAAGCATTGGCGCACGTCGCTTCTGCCGAAGGAATCACCTGTATCGAAAAAATAGCCGGATTGCACACCGAAGCAATCGACTATGGAAATGTTCCGGGTTGTACTTATGCCTCGCCTGAGATTGCTTCCGTCGGAATGACAGAAGCCAAAGCCTTGGAATCAGGTTACGAAATAAAGGTTGGGAAATTCCCGTTTTCAGCCTCTGGAAAAGCAAGTGCTGCTGGTACCAAAGACGGTTTTGTCAAAGTTATTTTTGACGCCAAATACGGTGAATGGCTTGGATGCCATATGATTGGAGCCGGTGTGACGGACATGATTGCAGAAGCTGTGTTAGGTCGCAAATTAGAAACAACAGGACACGAGGTACTCAAAACCATCCACCCCCACCCGACCATGAGCGAAGCGGTGATGGAAGCTGTAGCAGATGCCTATGACGAGGTGATTCACTTGTAAACACCCCGAACAAAAACACCACAAAAACGATTGGAGCAATTCAATCGTTTTTTTTGTGCAACTTATTTGAACATCGGCAATTAAAGCTTAAGCAGTTAGAAAAACCTCACCGCAGCATTTTAAAACAATGCGAAGCAAAAATGCATCTATTGAAAGAAATTACCATCAAAGCTAAAATATAAAAAGCACTCAATGTGTGTGTGTGTGTGTGATAAAAAAACGAACGATCGGATTGTGGCTTATCCATCTATCAGAATTGCAATGGAGATTGTTTTATTCAAAGCAAATGATTGTCTGTTGATCGTGAAAAGCTGATAAAAAAACATGTTAAGGAAAAGGCTTACTATGCCCTTCAATTTAATTCTTCAAATCCTCAGAAAAAGTTTTGAGAAATTTTTGAAGTTTGGGTTGGATGACGAGCTTACAATAAGGTTCCTCTTGGTGACCTTCAAAATAATTCTCGTGGTACGCTTCGGCAGGATAAAAAGCCTCAAAAGAGGTTATTTCTGTGACGATAGGCGCCTCAAAAATAGCCGCCTTTTCCAAAAGGCTGATAAATTCCTCCGCGGTTTGTTTTTGAGCTGTATTGTGAAAAAAAATTGCGGAACGGTAGTGGGTACCCACATCGTTTCCTTGGCGGTTTAGAGTTGTGGGATCGTGGGTAGCAAAAAAAACTTCCAACAATTTTTGAAAGGAAATCACGGCCGCATCGTAGTGTATGTGCAACACTTCAGCATGTCCAGTTCGACCAGTAACAACTTCGCGATACGCCGGGTTTTTAATGTTGCCTCCACTAAATCCTGAACGGACTTCCAACACTCCTTTCAGTCGCTGAAAAACAGCTTCTGTACACCAAAAACATCCGTTTGCGAATGTCGCTATTTCTTTGTGCATCTTCTTCTAAATTAAAAAAGCAAAGATACCTCAAAAACATTTCACATTAAAGGCCTAAAAAACAAAAAGGATTCCTCCAATACCAGCGGGCAGTATGCTATAAATCTTCTCAAATAGAATTTTTCAAATGAAGGACAAAACTCAGATATTTGTTTATTTTTGTTGTATGATTTCACAAGAACAGCTTGACAATTACAGCGAAAGGGCACAGGCCTTAAAATCCTATCTAGAAATTGACAAAAAAGAAATTTTGATCAAAAACGAAGAGGAAAAAAGTGCCAATCCCGATTTTTGGAACGACTCCAAAAAAGCAGAGTTGGTGATGAAAAACCTTCGTTTTCTAAAAAAGTGGGTCGCAGATTACGAACTCATCGTTTCGCTCTGTGAAGACCTCACGGTTCTCTTTGAATTTCACAAAGAGGGAGAAGCAGAAGAAGGAGAACTCAACGATCTAGAAATCAAACTGAAAAACCTCTTGGAAGAAATCGAATTCAAAAACATGCTTTCTGAAGAAGGAGACAATTTGAATGCCGTCTTACAAATTACAGCGGGTGCCGGAGGCACCGAAAGTTGTGATTGGGCCAACATGCTCCTGCGCATGTACTTGATGTGGGCACAAAGCAAAGGATACAAAGTAAAAGAACTGAACTACCAAGGAGGTGATGTCACAGGAATCAAAACCGTCACTGTCGAAATTGAAGGCGAATACTCCTTTGGCTTTTTAAAAGGGGAAAACGGCGTACACCGTTTGGTGCGCATCTCCCCTTTTGACAGCAATGCCAAACGCCATACCTCATTTGCCTCCGTCTATGTATACCCGCTTGTAGACGAGGGCATTGAAATACAAATCAATCCCAAAGACATTTCGTGGGAAACCATGCGTGCGAGTGGCGCCGGTGGCCAAAATGTAAACAAGGTCGAAACAGCAGTACGGCTGCGTCACAAACCCTCTGGAATCATGATTGAAAATTCAGAAACACGTTCTCAATTGGACAACAAAAGCAAGGCCATGCAATTGCTAAAATCCCAACTGTACGAAATTGAACTGCAAAAGAAAATGACAAAACGAAATGCAATTGAAGCCAATAAAATGAAAATTGAATTTGGTTCTCAAATACGCAACTACGTAATGCATCCCTACAAACTCGTAAAAGACGTCCGCTCAGGATTTGAAACAGGAAACATCGATGCCGTGATGAACGGAGATATCGACGCTCTTTTAAAAGCCTATTTGATGCGCAACAGCCAACCCACAACCGACAACGAATTGTAACCCCTCCTATGCAACAGCTATGAACAAAAAAATTAAAACCGTCATTTTCGACTTGGGAGGCGTTTTGGTCGATTGGAATCCCGAATATGTGTACCGAAAAATATTTAAGGACAATCCCGAAAAAGTAAATTGGTTTTTAAACACCATTTGCACTTCCGAATGGAACGTTGCCCAAGACGCTGGACGCAGCATCGAAGAGGCCAACCAACTAAAAATTGCAGAATTCCCTGAACACGAAACCTTGATTCGATCTTATTACGAGCAGTGGCCACAAATGTTTTCGGGCGCCATCAAAGGGACATTGTCCATTTTTGAAGCCTTGAAAAAATCAAAAAACTACCGCTATTACGCCTTGACCAATTGGAGCGCGGAAACTTGGCCGACGGCATTGGAATTGTTTCCTTTTTTAACCACTTTTCAAGGAGTTGTAGTCTCAGGAGAAGAAAAAACAAGAAAACCATTTGATGCGATCTACAAAATCCTTTTGGAACGCTATCAGATTCAAGCGGAAAGCGCGGTATTTATCGACGACAACTACGACAATGTGGTCGCTGCTAGGAAACTTGGCATCCACGGAATTCATTTCAATTCTCCAGAACAACTCGACAAAGAGTTGAAAGCATTGGGGATCGAATATTAAACAACAACAAATGATCAAACTATACCACAATCCACGTTGTGCCAAAAGCCGTCAAGGCTTGGCCTTGTTAGAAAATTCAAAACACGAATTCGAAACAATCCTGTACCTAAAAAACCCACTTGATAAAAAAGAGTTGGAGCGCATAATTGCACTATTGGGAATTTCTCCTTTGGCACTCATCCGTAAAAACGAAGCCATCTGGAAGGAAAACTACAAAGGAAAAACACTTTCGGACACCGACATCATTGCCGCCATGACTGCTCACCCTAAACTGATCGAAAGACCCATTGTATCCAACGGCGACAAAGCGGTAATCGGCAGGCCTACAGAGCGCATCTTGGAAATAATTTGACACTTTTCTCTAACAACACTTCTTAAAAAAATATTATGTTTAACTATATTGGACAAAAGTTAAACATTTTGTACCTTTACCCCTCAGAACGATGTTACCTATGACAAAAGAAAACAAAGGAGTTTGGACGAGTTGGAATGAAAACATCACACACACATTCCAAGACCTCTATACCGTACACGACGAAAAAGAACTGCAAGAAATTGTAGCGCAATCAGACAAAGTCCGCTTTTTTGGAAGCAAACAATCTTCCTCTGACATCGGCGCCGGAGTCGGCACTTTGATCGACATGCGTTCTTACGACAAACTGGTAAGCTATGACGATGCCAAACGAAGCATCACCGTTGAATCAGGGATGCTCCTGGCAGACTTGATTGCAACCGTTGAATCTAATGGCTGGTGCATTCCTTGCCTGCCCGACATCAACACCGTCACCATCGGAGGTGCCTTGGCTACCGGAACCCACGGAACCAGTGGTTCGCTGCTTGCTACTTATGTAAGTGAGTTCCGCGTTGTTTTGGCAGACGGGTCTGTCAAAGTTGTCAAAGAAGGTGATGCACTCATGGAGGCTCTTCGTGTTTCCATAGGAGTATTGGGCGTGTTTTCTACCATTACTTTTCAATGTGAACCTCTCTACACGCTGCACCTCAAAGAAGGTCCTCAAAAAGACGCAACATGGATGCACCAGCTCAAAGAAAAAGTAGAGAAATACGCGTTTTACCGCGTTCTTTGGTTGCCACATACCGGCAAGGGCTATGTGATCACAGGTGACAAAATCCCTGCAAACACTGAAATTGTTGAAAACAACGGTCCCGGATACCTCAAACACCGAAGAACTGCTTCAAAGTTCCTCTACAAATACACCCACAAATTTCCTTGGTTTACGTCCATCGCAAACAACCTTTTGTACTGGGCGTTTTTCAGCAGTAAAAAAGAATCCAAGGGATCTTTGTACGAAGCAACTGTGACCAAGTCAAGAGGTTCTACCTTAGAACTCGCCGAATGGACCGTCGCATTGGACGTATTTCCACAGGTATTTGATGAACTGAAAACTGAAATCAACAAATGGAGCAACGCTTCTTTTATCCACATTCCAATGGACGTTCGTTTTGTCTCCAAAGACAATTCTTGGTTGAGTTATGCCTACAAGCAAGACACTGTCACCATGGGTTGTGTATCTAGAAACGCAGAAACAGCCGACGCATACGAGGCTTTTCAAACCATTGAAAAAATTTTCCTCAAGTACGGAGGCCGTCCCCATTGGGGAAAACGCTTTGCCGCAAAAAACGAGGAAATGTCTAAATTGTATCCCAAATGGGAGGCTTTTAAAACCATCCGTAAAGAACTTGACCCGAGTAATAAATTTTTGAACCCTTACTTAAGCAGTTTGTTCGATGAAAAGTAATTCCTTTCCAAAAGCTTTTTTGTTTGATTTTGACGGCGTCGTTGTAGACAGCTTTGAAGTGCATTACCGTGCTTGGAAATCTGCCTTTTACGAGTTATTTCAAGAAGAAATCCCGCCTTTCCCTCACGAAAAGCTCGCAGGAAAATCCCCTCTTTTGATCGCTGAATATTTTTGCAACACTCTTGGTCAAGCAGAAAAAACCCTCGAACTCCACCTCCTAAAAGCCACGCACCTACACGCAGGCACAACCCCGCCCACGCTTTTGCCGGGCGTCCGTGAAATTCAAGGCTTTTTGGCGGCTCAAAACATTCCACACGGGATTGCCAGCAACGCCACCAAGGCTTTTTTAACAAACAGCATCTCACAACTGTCTTTGGGATTTACCACTTGGTTTGGCGTCGAAGACTACGTCTATCCCAAGCCACACCCAGAAGCTTATATCTCCCTTGCCAAAAACCTTGGAATCGAAAAAAAAGATTTTGAAAACACCTGGGTTTTCGAAGACAGCCTCGCCGGAACGACCGCTGCCAAAAAAGCTGGAATGGTCCCAATTGGGATTTTGACCGTTTATTCAGAAGCCGAGCTCAAAGCTGCAGGAAGCCTATTTGTTTTTCCTACTTTGCAAGAAGCCTACGAATACCTTCTGGTACAAAACAAATAACTCCCCTCCCTTTTTCACTTGAATAGAGGTATAAAAAACTTCCCCAACGTTTCGAAAAGAAATAACACAAACACGGCTAAAAGTTATCAACCACTCGCTTATTTGCGTGCAAACTTTCCTAACTTAGCAACATGAAACTTACCCCTTCATCTCGAAACTCAACGCTTGAGTTTTACCGACCTAACTACAACACAGCATTAGATCTTCCTTTTGTTGACGGAGGTATTAGTGCCGGTTTTCCATCTCCTGCAGATGACTTTTTAGACATCAACATCGACCTGAACAAACACTTGATCAAAAATCCAAGTACCACATTTTACGGAAGGGTTCGTGGAAATTCTATGATCGATGCAGGCATACACGACGGCGACTTGTTGGTCATCGACAAAAGCTTGGAGCCACAAAGCGATAAAATCGCAGTTTGTTTTATCGATGGAGAATTTACGGTAAAGAGAATTCAAATTGAAAAAGACACTGTGTGGTTGATTGCCGAAAACAAAGACTACCAACCCATCAAAGTCACCAAAGAAAACGAACTCCTCATTTGGGGCATCGTTACCAACGTCATCAAATACTTCTAATGTACGCACTGGTTGACTGTAACAATTTTTACGCTTCGTGTGAACGGGTCTTTGCCCCTTCCCTAAACCACCAACCCATCGTGGTGCTCTCCAACAACGACGGATGTGTAGTGGCGCGTTCCAACGAGGCCAAAGCACTGGGCATTCCGATGGGAGCTCCTGCTTTTCAATACAAAGCCCTGTTCCAACAACACAAGGTACAGGTCTTTTCCTCCAACTATGCCCTGTACGGAGACATGAGCAGTCGGGTCATGAATTTGCTTGCTGAATTTACCCCAGAAATGGAAGTTTACAGCATCGACGAAGCGTTTTTAAAACTCGAAGGTTTTGAAAAATTTTCGTTGACAGCCCATGGAGCAGCAATGCGTCGCCGTGTTTTCAAAGGCACCGGCATCCCTGTATGTGTCGGAATGGCTCCTACAAAAGCCCTGGCAAAAGTAGCGAACAGAATTGCCAAAAAATTTCCCGAACGCACCCAAAGTGTCTACCTGATGGACAGCGAAGAAAAACGTGTCAAAGCATTGAAATGGCTTGCTGTAGAAGATGTTTGGGGTATTGGCAGAAAACACGCGCAAAAACTCAAAGCACATGCTGTTCACACGGCCTATCAATTTAGCCAACTCCCAGACGACTGGGTACGCAAACACTTTTCTGTGGTGGGCTTGCGGTTGAAAAAAGAGTTGGAAGGCATTCCTACTTTGGACTTGGAAAGTCCGACTTCTAAAAAACGAATCGCCACCACCCGTTCTTTTGACAAACCCCTTAGCGACCACAAAGAACTCAAGGAACGCATCAGTACCTTTGCAGCTTCTTGTGCTGAAAAACTCAGACGTCAACAATCCGACTGCAACATGTTGTTGGTTTTTCTTCAAACGAATCGTTTTCGAAAAGACTTGCCGCAATACGGGAGAAGTATTGTACTCAAAACCCCCTGCCCCACAAATTCGAGCATCGAATTGATCCAATGTGCCAACAAGGGATTGCAGGCAATTTTCAAAGAGTCCTACCAGTACAAAAAGGCAGGTGTCATTGTGATGGGATTGACCCCCTCAACACAAAAACAACTGGCTTTGTTTTCGAATGAAAACAGCAAACACCCCCCCTTGATGGACGTCGTAGATCGCCTAAACAACGCTTACGGAAATCAAAAAATAAAATTTGGTGGACAAGCTCTCGACAGACAATGGAAGATGAGACAAGAACGATTGTCTCCTCGCTACTCTACAAACATCCAAGAAATCATTTCGATCAATAGCTGAGAAAACCGACTGAAATCAAAGTTGCAAAGACTTCAATTCGAGGTTGTACTCGTACTGCAGGTCTTCGTGCAAGACTGCTGTCTTTTTTTCAATAGATGCCAACTCTCTCAAATACAGGTTTTTCAAGACCGAATTCTGCCGAACAGAAGGCTTTACTTGGCCCAACTTGTGGCAAAAATAAAGCAGCAATTCCACCTCTGTTGTCTTCTTTTTGGAATAGCGAATCCGGGTTTTGAGAATTCGAAGAATTTTGCGAATTGACTTTTTCATGTAAAAAAAACGCTTGGTGTTGAGACCTGCAAACAACGCGTCTGTCTCTGCTTGAACTTTTTGTACATAAGCCGCTTCGTCAGCTGCCTCAAACAGGTGGTAGGTCATCCACTCTTTGTTTTCTTTTTTGAATTTTGCCAACTGCAGGCATACATGCAACAGTTCTGAATGGGAGCGTTCAGTCAATTCGGTTTTCAGATCTTTCAAAGAGGCAGCTTTCATAAAAGGAGTTTGGATAAAAATACAATTTATTGTCAAAACAGAAAGGGTCTTCTCTTTTGAATTGAACAGGTAAAAGCATAAAAAAAAGGATTGCAAGTAGCTGCAATCCTTTGTGTATGAGGTGTGGAAATTTTATTTTTTAGCTTTTGCTTCTTTTTTCAACTGAAGGTTTTCAAGAACCGTTCCTGTAATCCAATAGGGAACGACAAATGTCAACAGGAAAATCAACAACCAAAAACCGGCTGTAAATACAAAAAGAAATAATAAAAAACCTAAATATTGAGAAATGTCCATAATGCGATCGCTTGACGTTATAAATACATTGCAAAAATAAGCTATTTTTCATTTTTCAACCAATTTTTTTGAATTCTTTTTTTGTTTTTGGAAGAAGTTTCAACTTTTAAAAAGCAGTACTTTTGGATGGTGTTCACAGGTCGATTCCATATATTTGTAACTGTTTTTAAGATTTTTGCGCTTGTTCTTAAAAAAGTCTTGAAAAAAAAGCGCTGAAACCGACACGCAAAACCACAGTTTATGAAATACCGAATTGAAAAGGACACGATGGGAAAAGTAAAAGTCCCTGCCGACAAGTATTGGGGTGCCCAAACAGAACGTTCTAGAAACAACTTTAAAATTGGTCCTCGTGGCTCGATGCCGCTTGAGATCGTATACGGATTTGCCTATTTAAAGAAGGCTGCAGCGCATGCCAACTGTGACTTGGGCGTGTTGCCTACAGAAAAACGGGATTTGATTTCCGCAGTTTGTGACGAGATCTTAGCTGGAAAGCACGACAGCCAATTTCCTTTGGTGATCTGGCAAACGGGTTCCGGTACGCAGAGCAATATGAACTGCAACGAAGTGATTGCCAACAGAGCACAAGAGCTAGCAGGAAAAGTCATTGGGGAAGGTGAAAAAGCCATCCAACCCAACGACGATGTCAACAAATCTCAATCCTCAAACGACACTTTTCCAACCGGCATGCACATCGCGTGTTACAAGATGCTCGTGGAAACAACGATTCCAGGAATCGAGCAACTCAGAGACACCTTGCAAGCAAAAGCAGAAAAATTCAAAGACGTTGTAAAAATTGGGCGCACCCACTTGATGGATGCTACTCCATTGACCATCGGACAAGAATTTTCTGGTTATGTCTCGCAATTGAACCACGGATTGAAAGCACTTCAAAACACCTTGGCACATTTGTCTGAATTGGCCTTGGGAGGAACTGCGGTCGGTACCGGATTGAATACACCCAAAGGTTATGACGTCTTGGTCGCCGAAAAAATCGCACTGTTTACCGGCCTGCCTTTTGTCACGGCAGCAAACAAATTTGAAGCTTTGGCAGCACATGATGCCATTGTAGAAACACACGGAGCGCTGAAACAAATTGCTGTTTCCTTGAACAAAATCACCAATGACATTCGCCTGATGGCTTCAGGTCCTCGCTCTGGAATCGGAGAATTGGTATTGCCTGCCAACGAACCTGGCTCTTCGATCATGCCAGGAAAAGTAAACCCCACTCAATGCGAAGCCATCACGATGGTTTGTGCTCAGGTGATGGGAAATGATGTGGCCATTACCGTAGCGGGAACGCAAGGACACTTTGAATTGAATGTCTTCAAACCAGTGATGGCAGCCAACTTGTTGGAATCTGCAAGATTGCTCGGAGACGCTTGTGTCTCTTTTGAAGAAAATTGTGCAGTGGGCATCGAACCCAACCACAAGGTCATCAAACAATTGCTCAACAACTCATTGATGTTGGTCACTGCTTTGAATACAAAAATAGGCTATTACAAAGCAGCCGAAATTGCCAATACAGCTCATGAAAGAGGAACTACCTTAAAAGAAGAAGCGGTGCGTTTGGGCTATGTAACATCGGAACAATACGACGAATGGGTAAAACCAGAAGAAATGATTGGAAGTCTTAAATAAGCTCCGTCTAATCCCAAAAAAAAGGCATCCATTGGGATGCCTTTTTTTATGGAAAACCCTTAATTTACTTTTCCTTCGAGATCCAATAAGAAGGTGAATTCTCTTGCCGTTTCTTTGAGTGCATCAAAACGCCCCGATGCACCTCCATGCCCTGTTTCTAGGTCAGTATGCAAATACAATTTATTCGCACTCGTCGTATGTGTTCTCAATTTGGCGACCCATTTTGCAGGCTCCCAATACTGAACTTGAGAATCGTGCAATCCTGTGGTTACAAGGAGGTTTGGATAGTTCAAAGCCGCAACATTGTCGTAAGGAGAATAGCTTTTGATGTAGTCGTAATAGGTTTTGTCATTTGGATTTCCCCATTCGTCGTACTCCCCAGTTGTCAGGGGAATGCTATCGTCCAACATGGTGGAAATCACATCGACGAAAGGAACTGCTGCGATGATGCCGTTGTACAACTCCGGGTTGGTGTTGAGAATGACGCCCATCAACAAACCACCAGCAGATCCTCCCATTGCATAGAGGTGCTTTTCCGAAGTGTATTTTAAAGCAATCAGTTGCTCACTGCAATCGACAAAATCGGTAAATGTATTCTTTTTACGAAGTAATTTTCCATCCTCGTACCAAGCCCTTCCCAAGTATTCACTGCCCCGAATGTGGGCAATCCCAAAGACAAATCCTCTGTCCAACAAACTCAAACGTGTGGTACTGAAACCCGCGTCAATCGTATGTCCATAAGATCCATAAGCATAGAGCAAAAAAGGGGTTTCTGAACTGAATGGTGTGTCTTTGTGGCGAACAATGGAAACCGCAATCTTTTTGCCATCACGTGCCGTGACCCAGATGCGTTCAGAGCGGTAATTTTGTTTGTCAAAGGCACCGCCCAATACTTCTTGTTCTTTTTTTATTTCTTTGGATTGGTCCACCATGTTGAAATCAATGACCGAACTTGGAGTGGTCAGGGAATTGTAACCATAGCGAATAACTTCCGTATCAAATTCAGGATTTGCATAGACGTAGGCGGCATAGGCTTCTTCCCCAAAAGGCAAATAATAATCTTCTGTCCCATCCCATCTTTTGATGCGAATTCGATTCAAACCATTGCTGCGTTCTTCAAGCACCAAAAACCCACTAAAGATAGAAATATCCTCTAAAAGAACGTCTGCTCGGTGAGGAAGCACCTCTTCCCAATGCGTTTTTGATGTTTGTCCAACAGGTGTTTTCATCAATTTAAAGTTGGTGGCACCATCTGCGTTGGTCAACACATAAAAATCGTCTTTGAAATGAGCGATGCTGTATTCCAAATCACGCTGCCGCGCTTGGAAGATGCGAAAGGCCCCCTCAGGATTGTCCGCTTCTAAAATTTGGTATTCTGTCGAAAGCGTACTGTAAGCGCCAATGACCAAATATTTGCTCGATTTTGATTTGGTTACATAAACGCCAAAGGTTTCGTCTTTTTCTTCGTAGACGAGTATATCTTCACTGATGTCGGTTCCCAAAACGTGTTTCATAATTTGGTGACTCCTCAGGGTCACTGGATCCTTGCGTGTGTAAAAAAAGGTTTGATTGTCATTTGCCCAAACACCTCCGCCTGTGGTATTTTCAATCGTTTCTTTAAAGAGTTGGCCTGTTTTCAAATCTTTGACGTGCAGGGTGTATTGCCGCCTGCTGATTGTATCCACTCCATAGACAATTTTGCTGTTGTCAGGACTGACCGAAAGCCCTCCCAAAGAGTAATATTCATGCCCTTGTGCCAAGTTGTTAACGTCCAACAAGAGCTCTTCTGCGGCTTCCAAAGTTTCCTTTTTGCGAATGTATATCGGGTACTGCATCCCAGTCTTGTATTTGGTGTGGTAGTAGTAGCCATTTTTTTTGTAGGGAACTGAAGTGTCGTCCTCTTTGATGCGGGTTTTCATTTCCTCAAACAATTCTTTTTGGAAATTTTCTGTGTGTTTCATACCCGCTTCCAAATGTGAATTTTCATCTTTTAAATATTGGAGTACTTGTGTTGTTTGCGTGTCTGGGTTCTCAGCTTCTTTTTGAGCATCTGTTAGACGCATCCAATGGTAGGAATCGGTTCTGAGGTCTCCGTGCGTGTTGAATTCTACAGGTTTTTTAGCAGCTATTGGGGCGGTGCTTGTGTCGGTCATGAGATTTGTATTACAAGAGTGGACAAAAATAAGTGTTAATATGCCCAATCCTTTAATTATTTTATACATTTATATAGCTTTTGTATAAAAATAAGGATTCTTTGTGGTTTGCGTCCTTTCCACGGAAGGTATCTGAAAAAAACAAAGGATGTTTTATAAAATTCACTGCTATGAATAAAGATAAAACCGCTTTCGAAAGCGAATTTGAAGAAGTATCAAAAAAAATTGAAACGATTAAAAGCCGTTTGTCAACTCTTTTTATCGACGGAGAGTCAGACAATGGGACCGTAGTTGTCACCCTTACCGCTTCGCGGCAAGTCGTCAACATTGCCATAGACGATGCGATTATGGAAGACAGGGTGCAACTCGAAGAACACCTTATTCGTGCGTTGAACAACGCATCCGAAAAAATCACTGAAATCAATAGGGTTGAAATGGAAACCGCTATCAGAACGGGACTCCTCAACATCACGGATTTGTTTTAGATTGCGAACCAAGCTCTTAATTGTTTTTCCGTAAAATTTGCAAGGTCAAGTCGTAGATCGTTTTTGCTTGGGCTTCTCGGGTCAGTTGGGAATTGTCAATTTCCACGGCATCAATCGCCTTTGTCAAAGGGGAATCTTCTCGAGTCGTATCCAAATGATCTCGGTAAATCACATTTTCCAAAATGGCTTGGTAGGTGACTTCTTCTCCTCTTGCTCGCAATTCATCGTACCGACGTTTGGCACGGGTATCAGGGGATGCCGTCATAAAAAGTTTCAATTCTGCATCGGGAAAAACTACGGTTCCGATATCGCGGCCATCCATGACTACTCCTTTGGAAACCCCCATCTCTTTTTGCAAAGAAACCAATAGTTTTCGAACTTCAGGAATGGCCGCCACCCGACTCACATAGTTGGAAATCTCAAGCGATCGTATGTCTGATTCAACATTTATACCATTGAGATAGGTTTCAGCAAAGCCCAATTCCGCATTGTAAACAAAAGTTATGGAAACGTGTTTTAAATTTTCTACCAAAGAACGCACCTGAAAGAAATCCGTTCCAATCCATTTTTGTTGAAAAGCAAACAAAGCGACAGCTCGGTACATGGCTCCAGAATCCACATATATATAACCCAAACGTTTGGCCAATTCTTTGGCGATGGTGCTTTTTCCTGTCGAAGAATAGCCGTCTATGGCAATGGTTATTTTTGAGTTCATAAGTACAACGATTTACAAGGTTTGTCAATCTAAATTCACAAGAAGACTAAAGGTATTGGCATTGGTCTCTGGGTGGAATTTGGTCAAGGCATAGTTGAGTTGAAGGTTTTTCAAACGCAAGCCAAAACCATAAGAAATCCCGGCAGAAGTTCGCCTGTTTGTAAGGCTGAGTTCTTTTGCCCGTCGGTAATTGTAGCCGATGCGAAAACACAATTTTTTATCGGGGAACAATTCGGCACCAAAAACGGCATGTCGTATGGCGTTGTTGGCAAAGGAAATTTTTTCACGGGTTACATTGCCCTCAATGTCAGTTTTTGCATTTGAAGGATTGCTAACAGAAAGGTCCCACTGTTGCAGATTGTCAAGGGTTGCATACCATTTCAATGGTACGTGTTGCAACTGGGATGAAAATCCAAGAGCTATTTGAAAAGGTATTTTTTCACGGACCCCATCAAAAGATTTCAGCTGCAAACCGATGTTTCGAAAGACCAAGGAAACACGAACGGGACGGCGGGAAGGTTTGTAGAAAACAGAGACGTCGGTCGCGATTCCCAATGAGGAATAGGTGTCAATAAGAGAGTTGATCAATTTTACATTGGCCCCTATCTTCAAGGGACTGTTTTTAAACTGATAGGCATATCCAACTGAGAGCGACAAGTCATAAGCTCTGAACTCGCCTGTGATCTGGCCTTGTGTGTCTGCCCTAATCATCGTCCCGTAATCCAAATAAGTGACTCCTGCGTGGAGCATACCCAAACGATCGTTTGTTTTGGTGGCATAGACAAAAGAACCCAACGCTATTCCCGCTAAGTAGTTGGTGTAGTTCGCCGACAACTGGTTGTTCATGCTTTCGTCAAGGGATGCAGGATTCCACAAAGGCATGTTGACATCGTCCTCAAGGGTGAGTGCAGCCCCTCCCAAGGCCATTTGCCTTGCAGAAGTGGGCAGGTTTAAAAAAGCGTAAACAGATGCCCCCCCTGTCTGTGAATAACCGGTGAAAAAGTGTAGGACACTAAAAATAAGGAATAGTTTCTTCATCAAACAAATTGAAATCTAAAGACGGCTCAATAACAATGCTAAAATACTATAATATTTTACAATTCATAAAGTTCGTCTGCCAATGTTTTGAAATAAAAACACGCCAAAGAAGTAAACTAAACGGATGCTGTCGGCTCAAAATAATAGCGTATTTTTGCCCTATGAACCATCAAGATACCATTGTAGCCTTAGCGACCGCCTCCGGGGTTGGTGCCATTGCAATCATCCGTTTGTCGGGACCGAAATCCATCGAAATTGCAGACTGCTGTTTTCAATCTATTCACAAAGGAAAATTCCTCAAAGATCAAAAATCACACAGCTTGCACTTGGGACATCTTGTGGAAGGAACGAAAACTTTGGACGAAGTACTGGTATCTGTTTTTAAAAATCCGAACTCTTATACAGCAGAAGATACCGTCGAAATTTCTTGCCATGGATCCATTTATATCCAACAAGAAATTCTGCAACTTTTTATCGATAAAGGAGCACGCATGGCAGCTGCAGGAGAGTTTACACTCCGTGCTTTTTTGAATGGCAAATTGGATTTGAGCCAAGCGGAAGCAGTCGCAGATTTGATTGCCTCCGACTCCAAGGCTTCTCACCAAGTTGCGATGCAACAAATGCGTGGTGGTTTTAGCAATGAAATCCAACACTTGCGCGAACAATTGTTGAACTTTGCTTCTTTGATTGAGTTGGAATTGGATTTTTCGGAAGAAGATGTGGAGTTTGCAGACCGAAGCCAATTCAAAGAACTGATCGGAAGAATTCAGCTGGTTTTGAAACGCCTGATCGATTCTTTTGCTGTTGGAAATGTCATCAAAAACGGCATTCCCGTTGCCATTGTCGGAGAGCCCAACGTGGGAAAATCCACATTACTGAACGCTTTGTTAAACGAAGAGCGCGCACTTGTTTCTGAAATTGCGGGGACCACTCGGGACACCATCGAAGATGAAATCAATATCGACGGAATCGCCTATCGTTTTATCGATACCGCCGGCATTCGAAAAACGGAAGATCTCGTTGAAAACATGGGCATTCAAAAGACCTTTGAAAAGATTGGCCAAGCGCAAGTGGTGCTCTATCTACTCAATGCGGAAACTTTTGAAATACAGCAAGAAAAATTCAAATTTGAAATCCAAAACATCAAAAGCAAACACCCCCATAAAAAACTTTTGGTAATCGCCAACAAAACTGATGCCATTTCCCAAAAACAACTGGCCAAGTTACAAGCAACCATTCCTGAACTGATCGCCCTTTCCGCCAAGGAAAAAACGGGCATCGAATTGCTTACAAATCACTTGACGTCTTTGGTACAGACAGGTGCCTTGGAAAACAACGAAAGCATCGTGACCAATTCCCGTCACTACGACGCGCTTCTAAAAGCACTGAACGAAATCAACAAAGTAGACGAAGCAATGGAACTTGGAGTTTCTGGAGATTTGTTGGCCATTGACATTCGTGAAGCCTTGTATTTCTTTGGACTCATCACCGGAGAAGTGACAACAGATGATTTGTTGGGAAATATTTTTGCCAATTTCTGTATTGGAAAGTAAGGAAATCGCTCCTTTTTTTTTCTTTCAAAATTTCCTAACTTGAAGCATCTTGATAGGACAACTATTTTGACTCCTCCCCCTTCACTTAATAAGTCAAACACCTGCTTATGGAATGGCATAAAAATTACATCCGTTGGTTTCAAAAAAAACTAAAACTTTCCAACTACGCAGTCCTTTGGATTGCCTTTTTCAAAGGACTCTTGATTGGAGGCTTGTTGGTGTATTATTTTATGGTCGTGAAAAAATAATTTTTTGGTGCTTTTTTTAGGCGGTCCTTTTAGCTTCCTAAACAATCTTATACTTTTACTCCACTAATTATGGACAAAGTTTTCCTGCCATAAAAAGTTCCCACGCAAAAAAATAAATGTTTGTTGACATCGAAGGACACCGCGGATTGATCTACAGTTTTTACATCGCCCAATTTCTAGGTATTGCAAGTACTAAAGAATGGCTATCCCCTACTTCGTCCGGACGCTTGCAATGTTTCTCGGGTGGTCTACAACTTGAGGAGCTTGTGCACCTCCGCACCGACCTTCACATAGTAAATCCCTCTAGGAAATAGGGACAAATCAAGTGTGTGTATGTCTTGCATTTCAAATTGACTTTCTAAAAGCAGCTGTCCAGAAAGAGAAAAAACTTTGATGTGCTGGTCATTTATTTGCAAAGCTTTTATCGTAAATAATCCGGTGCTTGGATTGGGGTAAATTTCAGAAAACACATCGACAGGAAAAATTCCTAATGCAAATGCATCGTCAATTTTGACAGCGGTCCAACTTTCACCAAAATGATTGTCAAGGGCATCGCTTTTGATTTGCAATACATATTGACCATTGAAAGCGCTTTCTGGCCAGCTTCCGTCCTGTTGGTATTTCAGGTGATCGATTGTGATTCCAAAGCGGTCTTGTAGTTCCAAAGATTCTCCTGTATTGGAGAGCTTGCCGCTTTGCCATTCAACAACCTGTATGTTTTCTTTCTCCCAAATTATAGCGGAAGCATCTTTGGTGAGGAAAAGCTCCTCTTTCCCTTCTAAAAATAAGCCCTCAGGAATGACTGCACTTATTCCTTTGGTAAAGGCATATCCTGATAGATCTGCTGTTTCATTTGAAGGGTTGTAAAGTGTTAAAAACTCAGGAATGTCCGAATTTTCAAGGTTTGTAAAAATTTGTGAAATCATGACATTGGGTTCAAAACTAGGCTGCGGAAAAACAGTCCCTAAGTCAATAGCTGTTTCGTTCTCCATGCCTGCATTCAATGCTAATGAGTTGGGTTGCAAGTGAAAATCAAAGAATGTAGGATTTGTAAATTTTGGATTTCCCTGCAGATTCAAAGGGTAGGAAGTGTCCGTCGCAAAATCTGTCAAACAATAGGCGCTTTGGAGGGTAGACTTTGCATCAACAAACAAGGGTTTGTTGGAGCTATTGGAGAGAATACTGTTCGTTACAATTGCATTGCCACCTGCACTTCCCAAGTTCTTTTCATAACAAGCCACTGCATCTTTGTTGTTGTAAAAGACACTTCGGTTGATTGAGACATTGCTTGAATCTTTTACGGCAACTCCTTTGTCGCAATTGATGAAAACAGCGTTTTTGATTGTAGCCGTAGAGCGTTGTCCCAAGGAAACTCCTTTGTCAGTAATATTGCAAACAACGATGCTGTCAATCATCAAATCGCTGCTTTTTTCGCCGATATCAATCGCATCACTATTGAATCCCCTAAAGTTTGACATCAAGCAGTTTTTAATCACACCGCCTTCAATTCCATCGTAGTCGATTGCATCTGTATCGGGTTCATCGTTTCCTAAAAACTGGCAGTTTTCAATGCGGGCTTTTCCGTATTTCACATTGATGCAGTCACCTGTTACCTCGGAATGCAGTTTGCTATTGGTGAGTATGACGTCAGAATAACGTGCCGTGATCGGATTGGATTTAACATTTTCGATGGTCAAATGATCCAAAACCAGATCGGCATTGAAGGCTGAAATGGCTGCAATATCAAACACAGGATCGGGGCCTTGCGAAGCCGCTTCAATACTTGTGTATTTCAAAGATGAAGGCTGTGCTGTATTTTGAAACAAAAGCGCTCCCCAACTACCTGTTTCTATCTGTGGATTTTCTTTAAACACAATTCGATTTTCATCAGTTCCAACGGCGTTTAGTAAGCCATTAACAGTGATGTTACCCGCAGTGGGCATCCATATTTCCACCCCTGCTTCTACTGTCAAAGTCGCGTTGCTCTCTACCGTCACATTTCCCTGAACAAGATAGGGAGAACAGTCTTTGCTGAGCGTTGTGTCTGTTGCAATCACCTCAGGGATGACGCACTGGTCAGTTGCTTTGTAAACTGCAGTCAGGCCCGTATTTTCGGAAATGGTAGTGTCGTAAATTTTAGTGTCTGAAACAGAACGGGTTGTATCGGTTTGATAGCTCAGCAATTCCAAATCGAAACTTGTGTCGCTGCTATTTGCATTTCTTTGGTGTACCTCAACTGCCAAGGTATTGTCTCCTACCACCAAGTGATCTGTACTGATTGCAAAAGGAGTAAAAGCCTCTTCTGCACTTCCGTATACGCTAGACAAAGCGGGGGTTTCATGATTTATTGAACCGCTAGGCATGTTTGTTCGTAGCACTTCTACTCCATTGAGGTATGCAATGCCTCCGTCATCACACAGTAAATTCAACGTGATTTGAGAGTTTGCTTTTTGTGCGGCTGTTATTGAAATTGTTTTTCTAAAATAGCTGGTCATGTGTTTGTCAGAAGCATCGGAGCCATATCCAATTTCCGTTGCCTCATCTCCATCTCCATAGCCGAGTTGAGCCATTCCAATACTCCACGAGGCATCGTCGTATGCTGAGGTCATCCAAGAAGTTCCTAATGCGGCTCCACCGTCAAAATATTTCCAAGAAGCGCCCTTTTGTATCAGTGTAATTGTTTCTGCTTGTGACCAACCTACAAATTCATAACCAGGTCTGTTTTCGGCCATAAGCTTCACGGGAACATTGTTCAAGTACAAACCGTTGTTTTCAGTATTTGGAACGGTCAAGCCGTTCAATGTAAGCGTACCCGCATTTGTTGGAAAAACACGTAAGGACAGCGCAGACGTTCCATCAAAGCCGTAATTTTCTAAATCATTTAGCAAGGCAGCAGGACGCTGGGCAACAAATGATGACAAAGCGCTTACAGCATTGGACCAATCGTCAACGGACGACAGCGCATCTCCATAGCTCGAGGTTCTTCCCTCCCAACGTTCCACGTGTTTTGGCAGTTCACTTTCAATTGCTTGTTTTTGTTTGTCAATGAGCATCATCATCCTGTCAGGGTTGTAACTTGTGTACAGCTGATCGGCCAATCTTTTTCCAAAATAAGCCTTGTATCCCGCATTGTTTAGGAGTTTGCTAAAAGGCCACACGGTTTGTTCACTGTAAAAATCAATCAAATGATCGTTCGGTTTGAAAAACCCACGGTCTACGTCCATCAGTATCCATCGCCATTTTCCTGTTTGTTTGGGTTTCCAAGCCATTACATTGTGGTTGATGGAGGTATTGGCCACCGCCATTTCAGCAATCACATAATCGGTGAAATTTTCGATGTCCATGACATTGGCGACTGCATCAAAGTTGGCTTCGTCTGACAATTCTTTGTTGAGCAGTACCAACAAGTCATTGTAGGCTTGCAAGTCACCCGATTCGGCAAAATCTTCATTTTCTACGAGGTCGAAGCTCCCTGAGTCAAGATGGTAACTTTTCTCGATATAATCATCGTTCACTTTTTCACGAATGTTGTGAATCCCCATGTACTCACCGTTTACATAAACAAGAGAAGGCTTGAAAGCCATAATGTCTAGGTCCATATTCAACACAGTGCTTTGATGCCCCAACATATCACGAAAAAGTGTGTAGCTCCAATCACTACCCGAAGCCCTTAAAGAAAAAGATTTGTAACTGCTGCGTTTGCGCTGAGTCATCAAAGGATATTCCAATTTATTGGTTCCGTGTTGTTTTTTAAAATAAACGCCCAACATCTTTTGTGGCAATTGCCAAGACCACAAACCGTTGACTTTACAGCCTGCTCGTTCGTTGAAAGCAGCCCGGTCCCCACCCTTATTCTCAAACAATTCAATGTTGATTGGCACTTCCCAAAGGGGTTTGAAATCCTGTACATAAATCCCTGTGTTTGGATCCCAGAAGTTGGACGGTTCCGTAGCGATGGAAACCACTGGGATTTTAGCATCAACCGAGTTTTCATTGATGAAATAGGTGTGAGTCACCGTTGGCCCGGGTAGAAAATTGGACATGAAAATTCGACTTCGGACTATTGTCGTATTGGTTATGGGTATGGGTGTGTTGTATTTTTCTGAGGTCATTAAGGGTTTTGAACCGTCTGTCGTATAGCGAATTTCACCTCCAAAATCAGTGGTCAGTTCGACATCCTGAGAGGATGTATAAAAACCCCCTCGAATGCTAAATTCAGGAACGTGGTAAACAAAACTCTCGTAAGAGGTTGTGGAATTCGACGCCTTCGGAGTCGCTGTCTCAAAGAAAGACCAATTTGCATTCGCGTCAACAGTTCTTCCCATTGAAACATCCACAGTTTGAACCCCAAAGCTGATGGAGTCAAGCAGTGCGGCATTGGAATTGTACAAGGCAATCTCTTCTCCGTCCGCTGAAAGCTTGAAATTGGTGTGGTTTTCGATATCATTTCCATCTGCCCACACCAACAAAAAACCACCCGCTTCAATTGTTAAATCGGAAGAAATTCGCCACTTTTCTGGTTCTTTGAAATCGTCAGTTAAGAAATAGCCTTTGATGTTTTGAGCGTTTGTACCTGCATTGTATAGTTCTATCCAATCGGAATATTTTTCAAAATCTATGTCTTCAATCTGAGTGGAATTTGAGGCAGAAAATTCATTGATCAAAACCTGCCCGTTGACAGATGAAGCCAGCAAAAACACAACCAATGCAATTCGTTGCCCACACGCTTTAAAAAAAATATTCGGCACCTGTATTCTCATTAAATTCAATTTAATTGTTTTCCTACTATAAAAACACCCCCCCTTAATTATAAAAAACCCTTTAAAATTGACACAAGGCTCGCATTCGGGATTGTCACCTATGCCAAAGCGCCACAGTTAAGTCCTTAAAAATAGCACTAAAAATCGGAATTCATGAAAATATTTTAAGGCTTAATAAAAGCTGTCAAACGGATCGACAAGAGACGTGTTAGGCCTCAAAAAAACAATGCGAAACTCTCTAAAAGAACATGTACTTGTATCCCTTCTTTCTCAATTCACAGTAGAAACCACTTCAAAACAAACATTTGTAATTTTTTCAGGTTGAAGCACCTGAAAAACTTAGCTAAATAGACTTTCCAAGGTGTTGTTTTGTGTTTTTAAATTCCTTTTCAAGACTTGCTCAAAGTCTTGGTTTTGATTTATTCAGGTTTTTTTTGAAAAACAAGCATTCATATTATGTTTTTTCAAAAATAATAGTACCTTGTCCTAGTATATATTATTTTTAGTTTATCGAAACCAAAACCATCATCAGAACACATATGGATTTATTAAAAAGTGCAGCAGAATTTGAAGAAAATGTTTCAAGTTTTAAATCAAGAGACGAACGAATTAAAGCTTCACATACTGCAAAAGAATTGGTTTTGGGTCTCAATGAAATCTATAAGGAGTCCAAAGATCCGGAAATCATGGAAATCATGAAACGCATCACTGCAATCAAACAGAAATTTGAAAAACGCCTGAAAGGGAGGTTGACTTCGTAAGTTTAATTTTTCACTTCTTTACAAATCAATTCTTTTAAAACATCCACAACATAGAGGAGCTCCTCTTTTGTCGTGTGCTTGCTAAACGAAAATCGCAGTGATGTTTGTTGTGCTTCATCGGCAGTAAGAAGCTCTCTTAAGACATGTGATCCACCATTGCTTCCACTCTGACAAGCACTTCCACCAGATACCGCAATTCCTTTTAAATCGAGTTGAAACAAAAGAAAAGGACTGTCCAATGGCAAACGTACGTTCAGTATGGTCGCTGTACTGGCTTGCAAATCTTCGGAAGAACCGTTGAAGGCAATAGATGGAGACAAGGCTTTCAATTCTTGAATAAAAAAGGACTTGCGTGCTTGCATTTCTTGAATAACGGTTGTGAGGTCTTTTAGGGAAATTTCCAAGGCTACCTGCATTCCGCGTATGAGATGAACCGCTTCGGTACCTGCGCGCGCTCCTTTTTCTTGTCCTCCCCCATACAGAAGTGGCTTGATGCCAACACCTTTTTTGAAATAGGCAAATCCAATTCCCTTGGGGCCGTGAAATTTATGTGCACTTGCGGTTATAAAATCAACCGAATCTCGTTGCAGATCCATGTCAAAATGACCGATTGCTTGTACGGCATCAGAATGAAACAAGGCCTTGTATTCTTGGCAGATTGTCGCTGTTTTTTGGAGGTTTAACAAGGTTCCTATTTCGTTATTTACCGCCAACAAACTAACGAGTGTTTTGCGGGACGTGTCTAACAACAAGCTGCGCAAATGTGCATAGTCCAACAGGCCTTTGGAATCCACATCCACGTAGGAGATTTGAATTCCATAGTCAGCTGCTAGTTCCCTAAGTGGATTTAGGACTGCAGCGTGTTCTATTTTTGAGGTCACCACCTGGGTAACTCCTAGGTTGACAACAGCATTTCTCAAAATCAAATTGTTGGCTTCGGTTCCACCTGAGGTAAAAATAAGTTCGCTGGCGGCCACATTCAAATGCTTGGCAATGCTTTTACGTGCATTTTCGACAATGGTTTTTGCCGTCCTTCCGTATTGGTGGGTGGAAGAGGGATTCCCACAAACAGTTTGCATCGTCTGTACCATTTCTGCAATCACTTCATCGGCAATGGCTGTCGTTGCTGCGTTGTCTAAATAAACTTTCCTCAAAACTGTTGTATTTTAAAAAAATCGGATCCCTAATCCAAACAAAAGTAAGTTAATTTAAATTAACTAAAAACACTTTTTGGGTTCTGTTTAAAACCCTTACATTTGTTTTGTAAATTTGACCGTGCAATGAAAAAAACAAGCCTGATCGCTTTCTTACTTTTGTTTCTCTCTTGTGATGATGGAGATTTTAACATTCCTTCCTTTGATTTTGAAAACATCACCATAAACCATTGTGGAGACCTCGTTTTGCATAAAATTAGCAGCAGTAAGAAAGAAGCTTTGATTTTGAAATTGGACCTGAGCAATTCAGAAGAAAACACGTATTTTAAAACGCCTTTGACAGATCAAAGTTATGTCATTTCCGAAAATGGCAGTCACCAAATGACCTACCGCATTTTTAATAAGACGGTCAGCAGCTCTTATTTTTGTCAAGACATCCCCCCAAGCAGCCCGACCGTATCGGAAGAATGGTTCGGAAACGGTACTTTGCAGGTCAACAATGCCATCGTTCTGGACGATGAAGATCTGGTGGACACCACACTAGAAGACCGTAATGGAGACAATGACCCAAAGAATGACGACACCGATGGAGATGGATATCCCGATTACATCGATACCGATGATGACGGCGACAACATTCCTACAAAAAAAGAAGACCTCAACTTAGACGGCGACCCAACAAACGACGATTCTGACAACGATGGCACTCCCAATTACTTAGATGCAGATGACGACAACGACGGGACACCGACGGCAAACGAATCCCATACCGGAGATGAAAATCTGGATACCATTTTGGATTATTTGGACCCAAATACCGATACGGTCCAAGAACCCAAAACAACAGCTACCAATTCTTACAAACAAAATTACACGCTGCTTCTGGAATTTACGGTATTGAATTTCACCAACCCGGAAAGTGACATCAATTATACAGACGGCTATACTTTTGGAACAAAAACAGGCAGCTTTACCATTTCTGAACTCCCTTAGCCTTTTCGTTAACAAAGCTTAAATGAAATAAGTACTTTTTTTACTTGTTTTTGTTTTGTAGTATGTAGACCTCTGTGGCTCCCATGCCGTACTTTTGGTAAGAAGCTTCCGAGATTTTGACAGGGTATTTGGCCAACAAATAGCCCAACTCACTCCGCAAAACACCTTCACCTACTCCGTGAATAAAAACAAGCCTCGGAATTCGTTTGCGTATGGCAAATTCCAATTTGTATTTGGCCGTATCCAATTGCAAATTCAGCATGTCGAAGTTCGACATTCTTTGGTGGTTTTTGACAAGATGCTGTATGTGAAGGTCTACCTCCATGGGCGGAACAAGGGCTTCTTTTTTTCTTTTCTTGGGAGCTTTCCTTCTACTTGTCTCGGAGGCACTCAGTTTTTGGTGTAGGAGCGCATTGTTGATGTCCGAATATTTGGACATCTCAAATTGATCGTGTACTACTTTTACCAACTGTTTTTCATCAAAGTACAGGTCAAAACCGTTTTCTTCGGTTATGAGCACACGCGTTCCCTCACTCCTTACAACCACTCCCTTTGTGGTTGCATCGACTACAACAACTCGATCTCCTTTTGCAAACTTCATTTTTTAGTTCTTCAAAAAAATTAAACTTTTCTCTTTTTGTCGTAGGGAATTTGTTTTAACAAATATTCAATGGAATGGATGCGCGCCAAGGTTTTTCGATTGGCATTGATGATTTTCCATGGAACGGCTCCTTCTGTAGTGTTTTCAAACATTTTTGTTTTGTATTCGGTATAGCGATCCCACAACTCTTGAGCCTTTTCATCTACAGCAGTCATCTTCCACTGTTTCAGAGGGTTGTTGCGAATGTCTTCAAATCTTTTTGCTTGCTCTCTTTTGGTAATGGACATGTAAATCTTTACCAGTTTGATCCCCGATTCCGTAATCATTCGTTCAAAATCATTGACTTGACTCATAAATATGTTGTACTCGGCTTCTTTGCAAAAACCATTCACAGGTTCTACGACCGCTCTGTTGTACCAGCTCCGGTCAAAAAAAACAATCTCACCCGCCTTTGGAAACTTTTGAATGTAACGTTGAAAATACCACTGCGTCTGTTCGTCGTTCGTGGGTTTTGGCAGGGCGACAATTCGAAAATGTCTCGGATTGATTCGCTCGGTAATTCTCCGGATGGCTCCTCCTTTTCCAGCTGCATCTCTCCCTTCAAAAATCACGATGACACGTTCTTGATTTTCAATGACACCTGTTTGCATTTTGATCAATTCTACTTGCAAACGCTTTAGCCTTTTTTCATAATTGACAATTCGCAAAGCTCTGTCAACACTTATTTTCTCTTTGGACAAGAGTGCTTTGATTCCCAGTTTGGAATTTAATTTTTTCAATGCCAAGTTGTTGTTATCGTCTTTGGTGGCCATAATCTTGGAAATTCTTTTTGTTTGTTAAGCTTTTTAGAGGGCAATAGAAAGAGAGGTTGTACCGAATCAATCTATTTGATGGGAAGACCTGAAATAATGCATGATGATATTTGGGTCTGGCAACAGATTGGTTTTCGATTTCTTCTTTCCTGTGTAATTGAATTTAGACAATACGTAGCGGATGCACTCCAAACGCGCAACCTCCTTGTCATTGGTTTTCACAATTACCCATGGGCTGTAGGAAGTATGTGTTTTACTGTACATCAATTCTTTGAAATGTGTATAGCGGTCCCACAATTCTTGACCTTTTTTATCCACGGGACTGAATTTCCAACGTTTGAGCGGGTTTTTCATTCGTGAATTGAAACGCTTCAGTTGCTCGTCCTTGGAGATAGACAACCAAAATTTGATGATGATCAAACCGTCTTCATACAGCATGTGTTCAAATTCGGGGACTTGTGCCATAAAGTCGTTGTACTCCTTGTCTTTGCAAAATCCCATTACGGGCTCCACCACAGCACGGTTGTACCAACTTCGGTCGTAAAAGACAATTTCTCCTGGATTGGGCAATTCTTTGATGTAACGCATAAAATACCACTGGCCTTTTTCTATCTCTGTGGGCCTGTTCAAAGCCACCAAACGAGAGGACCTGGGATTGAGGTGTTCCATAAACCGACGGATAGCACCTCCTTTTCCTGCTGCATCTCTCCCCTCAAAGACAACCGCGACACGCTTGTTGTTCTTCGCAATCCATTGCTGCAATTTCACCAATTCAACTTGGAGATTCCGCAACTCATCTTCGTAGGCGATGGTGTCTATTATTTTTGCATAGGCAGCGCCTTTTCCTTTGATGATGTCTTTTAAATCTGAACGAGATTGAACTCCTTCAATTTCTTCAAACGTCAAATGGGGTGTTTCTTTCATAGTCAATTTTGAATGGCAATTGATGCTTTATGAAGGCACCAATGGCTGTTGTAAAAACAATTTTTGCAATCTGATCATTTAGGTGAACGCTGTTAATATTTTAATAGGAAATGGAGATTTTTAGGGAGCATTTGAAAACCTATTAGTTACCAACTTCATTGAAAAATTTAATGCGCATCAACCGCAAGTCTTCTACTTCATAATCTCCGTCAAACTCTTCCATTGCTTCTTGAATATCATCGGTTTCGGCCTCCATAAAGTAGTCCATAATTTCTTCTTGTTGTTCTTCGTCCAAAAGGGTATCAACACAATATGAAATATCCAATTTTGTTCCAGAAAAAACAATGGTTTCTATTTCTTTGATCAATTCTGGCATCTCCAAGCCTTTGGAGCTTGCAATGTCCTCCAAAGACAATTTTCGATCTGTATTTTGAATGATGTAGAGCTTGAGTCCTGATTTGACGCCCGTTCCTTTGACGATCAAATCATCGGGTCGTAAAATGTCGTTTTCTTTTACATAAGAAGCGATGACCTTGACAAAATCCTGTCCGAATTTTCGCGCTTTGCCATCTCCGACCCCAAATACGTTAGACAGCTCCTCAATGGTCATCGGATAACGCAATGCCATTGCCTCTAATGAAGGGTCTTGAAATATGGCAAAAGGCGGAATGCCGCGTTTTTTAGCCACTTTTTTACGAATGTCCTTTAGAATGGAAAGCAATTTTTCATCACTCACGCCACCCGATGTTTTGGAATTTACCACCCCTTCGCCTATTTGTTCATCTTGGGCATAGACATGGTCAGCAGTCATCATAAAAGACGTGGGGTTTGCAATATAATCGAGTCCTGCCTGGGTGAGTTTCAACACCCCGTATTGTTCGATTTCCTTTTTCAAAAAATGTGCCACAAGCGTTTGTCGGATCAAAGCTGTCCAAAAGCCTGTGCTTTTTTCTTTTCCGACCCCAAAGTAAGTACGCTCCGTGGTTTTGTGAGAAATCAACATGGCATTGACCTCCCCTTTTAAAGTGGCAACAATGTCTTTTGATTTGTATTTTTCTTTGGTATCTCTAACTATTTCGAGCAACATTTTCACTTCAGCGCTCGCCTCTGTTTTGGGCTTTGGGGTTCTTGAATTGTCATCCATACTGGCTCCCAAACCATTGAGTTCGTCAAAATCTTCTCCAAAATAGTGCAATAAATATTTGCGTCTGCTGATGGATGTCTCCGCATAACCAACGACTTCTTGCAGCAATGCATGTCCAATCTCCTGTTCGGCAACTGGCTTGCTTGCCATGAATTTTTCTAATTTTTCAATGTCCTTATAAGCGTAATATGCCAAGCAATACCCTTCTCCATCATCACGTCCCGCTCTTCCGGTCTCTTGGTAATAACTTTCCAAACTTTTGGGAATGTCGTGGTGAATGACAAAACGAACGTCTGGCTTGTCGATTCCCATCCCAAAAGCTATGGTTGCAACAATCACATCCGTGTCTTCCATCAAAAACATGTCTTGGTGCTTGCTCCGCGTCTTTGCGTCCAGACCTGCGTGGTAAGGCATCGCTTTGATACCATTGACCTGAAGAATCTGTGCCACCTCTTCCACTTTTTTGCGACTCAAACAATAGATGACTCCAGACTTGCCTTCGTAGCCTTTTACAAATCGAATGATATCACTATAAATGTCCTTTGTCTTTGGACGGACGTCGTAAAACAAATTGGGTCTGTTAAAAGAAGCTTTGAATGTTTTGGCATCGGAAATGCCGAGTGTTTTTAAAATATCTTCCTGTACTTTATGAGTAGCAGTAGCCGTTAGACCAATCACAGGTACGTCGCCTATGTTTTTGATAATGTGTTTGAGATTTCTGTATTCAGGTCTGAAATCGTGGCCCCATTCAGAGATGCAATGAGCTTCATCTATGGCGACAAAGGAAATGGTCTGTTGTTTTAAAAAGTCAACATACTCCTCTTTGATCAAGGATTCAGGAGCGACGTAAAGCAATTTATTGACTCCCGATTCGATGTCCGACTTGACCAAAGCAATCTCAGTTTTGTTCAAGGAAGAGTTCAATACATGTGCGATTCCATCCACCTCAGAAACGCCTCGAATGGCATCGACTTGATTTTTCATCAAAGCGATCAGTGGCGACACAACGATGGCAGTCCCTTTACTCATCAAAGCCGGCAACTGATAGCACAAAGACTTCCCTCCTCCTGTAGGCATGATAGCAAATGTATTTTCTCCACTTACAATGCTCCTGATTACTTGTTCTTGAAGTCCTTTGAATTTCGTAAAACCAAAAAAAGTTTTCAACGGACCGTACAAGTCAATTTCCTCTCTATTCATTACCGCTCTTAATCAATTTTTAAATACATTTGCAAATAAAGATACTCCTTTTTTTTATTCCGTAAAAATTAAAATTTTTGAAAAAAACGAACTCTATTATCGACACTGCACGCCAAACAATTGAATTGGAAAGCAGTGCCATTGCGAATTTAAAGAATTTTATCAATTCTGATTTTGAAAATGCTGTAAATTTTATATTTAAATCAAAAGGCAGGGTCATTATTACAGGAATTGGAAAAAGTGCCATCATTGCCAACAAGATTGTAGCCACCCTAAACTCAACCGGCACCCCTTCAATTTTTATGCATGCCGCAGATGCAATACACGGGGATCTCGGAAACATTCAAAAGGAAGATGTAGTGATTTGCATTTCCAAAAGCGGAAACACGCCTGAAATCAAAGTGTTGGTGCCGCTCATTCAAAATTACGGCAACAAGTTGATCGCAATCACCGGAAACCCAAGTTCTTTTTTAGGGACACAGGCTGACTTCACCTTGAATTGCCATGTAGAAAAAGAAGCCTGTCCAAACAACCTTGCTCCGACCACAAGCACGACAGCTCAATTGGTTCTCGGAGATGCTTTGGCAGTGTGCTTGTTGAATTTAAAAGATTTTTCAAGCAATGATTTTGCAAAATACCACCCAGGCGGCGCTTTGGGAAAACGCCTATACCTGAGAGTGGCTGATTTGATTGCCAACAATAAAATGCCCGTCGTTGCCCCTGACACAAAAATCAAAGACGTCATTGTTGAAATCTCAAACAAACGTATGGGAGCCACTGCTGTGCTCGAAAATTCTAAAATTGTCGGAATGGTTACCGATGGTGACATCCGTCGCATGCTCGAAGCCAACGAATCGATAACAGCTTTGACCGCTGCTGATGTCATGAGTAAAAACCCAAAAACAATGCCCGCTAACGCAATGGCGATTGACGCGTTGCACACCTTGGAAAATTTTGGCATCACCCAAATTCTCGTCGTTGACGAAACAGACAGCTACGTAGGCATCATACATTTGCACGACTTGATCAAAGAAGGTATTTTCTAAAATGATACAGCAAAAAAACAACATGTCTTTTTTAGCCCACCTCGAAGAATTGAGGTGGCATTTGGTACGTTCTTCAATCGCTATTTTTACTTTTGGAATTGTGCTTTTTATCTTTAAAAAAGAAGTCTATGATTTTTTTTTGTTGGCCCATCTAAAAAGTGATTTTGTCACCTACGAAGTCTTTTGCAAAGTTTTCAATTTGGTGGGCATAAACAGTGATTTTTGTGGGGTTCATTTTCCTCAAAAACTGCAAAGCCTTTCTTTGACCAACCAGCTGATGAATGCCATCTGGTCATCCTTGATCCTCGGGCTAATTGCCGCCTTTCCATACGTGCTCTGGGAATTTTGGAGGTTTATTGCTCCAGGCCTGCGCAAAGAAGAAGTGAAAAAGTCAAAGGGTTTTTTGTTTATAACCTCCTTGCTGTTCTTTTTGGGTGTCTTATTTAGCTTTTATGTAATCGTTCCAATGTCAGTGTATTTCTTTTACCACTTTGAAATCACAGATGCCATCCAAAACAATTTTACCCTGTCCTCTTATATTTCAATGGTCACCAATACCATTTTAGGCGTTTCCGTCGTTTTTGAATTGCCGGTACTGATTTTCTTCTTGACAAAACTGGGACTGATCAGCCCCGAGTTTTTAAAAACATACCGAAAACACGCCTTGGTAGTCGTCTTGTTGCTGTCTGCCATCATTACCCCTCCAGACATCGCCAGTCAAATCATCGTATCCATCCCCATTTTGATTTTGTATGAAATCAGCATCCACGTGTCCAAATGGGTAGTCAAAAAACAAGAAAGAAGGAACCAATCTCTATAAGCGACCATCGTATGAAATTAAGAGCAGAAAACATTCAAAAAATCTACGGAAATCGAAAAGTAGTCAAAGGAATTTCCCTGGAAGTCAATCAAGGAGAAATTATTGGCTTGCTGGGACCCAACGGTGCAGGTAAGACCACTTCTTTTTATATGATCGTCGGCATGATCCAACCCAACGAAGGCAAAATATTTTTGGACGACAAAGAAATCACTGACTTCCCTATGTACAAAAGGGCTCAAAACGGCATTGGTTACCTTGCCCAAGAGGCTTCTGTATTTCGAAAATTATCTGTGGAGGACAACATCAGGTCTGTACTGCAATTTACAGGAAGAACCAAGGCAGAAGAAGATGCAAAGCTAGAATCTTTGATCGAAGAATTCAGTTTAGGACACGTTCGCAAAAACAAAGGAGACCTCTTGTCTGGAGGAGAACGAAGAAGAACTGAAATTGCACGCTGCTTGGCTTCCGATCCAAAATTTATTTTATTGGACGAACCTTTTGCCGGTGTAGACCCCATTGCGGTGGAAGATATCCAAAGCATTGTTGCACAATTAAAAAACCGAAACATTGGAATCTTAATCACAGACCACGACGTACAAGCGACTTTGGCCATTACCGACAAAACCTACTTGATGTTTGAAGGAGGAATCCTCAAAGAAGGGACTCCTAAAGAATTGTCCGACGATCCAACTGTTCGAAAAGTGTACCTTGGAGAAAGTTTTGTCCTCCAAGAAAACAAGTTCAAATAAGAAAATACGCGCTGTTTTCAGCTTCTTACCACCTGATAAATACAGATCCCCAAGTAAAGCCACTCCCAAAAGCTGCGAGTACTACCAAATCATTGTCTTTTATTTTTCCTTTTTCCCAAGCTTCAGAAAGTGCGATCACAACAGAGGCAGCTGTCGTGTTTCCATAACGTTGGATGTTGTTGTAAACCTGAGCGTCTGAGAGTTTGAATTTACGCTGTATGAATTGGGATATTCGAAGATTGGCTTGATGGGGAACCAAGAGATCAATATCTGTTACAGACAACTTGTTTTTTTCCAACCCCTCCAATATGGCTTCAGAAAAACGGGTCACAGCGTGTTTGAACACAAATTGACCATTCATATAAGGATAAAAGGACACATCGTTTGGATCGTTGTTCTCAATGATTTCAGGAACCCACCTCGAAGTACTCGGACCTTCCAAAACCAATTCTTTGGCGTGCTTTCCCTCTGAATGCAAATGCGTGGAGAGAATTCCTTTTCCCTTTTCTTCCGTTCGACTCAAGACCACAGCACCAGCACCATCTCCAAAAATCACAGAAACCCCTCTTCCTCTCGTCGTTTTGTCCAAACCTCCAGAATGGTATTCCGAACCAATGACCAAAATATTTTTATACATCCCTGTTTTGATAAATTGATCTGCCACAGACATGGCATAGACAAATCCAGAGCATTGGTTGCGTACATCCAAGGCACCAATCGTAGGCATGTCTAAAAGTGCTTGCACATCAACCCCTCCGCCTGGAAAATACAAATCTGGACTGAGGGTGGCAAACACAATAAAATCGATGTCGTCTTTGGTCAAGCCTGCACGTTCAATGGCTATTTTTCCTGCTTTGGCACCCATCAAAGAGGTGCTGTCTTCCGAATCTTCGTGAATCCACCTGCGCTCCTGAATTCCAGTTCGCTCTTGAATCCAAGCGTCATTGGTATCCATGATTTTGGACAAATCTTCGTTGGTAACTACCTGTTCAGGGACATAAAAGCCCAATCCTGTGATTTTAGCATTGTACATGGTTTGAAATATTTAGGGAAATAGTGAAATTAATAAAATAATTCCTGATATCCTACCCTTTGGTGAGAAGGACTGTTGAACTCTGCTATTGGAAAAAAAACAAGGTGTCAGAAAAGTCCCCTAAAATACATTCATTTAGAATCCAGCACTTTCAATTTGGCAAATTTTAAAATTAATTTTTTAACACCTTGTGTTTCAAATTGAATCTCAGCTTTGGCATCCCCTCCCACACCGTCCAATTGCAAAACTTTTCCTTTTCCAAAACGCAGGTGTTCCACGCTATCTCCCTTGGAAATTGTGGGTGTTACAGATGGAGGAATGTTGGAATGGGGTGTTGTTACGCGTTTGAAATTTTGAGGAACGAGCACCTTCTTTTTTCCGAGTTCGGTACGTGCTTTCTCAGCACGTATTCCACCGGAGCCTCTAGAAATCGGCTTGCGGTAGCGAATTTTATCTTTTGGAACGTCGTCTTCAAAAAGACTGCTGTCTACAAATTGATTGGGCCGGGCTTGCAAACGCTGGGGACTGATGTATTCTAAAAAGCGGCTGTCTATTTCCTCCAAAAATCGACTCGGCTCACAATCGATGAGTTTTCCCCATCGGTAGCGTGTGTGTGCATAGCTCAAATAGGCTTGGTGTTCGGCACGTGTGAGTGCGACATAAAACAACCTGCGTTCTTCTTCCAACTCACTGCGCGTGTTCATGCTCATGGCAGAAGGAAAGAGTGATTCTTCCATACCCACGACGTACACATAAGGGTACTCGAGTCCTTTTGCCAAGTGAATGGTCATTAAGGAGACCATCGGTTCGTCGTCGGGTTTGTCACTATCCAAATCGGATTTCAAGGCGACGTCCTCTAAAAATACGGGCAAAGAAGTTTCCAAACCTTTTTCGGCAGCATCGTCTATAAAGTATTTGATTCCGTTTAAAAGCTCTTGAATGTTTTCTATTTTACTCAGTCCTTCGGGAGTACCATCTGCTTCCAATTCTTTGACAATTCGCACTTGCTTGACCACCATTTCAGCGATTTCAAAGGCATTTTGTTTTTGAGCAGAGATTGCAAAACTCGCGATCATGGTCGCAAAATCTCGCAACTTGTTTTTGGTCCCTGCATTGATTTTTAGATCGACACTGTCTATGTTTTGAACGATTTCAAAAAGTGACTTGTTGTAGTGATTCGCCGCAACAACCAATTTGTCTACCGTCGTTTGTCCGATGCCCCTTGCCGGGTAATTGACGATTCTTTTGAAAGCTTCTTCATCGTTTGGGTTGATCAATATGCGAAGGTAAGAAAGCACATCTTTGATCTCTTTGCGTTGGTAAAACGAGGTGCCTCCGTATATCTTGTAGGCAATTCTCTTTTTCCGCAAGGCGTCTTCCATGGCTCTCGACTGGGCATTGGTGCGGTAGAGAATGCAAAAACTGTCGTTCGTCAGTTGGTGGTTCATCTTGTTGTCAAAAATAGAATTGGCCACCCAGCGCCCCTCTTCTCCATCGGAAACAGTTCGCATGACCTTTACTTTTGGTCCGTCATTGTTAGCGGTCCAAATTTCTTTGTCCAGTTTGGTTTTGTTTTTTTCAATCAGGCTGCTTGCTGCTTGGACAATGTTTTTAGAAGAACGGTAGTTTTGTTCCAGCTTGAATGTTTTGGCATTTGTGTAGTGGTTTTTAAAATTCAATATATTGTTGATGTTTGCACCACGAAAGGCATAGATGCTTTGGGAATCATCTCCCACGACACAGATGTTTTGAAAACGATCCGCAAGTGCTCGTACAATGAGGTATTGCGAATGGTTGGTATCTTGGTACTCGTCCACCATCACATAGCGAAAACGGTCTTGGTACTTGGCCAATACTTCCGGAAACCGAGACAGGAGCTCATTGGTTCGCAAGAGCAAATCGTCAAAATCCATGGCACCTGATTTGAAACAACGCTCGACATAGGCTTGGTAGATATCGCCCATTTTGGGACGACTGGCCATGGTGTCTGCCTCGAGAAGATCGGGGTTGTTGCGGTAGGCCTTTACTGTAATCAAACTGTTTTTGTATTGGGATATTCTCCCGAGTACTTGCTTGGCTTTGTAGCGTTCTTTGTCGAGCTGCATCTCGCGAATGATGGCTCCCAATAATTTGACAGAGTCTTGGGTATCGTAGATAGTAAAATTAGAAGGATAACCCAATTTGTCGGATTCCGACCTGAGAATGCGTGCAAAAACAGAGTGAAACGTTCCCATCCAAAGGTTTTTGGCTTCGCTTTGCCCCACCATGGCGGCGATGCGCTCTTTCATCTCGCGGGCGGCTTTGTTGGTAAATGTCAGGTTTAAAATATTGAAAGCATCGACGCCTTCTTTCATCAAATGCGCGATGCGGTAGGTCAGTACCCGTGTCTTTCCAGACCCCGCTCCAGCGATGATGATCATCGGTCCCTCTTTTTGTAAAACTGCCTCTTTTTGTGAGGGATTCAACCCGTCTAAATAATCTGCCAAAATACTGCTTGTTTGTCGTTGCTAACTGCCTCGCACTCTTTTATGAGCTGCGGCTACATTTTTTCTTATGCTTCCTCAAAAATAAGCTATCGAACCGTTCAAAACAATAAAAGTTATCTACAAGTTTTGAATAAAAAACTTTGCTTATTTTAGCTCTTTACTCAAGCAATACTTATGGACAGCTTTGACACAATACAAATTTTAGGAACGCTCCTTGCCAGTTTGATAACAGGAGTTGTCGCTTTTTATTTTTTCAAATTGCACCTTAAAAACGAGACCCATCGAAGGAATTCCCAATTGCTCAAAGCGGAAAAGAAACAAAGCCTTTCACTTCGCTTGCAAGCGTACGAACGCATTGCCTTGTTTTTGGAACGAATCAACCCCAACCAACTGTTGGTGCGCATCAAACCCCTGAGCAAAGAAAAAGCAGCGTATTGCAGCCTTTTGCTCAAAACCATCGAACAAGAGTTTGAACACAACCTGACCCAACAGATCTACATCACAGAAGCTACTTGGAACATTGTGGTTTCTTCAAAAAATGCAACAGTACAACTGCTTCATGAAATGGCAACAGATGATGGTATTCCAGAAAGTCAAGACCTGAGGGAAGCCCTCTTAAAAAAGGGACTCAAAAGCCCACCTCCTTCCGCCATTGCGCTTTCCGCTCTTAAAAACGAAGTGTTGCAATTGCTGTAAAACGGTCAAAAAAAAACACCTCGAAATCGAGGTGCTTTTAACAAAATTTATCAGTGTCTGTCTAGATGCTTAGTTGAAATAGATTTTGGAAGCGCCTAAACCTACAGCAGTAGCATACAAATCAGATTCAGTTTCGTAGTCTATTATTCTTAATTTACTTAATTCTGAAAAAGCATATTCTAAAGTATACAATTTATCATTTTTGGCTCTCATTCCATAAATATCTCCTACATCTAACCCATCAGCACCCAGTTCAGTGGCTGTTTCAGAAATTTTATACACACGGTTGTCAGAATAATAATAAATGTTTCCTTCACTATAAGACATGATAGTTCCTCTTATATTCTTAGAAAATTCTAGCGATTTAAAAACCGTTTTTGTAGAAACATCGACAAACGAAATAGAAGATGTCGTAGCCTCAACAACATCGTAGTTGGGGGGGTCACCATAAACCAATGGTTTTCCTTTACACAAAACTACTAAATCTCCTGAAGTCGTAAAAAAGATATCGTCTGGATTGTCATTTACCGTTATTTCACCAACTGAATTGTCCACTAAATCAATCACAGAAATTATATTGTTTGATGACCATCCTCCGTTATGTGAAACATAAAGCTTGTTATCTTTAGCAAGTATTCTTTCTACACCATTGTCCAAAGCTATTTTAGAAGATTCTTCAATACTATTAGATGCTAAATCCAAAACAGCAATGTAATCATCCGTTTCATCAGCACCTTTACCCCAATTAGTTATGTACCCTTTTCCATTAAAAATGGTCATATATCTCGGATTTTCTAATCCCGCCATAATTACTGATTTTTTCTCAAGCGTATATCTATCAGCTACAACAATAGTACTTACATCATTTAAAATAATATATGCATTTTCATCATCAAAAGCTACAGATTGAACAAGCCCTCCTAATTGCGCCCCATTGACTTCTTTATAAAGAAAATTTGAAGCAAAACTATAATCTCCTGCTACAAATGACAACGAGCCATCTTTATCTCCAAAATTCCCTTCAGAACTAATCATAATCCCATTTTCATACCGATCCAAAAACTCTTCCAATCCTGGTTTATCATTGTCGTTACAGCTTATTAAAACCAAATTGAATAAGAATAGTTTAAAAATTAATTTCGTTGTTTTCATTTTTTGTTTGTTTAAAATTTATAATTGATATTTATTGCGTAATTTCTTCCTGGCATAGGGCGTAAGTTTGTAAAGTAATACAACTCATTAGTGAAGTTATTCACCTTTCCTCCTAGCACCAATGTTTTCTTATTATTTTTACAAATAGCTATATCAACTCCTAAATTCAGGACCCTTACGGGAGCTAACGAATAGAAATCCAAAGCCAATCTGTTTGTATACACGCTACTCTGATACAAATCCTGTAAATACATTTTTACTCTCTTATAACCATATTCCATCGTATAATTCATTAGGTGTATTGGTGCATAAGGCAATTGTTTCTTTGTTTCTGAATCTTTTGCGATTGTGCAAATGTAATTACCAGAAAAATGAAAGGAATGTCTATTTATTTTTTTGGAATAACTCAAAAACAATTCAGCACCTTTATTTACCGCCGCATCCAAATTAACAGGTGTCCATAAATTAGAATTACGAACAGGTCTCCATATAATTTTATCTTTAATTTTAATGTAGAAAAATGTAGCATTTAGTTTGAAACCATACTTTTCCAACTCCACTCCCAGCTCACCTTGTTTTGAGTGTTCCGGAATCAAATCTTTATTCCCAACAATAGGCCAATACATTTCGTTGTAAGTGGGCACTCTATAATTCGCAGATACATTTGCTTTTAACCAAATACATCCCCCTAGTTTTTGCTCACCCGACAAAGAAACAGATAGAGGTACTTCAAAATCAGAATTGTATTCTTTTCTAATACCAAGTGTAGAAATTAGTTTAGAAGAAGGTTTAAACGTAACGATTCCTCCATATGAAAATGCATTCCTTACTTTTGATTCTATTTTATTGGTTTCTCCATGAGTGGACTCTATCAACATCAAATATTTAAAACTCCAAATAGTCGACAATTTATACGCTAAAGAATAGTCTAACAAGGCTTTTTGAGATTTGCCAAAATCAAAATCTCCTGCATCTTTATCAGCATAATACCTATACTCTTGTGTGATATATGACGCATTCAACAACTGAGTGAAACCACCAAATTTGTATTGCCATTTTAATAAATTCCGTTGATTAAAATCTTCATTTCGTTCACTACCCGCAGAAGGGTTTGGCAAACCATAAGAAAACAATCGATCACCATAATACCCGGTCGAATAAAAATAAATCTTATTTACATCTGAAAATTTATAACCAAGGCTAAAATCAATGCCATAATTGATGTAATTCCCATTCTCATTCTTCCATGAATCCCCATCTTCATCAGTATATCGATCATCAATATATTCATAATCATTATTTGATTTATTGAAAACTCCAGCTACTTTTATTGCCCATTTCCCTCCTCCATAATTGGACTTAAAGAAATTTGAAGTTGTATTAAAACTTCCATATGAAGAGAAAAACTGGTAATCTTTATGCGGCTCAAATGTCAACACATCTTTTAAATGTACTGCACCTCCAATTGCACCAGAACCATATTGCAAACTGCTTCCTCCGCTTTTTATAATGATCTGATCGGCTGTATTTGCAGACAGGGAATTGAAATCTGTTTGACCACTCCCTACAGAATTAATATTGATCCCATTCCACAAAACAACGGTGTTGGAAGCTGAAGTTCCTCTGAAACGAGCAGAACTAGTCCCCCCATTCCCAAAATCTTTAAAAACTATTGGACTGTTATATCTTAGTAAAGATGTGAAATTAGTAGGGTTTTTAACAATCGTTTCAGCGTTGAATACAATTCTTTTTTGGCCTAATGCTTCTTGTTTATTCCTTTTGTCAGCAACCACAGACACCTCCTCCAAATAATTCACAATAGAATCCTTTTGGGCAAAGACAGAAACACTTGCTAAAAAGCAAAAAAAGCTTAAATACCTATTTTTCATCATCTAAAACCTTTCTCCCCGAAAGTCTATTTACAATTATGAAAAAGGCAGGTCTCCTGGCTTGCGTCTTGTTGCGACCTTCCCATGAACAATGGTTCACAGTGGTATAAGAGTACAACAAGCATCCTAAAAAGGACTTAGCTTACAGTTGCGGGGACAGCTCTCGAATGGAACGAGATTCCCTTTTAATTTTATTTCAAACAGGATGAAATAAAAACCAAATTCGCCACAAAAATAAGGACTATTTTTTACGAAACCCTCCTAAATCTCATATAATTTCAAAACACCTATTCTCAAAACGGTACTGAAAGCAGGCTTTTATGAACTGCAATGAGGCTCTTTTAAAAAAACTGTTCCGAGAAGACATCTTGTCAAGCTGCCCTAAAAAGAATACATTTGTGAAAAATATTTTTGATGAAAATTCCTTTCCACATGTTGCTTTTCATTTTTTTCTTGGGACTCTTTTCATGTCATGAACAAGCAAGAAAGAACGAGGGTAATCAAGAGAAATTCAAACATGCCAAAGGATTCTCCATTCAAGAAATGGAAGGTTATAAAAAACTTACCCTGTTGGGTTCCAGCAAAGACTCCAATGAAAAAATTGAGTATTTTTTGGTGCCCAAAAAAAACAAAATTCCCCCACAACTGATTCATAAACAACTCATCAGAACTCCTGTTGAACGAATTGTCCTGACATCGACATCACACATACCAATCTTGGAATTGCTAGAAGAAGAAAATTCCTTGGTAGGCTTTCCAAACACCGCTTTTATTTCTTCCCCAAAAACAAGAAAACGGGTAGTTGAAAACCAAGTCCATGAGCTTGGCAGCGCACAAGCTCTCAATACAGAAGTACTCTTGGCTTTGGCTCCTGATTTGGTCGTCGGCTTTTCAGTTGGGCGTCCGGACAGCTCTTTTTCAAACCTTCAAAAAAGTGGAATTCCTGTTTTGCTAAACAGGGATTGGTTGGAAGAAACCCCCTTGGGACGCACCGAATGGATTCGGCTTTTTGGGGCACTGTACGAAAAGGAACACGAGGCCGCTCGTATTTTTAAGGAAATCGAAGAGGAATACCTGAAAATTCAAAAAGCTGCCCACAAAGCAATTTCAAAACCAACCGTGCTCTCGGGATCTTTGTTTCAAGATGTTTGGTACCTGCCCGCTGGTGACAGTTTCAATGCACAATTCTTTAAAGATGCCCATACCGACTACCTTTGGAAAAACAGCAAAGGAAAAGGAAGCCTCGGTCTAAACTTTGAGAACGTCTTTGAAAAAGCACAAAACGCGGACTTGTGGATCGGTTGTGATTCCTACGCAAGTAGAAAGGAACTGGAATCAGCAACGGAACACTACAAACAATTTAAAGCGTTTACAAGCAACAAAATTTACAGCTATGCCCACCTAAAAGGAGCAACAGGAGGCTTGCTGTATTTTGAATTGGCTCCCGTGCAACCCCATATTTTGCTGAAAGACATTGTCAAAATCGCACACCCAGAATTGCTGCCAGGTTACCACCCTTATTTCTTTCGCGAACTCCCCTAGGGTTGAAGTTTCTTTTGGAATTGCCTTCTTGTGACTCCCTTGCCCATCCGTAGATTATGGCTATCTTTGCAACGCTAAAATAAAACTTACAACAATGAACAACGGAATCTACGCAAAATTCAACACAAACAAAGGAGCCATTTTGGTGAACTTGACTTACGACAAAACTCCTGGAACGGTAGGAAACTTTATCGCCTTGGCAGAAGGAAACTTAGAAAACAACTCAAAACCACAAGGAACTCCCTATTATGACGGCTTGAAGTTCCACAGAGTCATTGCAGATTTTATGATTCAAGGAGGCTGTCCTCAAGGCACCGGTACTGGTAGCCCAGGATATAGTTTTGACGATGAATTTCACCCCGAATTAAAACACGACAGGCCTGGAGTTTTGTCAATGGCCAATTCAGGACCGGCAAGCAACGGAAGTCAATTCTTTATCACCCATGTAGAAACACCTTGGTTGGACAACAAACACACCGTTTTTGGCTTTGTAGAAGAAGGACAAGAGATTGTTGACGCGATCGCGCAAGAAGACTTGATTGACAACTTGGAAATCATTCGAATCGGTACGGAGGCTACAGCTTTTAACGCAATCGAAGCCTTTCGAACGTTTGAAGGAGCAAGAGAAAAAAGAGATGCCGAAGCAAAAGCGGCTCTAAAAAGTCAATTGGATGAAGTAGCTGCTGGCTACGAAGAAACAGCAAGTGGATTGCGTTACAAAATACTACAAGAAGGCAAAGGAAAACAAGCCGTCAAAGGCGCCAATGTCTCTGTGCATTACAAAGGTCAATTGTTGGACGGGACCGTTTTTGACTCTTCCTACAAACGCAAGCAACCCATTGATTTTACTGTTGGCATAGGCCAAGTAATCCAAGGATGGGACGAAGGAATCTTGTTGCTAAAAGTTGGAGACAAAGCGCGCTATGTCATTCCTTCCAATTTGGGCTACGGCGCATCGGGAGCTGGTGGTGTGATCCCTCCAAATGCAACCTTGATTTTTGACGTTGAATTGATGGCCGTTAAGTAAACGCATTTGACAACAAAAAAATCCTGCTCAATAGGCAGGATTTTTTTTTGTAACAATTCTGTAAACAGACAATTCCAATGCAAACTGAAAAAAGAACGGTTGTTTTGAAAGCGAAAAACGGATGAATGAAGTACTGTACTCAATGACAAAGACTTAGCGAAATTGCTTGAAAAAAAGAAAAATTTGCCTTGCAAAAACCAAGAAAGCGACTATCTTTGTAACGCAATACCGCGAAAGTAGCTCAGTTGGTAGAGCGTCAGCCTTCCAAGCTGAATGTCGCCGGTTCGAACCCGGTCTTTCGCTCAAAAGCGCCATTTTTAAATGGCGCTTTTTTTTTGACACCAAGCGGGTTTGTATATGAAAAGTAGCGTGTTGAGTTGCTACATATTCATTTTTAAAACTAAAATAATAAAAAAGTGCAAAACTTTGAGCCTTGCACTTAATCAGCTATTTTTTATATACTTTGTTGGCAAAAGTTGGTTTCTATTTTTTTATGAAATAAGCATTACTCTTGTGTAAATAACATAGAATTAGTCCAACCTGTGATCATATCTTTATTTATATCATCTTCATCCTCTCTTTTAATATAAATTTTCACTTCTCCTCTATCATCGATAACTTCATATTTAGCTAAATCTATATAAAGATTTCTACTTAAGTCATATTCTATAAAATTAGCCTGTTTACCCTCAAACAGAAATTTAAAATAAGCTTTACCATCACCTATTTTTCTTATTTCATTGAAATCAGGTTTCCACCTTTTATTATCAAAACCGTCAAGTATTTGTTGTGTGCCTTTTGTTATTTTAGGTAATGTATAACTTTCAATTTCTATAAATTCACTATCATGGTCGATTCCACCAATAATAACTTTAGCATTTTCATATTC
>Ga0209504_1000060_pt1 | contig 107623 bp, 107 predicted proteins | sample COGITO_mtgs_1005_FD_184791 | JGI IMG/M metagenome (GOLD analysis project Ga0209504, IMG submission 184791) | Pelagic marine microbial communities from North Sea - COGITO_mtgs_100511 (SPAdes) (version 2) | ecosystem: Environmental > Aquatic > Marine > Epipelagic ... | reverse complement strand
GAATGACCCTTCAAAATCCCGCAGAGCGGGCAAAAATGGCGTCCCCTAGGGGACTCGAACCCCTGTTACCGCCGTGAAAGGGCGGTGTCCTAGGCCACTAGACGAAGGGGACGAAACCTTCGAAGAACAAGGCCAGCTTTACGCTGGCCCCGTGGCAGTTGTTACTACTGCAAAATTGGTGGAGATAAACGGGATCGAACCGTTGACCTCTTGCATGCCATGCAAGCGCTCTCCCAGCTGAGCTATACCCCCAGATTTATCGCCTCTCGGCTCACAGCCCAAACCGGCACTGCTTTTTAATACTGGCGTCCCCTAGGGGACTCGAACCCCTGTTACCGCCGTGAAAGGGCGGTGTCCTAGGCCACTAGACGAAGGGGACGTAACCCTTCTACAACGCAACCAGCTGCTGGAGCTGATTGTGGCAAGCCTTGCGGCTTTGAAGATGGTGGAGCTAAACGGGATCGAACCGTTGACCTCTTGCATGCCATGCAAGCGCTCTCCCAGCTGAGCTATAGCCCCATCTCAAGGACGGGGCGCATGTTAAGAGCACGCCCCACACCTGTCAACAAAATTTTTACCGGCATCAGCATTCTTTATGCTGACAGAACAACCACTTACCCCATCCGGGCACGCCAAAACGACGGCCGGACGGGGCATTCAGCTGCTTAGGCGATGGCCGCCAACAGCTTCTCCCACTCCTTGTTTTCCTTCTTCGACACGCCGCCGAGCAGTTCGATGGCCTGACGCAGACGGAAGCGCGTCAGGTCCGGACCAATAATTTCCATGGAATCGAGCACCGACACCGAGCTGGCCTGGCCGGTGACAGCAGCAAACATCAGCGGCATGGCGTCGCGCAGTTTCAGCTCAAGGTGCTCGACCACCGCCTGGATGCAGCCAGTGATCTTGTCCTTTTCCCACTGACGCAGCGCTTCGAGCTTCCACAGAATCAACTGCATCAGCTGACGCACCTGCTCGGCTGAGAGCTTCTTGTGCTCGAACAACGCGGCATCCGGAGCTACCCCGCCGGCGAAGAAGAAGCTGGCCAATGGCGCGATCTGGCTAAAGGTTTCCACCCGACCCTGCACGTGCGGTGCGATCTGCATCAGGTAGTTACTGTTGAACGCCCACTTCTGCGCGCCAGCGGCGAATTCTTCGACGCTCAGTTCGCGCATCCACTGGCCGTTAAGCCAGGACAGCTTCTCCAGGTCGAAAATCGGCCCACCCAGCGACACTCGATTGATATCGAAGTGCTCAACCATCTCGTCGAGACTGAACTTCTCGCGCTCGTCCGGCATCGACCAACCCATGCGGCCCAAGTAGTTGAGCATCGCCTGGGGCAGGAAACCCATGCGCTCGTAGAAGGTGATCGAGGTCGGATTCTTGCGCTTGGACAGCTTGCTCTTGTCTGGGTTACGCAGCAGCGGCATATAGCACAGCTGGGGCTTGTCCCAGCCGAAGTATTCGTACAGCAGAATCAGCTTGGGCGCAGACGGCAGCCACTCTTCACCACGCAGCACGTGGGTAATGCCCATCAAATGGTCATCGACTACGTTGGCCAGGAAGTAGGTCGGCAGGCCATCGGTCTTCATCAGTACCTGCATGTCCATGCGATCCCACGGGATCTCCACTTCACCACGCAGCATGTCCGGCACCACGCACACGCCCTCGGTCGGCACCTTCATGCGTACTACATTAGGCTCACCGGCAGCCAAGCGCTGCTGCACCTCTTCTGCAGAAAGATGCATGCAGTGGCCGTCATAACGCGGCGTCTGCTTGGCTTCTATCTGCTCGGCGCGCAGTTTGTCCAGGCGTTCGGCGCTGCAGAAACAGTGGAAGGCATGGCCCTTCTCCACCAGCTCGGCACTGTACTTCTGGTAGATATGCCCGCGTTCGCTCTGCCGATACGGGCCGTGCGGGCCACCGACGTCAGGGCCTTCGCTCCACTCGATACCCAGCCAGCGCAGGGCGTCGTAAATCTGCTGTTCCGACTCGCGGGTCGAGCGCACTTGATCGGTATCTTCGATACGCAGGATAAATTCGCCACCGTGCTGACGGGCAAAGCACAGGTTGAACAGGGCGATATAGGCGGTGCCTACGTGCGGATCACCAGTGGGCGACGGCGCGATACGGGTACGAACGGTGGTCATGGCGGCTCTCAGAGAATGTGCAACGGGCAATCTTTCAAGGGCGCGATATTAACAGGCTGGCCGCCGCCGGCTCCAGCCAGCGCGGCTATTTCAGCGACGCCAGCGCCTGCGGTGGGTTAACGCTTTGTCTTGTAGTGCGTAGCAGGCTGGACAACAACGCCAGCCCGCTTAGACTGACGCCCTCTACTGCGGGCCTTGCCACTTTTCCAGGCACCCGCCCTGCCCTCGTCAACTCAGATCGCCATGCCTACCCCATCACGCACCCGCAGCCTGCTGCTGATCGTCGCCTTTGCCACTATTTATATCGGCTGGGGCACCACCTACCTGGCCAACCACTTCCTCCTGCTGGAGCTGCCGCCGTTCGTCATCGGCAGCCTGCGCTTCTCGATTGCAGGCCTGCTCGCCCTGGCCTGGGTGGTGCTCAGCGGTCAACTGCGCATGCAGCGCAGCGACTGGGGCGGCGTGCTGATCGGCAGCCTGGCGCTGATTGCAGTCGGCCAGGGCGCGCTGATCTACGCCAACCAGTATTTGCCGACCGGCATGCTGGCGATGCTCTACACCACCCTCCCGCTGTGGAGCGTGGCGCTGGAATGGCTGCTCGGCGAGCGCCCGCCGTTGTGGGTGATGTGTGGGCTGGCGCTGGCCTGCAGCGGGATTGTGCTGCTGATGAACAACGGCCTGGATCACAGCGCTTCTATCGAACAGTGGTTCGCCGGACTGCTGGTGGTGTTCGCCACCCTGCTCTGGGCTGGCGGCGCCTGGCTGATGCGTCAGCGCCCGCCGTTTCGCTCCAGCTGGCTTGGACTGAGCCTGCAGATGCTGATCGGTGCACTGCTGCTGGCGCTGTTCGGCCTATGGCACGGCGATTGGCAGGCGCTGGACCTGCACGCCATAAGCGGCAATGCCTGGCTGTGGCTGGCCTACCTGGTGCTACCGGTCAGCCTCGGCGTGTATCCGGCGTATTTCTGGCTGTTGCGCGAGGTGCGACCGAGCCTGGTGTCGACCTTCGCCTTCGTCAACCCGGTAGTAGCGCTGTTGCTGGGCTACCTGCTGCTGGGCGAACGCCTCAGCCTGATGGCGATGCTGGCCTGCGGCATCACCCTGGGCGGTGTAGTGCTGATTATCTTCGGCCGCCGTTAATCGCAAAACTGTGGAAGGGGCTGGGCGGCACTCCGCTTTAGCCGCGACAGAGCGGCACTGTTTTCGCGGCTAAAACCCCTCCTACATTCGCTCAATCAAACCTGCAGCAGTCGATCACGCAGCTTCTGGATTTCATCACGCAGCTGCGCCGCGGCCTCAAACTCCAGGTCGCGGGCCAGTTGGTACATCTTCTCTTCCAGCTGGCGGATACGCTTGCTGATCTCACTGGGCGAGCGCAGTTCGTTCTCGTAACGCGCGCTTTCTTCGGCGGCCTGGGCCATGCCCTTGCGCTTCTTGCTGCGCGAGCCAGGCACGGTGGCGCCTTCGAGGATGTCTTGCACATCCTTGAACACGCCCTTTGGGGTGATGCCGTTGGCTTCGTTGAAGGCGATCTGCTTGTTACGCCGGCGTTCGGTTTCGCCGATGGCACGCTCCATCGAGCCGGTCATGCGGTCGGCATACAGAATCGCCCGACCGTTGAGGTTACGCGCGGCGCGACCGATGGTCTGGATCAACGAGCGCTCGCTGCGCAGAAAGCCCTCCTTGTCGGCATCGAGTATCGCCACTAGCGACACTTCCGGCATATCCAGGCCTTCGCGCAGCAGGTTGATGCCCACCAGCACATCGAAGGCGCCGATGCGCAGGTCACGAATAATCTCGACCCGCTCCACCGTGTCGATGTCCGAGTGCAGGTAGCGCACCTTAACGCCGTGATCGCCCAGGTAATCGGTCAGGTCTTCAGCCATGCGCTTGGTCAGCGTGGTAACCAGCACGCGCTCCTCAATGGCCACGCGCTTGTGAATTTCCGAGAGCAGATCGTCGACTTGGGTCAGCGCTGGGCGCACCTCGATCTGTGGATCGACCAGGCCGGTCGGCCGCACCACCTGCTCGATCACTCGCCCAGCATGCTCGGCCTCGTAGTTGCCAGGCGTAGCAGAGACGAAGATGGTTTGCGGGCTGGCCGCCTCCCACTCCTCGAAGCGCATCGGCCGGTTATCCAGCGCCGACGGCAGGCGGAAGCCGTATTCCACCAGGGTTTCCTTGCGCGAACGGTCGCCCTTATACATCGCGCCGACCTGCGGCACCGAGACGTGGGACTCGTCGATCACCAGCAGCGCCTCGTCCGGCAGGTAGTCGTACAGCGTCGGTGGCGGCTCGCCAGGGCCGCGCCCGGACAGGTAGCGCGAGTAGTTTTCGATGCCGTTGCAGTAACCCAGCTCGATGATCATCTCCAGGTCGAAACGGGTGCGCTGCTCCAGGCGCTGCGCTTCCACCAGCTTGTTGGTGCTGCGCAGGTACTCCAGGCGTTCGGCCAGCTCGACCTTGATTTTCTCCACCGCCTCCAGCAGCACCTCGCGCGGGGTGACGTAGTGGCTCTTGGGGTAGAAGGTAAAGCGCGGCAGCTTGCGGATCACCTCACCAGTCAGTGGATCGAAGGCCGAGATGCTTTCCACCTCATCATCGAACAGCTCGATGCGAATGGCTTCCAGGTCCGATTCGGCCGGGAAGATATCAATCACATCGCCGCGCACGCGGAAGGTGGCGCGGGCGAAATCCATGTCATTGCGTGTGTATTGCAGGTCAGCCAGGCGGCGCAGCAAGGCGCGCTGGTCCATTTTGTCGCCGCGATCGACGTGCAACACCATCTTCAGGTACGACTCTGGGCTGCCCAGACCGTAGATGCACGACACGGTGGTGACGATAATTGCGTCCGGCCGCTCCAGCAGCGCCTTGGTCGCCGACAGGCGCATCTGCTCGATATGGTCGTTGATCGAGGCGTCCTTCTCGATAAAGGTATCCGAGGACGGCACATAGGCCTCGGGCTGGTAGTAGTCGTAGTAGGAAACGAAATACTCCACCGCATTGTTCGGGAAGAAGCTCTTGAACTCGCCGTACAGCTGCGCGGCCAGGGTCTTGTTCGGTGCCAGCACCAGGGTCGGACGCTGGATCTGCGCGATCACGTTGGCGATGGAAAAGGTCTTGCCCGAGCCCGTTACGCCGAGCAATGTCTGGTGTGAAAGGCCTGCTTCCAGGCCTTCGACCATCTGCCGAATCGCCTCGGGCTGATCGCCGGCCGGCTGGAAACGGGTGACCAATTGAAACTCGGACATGACGGACCTCGACAAGCGGCTGTGACGCGGCCTGAAAGCCTACGTCAAAACCGGTGAAAAGCGTGTGCCTGCTGTCGCAGCACAGGTTATGCGTCGGTATACTACCGGCCCACTTACGCAACCCCTAGCCGGGTGTTGCCTGATACTCACCTCTCCTCTTCAGAGCTGCCGCATCCATGAGTCTGTTCTCTGCCGTCGAAATGGCTCCGCGCGATCCCATCCTGGGCCTCAATGAAGCATTCAACGCCGATACCCGCGCGACCAAGGTCAATCTGGGCGTGGGCGTTTACTACAACGAGGAAGGCCGCATCCCACTGCTGCGCGCCGTAGCCGAAGCCGAGAAAGCCCGCATTGAAGCCCACGCCCCGCGTGGTTACCTGCCGATTGAAGGCATTGCAGCCTATGACAGCGCGGTGCAGAAACTGTTGCTGGGTGCCGACTCCGAGCTGATCGCCGCTGGTAGGGTGATTACCACCCAGGCCGTGGGCGGCACGGGTGCACTGAAAACCGGCGCGGACTTCCTCAAGCGCCTGCTGCCCAACACCGTGGTTGCGATCAGCGACCCGAGCTGGGAAAACCACCGCGCGCTGTTCGAGTCCGCCGGCTTCGCGGTACACAACTACCGCTATTACGACGCAGCCAGCCACGGCATCAACCGCGCCGGCATGCTTGAAGACCTGAGAAATCTGCCAGCGCGCTCGGTTGTCGTGCTGCACGCCTGCTGCCACAACCCGACTGGCGTCGACCTGTCGCTGGACGACTGGAAAGCTGTGCTGGAAGTACTGCGCGAACGCGAGCACGTGCCGTTCCTCGACATCGCCTACCAGGGCTTTGGCGACGGCATCGAGCAGGACGCCTTTGCTGTGCGCCTGTTTGCCGCCTCCGGCATCCCGTTCTTTGTCTCCAGTTCGTTTTCCAAATCCTTCTCGCTGTACGGCGAACGCGTCGGCGCACTGTCGATCATCACCGGCAACCAGGAAGAAGCCGGCCGCGTACTGTCGCAAGCCAAGCGCGTGATCCGCACCAACTACTCCAACCCGCCGACCCATGGCGCCACCGTGGTGGCCAGCGTACTGAACAGCCCTGAGCTGCGCGCCCTGTGGGAAGAAGAGTTGGCCGGCATGCGCGAGCGTATTCGCGGCATGCGCATGGCCATGGTCGAGCAACTGGCGGCCCTGAACTGCAAACGCGATTTCGGCTTCGTCGCCCAGCAGCGCGGCATGTTCTCCTACTCGGGCCTCACCGCCGAGCAGGTTGAGCGGCTGAAAAGCGAGTTCGGCATCTACGCCGTCAGCACCGGGCGCATTTGCGTCGCCGCGCTGAACCAGCGCAACCTGCCCGCCGTCACCCAAGCGATTGCTGCGGTTCTCTGAATCACTGGGGAAGTCGATCAGGTATTGACTTCCCCTTTCTAATCAGTAGGATACGCGCCATTGTTCCGCGATAGCTCAGTCGGTAGAGCAAATGACTGTTAATCATTGGGTCCCTGGTTCGAGTCCAGGTCGCGGAGCCAGTAGTTCATCGGGGTATAGCGCAGTCCGGTAGCGCGCCTGCTTTGGGAGCAGGATGTCGGGAGTTCGAATCCCCCTACCCCGACCATTTTTGGTCGTTGGCTCAGTTGCTAGAGCAGTTGGTGTTTAACCGATTACTCATGGGCCAGAAAGCCACATGCACCACCCTTTCAAGCCTGCTTGAAAGTGAAAACCCGCCTAGTGCGGGTTTTTTATTGCCCATCAACTGGGTGAGCATTGCGAACAACAATCACCAAAAACTATTAGAGCCATTCAATCCAAACATTTCACCAATCACACTTTCACCACTAGGCTGCACCTCAATGAAGAACAATTCTCACTCGAGGTGCGCCATGCTCAAGACAGTAACCTTCACCCTGATGCACTTCTGCATCGCCTTTGGCGTCACATACGCGCTGACTGGCAGCATCGCGGCCAGTGGCCTGGTCGCCGCCATCGAACCGCTGTGCAACTCGGTGGGTTTCTACTTTCACGAGAAGGTCTGGCAGCGCATCGAAGGCCGCGCAACAGGTGCCTCTGCTCGCCCCAAGCATGCCTGGCTGCATCATCAGGCATAAGCGCGTGAAGCTACGATAAAACCCTTGAGCAGGGCGTAAAAACAGCCAGCGTGGTGCTGGGCCAATCCGCTACTATGCGCGGCTCAGCCACCATACGCGCCCGATCATGCCTGCTACTTCTCGCTTCCCTGCTGCTCCCTACGTGTTTGCCTGCCTGCTTGGCCTGCTGGCGCTCTTCGGTCTGTGGTTTGGCATTGGCCAACCGGTCGAACTGGCGGATGCCGCAACGCCCACGCATAAACTGCAGTGCGCGTCCTACACACCGTTCGACAAAGACCAATCGCCCTTCGATCAGCCGATGCAACTACGCCCCGAGCGTATGGAAGCGGATCTGGCCTTGCTGGCCGAACGCTTCGAGTGCCTGCGCACCTACTCGGTGACAGGCCTGGAAGAGCTGCCGAACATGGCGCGCAAACATGGCCTGAAACTGATCGTCGGCGCCTGGGTCAGCCGCAACCCGGCCGACACCGCAGTCGAGATTGCCGGCCTGGTGAAAATCGCCAATGCCCACCCGGACGTGGTCCAGGCGGTGATCGTCGGTAACGAGGCGTTGCTGCGCAAGGAAGTCACCCCGCAGCAACTGGTGGCGCTGATTGAGCAGGTCAAGGCGCAGATCAAGCAGCCGGTAACCTATGCCGATGTCTGGGAGTTCTGGCTCAAGCACCCGGAAGTCGCCCCCGTAGTGGACTTCATCACCATCCATCTGCTGCCCTACTGGGAAGATAACCCCGCCGGTATCGAAAGCGCGCTGCATGAAGTCGCCGAGGTGCGCCAGACCTTTGGCAACGCCTATGCACCCAAGGACATCCTGATCGGCGAAACCGGCTGGCCGAGCGAAGGCCGCCAGCGCGAAACCGCCGTGCCCAGCCAGGTCAACCAGGCCAAGTTTATCCGTGGTTTTGTCGCCATGGCCGAGCAGAACGGCTGGCGCTACAACCTGATCGAGGCATTTGATCAGCCCTGGAAGCGCGTCAGCGAAGGCGCCGTAGGTGGTTACTGGGGCCTGTATGACGCTGATCGCCAGGACAAATCGATCCTTGCCGGCGCCGTATCCAACCTGCCGAGCTGGCCGACCTGGCTCACCTTTAGCCTGATCCTTGCAGCCGCCACTCTGCTGCTGGCCGGCCGCCCGCAATCACCGCGCGCAGCATTGTTGTTGCCACTGCTGGCCGCGTTGGGCGCTGGCTGTATCGGCCTGTTTGCCGAATTGACGCTGGTTACCAGCCGCTATGTGGGCGAATGGCTCTGGGCCGGCGCATTGATTGTGCTGAACCTGCTGGTGCTGACCCACGCCGCGCTGCTGCTCAGTCGGCAGGCTGGCTGGCGCGCGCGGCTATTCAACTGGCTGCATAGCAAGGGCGCGCTGTGGCTGGCACTAAGCGGCTTTGCCGGGGCGGTGATGATGCTCGCGCTGGTAGCGGATGCGCGCTACCGCAGCTTCCCCAGCGCCGCGCTGTTGCTGCCGGCACTGGTCTATCTATGCCGTCCGGTGGGCGGCTATCGCCGTGAGGTCGCCCTGCTCGCCCTGCTGATCGGCGCCTGCATTGCGCCGCAGCTGTACCAGGAAACCCTGAGCAACTGGCAGGCCCTGGGCTGGGCCATGACTTGCGTGCTATTGGTGGCCGCGCTATGGCGCAGCCTGCGAGTTAAAGCGCAGACAGCCTGATCAGGCGGTTTGCGGCGCGCGCACCCAGCGCAGCAGCGCCAGCACCACGGCAAATACCGCCAGGCTAGCGCTGTACAACACCAAAGCCGGCAGAGCGAGCAGCAATGCCGGCACCGTCAAACGCTTGCCCCAGGCGCCCGGCAGCACAAACGCCAGCACAGCACAGATCAACGCAGCCCAGGCCATGACCCGGAAGTGGATCAACCAGCCAAGGCTCGCACGCACCTGGCAGGCCAACTGCTGCGGGGCGTCGACGCACAGGCCGACCCACTGCGCGCCTTCCATCAGTTGGTAGCGCAGAGCAAAGCTCAGCGCCAGACACAGAGCTGCAGCGATCAGCAGAGCAGTCAGGGGCAGATAACGGGACATGGGCAACTCAGGCAGATAATTAGGCTGCGTAGGATAAGCCGCCGTGACACGGATAACACCCCCCGAGATCGCCTACTCACAGCCTCTGCGGCTAGAATTCAGCCATGCTGATACGTCGCCTGATACTGATCGCCGCAAGCCTGCTCGGCCTCTGGATGCTGTGGGTCATGCTGTTGCCCACGCCCAGCAGCCTGCCGCCCAGCACACCGCTGTCCAGCGGCAGCTGGCGCGTGGCGGAGCACACGGTCAGCAGGCTAGAAAGCTTCCAGCTGGAAGCACGCATTCTCGGCCGTGAAGACTACTACCTCGACCGCGGCGCCAAGCTCTCGCCGACTGACCTGGCACTTGGCTGGGGACCGATGGCCGACCCCGAGGTGCTGCGTCATATCAACATCAGCCAGCGCAATCGCTGGTACTTCTGGCGCGCCGAACAACTGCCAATCGAACGCCGGCAGATCGAGATCCACAGCGCCAATATGCACCTGATACCCGCCAACCCTGAAGTAGCCAGCATTCTGGCCGGACTCAAAACAGGCCAGCAGATTCGCCTGAGCGGGCAACTGGTGCGAATCGACGGTGACGATGGCTATCGCTGGGTCAGCTCGCTCAGCCGCGAAGACACTGGCGACGGCGCCTGCGAGCTGATCTGGGTCGAGCAGTTGGCCGTGCTGCCGTAGCAAATTGGCTTTCTACATGGCGCTTTTGCCTGAAAAACGACAGTTCTATAACTAAACGGCACTTAGCCTGACTTATGTGGTCAAATCGTTCCGCACCTGACCCGCTCCATCAGCATCAGCCCTAGCTCTCAAGAGATTTAGCCATGTCGCATGTCCCTCGTCTGCTTGCCCTTCTCAGTTGCCTAGCCCTGATTGCCCCCGTCAGCGCAGCCGATATCGATGCCAGCAGTTATGGCTACCCCATCAGCAATGCATTCGAAGCCACCCTAGCGACCACCCCGCCCGAGCTGCGCCCGGAGCTTCCGGCTGACGCCGACATCAACCAGAGTGACTACCAGATCAAACTGCGCCCAGAGCGCGAGTTTGAGCTGCCAGAAAATTTCTGGCCGGTCACCAAGATGCGCTACCGCATGGCCAAACAGTCGGGTGAAGCGCCGCTGATCTTTATCATCGCCGGCACGGGCGCGCATTACGCCAGCAGCACCCCGGAATACCTGAAGAAGCTGTTCTACGGTGCCGGCTATCACGTGGTGCAACTGTCCTCGCCGACCAGCTATGACTTTATGACCTCGGCCTCGCGTTTTGCCACACCCGGCATCACCCGCGAAGACGCCGACGACCTGTACCGCACCATGCAGGCCGTACGTGCGCAGCATCCGCGCCTGAAAGTCAGTGAATACCACCTCACCGGCTACAGCCTGGGCGCGCTGCAGGCAGCCTTTGTCAGCGAGCTGGATGAAACCCGCCGCAGCTTCAATTTCAAGCGCGTGCTGCTGCTCAACCCGCCGGTCAACCTCTACACCTCAATCACCAACCTCGACCGCATGGTGCAAACCAAGGTTGAGGGCATCGACAACAGCACCACCTTCTATGAACTGGTGCTGGGCAAGCTGACCCGCTACTTCCAGAACAAGGGCTACGTCGACATCAACGACGCCCTGCTCTATGACTTCCAGAACTCCGGCGAGCAGCTCAGCGACGAGCAGATGGCCATGCTGATCGGCGCAGCCTTCCGCTTCTCCTCGGCCGATATCGCCTTTACCTCGGACCTGATCAACCGCCGTGGTCTGATTACCCCAATCGACTACCCGATCAGCGAGGGCACCAGCCTCACGCCGTTCTTCCGCCGTGCCCTGCAGTGCGATTTCGACTGCTACCTGACCGAACAGCTGATCCCCATGTGGCGCGCGCGCACCGATGGTGGCAGCGTGGCGCAGCTGATCGACCAGGTCAGCCTGTATGCCGTGGCCGACTACCTGAAAAACAGCAGCAAGATCGCCGTCATGCACAACGCCGATGATGTGATTCTCGGCCCTGGTGACCTGGGCTTTCTGCGCCGCACCCTGGGCGAGCGCCTGACCGTTTACCCGCTGGGTGGCCATTGCGGCAACCTCAACTACCGCGTCAATAGCGACGCCATGCTGGAGTTCTTCCGTGGCTAAGCCAACCTTCCTTGCCGTGTTTTTCACCCTGTTGCTCGGCAGCAACCTGGCGCACGCCCAGCACGCGGTTGATGACGACGGTTTCAAGCAGCCGCTGCAGCACCTGCAGTTCAACCCAGGGCTGGATCAGCGCGAGTTCGAGCGCTCGACCCTCAGCGCGCTGCAAGTCTATGACCCGCTGGAGTCGTGGAACCGCCGCGTCTATCACTTCAACTACCGCTTCGATGAGTGGGTGTTCCTGCCGATTGTCGACGGCTACCGCTATATCACCCCCAATCTGGTGCAGAGCGGCGTCAGCAACTTCTTCAGCAACCTGGGGGATGTGCCCAGCCTGCTCAACAGCGCGCTGCAGCTCAAAGGCAAGCGCGCCATGCAGACCACCGGACGCCTGCTGCTCAACACCACCCTGGGCGTTGCCGGCCTGTGGGACCCAGCCACGCGTATGGGCCTGCCCAAACAGCGCGAAGATTTCGGCCAGACCCTCGGCTATTACGGCACACCGGCCGGGCCGTACCTGATTCTGCCGCTGCTGGGGCCGTCGAACCTGCGTGATACCGGTGGCCTGGTGGCGGATTTTGCGGCGAAAAGCCAGGTCAACTGGCTGAATGTCGCCGAAGCCAGCGTCAGCCATCCGGAAATCACCTTGCTGGAAGTCGTCGACCAGCGCTCCACGGTGAACTTCCGCTACGGCCAGCTCAACTCGCCGTTCGAGTACGAGAAGATTCGCTTCTTCTACCACGAGGCGCGCAAGTTGCAGATCGCCGAATAAACCAGCGAGCTTGACCCAAGGGCCGCCCCCAGGTTTTAACCTGCCGCGGCCTTTGTCTTTTCCGGAGTCTTTATCTATGCGCGTAGCCCAACTGGCCAAAGCCGCCGCAGTCAGCAGCGAGACCGTGCGCCACTACACCGACCTTGGCCTGCTCCGGCCCACACGCAACCCGGACAACGGCTATCAGGCGTATTCCAGTGCCGACCTGCAACGCCTGCGCTTTATCGCCCGCGCCCGTCGTCTGGGCTTTAGCCTGAAAGACACACAACAAATCCTCGCCAGCGCCGATAACGGCCAGGCGCCCTGTTCTGAGGTGCGCGACCTGCTGAGTGAACGCCTGGCGGCGCTACAGGCACATATCGAGGAATGCCAGCGCCTGGCGCTGGTGATGCAGAACGCCTTCGACGACTGGGCCGACAAGGGCGAATGCGCCCCCGATGGTCAGGCCATCTGCCGTTTGATCGAAGATTTCGAGCCGGATATCGAGCGCCGCCCGGCGACGCCCTGCCCCGCACACTAGCGGCGCTTAGAGCCTGTTTACGATCTCGCGAGCTAGAGCCATGCGAGGCAAAAACAGGCGAGGAAGCGGAGTTTACAAGCTGTAAATGAGCATTACTCGTTTCACTCGCCCCTTCGGGGTCGCGCTAAAGCGCGTTAGCCGCAAGCGGCTTGCCGAGCCTGTTTTTAACGCAGCAGGGCCGACGCGCAGCAGATCGTAGATAGGCTCTTACTGCGCGTAGCGGCGATTCAGACCCGGCGGCACACCACTGCTGTCGGTCGGCAACCAGGGGCCCTGCGGGTTACTGGCCCAGCTCCAGCCGGAGTTCCAGCGGTAATAGGTGCGCTCACGGTAGTACAGGTGAGGCGCGCCGCCGACCACGTAAACCCCTAATTGCCCATTCCACTGGCTGTCCACGCCAGGTGGTGGGGCAAAGCGTGGATGATTGCTGCTGCCACTCGGGCTGGTAACCGGCGCGGTGGCAAGCGGGGCCTGCACGCAGGCACCGAGCCCCAGCAGACCAACCAGCAGCGCACCACGCAATAACAGCCTCATGGTGCTTTGCTGTCGGCGCTGTCGATCAACAGTTGCTGCAGCTCGGTGGTCTTGCTGGCCAACGGCTGACTGCTGCCGATCCACTCGCCGGCCGTGGCGTTGCCGCTGCGCGAGATCCGCGCGACCAGCTGCACCTGCTCAAAACCGGAGATCTTTAGCTGCGGCATCATCGCATCGCTGTCCGACAGGCTGACCTCAGCCGGCAGGTCCGCCACGCTCAGACGCTTGACCGCCAGCGGCATTGGCGGCCCGGAGACCGCGCGAGCAAAGATAAACACCGCATCACCCGGTTGCACCTTGGCTTGCAGCTCGGCGGCCAAGGCAACACGTACGGTCAGGCCCTGGCTGGCTGCAGGCGCGCCAAGCTGCTCACGGGCGCGGTCAATCCCGCCCTGAATCGCCACGCGTGAAGGGTCCTCAGCAGGCAGCACCGCCACCAACTGCTGCCAGCGCTCAATCGCCTGCTGGAACTGCCCGGCTTCATAGGCGGCAATACCGAGCAGGCCAAGACTGGTGACTTCCGCCGGATCGCCTTTCAGCGCCTCATCGGTGAGCGCCTGCAGCTGTTCGGTCCATTGCTTATCGCCGGAAAAATACAGCGCCTGCGCCCACTGCCCGAGCAGCTCCGGCTCACGCCCGGCTACATCTATGGCGCGTTCGAAGGCCACGGCAGCATCAGCGGCACGCTCTTGAGCCATATAGGTACGGCCGAGGAAGTACCAACTTTCAGCGGACTTGGGATCGTTCTGCACCGCAGCTTCCAGGCGAGCAGTCATTTCCTCGATGGTCTTCGGCTGCTGGGCAAAGGCTTGCGCGCGCTCGACATCATCGATGGCGCCCCACTGCTGATACAGGCCATAGCCCAGCAGCGGCATCAGCAGCGCAGCAATTAGCGGAATCTTGCCACCCAGCGTGCGCTGGGTCCGCTGCGCCTGCGCGCCTTCGGTATCGGCGAGCAGCTCGCGGGCTGCCTCATCACGGCCATTGGCCAATTGCTCGGCATTCAGCGCACCCGCATCGTGCTGGCCTTGCAGGTCCAGCAACCGTTCCTGATACAGGGTCACGTTAAGGGCGGTACGGTCTTCTTCGGCCTGCACCTTGCGCGCACGCAGCACCGGGATCAGCAGAAACGCCAGGGCCGTCAGCAACAGCAGGCCGGCGCATAACCAGAATTCAATCATCAGTCTTTCTTATCCACAGGCGTTTGATTAAGCAGAGCAGCCAGACGCTGCTGTTCATCGGCAGACAGGCCACTGGCGGCGCTGCCCGGCTTGCTGCGACGACGCAACAGAATGACCCCAAGCAGGACGAAACCACCGGCCAGCAAACCGGCCGGGCCGTACCACAGCAGCAGGGTGCGTGGCGTTACCGGCGGCTTATAGAGGACGAAATCGCCATAGCGGCTGACCAGATAATCGATGATCTGCTCATTGCTCTGGCCTTCCTCCAGCATGCGGAAGATCTGCGCACGCAGGTCCATGGCTATCGGCGCATCGGAGTCGGCGATGTTCTGGTTCTGACACTTGGGGCAGCGCAGCTCTTCCACCAGATTGCGATAACGCTCGCGCTCGGCCTCAGTGGCAAATTCGTAGGTGTCGATAGCGGCCTGGGCCGTGCCAAGCAATGCCAACCCCAGTATCGCAGCACTCAGCAGACGCTTCATGGCTGCACCTCATCGACTAACTCTTGGTAGAGCGGCGCCAGCTGTTCACGCCAAACACGCTCATCGATCACCCCGACAAATTTGTGGCGGATGATGCCGTCCTTGTCGATCAGGAAGGTCTCAGGCGCACCGTACACGCCCAGGTCCAGGCCCAGGGTGCCGCGCGCATCATTGATATTCAGCTGGTAAGGATCATGGAACTCCACCAGCCACTTCTGCGCGGCGGCGTTGTCATCCTTGTAGTTGACCCCATAGATGGTCACACCCAGCTCGGCCAGCTTGTTAAGTACAGGGTGCTCAACCCGGCAGGCCACACACCAGGTGGCCCAGACGTTGACCAGCGCCGGCTTGCCCTTGAGGTCAGCCTCGCTAAGCGTCTTGCCATCCTGTACCGCAGGCAGGGAGAACGCCGGGAACGGTTTGCCAATCAGCGCCGAAGGCAGCTCGGTGGGGTCGAGGAACAGGCCGCGGTAGAGAAACACCGCCACGCCAAGAAAGACCAACAGCGGCAACAACAGCAGTAAACGCTTCATGCCTGCGCCCCCGCCATGCCCAGTGCATCACGCACGCGGGTGCGCACCTTCATCCGGTAGCGCTTGTCGGCGGCAGCCAGGAAGCCGCCAAAGCCCATCAACAACGCGCCGAACCAGATCCAGCGAACGAACGGTTTGATATGCACGCGTACTGCCCAGGCGCCGTTTTCCAGCGGCTCACCCAGGGCGACGAACAGGTCGCGGGTGATCCCGGCGTCGATGCCGGCCTCGGTCATCACCGACTGCTGTACGGTGTACAGGCGCTTCTCCGGGTGCAGCACGGCAATCTGCTTGCCGTCTTCGAGGATGCGCACCGTGCCTTTGTCAGAGGTAAAGTTCGGCCCTTCAAAATGCTCGGCACCTTCGAAAATAAACTGATAACCACCAATTTCCACGGATTCGCCCGGCGCCATGCGCATATCGCGCTCGAAGCTGCCCATGCTGGTCAGCACCACGCCTATGGCGCAGACCGCCATGCCCAGGTGCGCGGTCTGCATGCCCCAGTAACTGCGGGTCAGGCTTGGCAAACCGCGGAAAAAGCCTTTGTGGCGGGTTTTCTCAATAATGTCGCGCAGCCCGGCCAGCACCACCCAGGCGGCCAGCAGGCAGACACCGAGTACCGCCCAGTTGAAGTCTCCGACCAGGAAGGTGGCGATCACTGCCAACACCACACTGCCGATCAGCACCGGCGCGAGCATGCTCAGTAGCCACTGCAGCGGCGTGTCCTTCCAGCGCACGAGCACACCGACCGCGATCATCGCCATCAGCAGGCCCATTAGCGGCACAAACAGCGCGTTGAAGTACGGCGGGCCGACCGACAGCTTGGCCCCGGTCATGGCATCCAGCACCAGCGGGTAGAGGGTGCCGAGCAGAATCATCGCCGCGGCCACCACCAGAATCAGGTTATTCACCAGCAGCAGGGTTTCCCGCGACCACAGGGCAAAGCCGACCTGGCTTTTCACCACCGGCGCACGCACAGCGAACAGCGCCAAGGAGCTGCCCACCACCAACAGCAGGAAGGCCAGGATAAACACGCCGCGCTCAGGGTCGCTGGCGAAGGCATGCACCGAGGTCAGCACGCCGGAGCGCACCAGGAAGGTTCCCAGCAGGCTGAGCGAGAACGCGGCAATCGCCAGCAGCACGGTCCAGCTCTTGAACACGCCGCGTTTTTCCGTCACGGCCAGGGAGTGGATCAGCGCGGTGCCGACCAGCCAGGGCATAAAGGAGGCGTTTTCCACCGGGTCCCAGAACCACCAGCCGCCCCAGCCCAGCTCGTAATAGGCCCACCAGGAGCCCAGGGCGATACCGATGCCGAGGAAAGCCCAGGCGACGATAGTCCACGGCCGCGACCAGCGCGCCCAGGCGGCGTCCAGCTTGCCACCAAGCAAGGCGGCAATGGCGAAAGCAAAGGCCACGGAGAAGCCGACATAGCCCATATAGAGCATCGGTGGGTGAATGATCAGGCCGAAGTCCTGCAGCAGCGGGTTGAGGTCGCGGCCATCAACCGGGGTATTGAACAGCAGGCGCTCGAACGGGTTGGAGGTGATGATCAAAAACAACAGAAAACCGATGCTGATAATCCCCATCACCGCCAGCACGCGGGCAAGCATCTCTTCCGGCAGCTGGCGCGAGAAGATTGATACGGCAAATGTCCAACCGGCAAGGATCAGCCCCCACAGCAGCAGCGAACCTTCGTGGGCGCCCCACACGGCGCTGAATTTGTAATACCAGGGCAATGCACTGTTGGAGTTGTTGGCCACGTAGGCGACGCTGAAATCGTCGACCATAAAGGCGTAGGTCAGGCAGATAAAGGCGAACAGCATAAAGCTGAACTGGCCCCAGGCAGCCGGCTGCGCCAGGCTCATCCACTGCCGATCACCACGCCAGGCACCGATCAGCGGCAGCGTCGCCTGCACCAGCGCCATGCACAGCGCCAGAATCATCGCCAAATGGCCGAGTTCGGGGATCATTGCGCGTACTCCGATTGAGAGGCCTGCTTGGCCGCTTTGGCCGCGTCATGTTTCTGCTGCATGCCGCTCTGTTCCAGAGCCTGCATCACTTCTGGCGGCATATAGTTCTCATCGTGTTTGGCCAGCACTTCGTCGGCAATCAGCACACCATTGGCGTCGAGCTTGCCCATGGCAACGATGCCCTGCCCTTCGCGGAACAGGTCCGGGAGGATGCCGGTAAAGCGAATGGTCACATTCTTGGCGCCGTCGGTGACGACGAAATCGGTGTCCAGCGAATCGCTGGAGCGCTTCACCGAGCCCTCCTCAACCAGGCCACCGGCGCGGATACGGGTGTCTTGCGGCGCTTCGCCATTGGCGATCTGCGTGGGGGTGTAAAACAGGTTGATGTTCTGCTGCAACGCACTCAGGGCCAGGGCTACGGCGATGCCAACACCAGCGATGATCGCCAGGACGATATACAGGCGCTTTTTACGCACGGGGTTCACTTCGACTCCTCCCGGCGCAAACGACGCGCCTCGTCTTGCAGAAAACGGCGACGCGCCAGGATTGGCAGCGCCACATTCAGCCCCAGCACAGCCAGGCTGATGGCATAACAGGACCAGACGTAAGGCCCGTGGGTGCCCATGGCGAGAAACTCGCTAAAGCTGGCAAAACTCATTGGCCTTTCTCCACCAGCGCCTTGACCTCGGCTTTGGCCCAACTGCTGCGGGCCTCACGCTTAAGCACTTCCAGGCGCATGCGCATCAGCAGCACCGCGCCAAAGAAGCAGTAGAAACCCAGCACCATGATCAGCAGCGGCATCCACATCTCGAACGGCATGGCCGGCTTGGAAACAACGCTGAAGGTGGCGGGCTGGTGCAGGGTGTTCCACCACTCCACCGAGTATTTGATGATCGGGATATTCACCACGCCGACGATGGCCAGTACCGCACAGGCCTTGGCCGCGCTATCGCGGTTGGTGATGGCGTTGCCCAGGGCAATCACGCCGAAGTACAGGAACAGCAGAATCAGCATCGAGGTCAGGCGGGCATCCCACACCCAGTAGGTGCCCCAGGTCGGCTTGCCCCACACCGCGCCGGTCACCAGCGCGATCACGGTCATCCAGGCACCAATGGGCGCGGCCTGCTGCAGGGCAACATCGGCCAGCTTCATCTTCCACACCAGGCCGACGATGCCGGCCACCGCCAGCATCACGTAGATCGACTGAGCCAGAAACGCCGCCGGCACATGGATATAGATAATGCGAAAGCTATTGCCCTGCTGGTAATCCGGCGGCGCAAAGGCCAGCCCCCAGACCAGACCAACCAGCAGCAGCACGGCTGCGGCCAGAACCAACCAGGGCAGCCAGCGGCTGCTGATTTCATAGAACCATTTGGGCGAGCCGAGCTTGTGAAACCACGTCCAGTTCATCAGGTTACTCATCAGTGCTAGGGCTGATCAGGGCGCAGGCAGGCACCCGGTTCAACCGGCCATTCAGGCTTATTGTCTACTCAGCGACACTGATCGTCAGACCAGCGGCGATGGCAAAAGGTGTCAAGGTCACCGCCAGTGCGGTGAGGCTGGCCAACCACAACAGGTGGCCGACCGCCGGCAATCCTTGCAGGCTGGCTTGTAACGCACCGCTGCCGAGAATCAGCACCGGGATGTACAACGGCAAAATCAGCAGCGCGAGCAGCAGACCGCCGCGCTTGAGGCCCACCGTCAGCGCGGCGCCGACTGCACCGAGCAGGCTCAGCACCGGCGTGCCGAGCAGCAGCGAGATCAGCAATACCGGCAGGCAGCGCCCCGGCAAACCGAGCATCAACGCCAGCAGCGGCGCCAGCAGCACCAGCGCCAAGCCGGAGAACAGCCAGTGTGCCAGCACCTTGGCCAGAACCAGAAGAGCCAGGGGGTGCGGCGAAAGGACCCACTGTTCCAGCGAACCGTCCTCGAAATCACTGCGAAACAGCCCGTCCAGCGAGAGCAGCACGGCCAATAAGGCCGCTACCCATACCAGCCCAGGCGAAAGGCTTTGTAACAACTGCGTCTGTGGTCCCACCGCCAACGGGAACAGCGCAATCACAATGGCGAAGAACACCAGCGGGTTGGCCAGCTCGGCCGGACGACGAAATAACAACCGCGCTTCACGGGCCAGCAGCAGGGTAAAAACATTGCTCATGACGTGCGTTGCCCCAGATCAAGCTCGCGGTAGCCGGCCGGCTTGACCGTCAATTCATGGTGCGTGGTCAGCACCACCAGGCCGCCCTGCTGACAATGCGCGGCCAAATGATGCTCCAGCTGCGCCACGGCTGCTTTATCCAGCGCGGTAAACGGCTCATCCAGCACCCAGAGTGGCGGGCCTGGCAGGTATAGACGCGCCAGCGCCACACGGCGCTGCTGCCCAGCGGACAGCGTGTGGCAAGGCACATCCTCAAATCCACGCAGCCCCACCGCTGCCAGCGCCTGCCAGATGGCCTCGCGCTCGGCCGGCTGATGCAGGGCGCAGAGCCAGGCGAGATTCTCCTCGGCAGTGAGCAAGCCTTTGATGCCAGCGGCATGGCCGATCCACAACAGATTGCGCGCCAGCTCAGCGCGCTGCGCCGTCAAAGGACGGCCATTCAGGCGAATCTCACCGGCAGTCGGTTGCATCAATCCGGCCAGCAAACGCAGCAGACTGGTCTTGCCGCTGCCGTTGGGGCCAGCCACCTGCAACATCTCACCGGGAACCAGACGCAGCTCCAAGCGCTCGAAGAGCATGCGCCAGTCCCGCTCACAGGCGAGCGCCACGGCTTCGAGAAGAGGACTGGTCAAGGCATCGGTACCTAAGATGGATGGCAAAAGCTGTTCAAGTCGGCAGAGTCTTGGCCGCTATACTGACGCAAGTGGAATGCGCAGCCGAACCAGACGGGGCGCGATTATACATGCCATGCCTCGCCTCCCGCAGTGGGCATTTTCGACAGGGTGTAACCCGCCAATGAGCGAAATCAGCAGTCCACGGCCTATTGCGCCAACGCCCCCCAGCACTCGCCCCAACGCTATAGCGGCGGACCTGGCGGTGAAACTGCTGCAGCCCATGCAAGGCCTGCTGGCCAGCGGTGAAACCGCCAAGGCCGAGGTCATCGCCCTCAAAGAAGTGGCGCAGAGTTTTCAGATGCTGCTCAAGCTGACCCTGAATAACGGCAGCCAGACCACCCTGGAAGCCAGCAGCCCGCGCCCACTGGCTCAGGGCACATCCCTGGCCGTAACCGCCCTGTCAGAAACCCGCCTGGCGCTGTCTGTGCTGATGGGCGCTGACAAGCCCCTGACCAGCCTGGACCTCGACCAGTTGCCGGTTGGCACCCTGCTGCAGGGCAAGGTGGTGGCGCGCGAGCAGTTGCTGCAAACCCGCTCGCAGCAGGTGATCTACAAGGTGCTGGTCAGCCTGCTCAACACGCCGCTGGCTGGCAGCAAGCTATCCCTGGAAACTCCCTTGGCACTCCCGCTGGGCAGCCTGCTCAGCGCCCAGGTACAAGGCAGCCAGGCGTTGAACTTCCTGCCACTAAGCGGCCGCCTTGATCAACTCGCCCTGAGCCAGCAACTGGGCAGCCAAAGCAACCGCCAAGGCTCACTGGAAGGCCTGTTCAGCGCCCTGCAAGGGCTGCGCGGCAATGCCGAAATGAGTGAAGGTCTGCGCACCAGCATCGACAAGCTCTTCGGCGCCATGCCCGACGCCGCTCAACTGAGCAACCCTAAAGGCCTGGCCATGGCCCTGGAAAACAGCGGCATCCTGCTGGAAAGCAAATTGCTCGGTGGCCAGGGCCAGGCGCTGCCGACCGATCTCAAAGCCAACCTGCTGCGCCTGATCACCCAATTGCTGCCCAACCTGTCAGCCGGCACACCACTGGCCGCGGCTAATGCTGGCTCAGCCCTGGCCCAGGCGATGCCCGCCCTGGCCCGTGACCTGCTCGGCAGCCTTGGCAAAGCCACCAGCCGCCAGCAAGCGCTGAACTTCCCTCTGCCCTCGCGCCTGCTACAGGCGATGGAAGGCGAGGCCGATCTGGAAACCTTGCTGAAGCTCGCCGCTGCAGCCATCTCGCGCCTGCAGACCCATCAGCTCTCCAGCCTGGCGCAGAGCCAGGTCGGCCCGGACGGCAACCTGCTCACCACCTGGCAATTGGAACTGCCCATGCGTAACCAGCAGGAACTGGTGCCCTTGCAGGTAAAAATCCAACGCGATGAAAGCAACCCACAAGGCAAGTCCGAGAAAAAGGAAACCCTGTGGAAGGTCGAACTGGCCTTCGACCTTGATCCGCTGGGGCCTCTGCAAGTGCAGGCGCAACTGGCCCACGGCCGCTTTTCCAGCCAGCTGTGGGCCGAACGTAGCAGCACTGTCAGCCTGATCGATGCGGAACTAGACAACCTGCGCCAGCGCCTAAACGCCGCTGGCGTGCAGGTTGGTGAGCTGGCCTGTAGCCAGGGCGTGCCACCGCGCGGCCCGCGCACGACGCTGGAACAACGCTGGGTGGATGAAACCGCATGAAGAAGACCGCACCCCGCCAAGCCATCGCCCTCACCTACGACGGCCAGAATGCGCCCGTGCTCAGCGCCAAAGGCGATGACGAGCTGGCCGAAGCCATTCTCGCCATCGCCCGCGAATACGAAGTGCCGATCTACGAAAATGCCGAACTGGTGCGCCTGTTGGCGCGACTGGAACTGGGCGATGCAATTCCCGAGCAGCTGTATCGCTGTATCGCGGAAATCATCGCCTTTGCCTGGTACCTGAAGGGTAAAGCACCGGCCGGCAGTGAGCGTGATAGCGATATCACGCCGCCGCTGCGCCTGTTGCAAGGGCCGGCACATTGAGTGCTATTTGAGAATGGGAAAAATCAGGAACGCTGCAGTTTGGCCTGCTGCATCTTGCTCACCAACTCAGCCTCAGCCTTGCTCAGGCCGCAGGACTGGGTCAGATCATCCACACTGGCGCCCATGCCAGCCAGACGCGCAGCCTGGGTAAACGACAGGCTGCTGGGATCACGCTGCTCAATCTGATTGAGCTTGTCCGGTAACGGCGCAACCACCCTGCGCAACTCATGCAACTCCTCACCCATCTGCACGCTGCCGGTCAGGTAGGCATCCAACCGCCGGCTAAGCTCCTTGAGCCGCCGGTCACGCACCGCATCACGCTCGCCTTGCAGCTTTATGCTGTCGCGCAGCTGCCGGGTCAGCCAGACGCATGCGCCTATCAGCCCCAGACAGACCAGGGCCAGCGCGATCAGCAGCGCGTCGAGCATGGCTTAGATGCTCTCCAGATCGGACCACTCTTCTTCGCTCATCATCTTGTCCAGCTCGACCAGAATCAGCAGTTCGCCGTTCTTGTTGCACACGCCCTGGATAAATTTGGCGGATTCGTCGTTGCCAACGTTCGGCGCGGTCTCCACCTCGGATTGGCGCAGGTAAACCACCTCAGCCACGCTGTCGACCAGAATGCCAACCACTTGTTTGTCAGCTTCGATAATCACGATACGGGTGTTATCGGTCACCTCAGTGGAGTCCAAACCAAAACGCTGACGCGTGTCGATCACGGTTACCACGTTGCCGCGCAGGTTGATGATGCCCAGCACATAGCTCGGAGCACCCGGCACAGGGGCAATCTCGGTATAACGCAAGACTTCCTGAACCTGCATCACATTGATGCCATAGGTCTCGTTGTCCAGGCGGAACGTTACCCACTGCAGAATCGGATCATCAGAACCTTGTGCAGAACTTTTCTTCATGTCCCTAGCCTCGTCATGAACCGCTCGCGGCGGCAATCGCGGGTGTATACCCCGCTGTGATTACTATAGATGCAAAGCTGCGCACATCGCACAGCCCGGCGTTATTCAATGTATCTGGCTGGCGGCCATGCGCTTGGCCGCACCACTGGCAATCAATTCCGCCAGGGATGCGACATCAAGCAAGGCGCACATATGTTCGATAACCGTACCCGCCAACCACGGACGCTGCGTGCGCTGGCTGCGCCATTTGACCTCGTTAGGGTCGAGACGAATCGAGCGGCTGACCTGATGCACCGCCAGCCCCCACTCATAGCCCTCAACGGAAATCACATACTGCAACCCTTCACGGAAATCATCGCGATAACGATCAGGCATCACCCAGCGCGCGGTATCCAGCACCTTCAGGTTGCCGGCCTGGCACGGCAGTATGCCGAGAAACCAGTCAGGCTGGCCAAATAATGGCGTGAGCTCCTGGCCTTCCAGGGGATAAATTGAACCCAGGCACACCAGCGGCACCGCCAGGGTCAGCCCGGCAACATCAAACAGCAGGCATTCGAACGGCCCTTGAGCCCACTCAGGGCGGCCCTGCAACACAGGTTCAGGCACCACCAGCACCTGCGGGGTCGGTTGCACAGCTTCGACCACCACAGCAGCCTCAACCATCTCCTGCGACGGCTCGACGCGGACTTCAATTTCCGGCGCTGGCATCTCGATGGTCGGCAGCACCAACGGACGCGGCGCAAGCTCAACCACAGGTTTGGCCGCCACGGCCTGCACCTGCGGCATGGTCCGGGCATCGCGCACCTGCTCCTCCAGCACCGCTGCTTCGAACTCATCCAGAGTGATGCTTTCGGCAAACTCGACCGCAGCCTCCTGCAGCAAGCCGTCCAGATAGGACTGCAAGGCCAGTTGCGAACGTGTAGCGGTGGCTAGGGGACGACTCATGAATACAACCCGCAATAACAATCTGTACAGACTATCGGCCGCGCTAGCGGCAGACTTGAGCCTATATCTTCAGCATAGCCGTTCATCTCAGGCGACCTGTGCGGCAATCTGCTGCGACAGCAGGTGCTTGAGCAACGCCCGGTAGGCGATTACGCCACGGCTATTGTTGTCAAACTTGGACGGTGTAAGCCCTGCTCGGCTGGCATCACGCAGACGCGTATCCACCGGAATATAAGCCGGCCACAGGTGCTCGGGGTAGGTGTTGCGCAACACCCGCAACGTGCCCATGGAAGCCTGGGTGCGCCGATCGAACAGGGTCGGCACAATGGTGTAAGGCAACGCCTGCTGACGCGAGCGGTTGATCATCGCCAAGGTATTGACCATCCGCTCCAGGCCTTTGACGGCGAGGAACTCGGTCTGCACCGGAATCACCAACTGCTGGCTGGCTGCCAAAGCATTGACCATCAGCACGCCGAGCAAGGGCGGACTGTCGATCACCGCATGGTCGAAATCCTGCCAGAGCTGCGCCAGGCTCTTGGCAATCACCAGGCCCAGGCCACTCTGCCCGGGTGACTGACGCTCCAGCGTGGCCAGCGCCGTGCTCGACGGCAGCAGGGAAATACGCTCATCACTGGTAGGCAGCAGCAATTGCTGCGGCAAACCGCGCGGCACACTGCCTTTATGCTGAAACAGATCGAAGCTGCTGTGCTCCAGGCTGTCCGGGTCATGCCCGAAATAGCTGGTCATCGATCCATGGGGATCGAGATCGACGATAACCACACGCTTGCCGGCATCGGCCAACAGGCCTGCCAGAGCGATTGATGTGGTGGTCTTGCCGACTCCACCTTTTTGATTGGCTACTGCCCAGACTCTCATCGTTATCATCCTCCCGGTACAGCTGCAGCCTGACCGAGAACGGGGCCACCCTTATGGGGCCGGCGACGGGGGATTGACGGCACCCGCTTGCGGGGCCGGCGCTGCCGGGGCTGGTGCAGATTGCGTGCCAGCCCGTTGCAAGGCCGCATCGGGTTTGGCATTGGCGCTACCGACACCACTCACACTACGGCGCACATCTAGATTGCGCGAAATTACCAACACCACCCGCCGATTACGCCCACGCCCCTCGGCGGTGGTGTTATCCGCGACGGGCTGGAACTCGCCATAACCGACTGCCGCCAACCGACCGGGGTTGACCCCATCCATAGTCAGCATACGCACGATACTCGCGGCCCGCGCGGTAGACAGTTCCCAATTGGTCGGGAACTGGGCCGTCTGAATCGGCAGGTTGTCGGTAAAGCCTTCCACGTGAATCGGGTTTTCATAGGGTGCCAGAATTTTGGCTACTTTTTCGATAATGTCGAAAGCCGCATTGTTGGGAATGGCATCCCCGCTGGTAAACAGCAGGCTGGAGCTAAGCTCGATCTCGATCCATAACTCATTGCCACTGACCTTGAGCTGCTCGGACTGAATCAAGTCGCCAAAAGCCTCACGCACGCTGCTGGCGATATTCTGCAGATCATCGGCGGATGACTGCGCGTTTTCCTCATCCACCAGCGAACGGTCCGGCTCAGTGGTGCGTGGCCGCTCCTCACCCACCGGAATCGGCTTGATCGCCCGATCCGGCTGATTGAACACCCCGGTCAGGCTGTCGGAAAGAATCTTGTACTTGCCTTCGTTGATCGAGGAAATCGAATACATGACCACAAAAAACGCGAACAGCAAGGTGATGAAGTCGGCATAGGAGACCAACCAACGTTCATGGTTTTCATGTTCTTCTTGATGACGCCTGCGGGCCATAGAGTGTCCCCATCAATCCATAAAGCCTTGCAGCTTCAATTCGATGGAGCGCGGGTTTTCACCCTCGGCAATCGACAGGATGCCCTCGAGCAGCATCTCGCGATAACGCGACTGACGCTGGGCGATGGCCTTGAGCTTGTTGCCAATCGGCAGCAGCAGCAGGTTGGCAAACCCCACGCCGTATATGGTTGCCACAAAAGCCACGGCAATCCCGGCACCCAGCTTGCTCGGGTCAGCCAGGTTGCCCATCACATGGATCAGGCCCATCACGGCGCCGATAATGCCAATGGTCGGCGCGTAGCCGCCCATGCTTTCGTACACCTTGGCGGCCTGAATATCGCGGCCTTCCTGGGTGTACAGATCGACTTCAAGAATGCTGCGAATAGCCTCAGGCTCCGCGCCGTCAACCAACAGCTGCAAACCTTTGCGGGCGTAAGGGTCGGCCTCGACATCGGCCACCGCTTCGAGGCCGAGCAGGCCTTCCTTGCGCGCCGTCATGCTCCAGCCAACAACACGGTTGATACCGCCGGCCAGGTCCACCCGCGGCGGAAAGAAGATCCAGCCGATGATGGCCAGAGCCCGCTTGAACACGTTCATCGGCGCCTGCAAAAACGCCGCGCCCAGGGTGCCGCCGATCACGATCAGCGCAGCCGGCCCATTAAGCAAAGCACCGGCGTGGCCACCTTCAAGGTAGTTGCCGCCGAGGATGGCGACAAAGGCCAGGATGACCCCGATAAGGCTCAGTACATCCATTAAATGCAGGTCTCCGCCAGGTGCCTGCCAATATCATCCAGCGGGTAGATGGCGTCGGCCAGGTTTGCTTTGACGATGGCCATGGGCATACCGTAAATCACGCAGCTGGCTTCGTCCTGCGCCCACACCTGACTGCCACCTTGCTTGAGCAGGCGCGCACCTTCACGACCGTCCGCGCCCATGCCGGTCAGCACCACCGCCAGCACCTTGTCGCCATAGGACTTGGCCACCGAGCCAAAAGTGATATCGACGCAAGGCTTGTAGTTCAGGCGCTCATCACCGGGAAGGATTTTCACCACACCGCGGGCGTCGACCATCATCTGCTTACCGCCAGGCGCCAGCAGCGCCAGGCCGGGGCGCAAGACATCACCGTCCTCGGCTTCCTTGACACTGATACGGCACAGCTTGTCGAGGCGCTCGGCAAAGGCCTTGGTGAAAGCGGCCGGCATATGCTGGATCAGCACAATCGGCGCTGGAAAGTTAGCTGGCAACTGGGTCAATACGCGCTGCAGCGCCACCGGTCCCCCTGTCGAGGTACCAATCGCCACCAGTTTGTAGGACTTGCGCTTAGGCGCCGCACTGGCCACCGCCGGCGCGGGAGCCGCCGCTGGGCGACCAAGCGTACTGGTGGTAGTTGCAGGGCGTGCCACAGGCTTGGTTTGCGCAGCAGGTGTCGCGCTTGGCGCAACCACAGGCGGCGGACTCAGACTGCGACGGTTACTGCGGGCAATGGTATGAATTTTTTCGCAGAGCAGCTGTTTGACCCGCTCCGGGTTGCGCGAAATATCCTCGAAATTCTTCGGCAGGAAATCCACCGCACCGGCTTCCAGCGCATCCAGCGTCACGCGCGCGCCTTCGTGGGTCAGCGAGGAAAACATCAGTACCGGCGTCGGACAGCGCTGCATGATGTTACGCACGGCCGTGATGCCATCCATCATCGGCATCTCGTAATCCATGGTAATCACATCGGGCTTGAGCGCCTGCGCCTGCTCGATGGCTTCACGGCCGTTAGTGGCGGTGCCGATTACCTGAATATTCGGATCGGCTGAAAGAATTTCCGACACGCGCCGACGAAAAAAGCCGGAGTCATCAACCACCAACACCTTAACAGCCATAAACACTCCTAAGCGGCGCGACAGATAGCTGCGCCGCTAACAATCAGATACGCCGAGCGTAACGTTTGAGCATGCTCGGCACGTCAAGAATCAGGGCAATACGTCCATCACCGGTGATGGTCGCGCCCGACATGCCTGGAGTGCCCTGCAGCATTTTGCCCAGCGGCTTGATCACCACTTCTTCCTGACCGACCAGTTGATCGACCACGAAGCCGATACGCTGGCTGCCAACGGTGAGAATCACCACATGACCCTCGCCCTGCTCCACATGGGCAGCACTGCCGATCAACCAGCGCTTGAGGTAGAACAGCGGCAAAGCCTTGTCGCGCACGATCACCACTTCCTGGCCGTCGACCACATTGGTTCGCGACAGGTCGAGGTGGAAGATTTCGTTGACGTTGACCAGCGGGAAGGCGAACGCCTGATTGGCCAGCATCACCATCAGCGTCGGCATGATCGCCAGGGTCAGCGGCACCTTGATGACGATCTTCGAGCCCTGGCCCTTGACCGAAAACACGTTGACCGTGCCATTGAGCTGGGAAATCTTGGTTTTCACCACGTCCATGCCCACACCGCGACCAGACACATCGGAAATTTCGGTCTTGGTCGAAAAGCCAGGCGCGAAGATCAGGTTGTAGCATTCGAATTCATTGAGGCGGTCGGCAGCGTCCTTATCCAGCAGACCTTTCTCCACGGCCTTGGCACGCAGCTGATCGGCATCCATACCTTTACCGTCATCGGAGATCGACAGCAGGATATGGTCGCCCTCCTGCTCGGCGGACAGGATCACCTTGCCGCCGCGTGGCTTGCCCGAGGCTTCGCGCTCTTCCGGGGTTTCAATGCCGTGGTCGACCGCGTTGCGCACCAAGTGGACCAATGGATCGGCCAAGGCCTCGACCAGGTTCTTGTCGAGGTCGGTTTCTTCACCGACCAGCTCCAGGTTGATCTCTTTTTTCAGGTTGCGCGCCAGATCGCGGACCAGACGCGGGAAGCGCCCGAAGACCTTCTTGATCGGCTGCATGCGGGTTTTCATTACCGCCGTTTGCAGATCAGCCGTTACCACATCCAGGTTGGACACTGCTTTGGACATGGCTTCATCGCCACTGCTGGCACCCAGACGCACCAGGCGGTTCCGCACCAGCACCAATTCGCCGACCATGTTCATGATTTCATCCAGCCGCGCGGTATCAACCCGCACAGTGGTTTCCGCTTCGCTAGGCGGCGCAGCCTTCTCGGCAGCAGGTGCGGCAGCCGGAGCAGCAGGTGCCTTGACCGGCTCCGCCTTGGCTGCAGGTTTTGCAGCGGGTTTAGCGGCGGCCTTGGCAGGTTCAGCAGGTTTGGCAGCCGGCGCTGGCACAACGGGTTTGATCGCTTCAGGCTCGACAAACTTGCCTTTGCCATGCAGTTGATCAAGCAGTGCCTCGAACTCATCGTCGGTGATGTCACCGCTCGGCGCAGCAGCTGGCTCAGCTTTGGCCGCAGGTGCGGCAGGCGCCGCTACAGCAGGCGGGACAAACTGGCCTTTGCCATGCAACTGATCGAGCAGCGACTCGAACTCATCATCAGTGATCTCATCGCCGGCCGCGGCTGTTGCCGCTGGCGCAGCAGCAACTGGCGCGGCGGGTGCAACAGCAACATCAGGCGCTACAAACTGCCCCTTGCCATGTAGCTGATCGAGCAAGGATTCAAATTCATCATCAGTAATTTCATCACTGCTGGCTGCACTGGGAGCTTGCGCCGGAGACTCGTCCAAGGAGCCCAGCAACTGCTCGAACTCACTGTCGGTGATATCGCCAGCGGCCTCGGCAATCTCGATTTCAGGCTCGGGCTCAGCCTGCGCTTCAACTGGCGCGGCTTCCTCTGCACCTGCTGGCTCAGCCAGGCGTGCCAAGGCGGCAAGCAGCTCAGGGGTGGCGGGAGTCAGATCAGTACGCTCACGTACTTCGGTAAACATGCTGTTGACGGCATCCAGTGCTTCCAGCACCACATCCATCAACGCGGAGTCGACGCGCCGCTCACCCTTACGCAGGATGTCGAAGACGTTTTCTGCGATATGGCAGCATTCCACCAGCTCGTTGAGCTGGAGAAAACCGGCACCACCTTTGACGGTATGAAACCCGCGAAAAATAGCGTTGAGCAGATTCATGTCGTCCGGGCGACTTTCCAGCTCAACGAGCTGTTCGGACAATAGTTCAAGAATCTCGCCGGCCTCTACCAGGAAGTCCTGGAGGATTTCTTCATCGGCGCCGAAGCTCATAAGACGTGCTCCTAAAATCCCAGGCTGGAAAGCAGGTCGTCGACATCATCCTGATTGGATGCGACGTCTTCACGCTTATCGGCATGAATCTGCGGACCTTCACCATGCGAAGGCTCTTTTTGTTTTTCTTGTTCGGCACGCAGCAACTCATGGTTGTGCTCAATGCCGGCAAACTGATCCACCTGACTGGCCATCAGCACCAGCTTCAGCAGGTTGCTTTCCACTTCGGTCACCAGCTGCGTTACACGCTTGATCACCTGACCGGTCAGATCCTGATAATCCTGAGCCAGCAAAATGTCATTGAGATGCCCAGAAATCTTGGCACCATCACGCTCGCTGCGAGCAAGAAACAGCTCAACGCGCTTGGCCAGTTCACGGAAACCATCGGCGCTCATCTCGCGGCGCATAAAGCGCCCCCAGTCAGCGCTAAGGCTTTGCGCCTCATCACTGAGGTCATTAACCAGTGGTGCGCTCTGCTCAACTAGGTCCATGGTGCGATTGGCCGCTTTCTCGGTCATCGTCACCACGTAATTCAGCCGCTCGGTGGCATCGGTGATTTGCGAGACCTCAGTGGCATGCGGCACGCGAGGGTCGAGCTGGAAATTGACAATGGCGTTATGCAGCTCACGGGTCAGCTTGCCGACCTCGTGATACAGGCCGCGATCACGCGCCTTGTTGAGCTCATGTATCAGCTGTACCGCTTCACCAAAGTTGCCTTGTTCCAGGCTGTCTACCAGTTGGCGAGCGTTGTGTTTCAGGGTCGACTCAAGGTCACCCTGAACGGAATCTTTATGTTCCATAGCACCCTCATGGCAGACATCAGCCGTTGACCCGCTCGAAGATCTTTTCAATCTTCTCTTTCAGTACCTGGGCAGTGAACGGTTTGACTACATAACCGTTAACCCCAGCCTGGGCTGCTTCGATGATCTGATCGCGCTTGGCTTCTGCGGTAACCATCAACACCGGCAGGGTTTTCAGGCGCTCATCTGCACGCACCGCGCGCAGCAGGTCGATACCCGTCATGCCGGGCATGTTCCAGTCAGTCACCAGAAAATCGAAACTGCCGCTCTGCAGCATGGGCAGCGCGGTGACGCCATCATCGGCTTCCGCTGTGTTGGTGAACCCCAAGTCACGCAGGAGGTTCTTGATGATCCGTCGCATCGTTGAAAAGTCATCAACGATGAGGATTTTCATGTTCTTGTCCAAGTCGACCTCCGTACAGTCCCAAACGCACCCAGCAACCTGTATGCGCTTTTAATCGTGAAACCGGCCCAGCGTTAGCGAATGCAACTCAATGTGCGCGCCACTCGCCCAGACGAGCGCGTAAACGAGCGGCACACTGACTGTGTAGTTGGCTTACACGTGATTCGCTAACCCCCAACACCTCGCCGATCTCTTTAAGATTCAATTCTTCATCGTAATATAGCGCTAACACCAGGCGCTCGCGCTCCGGCAGGTTGGCAATGGCATCTGCCAGGGCCGCCTGAAAGCGTTCATCTTCCAGGTCACGAGAAGGTTCGAGGTGGTTGCTGCCAGCGTCTTCACCCAACCCACCGTGTTCACCGTCCTGCAACAGGTCGTCGAAACTGAACAGGCGGCTGCCTAAAGTGTCGCCAAGAATGCCGTAGTAATCCTCGAGACTCAATTGGAGTTCGGCCGCAACCTCTTGATCTTTAGCGTCTCTGCCGGTTCTGGCCTCAATTTTTCGAATTGCGTCGCTGACCATGCGGCTATTGCGATGCACTGAGCGGGGTGCCCAGTCACCTTTGCGCACCTCATCAAGCATCGAACCGCGAATGCGAATGCCGGCGAATGTCTCGAAACTGGCGCCTTTGCTGGAGTCGTATTTTTTTGACGCTTCGAGCAGGCCGATCATCCCGGCCTGAATCAGATCGTCTACCTGCACATTGGCCGGTAGACGGGCCAGCAGGTGATAGGCAATGCGTTTGACCAGGGGCGCGTAGCGCTCGATCAACTGGTGCTGGGAATCCTGCGCCTGCGCCTTGCTATACATACGAAGTCCAGAGGCTGCTGTCATATGGCCGTGTCCGCGATCGGTTGCTGCACCAGACGCTCAACGAAAAACTCCAAATGACCGCGCGGGTTGGCCGGTAACGGCCAGGCGTCGACTTTCTGGGCTATCGCCTTGAACGCCAGCGCGCACTTCGAGCGCGGGAAGGCTTCGTAGACCGCGCGCTGCTTCTGCACGGCCTTGCGCACTGACTCGTCATACGGCACGGCGCCTACGTACTGCAGGGCAACGTCGAGAAAACGGTCAGTGACTTTAGTCAGCTTAGCAAAGAGGTTGCGACCTTCCTGCGGGCTGTGGGCCATATTGGCCAATACACGGAAACGATTCATGCCGTGGTCGCGGTTGAGCAATTTGATCAGCGCGTAGGCGTCGGTAATCGAAGTCGGTTCATCACACACCACCACCAGCACTTCCTGGGCGGCGCGCACGAAGCTGACCACGCCATCACCGATACCGGCAGCGGTGTCGATGATCAGCACATCGAGGTTGTCACTGATATCGCTGAATGCCTGAATCAGCCCGGCATGCTGCATGGGTGACAGCTGCACCATGCTCTGAATGCCAGACGCCGCCGGCACGATACGAATGCCGCCCGGCCCCTGCAGCAAGACATCGCGCAGCTCACATTCGCCGCTGATAACGTCTTCCAGGGTGCGTTTGGCGCTCAGGCCAAGCAGCACATCGACGTTGGCCAAGCCCAGGTCGGCGTCCATCAACATCACCCGACGGCCGAGATCAGCCAGGGCCAACGCCAGGTTCACCGAGACGTTGGTCTTACCGACGCCACCTTTGCCGCCGGTCACCGCAATCACCTGTACGGGATGCATACCCATATTTCTACACACCTTGTCTAACTTCGACTGGAGCCACTTGGCCGGCTAAGCGCGGTTCAATTCCAACAGCCTGACGCTTAACTGACGCGTCGTGCGGGTTGCTGGTAAAGGCCGGCAAACATCTCCGCCATCGTATCCTCGCTTGGATCCTGGGTCGCCTGCAGCCCTACGGCCCGGCTAACCAGTTGATGACTGCGGGGAATCTGCAAGTCATCGGGAATGCGTGGCCCATCAGTGAGATAGGCTACCGGTAGACGCTGGCTAATAGCCAGTCCTAAAACCTCACCCAGGCTGGTGGCTTCATCCGCCTTGGTCAGGATGCAGCCAGACAAGCCGCAGCGCTTATAACTATGGTAGGCGGCTTTCAGCACTTGGCCCTGGCTGGTAGCGGCCATTACCAGATAATTTTTTGCGTTGACGCCACGGCTAGCCAGGGTTTCCAGCTGCATACGCAGGGCTGGGTCGTTGGCTGGCAGGCCGGCAGTGTCGATCAGCACCACACGCTTGCGCGCCAGCGGAGCCAGTGCCTGGGTCAGCGACTGACCCGGGTCGACCAAAGTTACCGGCACATTGAGAATGCGCCCCAGAGTCTTGAGTTGTTCTTGAGCGCCAATGCGGTAGCTGTCCAGGCTGACCAGGGCAATATGCTGCGCGCCGTACTTGAGCACGTAACGCGCCGCCAGCTTGGCCAGGGTGGTGGTCTTGCCCATGCCCGCCGGGCCCACCAGAGCGATTACACCGCCCTCTTCCATCGGCTCTTGCTTCGGCGTTTTGATTGCGTGGGCCAGATGCGCCAGCAACATGCGCCAGGCCTGACGCGGTTCGGTCACGGTGCTGACACGCTCCAGCAGCGCTTTCGACAATTCGGCCGACAGGCCCATGCGCTGCAGGCGGCGCCACAGATTGGCTTGCTGCGGACGACGGTTCTGCAGCTGGCCCCAGGCAATCGAGCCCAGCTGCACTTCAATCAGCTCACGCAAGCCGTGCAGTTCAAAACGCATGGCATCCAGGGCGCGCTGATCGGTTGCTGCCGCAGGCGCAGCCTGAGATTTGCGCATCACGGCAGCCAGGCTGTCAGCAGGCAGGCTGTCGGCGGCGCCAAACAGCTGGCGGTCCTTGCCGGCATCGACCTGGGTGCGGGTGGTCAGCTCGGCCTGGGCCGTGGCGATTTTTGCCTGGGTCTTGCGCAGCTCGGCTTCCAGCGCTGGGTTGGGCTGACGGGCCGGTGCGGCAGGCACCTGATAATCCAGCGCGGCGGTCAGTTCGACACCGCCGGCTACCCGGCGATTGCCAATGATCGAGGCATCGGCACCCAGCTCATCACGCACCAGCTTCATGGCGGTACGCATATCGGCGGCGAAAAAGCGTTTGACCTGCATGGCCTGTAACCTCGGTTAGTTCTGCCCCACCGTCGCAACGATGGTGACCTGCTTGTTATCCGGAATTTCCTGGTATGCCAGTACATGGATACTCGGAACCGCCAGCCGCGCGAATCGCGAGAGCATCGCCCGGACCGGACCGGCTACCAGCAGAATCACTGGCTTGCCGAGCATTTCCTGGCGCTGCGCCGCTTCCACCAGGGAACGCTGCAGCTTCTCGGCCATGCCCGGCTCCAGGAGGATGCCCTCCTCGGAGCCTTGACCGGCCTTCTGGATACTGTTGAGCAATATCTGTTCCAACCTGGGTTCCAGGGTGATCACAGGCAGCTCCAGCTCTAGTCCCACAATGCTTTGCACGATTGCGCGGGCCAACGCGACACGCACGGCGGCGACCATCGCGGCGGGATCTTGACTCTTCACCGCGACATTGGCGATGGCCTCAGCGATGGTGCGGATATCGCGCACCGGCACTTGTTCCTGCAGCAAGGTCTGCAGCACTTTGAGCAGGGTCGACAGGGAAATCATCCCCGGCACCAGCTCCTCGGCCAGCTTGGGCGAGCTCTTGGCCAGCAACTGCATCAGTTGCTGCACTTCTTCGTGACCGAGCAGCTCGTGGGCATGCTTGTGCAGCACTTGGTTGAGGTGGGTAGCGACCACGGTGCTGGCGTCCACCACGGTGTAGCCGAGCGACTGCGCCTGATCACGCTGAGTCGGGTCGATCCACACCGCCTCCAGACCAAATGCCGGGTCTTTAGCGGCGATGCCGTTGAGCGGGCCGAACACCTGACCGGGATTGATCGCCAGTTCGCGATCCGGATACACCTCGGCCTCGGCCACGCTGACGCCCATTAGAGTCAGGCGATAGGCATTGGGCTGCAGGTCAAGGTTGTCGCGGATATGCACCGAAGGCATGAGAAAACCCATCTCCTGGGAAAGCTTCTTGCGCACGCCCTTGATCCGCGCCAGCAGCTGCCCCCCCTGATTACGGTCCACCAGTGGAATCAGGCGATAGCCCACCTCCAGGCCGACCATATCCACCGGGGTTACATCATCCCAGCCTAGCTCCTTGACCTCCTGGGACTTCTGCGCCGGCAGCAGCTCCTGCTGACGCTGCACCTCCTTGATCTCGTTTTCCTTGGTCGCACGCTGCTTGTTGGCAATCCAGTACGCCGCACCGGCAGCCACCAGGCCCAGGCTGATAAAGGAAAAATGCGGCATGCCGGGGACCAGGCCCATGGTGATCATCACCGCAGCGGTCACCGCCAGCGCACGCGGCGAGGCGAACATCTGCCGGTTGACCTGGGCGCCCATGTCTTCCGAACTGGAAACCCGGGTCACCATAATCGCCGCAGCTGTCGACAGCAGCAGCGAAGGGATCTGCGCCACCAGACCATCACCGATGGTCAGCAAGGTGTAGATGCGCCCAGCGTCAACAAAACTCAGAGAGTGCTGGAACATGCCGATGGCAATGCCACCGATCAGGTTGATAAACAGAATCAGCAGACCGGCAATCGCATCGCCGCGAACAAACTTGCTGGCACCGTCCATAGAACCGTAGAAGTCAGCCTCCTGAGACACTTCACTGCGCCGCTTCTTGGCCTCAGCCTGGTCGATCAAACCGGCATTTAGATCAGCGTCGATGGCCATCTGCTTGCCGGGCATGGCATCCAGGGTGAAACGTGCGCTGACTTCGGAGATACGCCCGGCGCCCTTGGTGACCACAACGAAGTTGATGATCATCAGGATGGCGAACACCACGATACCGACCACGTAGTTGCCGCCGATCACCACTTCACCGAAGGCTTGGATCACCTTACCGGCAGCGTCGTGACCATCCTGGCCGTTGAGCAGCACCACTCGTGTGGAGGCGACGTTGAGCGCCAGGCGCAGCAAGGTGGCCGCCAGCAGAATGGTCGGGAATACCGCGAAATCCAGTGGACGCAAGGCATAGATCGCCACCAGCAAGACGACAATCGACAGGGCAATACTGAAGGTGAACAGCACATCGAGGAGAAACGGCGGAATCGGCAGCATGACCATGCCGAGCATGACCAGCAACATCAGCGGTATGCCCAAGTTGCCCTGCTTCAACCCCGACAGGTTGCTGCGCACATCACCGATCATTTGCGAGCGATCTATTGCCACACCACTACCCCAGCCAATTCAATCTTTTGACGCGAGCCGCGCCTTTGGGGAGGGTTTTGCAAGAAGCTGTCCAACTTTGCCAGAGCCAGGCAAACAACCGCCAAGCCTGCTGCAATGAGGCTAAGCGTCACTCGTCGCGGCGTAAATCCGGCGGGATTGGCATCTCCGGCAGCGGCCCTGGGCGCTTGCCCTTGCCGGCCTGGTACTGGCGCAGCTGGTAGACGTAAGCCAGCACCTGGGCGATGGCCAGGTACAGGCCGGCCGGGATTTCCTGATCCAGTTCGGTGGAATAGAACACCGCCCGCGCCAAGGCCGGCGACTCCAGCACCATCACCTTGTGCTCATTGGCGATTTCGCGAATCTTCAATGCGGTGAAGTCACCGCCCTTGGCCAACAGCACTGGGGCGCTGCCCTTGGTCGGGTCGTACTTCAAGGCCACGGCAAAGTGCGTCGGGTTGGTGATGACCACGTCGGCGTCGGGTACCGACTGCATCATGCGTCGCTCGGCCATTTCCCGCTGCAGCTGGCGAATACGCTGCTTGACCTCGGGCTTGCCTTCGCTGTCCTTGTACTCGTCGCGCACTTCCTGCTTGGTCATCATCAGCTTCTGCTTGCTGCTCCAGAGCTGAAACGGCACATCCACAGCGGCAATCAGAATCAACCCGCAGGACATCCACAGCGCACTCCAGCCCACCACCGTTACAGCATGCAGGATGGCCGACTCAATCGGCTCATGGACAATCGCCAGCAGGTCGTCCTGCCAGGCCGACAACACGGCAACGCCTACCAGCAGAATCAGAATGAACTTGGCTAGGGCTTTGAGCAGCTCGACCAGCGCCTGCACAGAAAACATCCGCTTCAGCCCGGCCAGTGGATTCATTCGACTGGCCTTGGGCGCCATGGCCTCGGCAGAAAACAGCCAACCCCCAAGAGAAATCGGCCCCACAATCGACACGATCAGCAACAGCACGAACAGCGGAAACAAGGCCTCCATTGCAATTTGCCCAGATGCCGCCAGCCACAGGGCCATACTGCGCTCATCCATGATCACATCACGGGGTAGCGAGAAGTTGCCACGCATGATGTCGAGCATGGCATTGGCCATACTGCCGCCGAAAGCCAACATGCCGCCAAAGCCGCCGAGGGTTACGGCCAGGGTATTAAGCTCTTTGGAACGGGCAATCTGGCCCTTCTCACGGGATTCGCGCAGGCGTTTCTCCGTGGGTTCCTCGCTTTTATCGGCGCCACTCTCGGATTCGGCCATGACTTAGCTCGCCCCCGCCATTTCACGCAAGAATTGCAACGCCTCGGTGGCAAATACCTGGTACTGCGCAAGGATATCGGTCATGCCGATCCAGACGATCACCATGCCCAACACCAGGGTCAGCGGGAAACCGATGGAGAAAATATTCAACTGCGGCGCAGCGCGGGTCATCACCCCGAATGCCAGGTTGATCACCAACAGCGCGGTTATCGCCGGCAATACCAGAAGCAGGGCGGCACCCAACACCCAGCCCAGTTTGTTGGCAATTTCCCAGTAGTTTTCCACCAGAAAGCCACCGCCAACCGGCAGGGTGAAAAAGCTCTCGGTGAGCACTTCGAACACCACCAGATGGGCGTTCATGGCGAGAAACAGCAAGGTCACCAGAATCATGAACAACTGACCGATCACCGGCACCGAAATACCGTTAGCCGGGTCAATCATGGAGGCAAAACCCAACCCCATCTGCATGGCGACGATCTGCCCGGCAATCACGAAAACCTGGAAGAACAGCTGCAGAACAAAGCCCAGCATCATGCCAATCAGAATCTCCTGGGCGATCCAGATAAACGCCTGCACGCTGATCGCATCGATCACGGGCATCGGCGGCAGGGTCGGCATGATCACCAGACAGATAGCCAAGGACAGGTACAGGCGCACTCGCGCCGAAACCAGCTGAGTACCGATGATCGGCATAAACATCAGCAGCGCAGCAATGCGAAACAGCGGCAGCAGAAAACTGCCCACCCAGGCGCCGATCTGCTCGTTGCTTAGCTCGAACATATCAGCCAATCAACAGCGGAATGTTCATGATCAGGTTCTCGGTGTATTCCATCAGCTCACGCACCAGCCAAGGCCCGGCAATGATCAGAACCACCAGAATTACCAACAGACGCGGTAGAAAGCTCAAGGTTTGTTCGTTGATCTGGGTCGCGGCCTGGAACATGGCCACCAGCAAACCGACGATCAGGCTGGGAACCACAATGATCGCCACGATGCTGGCGGTCAGCCACAGAGCCCCGCGCACCAGGTCTACTGCCACTTCAGGGGTCATGCCTAAAACCCTCCAAAGCTAGCGGCCAGGGTGCCCATAATCAGCGCCCAACCATCAATCAACACAAACAGCATGATCTTGAACGGCAGGGAAATAATCAGCGGCGAGAGCATCATCATCCCCATCGCCATCAGAATACTGGCGACCACCATGTCGATGATCAGGAACGGGATAAAGATCATAAAGCCGATCTGGAAGGCGGTTTTCAGTTCGGAGGTAACGAACGCCGGCACCAGAATGGTCAGCGGCGCATCTTCCGGGCTGGCGATGTCGGTACGCTTGGACAGGCGCACAAACAGCTCCAGATCACTTTCGCGGGTCTGCGCCAGCATAAAGTTCTTGATCGGCCCTTCGGCCTTGACGATGGCGTCCTGCGCCGTCATCTGCTCGTTCAGGTAGGGCTGCAACGCTTCGCGGTTAATCTGATCGAACACCGGCGCCATGATAAACATGGTCAGAAACAGCGCCAGGCCGACCAGAATCTGGTTCGACGGCGTCTGCTGCAAGCCCAGGGCCTGACGCAAAATCGAGAAGACGATGATGATCCGGGTAAAGCTGGTCATCAGCATGACAAACGCTGGAATAAAGCTCAGCGCCGTCATGATCAGCAAGATCTGCAGGCTGACCGAATATTCCTGCTGCCCGGCCGTGTCAGTACTCAGGGTGATTGCCGGGATCGACAGCGGGTTGCTGCCCGACTGAATCAAGGTACTGGCAGTCGGCGGATCTGCGGCGAACGCCAGTGAAGCCCCCAAGCTAAAAACCAACACCAGCAACAAACGCAGCATCAGGACTTGTCCTTCTGATCCTTGCCCAACAGCTCCATCAGGCGCTGGGCAAACTCGGTAGAGGCCGGCTCGGCATCCGGTAAATGCACTGGCTCTTTCAGTACATGCAGCGAGGTGATGTTGCCTGGCGTCAACCCCAGCAACACCTGCTCGCTGCCCACCTGCACCAGCACCAGGCGATCACGCGGACCCAGGGCCTGGGTTGCCAATACCTTGATCACCTGACCGCCACGCGGCACGATCTGCTGCACCCGACGCATCAGCCAAGCCAATAGAAAGATCAGGCCAATAACCAACAGCAGACCCAGCAACAGCTGCACAAGCTGCCCGCCCATGCCCGCTCCGGCAAGGGGTACAGCCGTTTGCGCGGTGGGTTCTGCAGCAATCGCTGCAAAGGGTAAAGCCAGGCCCAGCAGAAAGATTCTATGCATGGTTAGCGCAGCTTCTTGATGCGTTCGCTTGGGCTGATCACGTCGGTCAGGCGGATGCCAAACTTTTCGTTCACCACCACCACTTCGCCGTGGGCAATCAGGGTGCCGTTGACCAGTACATCCAGCGGCTCACCGGCCAGGCGATCCAGCTCAATCACCGACCCCTGGTTTAGCTGCAGCAGGTTGCGAATGGTGATATCGGTGTTGCCGACTTCCATAGAGATCGACACCGGGATATCCAGAATCACATCCAGATTCGGCCCGTCCAGATTAACCGGCAGATTGATCTTCGGCGCACTGTCGAACTCTTCCATCGGCGCACGCGGCGCCGCTGGCCCCGGGTCACTGGCGGCAAGCATGGCATCGATATCATCCTGCCCGGCATCGCCAGCCTCGGACAATGCAGCCGCCCACTCATCGGCAAGTGCCTGTTCCTCGGGGGAGCTGGCTTCGTTTTCGTTTTCGTCTGCCATCGTTTTTCCTCGGCTGGCGTTGAATAGGGGGATTAGCGGTTACGCTCAATGGGGCCGAGCACCTGCAAAGCCAGTTTGCCTTTGTGCGCCCCCATCTTGACCTTGAATGAGGGCACGCCGTTGGCACAGAGCACTACGCTTTCCGGCAACTCCACCGGTATCACGTCACCGGGCTGCATATGCAGAATGTCGCGCAGCTTGAGCTGGCGGCGGGCAACAGTTGCGCCCAGCGGCACACTGACGCCAAGAATGTCTTCGCGTAGCGCCTTAATCCAGCGCTCGTCCTGATCGTCGACATCGGACTGGAAGCCGGCATCGAGCATCTCGCGGATCGGCTCGATCATCGAATAAGGCATGGTGATATGCAGGTCGCCGCCACCGCCGTCCAGCTCGATATGGAAGGTGGACACCACAATCACTTCACTGGGGCTGACGATGTTGGCCAACGCCGGGTTCACTTCCGAGTTAACGTACTCGAAGTTGATATCCATCACCGCGTGCCAGGCTTCCTTGAGGTCGATAAAGGCCTGATCCAGTACCATGCGCACCACGCGCAGCTCGGTGGGGGTGAATTCGCGACCTTCGATCTTGGCATGACGGCCGTCGCCGCCAAAGAAGTTATCCACCAGCTTGAACACCAGCTTGGCATCGAGAATAAACAAGCCAGTGCCGCGCAGCGGCTTCATCTTTACCAGGTTGAGGCTGGTCGGCACGTACAGCGAGTGCACGTACTCGCCGAATTTCATCACCTGCACGCCCCCCACCGCCACATCGGCGGAGCGACGCAGCAGGTTGAACATGCTGATACGGGTATAGCGGGCGAAACGCTCGTTGATCATCTCAAGCGTCGGCATGCGCCCACGGACAATCCGGTCCTGGCTGGTCAGGTCATATTGTTTGACGCTTCCCGGTTCGGCTTCGTCCTCGGTTTCAACCAAGCCGTCATCGACACCATGCAGCAGGGCATCGATTTCATCCTGGGAAAGCAGGTCTTGCACAGCCATATACGGCTCCTGATTACTGCAACACGAGGTTGGTGAACAACACTTGCTCGACCGTAACCTTGCCGGTCTCTTTCTCGGCCAGCTCCTGCACGCTGGCGGTCGCCTGCTGGCGCAGCATTTCCTTGCCCACCGGGGTAATCAGGGAAGCAAAGTCCTGACCGGAAAACAGCATCACCAGGCGGTTACGTAACACCGGCATATGCACCTTGAGCGCATCCAGGGCCGCCTGATCACGGGTCATCAGAGCCACGCTGACCTGCATATAGCGGGCACGGCCCTGATGGTTGAAGTTCACCACAAAGGCCGGCGACAACTCTTCATAGATCGCCGCCTGCTTGACCGGCACCGCAGGCTGGGCGCTGGCTTCTGCCTTGGCCTCATCAGCGCCTGCATCCTTCTTGTTCAGAAAGAACCAGGTGCCCCCCACGGAAAGGCCCACAGCCAGCAGCACAGCAATAACGATGATAATGATCAGCTTCATTTTGCCGGCTGGTTTCGCCTCGGCATTTGCCGCTGCGGGTGCTGCTTCTTTCTTAGCCATGCCAATAATCCGTCGTTATTCGGAGTTCTATCCGTTTTCAAAGGGTTAAGAGCAAGTGTTATGCCAGTCTGTTAACAAACCTGCTCAGTACGGGTGGCCCAGCACCTGCGGGTGATATGGCCAAGGCATTAGATAAACCCACGCCCCAAAAAAATCGCCCGGCTCCCACACAATGGGAGCCGGGCGAAATGCAGTTTAGATCAGTGGGGCAAGCAACTACAGCAGCAAGCGCTCTATGCGTAGTAATCGACCAAGCCACGGGCACTCACAGATGTCGTGCGAGCCGCTTCGGCAGCGCTCGAATGCAGTTCCTCATCCGCGCCGAGCAATTCACTGGAGGCGCCACCGCGACCTTTGCCGCCATCGCCCTCCTGCCCTTGCCAGCCACGGCTGAGCGACTGATCGGAGACGTTCACGTCCAGCTGGTTCATGCCCTGCTGGGCGAACAGCTCACGCAGGCGGTGCATCTGCGAATCCAGCGCCTCACGCACCCCGGCATGCGGGCTGGCGAAGGTGACCTGGCTCTGCTCCTGGTTGACGCTGATACGCACTTCCAGACGGCCCAGCTCAGCTGGATCGAGCTGAATTTCGGCGGATTTGAGATTCTGGCTGGACATCACCATCACGCGATCCACCACCGCTTCGCTCCAGCCGCCCTGCTGCATGGGCACCGGCTGCCCAACCACCACCGGCGCGCGCGCGGACAGCGGGGTCTGTTGAGCAATGGCCTGGCTCAGCGCATTCAGCTTACTGACAAAGTTTTCCGGCGTATTGTTCGCCGTACCTTCCTTCAGCGCTTCAAGACCTTTGCCGGAAAGGGCTTCGAGCTTTAATTCCGGCAGCTCCAGGGCATCGTCTTCTACTGGTACTTCATCCTGTACAACCTGACTGGCCAGCAAACTCTGGCTGACGCTTTGCGCCTGCGCTGAGGGGGTCGCTGCCTGGTCGGACTGCAGCTTTTCCTTAGCCCCCATCTCCAAAGCCATACGAACAGCCGGCAACTGGTTAAGTGCATCCAGCTCAGGATCAAAGCTGGCCTCGGTCATGCTCGCCGGGCCCGAGCCGGTCAGGCTGGTCGTAGCCACGGGCAGCATGTCGCTGACGGTTGTCAGCTCTTCGCTTTCCTCGGGGGGCAACTCACCGGTAATGCCCAACAACAGCAACGGATCAAGCACAACACCTTCAACAGTCGGCTCGCTCGGCAAAGGCTTGCCGCTATCGGCAAGCCCGCCCTGCCCAGTAGCGGCAAGAGCCTGCGCATCCTCACTTGGTTTTTCCGCCGGTTTACTCTCCCGTGCGGGCTTGGCAGATGCATCGCTGCGCTCGGAGGCCTTGGCCTGACGCTCTCTGGCATATACCTGAGAGAAGCTGGAAGCCTCATTTCTATTAGGCTGCGCGGGTTTTTCCGGCGGTTTTGATGCAGCAGCCCTGGGCTTTACTTCAGGTGCCGACTTGAGCAGCAGATCGGGGGCAACGGACATGGATACTCTCCGTTCGGGGTTGGTCGTGCGGAGAGTTTTGCAAGGTGCGGGCCAACTTGTTGACCGGCAGATTCAGCAGGGGGAAATGCAGCAACTTGGCACACAAGCAGCAAGACTAGTGCCGATAACGCTGACGTTCGGATTTAAGCAGGATGCGTACAATGGCAAATTCACGCTCAATCTGCTCGACCAGCTCAGGGGCCTGTTCCAACTGCTCGCGCCGCCCGGCCTCCTCCAGCTGCTTGCACAGCCCAGCCAGCATCAGCGCGCCCATATTGCTGCAGCTGCCTTTAAAGCTGTGCGCCGCCAGGCGCAAGCTCTGCGCATCGGCCGCCCGCTCAGCCTGACGCAGCACCAACAGGCGCTCTTCGGAGTCGATCAGGAAGGTATCCAGCAGCACCGGGTATTCATCTTCCATGACGTCCTGCAAAGCCGCCAATACTGCGCTATCAAGGTGAATATCGGACAACTGCTCGCTCCCCTGGCGTGTTGCCTTGGATTATGCCCCAGGCAACCAGGAAAACTCCACGCGCACCCCCGGTTCGCCGTCGCCCCAGCTGCAACGCTCACTCAATTGCCTGACCAACGCCAGCCCGCGACCGCTCAAGCTATGGGCGTCGCGGGGTTCCACCGGTAATTGCTGGGCATCGAAGCCCGAACCGCTGTCTTCGACCCGGACGATCAAGCGCCCGCCCGCGCCTTCCGGCAATAATTGCAGATGAAAGCGCACAAAGCCGTCGGTCAGCGCAGCCAGCCTTACGCTGCGCTGGCGATAATACTCGGCAAACCCTTCGGCATTGGCCTTGAGCGCCGAATCAAGGCCCAGCACGCCATGTTCCAGCGCATTCGAATACAGCTCGGCCAGCACACTGAACAAGGCGCCGCCCTGAGGTCGCAGCCCCTGCACCTCCAGCAACAACTGCAAGAGGAACGGCAAGGGATTGAAATGACGCAGGGTTTCCCCGCGAAACTCGAAGCTGGCCGACCAGTCCAGCGAATGGCTCTGGCCATTATCGGCGAAGGCCAGCGGTGGCCGACTCAGCTCGGCGTCATCGACCAGGCTGACTTCAAGCAGGCTAACGTCATCCTGCTGCTCGCCACTGAAATGGGTCAACGCCTGCTGGATTTCAGAGAACAGCGCCGTAGGCTGCTGATTGGCAGCGAACACCTCAAGCAACCGCCCTTCACCAAACAACTCGCCCTGCTTGTTACAGGCCTCCAGCACACCATCGGAAAGCAGGAAAACCCGATCCCCCAGCGCCAGCGGGTAAACCTCGTATTTGTCATTGAATGCGGTCGGCTCCAGCACTCCCAACGGCAAATGCCGCGACACCAGCGGCAAACGCTGGCCACTGCCGCGCAGCAGATAGCCATCCGGCAGACCGCCGTTCCACACTTCGACCACCTGGCGCTGGAAGCTGATATTCAGCACCGTAGCGCAGCAGAACACCCCGACCGGGAGAATACGTTTGAGCTTGGCGTTGATCTCGCGCAGCACTTCGGCCAGCGAATAGCCCTTGGCCGTCATGCCGTAGAACACCTCGGCCAGCGGCATCGCGCCAATTGCCGCGGGCAAACCGTGACCGGTGAAATCGCCCAACAGCACATGCATGCCGCCTGACGGTTTGAACGCAGCCAGCAGCAGATCGCCGTTAAACACCGCGTAGGGCGATTGCAGATAACGAATGTTCGGTGCATCCAAGCAGCCAGAATGAGTCACCTTGTCGAACACCGCCTTGGCCACGCGCTGCTCGTTGAGCAGGTGTTCGTTGTGCATGGCAATCAGGTCGCGCTGCTGCAGCACGGTGTCCTGCAGGCGGCGCAGGCGGTCCATGGCCTTGATCTTGGCTTCGAGAATCACCCGGTTATAGGGTTTGGCAAGAAAGTCGTCACCGCCGGCTTCCAGGCAGCGCACCAGGGCTTCGCCTTCGGTCAGTGAGGTAAGAAAGATGATCGGCACCAGCTCCTCGCCGGCCACCTGCTTGATCCGCCGCGCGGCTTCAAAGCCATCCATGACGGGCATCAAGGCGTCCATCAGTACCAACTGCGGACGCTCTTGCTCGAACAGGGCCAGCGCCTCCAGACCATTGCTGGCGGTCAGCACGCGGTGCCCCTGGCGGCTGACGATGGTCGACAGCAGCATGCGATCAGCCGCGTTGTCCTCGGCGATCAGAATGGACAGGCGCTCTGGCATGGCATGCGCCCCGCTCAGGCGATTTTGAACAGCTGCTCGAAATTCGAGATAGCGAGGATCTTGCGCACATCCGGGTTGCAGTTGAGCAGACGGATCTGCGCGCTATCGCCGCCGGCGTGATCACGCAACAGCAACAGCATGCCCAGCGCCGAGCTGTCCAGATAGGTGGTGTCCTTGAGGTCTACGACGTAACGCTGCGGGGTACTGTTGACGCGTTCGTAGGCATTGCGAAATTCCTGATGCGCACCGAAATCGAAGCGTCCCTGAATCAGAATGGTCAGCTCTTGCCCATCGGATGAGGGCAGCGAGGTGATGGCCATGAATTACTCCTATAAACGAAAAGACCAGGCCGCACGTTCAGGTGGGCCAGACTGCAGGTTATGCATGATCAAGATGTAGCATCGCAATGCCCATGCGGCAACTGTTTAGGCTGGTTGATGTGTCGCCTTCAGTTTCAAGTAAACGGCAATTCGCGCTCAAGACTGCGAATCACGGGCAGATATACGCTGCGAGAGCTCATCGAGCAATTTCTGCTCACGCTTGTCTTCAGCCAGGCGCGCTTCGTCCTGATAGCGTTTGACCAGTTTGCGCAAACCTTCCAGGCGCGCGTAGCGCTGCTGCCAGACCTCGCGCACCTTTTCCATATTGCTGCGGTGCCAGTCGACGCTGTTGCGCTGCTGGCCAATGGCGGTTTCCAGCTGGGTGAGAAAGCGCTGATAGTTCATCAGCCACTGCCCGGAGACCCCGCGCTGGCCTTCGGTAATCCACTGCTGCTGGTAATCGCCGCGGTAGCGCTCCAAGTCCCCCAGCTGCACTTCGGCCTGGCGCAGCAGCCCCTGGCAATGGCCCAGCTGCAAAGCAGCTTCACGCTCGGCACGCTCGGCCATGTCGACCACCGGGGCCAGCCGCGCGGCGCGGCTTTGCGCCATGGCTTACGCGCCTGCTGCGGCGGGGTTGAAGGTCGCGGCCAGCTGCGCACTGCTGTTTTCCAGGCTTTCGTTGTCCTGCAGGTTCTGCCGCAGGTACTTGACCATGGCCGGCTGGCGCGCGATGGCCAGGTCGGTGTCAGCATCGCCGCCGGGCACATAGGCGCCGACGCTGATCAGGTCGCGACTCTGCTGATAACGCGACCACAGCTGCTTGAAGCGCTGTGACAGGCGCAGATGCTCGGCGCTGACCACCTGTGGCATCACCCGGCTGATCGACGCCTCGATATCGATGGCCGGGTAATGCCCCTCCTCGGCCAACCGCCGCGACAGCACGATATGGCCATCGAGCACACCACGGGCGGCATCGGCAATCGGGTCCTGCTGGTCGTCGCCCTCACTGAGCACGGTGTAGAACGCGGTAATCGAACCGCCGCCCTTCTCCGCATTGCCGGCGCGCTCCACCAGTTTGGGCAGGCGGGCAAATACCGAAGGCGGATAACCCTTGGTTGCCGGCGGCTCGCCAATAGCCAGGGCGATCTCGCGCTGGGCCTGGGCGAAACGGGTCAGCGAATCCATCAGCAGCAGGACGTTCTTGCCCTTATCGCGGAAGTACTCAGCAATTCGCGTGCAATACATCGCCGCGCGCAAGCGCATCAGCGGCGCATCATCGGCCGGCGAGGCCACCACCACCGAGCGTTTGAGGCCCTCGTGGCCGAGGATCTCGTCGATAAATTCTTTAACTTCGCGGCCCCGCTCACCGATCAGCCCGACCACGATAATGTCGGCCTCGGTAAAGCGCGTCATCATGCCGAGCAGCACCGACTTACCCACCCCGGTACCGGCAAACAGGCCGAGGCGCTGACCACGGCCCACAGTCAGCAAGCCGTTGATTGAGCGAATGCCGACATCCAGCGGTTCGCTGATCGGGTGGCGATTGAGCGGATTGATCGCAGGGCCATCCATCGGCACCCAGTCTTCGGCCTTCATCCCACCCTTGCCGTCGAGGGCGCGGCCGGTGCCATCGAGAACTCGGCCGAGCATTGACATGCCCATGGGCAAACGCCCGGTATCCGGCAGCGGCACCACGCGGGCACCTGGGGCGATGCCGGCCAGGCTGCCGACCGGCATAAGGAAGATTTTGCCGTTGGAAAAACCCATCACCTCGGCTTCAACCTGCACCGGGTGATAGCTGTCATCGTTGATCACCAGGCAGCGACTGCCCAGGGCGGCGCGCAGGCCTTCGGCTTCCAGAGTAAGGCCGACCATGCGCAGCAATCGGCCTTCGACCTGCGGCTGGGTCGGCAGCGTCACGGCTTCGCTGTAACCGGCCAGGCGCTTGGCGAAACTCACCCGATCAAGGCGCATCCGGGCTCGCCTGGCTATGTATCTGAGGAGCCTCTGCCGGCAGGGCATCCAGATCGGTATGCAGGTCGGCTTCCAACGGGTGCGCCGCCTGCTCGCGCTGCTGCTCAAACAGCTGCTTGATCGCCTGATTCAGCCGAGTTTCCACCGTGGCGTCGATACGGCTGAGTTCACTTTCCACCCGACAACCACCAGGCAGCAAGGAAGCGTCCTCGAGAATCCGCCAGCTCTCTTCGTGGCGCTCACGCAGGGCTTTGATCATCTCGAAATCTTGCGGATTGACGTGAATGCGGATGTTGCCAGTGCCCATCGGCAGCAGCTTGAGCGCCTCGCTGAGCACCTGGCGAATCTGGCTGGAGTCGCTGACCAGCTCACGTTGAATCACCTGACGCACCATCTGCCCGAGCAGGCTGACCATGGCCTCTTCAAGCTGCTGGTCTTGCTCGGCAATCGGCTCGAACAGCTGGGTCATCAACTGCTCCAGCCCAGCCAGTTTGGCGGCCAGGGCGATATCGGCGTCCTGCTTGGCTTTCAGCTGGCCGGCGTGAAAGCCGTCCTTCTCACCGGTGGCAAAACCTTCGTTGTAGGCATCCTGACGAATCGCCTCCAGCTCGTCCAACGTCAAGGGTTTGACGTCTTCCAGCGCGACCTCTTCACTCTCGGCCTGTGCCTGCTCAGCGGCCTCGGCCTGCTGTTCGGCTTCCTGCGCCTCGGCGGATGGCTCCGGTTCCGGAACATCCGGGTCGAAGCTGGGCAGCGCCCACAGGTCAACGCCCTTGAGGTCCTTGGCGCGAATCAGCTCGCTGGGCGGTTCTTTACTGGACATGTGTTAAACCATTACTGGCCATGTGTTAAACCATTTCCTCGCCGCCTTTGCCGCCCAGGACAATTTCCCCGGCTTCGGCCATACGCCTGGCGATGGTGAGGATTTCCTTCTGCGCGGTTTCCACGTCGCTGACGCGCACCGGGCCTTTGGCTTCCAGATCGTCGCGCAGCAGTTCGGCTGCACGTTTGGACATGTTCTTGAAGACCTTCTCCTTGATTGCCTCGTCGGCGCCCTTGAGCGCCAGCACCAGCACGTCGGAGGACACCTCGCGCAGCAGCGCCTGGATGCCACGGTCGTCGACATCGGCCAGGTTGTCGAAGACGAACATCAGGTCCTCGATCTGGCTGGAGAGGTCTTCGTCGACTTCGCGGATCGAGTCCATCAGCTGGCCTTCAACCGAGCTGTCGAGGAAGTTCATGATATCGGCGGCGCGCTTGACCCCGCCGAGCGCGGCGCGGGTGGTGTTGGAGCTGCCGGAGAACTGCTTCTCGAGAATCTGGTTGAGTTCTTTCAGCGCCGCCGGTTGCACGGTATTCAGCGACGATACGCGCAGGACGATATCCAGGCGCACCTTGTGGTCGAAGTGGCCAAGCACTTCGCCAGCCTGATCGGGATCGAGATAAGCCACCACGATGGCCTGGATCTGCGGGTGCTCGTAGCGGATCACATCAGCTACGGCGCGCGGTTCCATCCATTTCAGGCTGTCGAGGCCACTGGTGCTGCCGCCGAGGAGGATGCGGTCGATCAGGTTGCCTGCTTTGTCTTCGCCCAGCGCCTGCGTGAGCATCTTGCGGATATAACCGTCGGCACCAACACCCAGGCTGGTCTGATCGCCGACGATGTCAACAAATTCGCCCATCACCTGCTCAACCTGCTCACGCTGGATATTGCGCATGCCGGCCATGGCCACGCCGACCCGCTGCACTTCCTTCGGCCCGAGGTGACGCAATACCTGAGCCGCGTCGGTTTCACCCAGCGACAGCAGCAGAATCGCGGCCTTGTCGACCTTGCTCAATTTAGTGGCGGTTCGATTTTCACTCATCGGCGTTAATCCACTCTTTCACAACCTGGGCTACGCGGCCTGGGTCTTCTGCGACCAGGCTCTTGATGGCGTTCAATTGTGCATCATACCCCTCACTCGGGCTCGGCAGGAGGATGCTTTGCGGGCCGCCCAGGCTTACACGGTCCTCGGCCAGGTCACCACCCAGCGCGCCCATTTCGCCCAGCTCGACATCGCCATCGCGGCCATCGCCCTGGCCCTTGCCGCCACCGGTGATGTTGTTGAGCACCGGCCGCAGCACACCAAACACCAAGATGAGGATAAACAGCACGCCGAGCACTTGCTTGACCACATCCCAGAACCACGGCTGGGTGTAGAACGGAATTTCAATCATCTCCTCACCCAGTTGGGCGGAGAATGGCGTATTGATCACGCTGACACTGTCACCACGGGTGGCATCGAAGCCCACCGAATCCTGCACCAGGCGGGTAAAACGCGCCAGGTCATCACTGCTCCACGGCACCCGAGTGGTTTCACCGCTGGCCGCATCAATCTTCACCTGATCATCCACCACCACCGCCACCGACAGCCGGCGCAAGCGACCCTGCTGCTGCTTGGTGTAGCTGATCGAACGATCCAGCTCGAAGTTACGCGTGGATTGCTCGCGCTTGTCCGCCGGATACGGCGCCAGCATGGCCAGGCCAGTGGCCGGGTCGATGATCTGCGCGCCGTTAGCGTCCAGCAGCGGCTGCCCTGCGGCAATCGGGCCAGGCACCGCAGCAGCGCCGCCAGCTTGCTCAGGGGCTGCCGCCGCACCCGGTGGCTGGTTGGCCAGGGCGCCCGGCACACCTTGCGGCGGCAGGCTGCTGGTGCGTTGTTCGTTGACCGACTGCTCGCTGCGCAGCGCCGGTTGATCGGGGTTGAACATTTCCGAGGTGGATTCCACCGCGCTGAAATCCACATCCGCCGACACTTCGGCCTTGTAGCGGCCCGAGCCCAGCACCGGCTGCAGAATATTGTGCACGCGCTGGGTGAACAGGCTTTCCATGCGGCGGCTGTAATCGAACTGCTTGCCGGCCATGGTCAGCTCGGACATTTCCTGAATATCCGAAAGCAAGTTGCCCTTCTGGTCGACCACGGTGACCTGGGCCTTGTCCATTTCCGGCACGCTGCTGGCGACCAGATTGACGATGGCCATCACCTGGCTTGGCTCCAGGCCGCGCCCGGAATACAGCTCCACCAGCACCGAGGCACTGGGCTTGCGTTCATCACGCACAAACACCGAACTCTTCGGAATGGCCAGGTGTACACGAGCGGCCTTGACGTTGTTCAAGCTGGAAACGGTACGTGCCAACTCGCCTTCCAGGCCGCGGCGATAGCGGGTGGCCTCCATAAACTGACTGGTACCCAGGCCTTGTTCCTTGTCGAGAATTTCAAAGCCGACGCTATTGTCCTTCGGCGCAACGCCAGCAGCAGCCAGACGCATGCGAGCGCGAGCCAGGTCATCGGACTTGACCAACAGCGCACCAGAGTTGGGTTCCACGGTGTATTTGATGGCGGCGGCGTCCAGCGTCTCCATCACCTGGGACGCATCCATGCCGTCGAGGCTGCCATACAGCGGACGGTAATCGGGCTGCTGCGACCACAGCACCACGGCAAAACCGATAGCCACGCTGGCAGCCAGACCGACCAGCAGGCCGATCTGGCGCAACATCGACATATCGGCGAGGTTTTCCAGAAAGGTCAGGCCGAACAGCGGTTTCTTCGGCTCATCACCACCGGTGGTGGCAGGTACGTTTGCAGCGACGGCTTCAGCCATGATTCAGCCCTACCCTTAAACCGGCATCTGCATAATGTCTTGATAAGCCTGAACCAGCTTGTTGCGCACCTGGGTCATGGCTTGAAAGGAAACACTGGCTTTCTGCGACGCGATCATCACGTCCGTCAAATCCACGCCGCTGGTGCCCATCTCAAAGGCGGTTGCCAGCTTATTGGAGGCCTGCTGGGTTTCGTTGACCTTACCCACGGCCTGCCCGAGCATCTCGGAAAAGCTCGGCGCGCCAGGTTCAGGCGTGCTGGTGACAGGCTTCTGACGCGCCATGGCGTCGGCCTGCATGGAACGCATCTCCAGCATCAAGCGATTGAATTCAACACCCTGGCTCATCACTACCTCCACTGGCCGCGGTTTTTTGACGCTTCGCGGCGTTTGCTGAGATATTGCAACAAGGGTGCCAAATTATCGAACCGGCTCTCGCTGCCTATTTACGCACTTGCGAGCGGATATACAGCGCCTCAACCTTCTCCCGTGCCCAGGGCGTTTTGCGCAGGAAGGTCAAGCTCGACTTGATGCTCGGATCGCTCTTGAAACAGCGGATAGCAATCCGCTCGGCCAGGCCATCCCAGCCGTACTGGTCAACCAGAGCAGTGAGAATGGCTTCAAGGGTCACGCCATGCAGCGGGTCTTTCGGTGATTGAGTCATGCAGAACCTGTACGGACAGCTCGATTAAGGCAAACCCCACCACCTTAGCCAAACCAGCGGCCAATCGAAAGCGCAGCGCGGTGCTTGAGATTTTATTTCGAGCATAAAAAAGCCGGCCCACACCAAAGGTGTGGGCCGGCGAAGCACTATCGGGTCGCACGCACATCGCCGCGAAACAGCTTCGCGGGGCAACTGAGCGACCAGTCAGTTGCCAGGTATCTCAATCCATCAAACCGACTGGTATTCCTTCTCGGCTTCGTCGAAGCGCTTGATCATGCTGGCCGATGGGCCGTTGCCGATCTTGCTGAACACCAGAATGGCGATGGTGGCGAAGATAAAGCCTGGGATGATTTCGTACAGGCCCAGGTGGCCGAGGAAGTTCTTCCACAGGATTACGGTCATGGCACCGACCAGCATGCCGGCCAACGCGCCGTTGCGGGTCATCTGCTTCCAGACCAGCGAGAGGATCACCACCGGACCGAACGCAGCACCGAAGCCTGCCCAGGCGTAGGACACCAGGCCCAGCACGCGGTTTTCCGGGTTGGCAGCCAGCATGATGGCAACGATGGCAATCAGCAGCACCATGCCACGGCCGACCCATACCAGCTCGGTCTGCGAAGCATCTTTACGCAGGAAGGCTTTGTAGAAGTCTTCGGTCAGGGCACTGGAGCACACCAGCAGCTGGCAGCTCAGGGTGCTCATGACCGCAGCCAGGATGGCGGACAGCAGAATGCCGGCGATCCACGGATTGAACAGCAGCTTGGCCAGTTCGATAAATACGCGCTCAGGGTTCTCGGTCACCGGGCCAGCGAGGTCCGGGTTGGCGGAGAAGTACGCGATACCGAAGAAGCCCACAGCCACGGCGCCTGCCAGAGTCAGAATCATCCAGGTCATGGAGATGCGACGGGCAGCCGGGATCGACTTCACCGAGTCAGCGGCCATAAAGCGCGCCAGGATATGCGGCTGGCCGAAGTAGCCCAGACCCCAGGCCATCAGCGAGATCACGCCAACAAAGGTCGCGCCTTTGAGCATGTCGAAGCTGGTAGCGTCTTTCAGTTCGATCGCCGCAAAGGTGGCATCGGCACCGCCGGTGGCAATCAGCACCACGATCGGGGTGAGGATCAGGGCGAAGATCATCAGCGTGGCCTGCACAGTGTCAGTCCAGCTTACCGCCAGGAAACCACCGATAAAGGTGTAGGCGATGGTCGCTGCAGCACCGGCCCACAGAGCGGTCTCATAGGACATGCCGAAGGTGCTTTCAAACAGGCGGGCACCGGCTACAACGCCCGAGGCGCAGTAGATGGTGAAGAACACCAGAATCACCAGCGCGGAGAAGATGCGCAGCACGCGGCTGCTGTCTTCAAAGCGGTGGGTGAAGTAATCCGGCAGGGTCAGGGCGTTGCCGTTGTGCTCGGTCTGCACACGCAGACGGCCAGCAACGAACAACCAGTTCAGGTAAGCACCGACAATCAGGCCGATGGCGATCCAGCCTTCGGACAAACCGGACAGGTATACCGCGCCCGGCAAGCCCATCAGCAGCCAGCCGCTCATGTCCGATGCACCCGCCGACAAGGCGGTAACAAAACTGCCCAGGCTGCGACCGCCCAGGATGTAATCGGAAAGGTTCTTGGTGCGCATGTACGCGAACAGGCCAATCAGCACCATGAGCGCGATGTACACCACGAAGGTGACGAGCATCGGAGTATTTGCAGTCATTGGGGAGCTCCCCTCTTGATTGTTGTTATTCCAGCAACAGGGAGTAGCCCCCATTGCCAACGTGGCATTGCACGCCTGCCTATGCAGGTGAAGCCGCTTACCGCAACCGAGGCACAAAGGCCCCAATACAACAACGGGCGCATGCCGCAAGACAGTCGCCCGTGAAAATCCTTTTAAATGCCCGCCAGCGCCTTACACCCGGCCAGACTCGGCACGCACTCAACGCTTTGGTAAACGCTGCACGCCGGTAAAAATTCAGCATCAATCGCCACGGCCTGTATTAGGTCTAGCCCAACTGCAGCGGCTTGCCGGGGCAAGCCTGTGGGCAGAAACCTGCGCACCGCGTAAATCGAGCACGGAATTTAGTGGCAGAGGCATGACCGCTTCTTACAAAAAGCTCTGGAGTTTTTGCAAAAAACTCCAGGCACAGGAACTTCCTGCAAACAGCTGTTTAAAGCGCAAGGCCAAAGATTTCGCCGATCACGGCCATCCATCGCCACTTATACCAGGCGCGTAACGGCCATCTAGACTGCATCCATAAGGCTGGAGGTGTGCGTTGCAGAGCGAAGCATCCGATTACTCAATCTACCGGCGCGTAGTCTCGCAGTTGATGCAGGGCGAAGAGCAATTGCCCAGCCTGCCGACCATTACCCTGGATATCCGCCGTGCCCTGGGTGACCCGAATATTTCGTTAAATGCCCTGGTGCGTTTGATCAGCCGCGACCCGGCCCTCAGCGCCCTGCTGATGAAACATGCCTCCAGCGCGCTGTATCGCCACACCTTGGCGCCCAAGACGCTGCACGAAGTAATCGGCCTGCTCGGCATGACGGAAGTCGACCGAATCACCATGGTGCACAGCATCAAAAGCCTGTTCACCCTGCACAGCCCGGGGCATAAGCGGCTGTTTGTTGATGCCTGGGAGCGCCTGGTGATCAAGGCCAGCACCAGCGCCATGCTGGCCCGCCTGCTGGGCCATGTGACCGCAGAACACGCGCTGCTGGCCAGCCTACTCAGCGAAGTGGGCACCCTCGCCGTGCTCTCGGCGTTCAGAAATGAAAGCGTCACGCCCTCCAGCGAGCTGTATTACAAGCTGTGCCGCGAATACAGCAAATCGCTCGGCATCATCGTGCTGAAGAAATGGTCGGTGCATAACGAATATATCGAGATCATCCGCGACACCGGCAACTGGCAACGCAGCCCCGGGCATAGCCTGCAATTGCTCGACCTGGTCAACCTGGCGCTCTACCACGCCATCAAGGAACGCACCCCCGACGCCGAGCTACCAACACTGCAAGAGCTAGCCGCCTACCAAAAGCTGATGCCGCCGCAGGACTTTATCGGGGAGAACGGCGAACTCAGCCTGGTGATCAGCCACCGCGCCGATATTCTGGCGATTGCGCAGACCTTGCGCTGAAGTTCTAGCCCAAAGTGGGGACACTAGGCCAAGCGGGATTTTAAGCGGTTTTAAAGATAGGCTTGGGTTCTACGCCATTTTTTGGAGGGGGAGCAATGAAATTAGATTTGATCAGCCCAAAACTCGACTTAGAGACTTTTAACTGCCCACATTGCGGAGCGTTATCCCATGCGAAATGGCTGAGTTTACTTATGAACCAATATGGCCAAAGCCACCATCTTCCCCAAAGCGCCAAGGTCGCGATAACAACCTGCTGCCCTGCTCGGATGAGTCTTTGGCTAGAAGATGATGACCGTGTTACGGGCACGATGATTTTCCCAGCTAGTACAATCGCTCCTCTTCCGCACCCAGATATGCCCGATGACATAGCCCGCGACTTTGAGGAGGCAAGACTGGTTTTTACTCACTCACCCCGAGCGGCTGCAGCCCTACTGCGGCTGTGCGTCCAAAAAATCTGCAACCACCTAATGGGTAAACCAGGCGGCATTGATGAGCAGATCGGTCAACTTGTGGCAGATGGACTACCGAGGCGCGTTCAGCAGGCTCTGGACTCCGTCAGAGTAATCGGCAACGAGTCGGTACATCCGGGAAAGATGGATCTCAACGACACACCTGAAGTCGGGCAGGTGCTGTTCCGGTTGGTAAACCTGATTATCCAAGACTGTATTACCGCCCCTAAAGAGGCCGAGGAAATCTACGGCCTACTACCAGAAGGCAAACTCAAAGGGATCGAGAACCGGGACAAACCCAAAGCTTAGTGGCTGTAGTGGCTCCAGCTCCTCCCCCCAACATAGCCTCACTACCACGGCATGGGTTTAGGTTAAGTCGAGCCGACGCGAGCCAGATCGCAAATCCGTTCTAACGATCAATCACCTGCGCACGCATCGGCGCAAGCCGCGCCAGTAGGCGGTTCTGCGCAGGCATAGGCACGCCCTGGGAACTCATTGCATCCTGCAGGTTTTCCACCAGAGCGTTGAAGTCGCTGGGGGTGAGGTTCTGGCCCTTGTGGCTTTCTTCCATGCTGTCGCCGGTGTAGGTGCAGGGGCCGCCGGCTTCGACGCAGATCTGCTCCACCAGCTTGTCGCGCAGGCGCACGATGTCGATATTCTCGAAATGCCGAACGATGCGCGGGTCTGCGGCAATATTCAGCAGCATGCCTTCGACGATGCGGGTAATCCCGGCCTGCTCGCCCAGGTCGCGGTACAGGCTGTCGTCTTTGGCCGGCTGTTGGGCGCAGGCCGCCAGGGTGAGCACAACGAGCAGCAGCAGACTGCGCATGCTTAGAAACTCCCCTGCACGGACAGGTAAACCCCATCCTGATTATCCAGCGTGGCGATTTCCCCCAGGCGCGCATAGGCCAGTACAACGGCCAGGTTCTTGTTGGGAAAGTAACCGAGAAACAGATCGGCCCAGTCACTTTCGCCGGCAAAGCTTAAGTTGTCCGGCTTCTCGCGGTACTCCACACCCAATGCCCAGCGCGGGTTGAACAACACGGCAACTGAGCCTTCCTTGAGCACGGAATGACGATCACGGCGATCCCCACCAAACCCCAGCAGCCCCAGCTCGTTGGCCCGGCTGTAACGGAGGCCACCATTGAGCAGCAGGTTGTAGCCAAAAGCGCCGCCGAGGATCAACCGGCTGGCAGTGATATAGCCCTCGGTGTCTTCACTGCGCTGGGCACCCACCAGGCTGGGAATCAGAAAACCCTTCTGGCGTTTGTACTGAATGCCCAATGACACCTGCGGCAGCGGGTCGTAGATCAGGTCACCAAACAGGCGCAGCTTGAGGCCGAAGATATCCTGACTCAGGCTGTTTTCCGGCAGATTGAGGTTGCGCGCCAGGGTGCCCAGATCAAAGCGCTGGCGGGCGTAGGACAGCTCGATGCGGTTATCGAACGCGACGCCGATACCAGCCACATCCAGGCGGTAATCGCCGGTTTCCACCCGCGTGGCGAATACATCCGCGCCCCATTCGCCGCGCTCGCCATAGCCGGAAAGCACCGCCCAGGGTGTAATCCCGCCACCGGCCGCACCTTCTATGCTGCTGGCGCCACCCGTGGCCAGCAAGCGACCATCGGCCCAGGCCAGGTTGGCCAGCAGGCCGAGCAACAGGGCAATGCAGCGTGGCAGTTGAGTCATGGTCAATGCACCAGGGTCGAGGAGGTATGGGTGTATTGCGCCATCCAGGTTTCAAAGGCTTGCGCCGCCAATGGCCGACTGATCAGGTAGCCTTGGGCGGTATCGCACTGCCAGCGCCCCAGCAGTTGCAGGCTGCGCTCGAACTCGACGCCCTCGGCCACAACCTTGAGGCCCAGGCTGTGGCTCATCTCGATGGTCGAGCGCACGATCACCGAGTCCTCGCTGGCATCGTCCAGGTCGCGGATAAACGACTGATCGATCTTCAGCTCCTGCACCGGCATGCGCTTGAGCTGCGTCAGGGAAGAATAGCCCGTGCCAAAGTCGTCTACCGACAGGCTGATGCCACAGGCCCGCAGACCATGCAGCACCTGCAGGGCGAGTTCAGGATTGAGCATCACCCCGCTTTCGGTGATTTCAAAAATCAGCTGCTCGGCCGGCACCTGGTATTCGGCCAACAGTGCGCTGACCCGCGCCGGTAACTGCGGATCGATCAGGTCGTCAGTGGAGATATTCAGCGACACCTGCACGCGCAGGCCGCGCCCGGCCCACTCGCGTAACTGACGCATGACTTCCTCGATCACCCAGGCGGTCAGCAGTTGGATGCTGCCGGTGCGCTCGGCCAACGGAATAAACTCCCCCGGCGAAACCATGCCCAGCACCGGATGCTGCCAACGCAGCAAGGCCTCGGCCTGGCGCACCTGGCCGGCGGCAATATCCAGTTTCGGTTGATAGTGCAACAGCAACTCGGCCTTGCTCGGCGCATGGCGTAGATCGCGAATCAAGCGGATCTGCCGCTGCTGGGCATCATCGCGACCGCGCTGGTAAACCTGCAGATGGCTGGGCATACCAGCAGCATCCTGCATGGCGATGCTCGCCCGGCGCAGCAGCTCTTCCGGGGCATTGCCATCGACCGGGTAGCTGGCAATGCCAATGCGGCAATCCAGGGCGAAGTCATGGGTGGCAACACGCAGCGGCTTGAGCAGTAGTTGCTGCACCTTGTCGGCGATGCCCACGGCGCTGTCGCTGTCGGTGTTCTCCAGCAGCAGGAGAAACTCGTCACCGATAATCCGCGCCACGCTATCGCCGGGGCGCAGAATCGCCTGCAGGCGCCTACTCAGCTGCTGCAGCGCCAGGTCGCCGCCCTCCGCCCCCAGGCTTTCATTAACCGCCCGGAAGTTGGCCACGCCCAGGTAGAGCAACGCCGTTGGCCGCCCAGCAGTGATCGCACTGCCCAGACGTTCCAGCGCCAGGGTACGGTTGGGCAGGCCAGTCAGCGCATCATGCAGCGCGTTGTGCGCCAGCTGCCGCTCACGCTCGGCGATACCTTGCTGCATGGCCTTGAAGGCGGTGGCCAAACGCCCCAGTTCATCGCCGCGCTGCAAATCCAGGCTGGCCTGGTAATCGCCCTGGCGCACGCGCTCGGCGACGGCCGCCAATTGCTGAACAGGCTGCGATACCGAACGCGCCAGCAACAAGGCGCCAACCAGGGAAGCGGTCAGCGCCACCAGGGCAATCAGCAGAATATTCTGATCAAGCGGGGCAAATGCCTGCTGCGCCTGGCTCAAGGACTTGTGCAGCAGCGCGCGCACTTCAAAGCCGTCACCACTGGCCAGCACCAAAGTCTGATTGAGGTAGGACTCGTCGCCGATCAGGCTTATCGCATCATTGGCCAGCTCAGCCATGCTGCCCTGCAGCTGCTCACGCTGCGCCGGCTGCAGGGTGCTGATCCAGATATCGGCCACACCGTCCTGGGTCGCGCGCAGGGTCAGGTCCAGGTGGGTCAACTCACGCAATTCGGCGGCAAATACATCGTCAACCTGAAAGCCCATCATCACCCGGGCAATCGGCAGCGGCGCAGTCACCGTGGCCTGCACCAGCAGATAGATCTTGTCGGCAATCGGCATCAGAAAAATCTGCACGCCCTCACGCTGACGCTGCATCACCTGGGTACTCAGGCGCTTGGCCGTGTCACCGCTAATCTGCCGATCACTGCTGACCTCCAGGTTGCCATCGAGGCCCAACATCATCACCGCGCTGGCGTTGATCCGGGCGCCATGGTTAAGCAGGGCCGAGCGAATGGTCTCGCTGTCACCGCTGGCCACAGCATCCTTGAAGCCAAAATCGGCAGCCAGCACCTGCACCGCATCGTGCAACTGGCGGCCACGCACTTCGAGCAATTGCTGAAACACCAGGCTACCCACATCTAACTGCTCACGGGCCTGGCTGCGTACGGCGGCATTGGTGGCGGTTTGTACGGCCGCATAGAGCGCGCCGACCACCACCAACAGCAGCAGTACCAGTACGCCGGCAATCCGTGCCTGAAAACTATTGCGCAGCATCGCGAGCCTTCTTGAAGGCATCGCCAAAGGCGCTGGCCGGCGCACTCGGCGCTGCTTGGCTGGCGGGGGCCTGCATGGTCAGGGTAAAGCGCTGCTGGCTACCGGCTTCGGTCAGCTGCACCTGGCCAGCAGCCTGCGGCAACATATCTGGCGCTTGCGGGTGCCACAGGCTGGCCGTGTAGGTGCCGGCTGGCAGCTGCTCCAGATTCAGCTTGCCCTGCGCATCACTGACGGCAAACCAGGGGTCGTCGGTGACATAGACATAACCCACCATCCAGTCATGGATGTTGCAGCCCAGCACCACCACACCGGGCTTGTCGAAAATCACCGGTTCGCTCGGTGTGCCCTGATACAGACGCAGTTCAAAGCGCTTGGCGAGTGAGAACGAATAAACGTGATGGCGAATATTGTCGCTATTGGGGAACGACACCGAGGTGCCGCTGCGCACGGCCAGCACATTGGGCGCGAACTGCTGCGAGCGCTGGTCCATCACTGCGGTAGCAGGTGCAACCACCGGTGCAACCTCGCTACGCAAACTGAGTACGGCATTGGCCAAGGGCTGGCCCTGGCTGTCCACCAGCTCGGCTTGCAGGCTGGCGGCGTGCAAAGGCGTACTGAGCAGCAATATGCCGAGCAGCGCAAAGGCGAACGATGGATGCAGGTGCTTGCTCATCAAGACTACTCGTACTTTAGGGGCACACTTGAAGTGGACAGCATCCTTGCCCAGGCACAGTAAATGTCTCTGTGCGCCACAGCTTAGTCGGCAGCGTGAAGAAGTTCACGTTTGATCGGCAGCGCCCGCCTGCTGAGCACCGCCACCCAAGGTAGTCAGCGCGCGTTTATGCGGCGCTGCGCAGGCGTTTCGGGGTCAGACCCAGGTAGCGGCGCATGGCGGTGGTCAGCGCGCTCTGGCTGGAGAAACCGCATTCTTCGGCGATGCGGATCAGTGGCATGCCGCTCTCGCGCAACAGCCGCACGGCGCGGTCCAGACGGGTTTTCAGCAGGTACTGGTGCGGCGTCAGGCCAACGCTGTCCTTGAACTGCGCATGGAAATGACTGGGGCTCAGGCAAGCCACCTGCGCCAGTTCAGCCACGCTGATACGCCGCGCCAGGTGCTCGATGATGTAACTGTCGAGCCGCTCCAGATTCAGCGCCCCCACAGCCCGCGTGTGGGGCTCACCGAACAGGCGCAGGTGCAAGGCGCGCAGCAGCACGCCGCCCAACGCACGCGGCAACAGTGGATCAGAGCCATAACGCTCCAGCTCGGCGCCGGCATAGCTCAGCAGGTTCTGGAAATCGGCATCCAGCTGCGGGTAACGCGGGGTTTCGAACAGACGGGTCAACAGTTGCAGGTCTTCGCTGGAGGTGCCCTGCTCATCCAGGTCGATGATCAGCATACGGTTATCGCCCATGCCCGCGAACTGGTGATCGGCATCCCCCGGCACCAGGCAGGCGCGCATGCGGCACACCTCGCCACCCCGGCCGTTCACCTCAAATTCGGCACGCCCGGCCAGCGACAGCACCAGTTGATGGTGGTCGTGGGTGTGCTCATGGGCCTGGTCATCAAGACGCATCAAACGCGCGTTGAACATGAAAAGTGCAACCCTGAAAAACAGAGGTGCAACTTTAACCCTTTGCCCGGTAAAACTGCAGCCCGCACGACAAATGGGCAGCGCCCGCACCAAAAACTCACCGCACTATCAAAATCGCCCAAATACAGGGCGAATAGCCGGCAAACAGTGGATTGAAAACGCCTGAAACCGGGCCTTTGCGCGCTCTGGCAAGGGATTTGCTGAGCTTGCCTGCCCCCTTGCGCACCGTTCGGGTTCAGGAAACCAGCTTATGGCCCTCAGCATTGCTCTCGCCCTGGCATTGGCGCTGTTACTCGCCGGCCACTTCCTCAGCCAGCTCGCCGGCAAACGCCACCAGCAGCATCTCAACGAGCTGCAAGCTGCGTTGCTGCAACGCGCCATCGACCTGCTGCAGAACCTGCAAAAACACCGTGGCCTGGGCGCCCAGCAAGACCTGCCCAGCACCAGCCAGCGCAACGCCCTGGCCCGCCAACTCGACCAACTCTGGCTGAACTGGCCCGGCCCCAGCCTGGGGCTGGCACCACTGCAGCAGGACTGGCCACGCCTACGGCGCAACCCGGCGGACTTTGCCGCCCACTGCCAGGTTATCGACGGTTTACTGGCGGTGATCGCAACACTCGAAACCCGCCTGCATCAGGCTGGCAACCAACACCTAGAGGGCATCGCCCAGGCCTGCCATGGCCTGGAAAACCTTGCCCGCCTGCGCGGCCTGAGCGTGCGGGCGGCCAATTACAGTCAATGCCCGCCAAACCTGAAGCAGCAGATTCAGCAGCTCTGCCTGCAACTGGAGCAATCGCCCGTCGGCGCGTCTTTACAACAGGTGCTGCAGCGCCTGGAGCATGAACTGATCGACAGCTACGACGTACGCCTGGCGCCTCACGAATGCTTTGCCCTGCTCACACCGCTGATCGACGAGTATGCCCAGCACTTGCGCGCGCCACTGCAGGCGACGTTCGCTGCACGGACTCCCGCGCAGCAGCCCTAGCAGCTATGCTGGCAGCCTCGACATTCGCCAGGAGCTCACCATGCTTGCCCCCCGCCTGACAGTGGCACTCAGCCTTGCACTGCTCGCCGCCTGCGCGCAAAAACCCAGCAGCGTCACCCTGGAGCAAAGCCAGCAGAGCAAATGCCCGCTGTCGCTGCACGTCGGCCAACAATTCAATCTGCGCCTGCCGAGCAACCCCACCACCGGTTTTCGCTGGCTGCTGCGTGACTCCGCGCCGCAGGTGCTGAAAAGCCTCGGCCCCGAGGTCTACAGCAACCCGGAAGACGCCGGCCTGGTCGGCAGCGCCGGGGTTTCCACCTGGCGCTTCGAGGTCGCCCAAGCTGGCGAGGGCCAATTGGCCCTGACCTACGAACGCCCCTGGGAAGTCGGCGTAGTACCGGCACAGCGCTTCAACTGCACGATCAAGGCGCGCTAACTGGCGCGAAATGCTGCTTTGACTGGCACCCACGGCGTGGCCAGTTAATCCTCGACACGCCATAGTGCTGGCCTTTCGAGCATCAAGGACAAGGCCATGCGTTATCTGCTGCTGGGTTTGCTGGGCGCTGCAGTATTTCTCTATGCCCGGCTCAGCGGCCTGAGTGAACTGGGCCTGCTCAGCAAGGGCATCCCGGTCGTCGCTCTACTGCTATGGCTGAGAACGGCACCCAGCGGCCTGTATCGACGCTGGATAAGCCTCGGCCTGCTTGCCTCATTGGCGGGCGATATCCTGCTCGACTGGCCCGGTGATCTGTTTGTTTTCGGCCTCGGCGCCTTCCTGCTGGCGCACCTGGCCTATCTGCGCGCCTACCTGAGCGACTGCAAGCAACCGGCCTGGCTCGCCTTGCTGCTGGCCTTGGCCACGGGCGGCACGATGTTCGCCATCCTCGCCAGCGCCAATCTGGGCCCACTGCTGATCCCCGTAGCCTGTTACGCCCTGGCGATTAGCGCCATGCTCTGGCGCGCCCTCGCCCGCCTCGGTCAACCAGGACTGCCCAGTACCTCAACGCGCCTGGCCGCCGCAGGTGCCGCGCTGTTTGTGCTGTCCGACAGCCTGATCGGCATCAACCGCTTTGTCGCGCCCTTCGAGACCGCGCCATTGGCGATCATGCTCAGCTACTGGCTGGGACAATGGGCCATTGCGGCCTCGGCCTTCAAACAGTCCGCTAAGCCATCGCCCATGCAGATTTGCGACCAATAGCGGCAATCAAAGTTTGGCTATACCGCGCACTTGGCTAAAATGCCCGGCTTTATCGACCAGTGCGTAGCCATCGTGAGCAAACAGCCCGACCGTCTTTTCGCCCAACCCCTGGCCCAGGTGCCGGACTTCGTGTTCAACGAAGATGTGGTGCGGGTCTTCCCCGATATGATCAAGCGCTCGGTGCCGGGCTACCCGACCATTGTCGAGAACATCGGCGTGCTCGCTGGCCAGTTCGCCCAGCCGCACAGCGTGCTATATGACCTCGGCAGCTCCCTGGGCGCCGTGACCCAGGCGCTGCGCCGGCATGTGCAGATCGACGATTGCCGGGTGATCGCGGTGGACAACTCCAGCGCCATGGTCGAGCGCTGCCGCGAATACCTGCACGCGCAGGACTCGATGTTTCAGGAGTTGCTGCCAGTCGAGGTGCTTGAGGCCGACATTCTCAGCCTCACTTTTCAGCCAACCTCGCTGGTGGCGCTGAATTTCACTCTGCAATTTATCCAGCCCGAACAGCGCCTCGAATTGCTCACACGAATTCGCCAGGCCTTGCTACCTGGCGGCGCGCTGATCCTCTCGGAAAAACTGCAGTTCGAAGACGCCGAGCAGCACGCCCTGCTGGGCGAGCTGCATATCGCCTTCAAACGGGCCAACGGCTACAGCGAGCTGGAAATCGCCCAGAAGCGCAGCGCGATTGAAAAGGTCATGCTGCCCGATAGCCTGGAGCAGCACCGCGAACGCCTGCTCGCCGCCGGTTTCAGCCAGGTGGTGCCGTGGTTCCAGTGCCTTAATTTCGCCTCCTTGATTGCCCTACCATGATCAGCCGCCTCGACCTCGATGCCCTGCAAGCTACGCTTGCCGGCACCCCCCTGCAAGACTGGGCAGCCGACCTGCCCGGGCAGATCGACACCAAACTGGCGGTCGGCCATGGCGACCTGCCGCGCTGGTACGGCGCGGTACAGGCGCTGCCGGAACTGCACGTCGAACAGCTGGAGCTGCTGCACAGCTTCACCTTCAACGGCCCCTGTGATGAACCGACCCGCACCGCGCTGAAAAGCGCCCTGCAGGGCCTGATTCCCTGGCGCAAAGGCCCATTCCACTTATTCGACGTGCACGTCGACACCGAATGGCGCTCGGATTGGAAGTGGCAACGAGTCGCCCCCTACCTCGATCTAAAGGGCAAGCGTGTACTGGATGTCGGCTGCGGTAACGGCTACTACATGTGGCGCATGCTCGGCGCCGGCGCGGACAGCGTGGTCGGCATCGACCCCAATTGGCTGTTCCTTTGCCAATTCCTGGCGATGAAGAACTACCTGCCCGACCTGCCTGCCTGGCACCTGCCGCTGGCCTTCGAGGAATTACCCGGCAAGCTGCAGGGCTTCGACACGGTGTTTTCCATGGGCGTGCTGTATCACCGCCGCTCGCCCATCGATCATCTGATCGACCTCAAGGATTGCCTGGTCAAGGATGGCGAACTGGTGCTGGAGACCCTGGTGGTCGAAGGCGATGCCGATCAAGTGCTGGTCCCCGAAGATCGCTACGCGCAAATGCGCAACGTCTGGTTCCTGCCCTCAGTGCCAGCGCTGGAGCTGTGGCTGCGCCGCGCAGGCTTTGTCGATGTGCGCTGTGTGGATGTCAGCACCACCAGCGTGGACGAACAGCGCTCGACCGAGTGGATGCGTTTTCAGTCACTGCCCGAATTCCTCGACCCGGCCGATCATAGCCGCACGGTCGAAGGCTTGCCGGCGCCGAGCCGGGCGGTGCTGATCGCCCGCAAGCCCTAACGTAGCAGGACGTAGGATGGGTCGGGCCGCGTAGGTTGAGCGCAGCGATACCCATCACCGGATCGATGGGTTACGCCGCTGCGCGGCTAACCCATCCTACGTTTTAGCCGCGGTTGGCCGCCGCGACGATCAACTGCTTCATCTCCGCCACCGCCGACTTAAAGCCGACAAACAGCGCGTGCGCCACCAGGGCGTGGCCGATATTCAGCTCGTTGATCCCGGCAATCGCCGCAACCGGTTCGACATTATGGTAATGCAGGCCATGGCCCGCATTGACGATCAGGCCGTGCTGCAGACCACAGGCCACACCGTCCCGAATCCGTGCCAATTCACGTGCGGCTTCTTCCGGGGTATGGGCATCAGCATAACGACCGGTGTGCAGCTCGATGGCCGGCGCGCCGACCCGCTTGGACGCCTCGATCTGCTGTGGGTCCGGGTCGATAAACAGCGAGACTTCGCAGCCAATTTTGCTCAAACGCTCGACCGCTGCGCGAATCCGCGCTTCTTGCCCGGCCACATCCAGGCCGCCTTCAGTGGTCAGCTCCTGACGGGTTTCCGGAACCAGGCAGACGTGTTCGGGACGGATGCTTTCGGCGAAGGCGAGCATTTCCTCGGTAACGCCCATCTCGAAGTTCATCCGCGTCTGCATGACTTCCTTGAGCAAGCGCACATCACGCTCCTGGATATGCCGGCGGTCTTCACGCAGGTGCACGGTAATGCCGTCGGCACCGGCCTCCTCGGCATCCAGCGCGGCCTTGACCGGATCGGGATAACGGGTGCCACGGGCCTGGCGCAAGGTGGCCACATGGTCGATGTTTACACCCAGCAGAATACGATTGGCATCAGTCACGGCTTGGCTCCTTGAGCGTCATAAATAATTCGCGGCTAACCAGCGGCCTGCCGCCTAAATGGGGGGCCAGGGCCTGGCGCATCAGGCGTTTCGCGGCGGCCAGGGCGCCGGGCGCAGTCCAGTCCGCTTCGGCCATGGCTAACAGCTCGGCCCCTTGAAAAGCTCCGGGTTGCAGCTGGCCAATCGGCACCAGCCCGGTTTCGGTCTGCAGTCGATACAGGCCCGCCTCGGCTATGGGCTGACCTTCGCTGTCCAGATCCAGGGCGAAACCATAGCCCAGCTGATCCAGCAGACGCCATTCAAAAGAACGCAGCAAGGGCTCCAGCGCGCGGCCCTGGGCCAGCGCCAGCACCGTCATGGCGTAGTGCTCGAACACGGCGGGATGCGGGTCATCGGCGGGCAGCAGGCGGATCAACAGTTCATTGAGGTACAGGCCACTGAACAGCGCCTCACCTACCAGCAGATTGGGAATGCCCGCTGGGTCAAGGCGGCCGACGTTTTTCAGCTCACCACGCCCGCGAAACTCGGCTTCCAGCGGAATAAACGGCCGCGCCAGGCTGCCGGCCTTGCCTCGCGCGCCGCGCAGCACAGCGCGCAAACGACCTTGCGGGGTGAGAAAGTCCACCAGCGCGCTGCTTTCACGGTAAGCGCGGCTGTGCAGAACATAGGCAGGCTGACCAAGGGCAAGCATGGGGCTTACTCACAAAAGCGGGCGCAGGACGCGCCCGAGGGCGACTCAGATGTTGTCGTAACCCAGAGAGCGCAACGCGCGCTCATCGTCAGACCAGCCACTTTTGACCTTGACCCAGAGGTTGAGCATGATCTTGGAGTCGAACATCACTTCCATATCCTTGCGCGCTTCTTGGCCAATGCGTTTGATCCGCTCGCCCTTGTCACCAATGATGATTTTCTTCTGGCCGTCACGCTCCACCAGAATCAGCGCGTGGATATGCAGGATGCGCCCGTCGCGCTTGAACTCCTCAATTTCCACGGTGATCTGGTACGGCAGCTCAGCGCCGAGCTGACGCATAATCTTCTCACGCACCAGTTCGGCGGCGAAAAAGCGGCTGGAGCGGTCGGTGACCTGATCTTCCGGGAAGAAGTGCACGCCTTCCGGCAAATGCTCGCCCACCAATTTTTCCAGGGTATCGAGGTTATGCCCATGCTGCGCGGAGACCGGCACGATTTCGGCTTTCGGGAGTTGGGTGGCCAGCCACTCCAAATGCGGCATCAACTCAGCTTTGTCTTCGATGCGATCAGTCTTGTTGATTGCCAGGATTACCGGGCCTTCGACGTATTGAATACGCTCCAGCACCATCTGGTCTTCGTCGGTCCAGCGGGTGCGATCGACCACAAAAATCACCACGTCGACATCCTTCAGCGCCGACGAAGCGTTCTTGTTCATATAGCGGTTCAGCGCTTTTTCGTTGTTCTTATGCAAACCGGGGGTGTCGACATAGATCGCCTGCACCTCACCCTCGGTCTTGATCCCGAGCATGTTGTGCCGCGTGGTCTGCGGCTTGCGCGAGGTGATCGCCAGCTTCTGCCCGAGGATGTGGTTAAGCAACGTCGACTTGCCCACGTTGGGCCGGCCGACGATGGCGACATAGCCACAGCGTGTAACAGGTGAATCAGTCATTGCCATTCTCCACACCCAGGGCGATCAGCGCGGCCGCAGCGGCCACCTGCTCGGCGATACGCCGGCTGGCACCCTGCCCCAGGGTTTTATCATTCAGTAAGGTAATCTGACATTCGACCACGAATGTCCGGCAGTGCGGCTCGCCCTGAATATCCACCACTTCGTAACGTGGCAACTCACAGCCGCGCGACTGCAGAAACTCCTGCAGACGGGTTTTCGGGTCCTTGTTGGTGTCGACCAGGGTCAGGCTGTCCAACTCAGTGGTCAGCCAGGCCAACACCCGCTCGCGGGCCGCATCCATCCCGGTGTCCAGGTAGATGGCACCGATCAGCGCTTCCAGGGCATCAGCGAGAATCGACTCGCGGCGAAAGCCACCACTTTTCAGCTCGCCGGAGCCCAAGCGCAGGTACTCACCCAGATCAAAGCCGCGAGCCAGAATGGCCAGGGTTTCACCCTTGACCAAGCGAGCGCGCAAACGCGACAGCTGCCCTTCGCGGGCTAACGGAAAGCGCTGAAACAGCGCTTCCCCGGCAACAAAGTTAAGAATGGCATCACCGAGAAACTCCAGGCGCTCATTATTGCGCCCGGCAAAACTGCGGTGGGTCAGGGCCAGGATCATCAGCTCCTGGTCCTTGAAGGTATAACCGAGCTGCCGCTCGAGACGGGCTAACGACGCACTCACGGCATACGCACGCGGAATTCTTTATCGAAACGCACGACCAGATCGATATTCTCGATCAGAGGCTCACGCTTCTCGTATTTCATGTGCACGCGAAATTCGTTGTTCTCGACTTTTATCTTAATCGCGTCCTGCATATCTAGGTCACGAATGCTGTTGACCTGCATCCCCTTGCTGATATGACTATAGAAATCGCTAATGCTACGAACATCGCCAGCTTTATCGGTTTCAACCGAAGTAATCATTTTCTCCAACGACATATAGTCGAAGTAATGCGGCAACACCTTGAACGCGGCACTGGCAAAAAAACCCACAAAAGCCAGCACCATCAACCAACTAAGAATCGACATTCCCTTTTGCGAATGCGCAGATTTCATATTTGTCCCCAAATTCGAGTTATGTGAAAGCCATTACGGCTGGAGGCAAGACTATATATAGCCTGCGGCGCTGCTTTTAACAGCGTCGCAAATTCGGCAGCAGGTCAGTGAATCAGACCTACGCGAGAGAAATTAGGCAGGTTGCTCGACTTCGGGTCCGGCCAGCTCATCCAGATGGCAAATGCTTTGCCGACGATATTCTGGTCCGGCACCATGCCCAGCAACGGCTTGGGGATGGCAGGGTCGTTCCAGTAACGGCTGTCATTGGAGTTGTCGCGGTTGTCGCCCATCATAAAGTAGTGCCCTTGCGGCACCACCCACTCACGACCAGGCTCAACTCGATAACGCTGCATTTCCTTACGGATCTGGTGCTCTGCCTCACCGAGTTTCTCGTTATACAACGTCGCACTGCCCAGACTGCCGGGCTCATCGCCAATCAACTGCTGCGCTACAAGCTCACCATTGATGGTCAGACGTTTGTCTCTGCTGTAGGCAATCCGGTCGCCGGCCAATCCGACCACGCGCTTGATGTAGTTGATGTTCGGATCGCTTGGGTAGCGAAACACCATCACATCGCCGCGCTGCGGATCGCCTACTTCAATCACCTTGGTATCCAGTACCGGCAGGCGAATGCCGTAGGCGAACTTGTTAACCAGAATAAAATCGCCCACTTCCAGGGTAGGCTTCATCGAGCCGGATGGAATCTGAAAGGGCTCGACCAGAAATGAGCGCAGCACCAGCACAATCGCCAGCACCGGGAAGAACGACTTGCCGTACTCCACCAGCAAAGGCTCTTTGTTCAAGCGCTCCACTACGGCCTCATCAGGTTCGCTGACCTGGCCATGATAGGTGCTGATAGCCGCTCGCCGGCGCGGGGCCAGAAAGATCAGGTCGAACAACGCCAGCGCACCACAAACGGCAACGGCGATAACCAGTAACAGCGGAAAATTGATCGACATAGGACCTTAACTATCCAACCTGAGCACAGCGAGGAAGGCTTCCTGTGGAATCTCCACATTACCGACCTGCTTCATGCGTTTCTTACCGGCCTTCTGCTTTTCCAGCAGTTTGCGTTTACGGCTGACGTCACCACCGTAGCATTTGGCCAATACGTTCTTGCGCAGCGCCTTGACCGTAGTCCGCGCAACGATCTGCCCACCAATTGCGGCCTGGATCGCCACGTCGAACATCTGCCGTGGAATCAGTTCTTTCATCTTCTCGGTCAACGCCCGACCTTTGTAATGGGCGTTGTCCTTATGCACGATCAAGGCTAGGGCATCGACCTTGTCACCGTTGATCAACACATCCAGCTTGACCAGGTTGGCCGACTGATAGCGATCGAAATGGTAATCCAGCGAGGCATAACCGCGGCTGGTGGATTTCAGACGGTCAAAGAAGTCGAGTACCACTTCGTTCATCGGCAGGTCGTAGCGAACCTGAACCTGGGAGCCGAGGAACTGCATATCGCGCTGCACGCCGCGCTTCTCGATACACAGGGTGATGACGTTACCCAGGTGCTCTTGCGGCACCAGGATGGTGGCCTGCACGATCGGTTCGCGGAAATCCTCGACCGAGGAGATATCCGGCAGCTTCGACGGGTTATCGACGTAGATGGTTTCGCCTGTCTTGAGCACTACTTCGAAGATTACGCTCGGCGCCGTGGTGATCAGATCCAGGTCGTATTCGCGCTCCAGGCGCTCCTGGATGATTTCCATGTGCAGCATGCCAAGGAAGCCACAACGGAAACCGAAACCCAATGCATCGGAGCTTTCCGGCGAATACTGCAGCGACGAATCGTTCAGCGTCAGCTTCTGCAACGCATCACGGAAATCTTCGAAATCGTCGGAGCTGACCGGGAACAGGCCGGCATACACCTGCGGCTGGATACGCTTGAAGCCGGGCAGCACTTCGACGTTCGGCGTGGCGGCCAGGGTCAGAGTGTCGCCCACTGGCGCACCGTGAATGTCCTTGATGCTGGCAATGATAAAGCCCACTTCACCGGCCTTGAGGTCAACGGTGGCAGTGTGTTTGGGGTTGAACACGCCGACGCTGTCGACCAGGTGAATCTTGCCGGTGGATTTGACCAGTACCTTGTCGCCTTTCTTGATCCGACCGTGGCGTACACGCACCAGGGATACCACCCCCAAGTAGTTGTCGAACCAGGAGTCGATGATCAGTGCCTGTAGTGGCGCCTCAATATCACCGGTCGGTGCCGGGATCGTATGCACCAGACGCTCAAGCACTTCATCGACACCCAAACCGGTCTTGGCACTGCAGGTCACAGCGTCGGTTGCATCAATACCGATGATCTTCTCGATTTCTTCCTTGACCCGGTCCGGATCGGCCTGAGGCAAGTCGATCTTGTTCAGCACCGGCATGACCTCAAGGCCCTGCTCAATGGCGGTGTAGCAGTTGGCAACCGATTGCGCTTCCACACCTTGACCGGCATCGACCACCAGCAGCGCGCCTTCGCAGGCAGCCAGGGAACGGCTGACTTCATAGGTAAAATCGACGTGACCGGGGGTATCGATGAAGTTCAGCTGATAGGTGATACCGTCTTTAGCCTTGTAATACAGGGTAACGCTGTGCGCCTTGATGGTGATCCCGCGCTCGCGCTCCAGATCCATGGAATCCAGTACCTGGGCTTCCATTTCACGGTCTGCCAAGCCGCCACACATCTGGATAAACCGGTCGGCCAGGGTCGACTTGCCGTGGTCAATGTGGGCGATGATGGAGAAATTGCGGATATGACTCAAATCACTCACGGATCAACACTCAAAAAGGTCGCAGGCGACTGCCCGCCGAAAATAGCCGCGAAGTGTACCCGAAAGCCACCTTGCACGTCATCAAGGCTGCACGGCGGCACTATCTAAAAGGGCAACATGTAAAAGGGCGACCGAAGTCGCCCTTTTAGCCTGTCTGCGCCGTTAATCGGCCAGTTTGAAGGTAATGAAGCTGGCACGACCCTGACGCAGTACGCGCATCGACACCGAACGATTCTTCGGCAGTGCCTGCGCCACCTCGGTAAAGGTCTTGGCCGAGTTGATCGCCTGATTGTTCAGATGAGTGATCACATCACCCGGACGCAGACCAATCAGCGCCGCCGGACCATCCTGCACTTCGGAGATCACGACACCGCCTTTAAGATCAAGGCTCTTCTTTTGCTCGGCAGTCAGTTCAACCACCTTGACGCCAAGACGGTTGCTGCTGCGCTCAACCCCAGGCGCAGCAGTACCAGCCAGCGCCTCGCCATCTTCAGGCAGCGCACCAATGCTCAGTTTCAGCTTCTTGCGCGCACCATCGCGCACCACATCCAGCTCGGCACTGGTACCCGGCTTGAGCGCACCGACCAGATGCGGCAAATCGGCAGACATGACAATCGGCTTACCATCCAGACTGAGGATCACATCGCCGACCTGCAAGCCGCCTTTGGCAGCCGGACCTTCTTCCAGCACCTGCGCCACCAGCGCACCGGCAGGCTTATCCAGACCAAACGACTCCGCCAGATCCTTGTTTACTTCCTGAATCACCACACCCAGCCAGCCGCGACTGACCTTGCCTTCAGCCTTGAGCTGATCGGCCACATCCATGGCCACACTCATCGGGATGGCAAACGACAGACCCATAAAGCCGCCAGAACGGGTGAAAATCTGCGAATTGATACCGACCACTTCACCAGCCAGGTTAAACAGCGGACCGCCAGAGTTACCTGGGTTGATCGCCACGTCAGTCTGAATAAACGGCACATAGCTCTCGTTCGGCAGGCTGCGGCCTTTGGCACTGACGATCCCGGCGGTTACCGAGTGATCGAAGCCAAATGGCGAGCCGATCGCCAATACCCATTCGCCGACCTTCAGCTCTTCCGACTTGCCCAGCTTGACGGTTGGCAGGCCAGCACCCTCAACCTTGAGCAGCGCGACATCGCTGCGCGGGTCAGTACCGACCAGCTTGGCTTCCAGTTCACTACGATCCGACAGGCGCACAATGATTTCATCGGCGTCGGCGATCACATGGTTATTGGTCAGCACATAGCCATCAGCGGAAATGATAAAGCCCGAGCCCAGCGACTGGGCCTCACGCTGGCGACCGCCGCCAGGTGCACGTGGCATCTGCGGAATATTGCGCTCGAAGAACTCGCGAAACATCGGCGGCAGGCCTTCCAGATCAGGCGCATTAAGCTGACCACTGCCAGCCACTGCGCGATCCGGCATTTTCTGCCGGGTGCTGATATTGACGACCGCTGGTGACGCCTGCTCAACCAGCTCGGTGAAGTCCGGCAGGCTCGCCTGCGCAAACAGCGCCTGCCCCATCAGCAGCACGGCAAATAACGCAGTAAATGAAGATTTCAGACCAAGCTTCGACATACAACTCCCCATCAGGCCAGCAAAAGTCTTAAAACGCTGCTGCGGCACCACCAAGCAATGCACGCAACACCACAGGCTGCAACGCCGGATCACCGGCCGTAACGCGGCTGCGCCAGCGCACCGCAAAGCAGGCAAACAGAAACCCCAACAGCGCACTGAATATTACCCAGGGCTCGCTCAAGCCCGCCTGTTCAGCCAATACAGCCGCAGCAAACAAACCGAGCAAGGGCAGCAGATAAACCAGCAGCGAGCCGCGCACCAGCAGATCCTCGCGCACACCGATAATGACCGTATCACCCACATTCAGCTGCAGATCCGACAGCGCACGCACATAACCACGACGACCACTAGCCCCGAGCTGATCAAGCAAGCCTTGGCCGCAACCGGCTTTGACGGAGCAACTGGAGCAGGTGCTTTTACGCAGGGTTTCAACCCAGACAGCGCCAGGCTCAACAGCCACGACTCGCCCCTGCTCCTCGATCACGGCGCCACCTCAGCAGCCGAACGCATGGACAAGGCCACTCGCTCAGCCGTGCCCAGAGGAATTTCGCCAACCACGGTGACCATCACGTCGCCATCCTCGGTCTTCAATCGACGCGAAACCGCCACAGTCGGCCCCAGCTGAGTACGCACATCCTCAACGGCAGCGCCGCGCAGCGGCTCCATAAACACGGAGAAACGCGCCAGGCCATCTTCATACACCTGGCAGGCGACTGGCTCATCCGATGCGGGGCTGCGGCGCTGGGTAACCGAGCGCAGGCTAAAGCCTGGCGGCAGCCAATCCGAACGCCAGGCTTCTACCGCATCCACCTGGACGGCAGACAAACGCACCGGACGGCAGCCTGCACCAGGCTCAAGGTTAGAGGCTGCGGGAGCTGCAGTTTGTAGTTGGGTAAACTGGAAACGCTCAAGCAACTGCCCCTTGTCATTGACCAGCAAGGACTTGAGCGGCAAGCCAGTTTGCTGATCAAGGTGCAGCTCGATGCCATAACGATGCTGATCGCGCGGCACCAGGGCCAATACGCTGGTAGCTCGCCCCGCCACGCGGGACTTGCCGAGCACACGCAGCTCATACCACTCACTCAACTGCTCGGCATTCAGCGCCCGGGCGGGCCACAGCTGGCTATCGATCAGCTGATCAGCCAATGCACCACTGGCGCACTGCACCTGACCATCGACGCGCAACACCTCCTGCGCGGAACCATCCAGCTGTAGCAGGCGCTCTCGTAGCGCACCGCCCTCGCCCACCCGATGCCAGATGCTGTGCGTCGAAAAGCTGCCATTACGCTCGTATACAAAGGTGCCCTGAAAACTTTGTGTGCGCTCGGCATCCGCCAGACGCTGCAACAAGGCACGACCTTCATCGGCAACCGCCGGCAACACCAGCCAGCTGCCCAGCAACAGAACGCTTAAAGGAATAAAGCGCATGCGATTCCTTAACAACGACCGTTAACGGTTTTCCAGACTGGCTGCGCGCGCGTAAGGCAGCGCACCTTCACTCGTACTCATGGCTGCCTGCTGCGCATGCTGGCGCAGATAGGCCGGCAAACGCTGCTCATGCCAGCCAGGCTGGCCCTGACCCACGGCACTGGCCGCAGGAGCAGACTGCTCTTCGGACGTATTGAAACCTGCCAGCATGGCCGGCCCACTGACCTGAGGGATATTCAGCACCGGCTGATTGGACTGTTGCGCCAACTGCACACCGGTGATGTCGTCCTGGTTATACATACGCACACCCGCCAGCACTGCAACGGTAACCGAAGCGGCAACAGCCAGACGACCGACGGTACGCCAAGGACCGCGCTGCACTGGCTGCGCAACCGGGGCAACATCGTCGGCCAGGGCGGCGGACACAGCAGCGGCAATATCCAGGCGCGGCTCAAGCAACTCTTTGTGCATGACCGCCCGAGCAATCTGGTAACGCGACCAGGTTGCGCGCAGCTCAGGGTCATCACTGGCCGCCAACACTCGCCTTAGTTCAAGTTCATCCGCTTGGTTATCCATCACCGCGGACAGCGATTCCTGCAGGGTTTCACGACTCATGGCGGTTCCTCTCTTGGCTGACGCCGCTGTCTCAGGTTTCCTGCAGCAACGGCTGCAGGGATCGATCAATAGCCTCACGCGCCCGGAAAATTCGCGAACGCACGGTGCCAACTGGACACTGCATGACGCTGGCAATGTCCTCGTAACTCAGACCATCAAATTCACGCAAGGTTAGCGCTGTACGTAAATCTTCCGGCAACTGCTCGATACTGCGGTGCACGGTGGCCTCGATCTCGTCGCGCAACAGCGCGCGCTCCGGCGACTCGATGTCCTTGAGGGCATGGTCACCATCATAGAACTCGGCATCCTCAGCACTTACATCACTGTCTGGCGGGCGCCGACCACGCGACACCAGATGATTCTTCGCCGTGTTGATGGCGATGCGATACAGCCAAGTGTAGAACGCGCTGTCACCACGAAAATTACCCAACGCCCGATACGCCTTGACGAAGGCTTCCTGCGCCACATCCTGTGCCTCATGGGTGTCATGCACAAAACGCACGATCAACCCGAGAATCTTGTGCTGATACTTGAGCACCAATAGATCAAATGCACGCTTGTCGCCGCGCTGTACGCGCTCGACCAGTTGCTGATCATCTTCCTGGGTTAGCATGAAAACTCCTCATAAGGTTTGAAGGAGCGCAACGCCAACCCTTTACTCGGTCTGCCAAAGTAGACTTGGGCATTGCGCAAAAGTTCTCTCCTTCAAACAAGCTTCCTGCAGAACACTTAAAAGTCCTGCACGGAACAGCGCAGCAAAGGGACTCCACTGCTGCGCTTGTAGTCTGGATCGCCCGCCGGCTAGGCAAAAACCGCAGGCCCGTTGCAAAGCCGCCTGACCCAGGCGAATTCCCACTTAAACAACCGCCTATGGAACCCGAAACACTTAAAAAGTTCCCGAGTAACGCACTTGGTCATAAGCTGGCTATTGTGCCGTCCACCCCCTCTATATACTAGGGGCCGCTTTTCGCGGAATTCGGACATGAGCCAACATTACCAACACGACGTTCTGGTTATCGGTAGCGGTGCCGCCGGCCTGACCCTGGCCCTCACACTGCCTGAGCACCTGCGCATTGCCGTCCTGAGCAAGGGCAACCTGTCCAACGGCTCGACCTACTGGGCGCAAGGCGGCGTGGCGGCGGTGCTGGACGACACCGACACCATCGAGTCGCATGTCGAAGACACCCTCAACGCTGGTGGCGGCCTGTGCCGCGAGGACGCCGTGCGCTTTACCGTCGAGCACAGCCGCGAAGCCATCCAGTGGCTGATCGACCAAGGCGTGCCCTTCACCCGTGACGATGAACACGCCCGCGAAGACGGCGGTTTCGAATTCCACCTGACCCGCGAAGGCGGCCACAGCCACCGGCGCATCATCCATGCCGCCGATGCCACCGGCGCGGCGATCTTCAACACCTTGCTCGAACAAACCCGCCAGCGCAGCAATATCGAACTGCTGGAGCAGCGCGTCGCCGTTGATCTGATCACCGAACGCAAACTCGGCCTGGAGGGCCAGCGCTGCCTGGGCGCTTACGTGCTCAACCGCGCCAGCGGCGAGGTCGACACTTTTAGCGCGCGCTTCGTGATTCTCGCCACCGGCGGCGCGGCCAAGGTTTATCTCTACACCAGCAACCCGGACGGCGCCTGCGGCGACGGCATCGCCATGGCCTGGCGCGCCGGCTGTCGGGTCGGCAACCTAGAATTCAACCAGTTCCACCCAACCTGCCTGTATCACCCGAAAGCCAAGAGCTTTCTGGTCACCGAGGCACTGCGCGGCGAAGGTGCACTGCTCAAGCTGCCCAACGGCGAACGTTTTATGCCGCGCTTCGATGAGCGCGCTGAACTGGCGCCACGGGATATCGTCGCCCGCGCCATCGACCATGAGATGAAGCGCCTAGGGATCGACTGCGTGTTCCTCGATATCAGCCATAAACCGGCTGACTTTGTGAAATCGCACTTCCCTACCGTGTATGAACGCTGCCTGGACTTCGGCATCGACATCACCAAAGAACCGATTCCGGTGGTGCCAGCTGCGCATTACACCTGCGGCGGTGTAGTGGTCGACCAGAGCGGCTGCACCGATGTACCCGGCCTGTATGCCATCGGCGAAACCAGCTTTACCGGCCTGCATGGGGCCAACCGTATGGCCAGCAATTCGCTGCTGGAATGCTTCGTCTATGCCCGCTCGGCGGCCGAGAACATCCTCGCGCAACTGGAACAGATCAGCATGCCCAGCGACCTTCCCAGCTGGGACGCCAGCCAGGTGACCGACTCGGATGAGGACGTGATCATTGCGCACAACTGGGACGAGCTGCGGCGCTTTATGTGGGACTACGTCGGCATCGTGCGCACCAACAAGCGCCTGCAGCGTGCCGAACACCGGGTGCGCCTGCTGCTCGACGAAATTCACGAGTTCTACAGTAACTACAAAGTCAGCCGCGACCTGATCGAGCTGCGCAACCTGGCCCAGGTTGCAGAGCTGATGATCCGTTCTGCCATGCTGCGCCATGAAAGCCGCGGCCTGCATTACACCCTGGACTACCCGCAGCAGTTGGCCGAGGCCAAGGACACTATTCTGCTGCCGCCCACCTATGGCGACTGAACTTCAGCCGCACCCGTAAGCGCCGGTGCTGATCCCGCGCCAGGCTGTCACAGGCGATGCACAGCGAGCGCACGCGGCGCTGCCCAGCCAAACGAAAGCGCAGCAGCACAATCAACGGTAAAGCCAGGCTATCGGGATGCAGCTCGATGGCCTGCCAGCCCTGGACCATGCTGTGCACCTGCCAACCATCGGCCGTGTAACGCAGCGCCCGGTAGGCCTGCGGCGAACTCAGCAGCAGATGGCGTGGCAGCACCCAAGCGGCATGGGCGACAGAGAAGCCAATTCCGAACAAACGCGCCCAGAGTGGAATGTCTACCAGCGCCAAGCTAAGCAGCGCCAGCCCCTGAATCAGGGCATAGCAAGCCAGCAGCTGCCGTGAAGGCTGCCACCGGCATTCGAAGCCGTCACTGGGGCTGGACACGGTCCAGAATCATCCGAACCATGCGTTTGAGATCGGCATCCTCCGGCTCGCCGCGCTGCATAAACCAGCCGAACATGTCCTGATCTTCACATTCGAGCAGCTTGCGATAACGCTCGCGGTCTGCCTCGTCGAGGTGCGGATACACCTCTCTGACAAACGGCACCAGCAGCACATCCAACTCCAGCATGCCGCGGCGGCTGTGCCAAAAAAGACGATTGAGTTCAACCGAGTCGACCATGGAAATGCTCCTTGAAAAAATGGTACGGAACCATTTTTAACGTCGCTCAGCGACGGCCCGAAGGGTGGCTGCCACGGATGGCAGGCCATAAATAAGGCGCGCAGTATACCGATGAAAAGCCCCCCTGTTGACCGCGCGCATCACCCGGCCAGGCAATGCCCTCAAGCGAAGCTGCGGCAAGCGCTGACAAGCCGCGAGGCGCGCTCTATGATGAGCCCCCTAACTTTTATCCAGCGATACCTAATCCACCATGGCCGATACCGCGTTCTATTGCACCCTCAGCCACGAAGGCATCCTCGCCGTGCGCGGCCCGGACGCCAACAAGTTTCTCCAGGGCCAAGTCACCTGCAACCTCAATTACCTCAGCGACAGCCACTCCAGCCTAGGTGCGCGCTGCACCCCCAAGGGCCGCATGCAGTCGAGCTTTCGCATCCTTAGCGTAAGTGACGGCTACCTGCTAGCAATGGCCGGCGACTTGCTGGAAGCGCAACTGACTGACCTGAAGAAATACGCTGTTTTCAGCAAATCCAAACTCACCGACGAAAGCCAGGACTGGCTGCGCATCGGCCTGAGCGGCGGCGATGAAGCCCTGCGCAGCCTCGGCCTGGAGCTTGCAGAAACCGCCGACAGCGTCGCGCGCAGCAATGAGTTGCTGGCCCTGCGCCTGAGCGATGGCCGCGCTGAACTCTGGATACCCGCCAACCAAGCCGCAGCCGTACAGGCACAAGTGGCCAGCCAACTGCCGCAAGCACCGCTGAATGACTGGCTACTGGCGCAAGTGCGCGCTGGGATTGGCCAGGTCATGGGCAGCACCCGCGAGCTGTTTATTCCGCAGATGATCAACCTGCAGGCCGTGGGCGGTGTGAGCTTCAAGAAAGGCTGCTACACCGGCCAGGAAATCGTCGCGCGCATGCAGTACCTGGGCAAACTCAAGCGTCGCCTGTATCGCCTCGAGCTGCATGACAATCAGCTGCCAGAGCCCGCCACGGCGCTGTTTTCGCCCACCCACACCTCCAGCGTTGGGGAAGTGGTGCTGGCCGCGCGCAGCCCGACCGGCGTCGAACTGCTGGCCGTGCTGCAGGACGAAGCCGCGCTGAATGGCGTGCTTCACCTGGGTTCTGCCGAAGGCAGCACGCTGAGCGTGCTCGATTTGCCGTATACACTGGACGCAGACCGCGAAATACAGCGCTAAGCACTTACTACACTGATTACTATTGCCTGACCGCCTAAAGAGAATTGCCCATGAGCAAGCTTGCCGAGAAAGTCCAAAAGGAACTGATCCAGGCCATCGACAGCGATGAACTGGTACTGCCGACCCTGCCAGAGGTCGCGCTGAAAGTCCGCGAGGCAGCAGAAGACCCGGACATCGGCATCCCGCAACTGAGCAAGGTGATCGGCAACGACGCCGCCCTGACCGCGCGCATCATCAAGGTGGTCAACAGCCCACTGCTGCGCACCAACAAGGAAATCACCGACCTGCAGATGGCCGTCGGTCGCCTCGGCATCAATTACACCTGCAACCTGGCCACAGGCCTGGCCATGGAACAGATGTTCCAGGCCACCAGCGATGTGGTTGACCGCAAAATGCGCGAAGTGTGGAACAAAAGCACGGAAATCGCCGGCATCTGCCACGTTCTGTGCAAACACTACACCCGCCTGCTGCCGGACCAAGCCACCCTCGCCGGCCTGGTGCATCAGATCGGCGTACTGCCGATCCTCACCTACGCCGAAGAGCACAGCGAGCTGCTGGCCGATTCGATCAGCCTTAACCATGTGATCGAGCAGATTCACCCGATCATCGGCGACAAGATCCTGCGTACCTGGGAATTCCCCGAGCTGATCGCCATGGTGCCCGGCCAATACCTGGACTTCACCCGCGACAGCGCCAAGGTCGATTATGTCGATATCGTCCAGGTCGCCACCCTGCAGAGCTACATTGGCAGCGAACACCCCTACACCAAACTGGACTGGAGCCAGATTCCAGCGTTCGCCAAGCTCGGTCTTGACCCAAACCAAAACCTCAACGAAGACGAAGACCTCTCCGCCGCCATGGAAGCAGCCATGAGCATGCTCCAGTAAAGCCCCTCACGCGCATGCAGCCGAATGCAACTAGACTGAACCCAGTCCCCGCAATCGGCATACGGCTCATGCGCACTCTGCTGTTATCTGCCCTCTTCAGCCTGTTTTGCGGTGCTTTGGCCGCTGCAGAATCGGTGCGCCTGACCAACGGCGAATGGCCGCCTTACCTGGGTGAACAGCTGCCGCACAAGGGCGTCGCTTCACGCATCGTCGCCGAAGCCTTTGCCCTGCAAGGCATCAACGTAGCCTGGGAATTCCACCCCTGGGCACGTTCACTGCAACTGGCCGAGCGCGGCAAACGCGACGGCAGCGCAGTCTGGCTGCACAGCAGCGAACGTGAGGAAAAGTTCTTTATCAGCGAGCCGGTGGTGGAAAGCGGTTACTACCTGTTCCACCGCAAGGGCTACAACTTTGACTGGCAGCAGGTCAGCGACCTGCAAGGCCGGCGCCTGGTCGGCACGCGCGGCTATGACTACGGCGAAGCCTTTCAGCAGGCCGAAGCCAGCGGGCAACTGCGGGTCAATCGGGTGACCAGTGATGAAACCGCGTTTCGCCAACTGATTGCCGGTCGCGTCGATCTGTTCCCGATGGACAAGGTGGTCGGCTTCGACATGCTGCATCAGCACTTCAGCGCCGCCGAACGTGCGCAGCTGAGCTTTCACCCCAAGCCGTTGCGCAGCGACAGCCTGCACCTGCTGCTCTCGCGGGAAGTGCCCGGCAATGCCGAGCTGATCGCCCGCTTCAACCAGGGCTTGGCGCAACTGCGCGAAAGCGGCAAGGTCGCCCAGTACCTATTGGAAATCCAGCAACCGCTTAGCCTGGCGCCCTGACTCAGGCTTGCGCACTGGCGAATGCGACCCGCACCAACAAACCGTGCGGCTGCGCCTGATGCAGGCTGATTTCGGCCTGATGCGCGCGGCATATCTCACCGACAATCGCCAAGCCCAAGCCTGCCCCAAAGCCCTTGTTGCTGCGCCGATAGAAGCGCGCAAACACCCGCTCATGCTCTTCTGGCGGAATCCCTGGGCCGTCGTCTTCGACCTCCAGCACCCCAGCCGGCAGTACCCGCAGAATCACATTGCCGCCGGCTGCGGTATGCGCCAGGGCGTTATCCAGCAAATTGCACAGCAGCTCGTTGAGCAAGGTTGGCTCACCGCTGACCCACACCGGTTGCTCGGCCTCCAGAGCCAGGGAAATACCCCGCGCATGGGCCAGTGGCGCCAGCGCCATACCCAATTCGCGTGCCAGCTGGCTGAGATCAAGACGCTGCGCGCCGCCCTCGGCAATCGCCCGTGCACCGCTTTCGATACGCGCCAGCGAAAGCAATTGATTGGCCAGATGGGTGAGTTTGTCGGTGTTCTGCGCGGCTTCCTCCAAGGTACTGCGCCAGATCGACGGTTCCTGGGCGCGCAAGCCCAGCTCGACCCGCGCCTTAAGCGCTGCCAGAGGCGTGCGCAGCTCATGGGAGGCATCGGCGATAAATTGCGACTGACGTTCGAACAGATTACGCAGACGGTCATTGAACTGGTTCAGCGCATCGATCAGCGGGCGCAGTTCACGCGGCATGCCGAGATCCGACAGCGGCTGCAGATCGTCGCTGGTACGCGCCGCCACGCTGCGGCGCAAGGCTTCCAGCGGGCGCAGCGCAGCACTCACCGCCAGCCACACCAGCAGCAAGGCACTCAGCGACAGCACGCCCATGCGCAGCAAGGTGCCAAGCAACAGCTCGCGGGCCATGCGTTCACGCGCGCCCTGGGTTTCCGCCACGCGGATTTCCGCCACACCATTGACCCCCGGCTCGCTGACCGGCTGCAGCAGGCTGACCACCCGCACGCCCTGGTTGCGGTATTCGGCATCGTAGAAATGCGCCAGCGCCGGGTAATCCTCGGTGCGCTTGGTGCCGGGCGGTGCCGGCGGCAAGTCTGCGTAACCGGACACCAGCGCGCCCTGCACATCCAGCACTTGGTAGTAGATGCGCCCGGCACTGTCATAGGCAAAGGTGTCCAGCGCCACATAGGGCACATTGGCGTTCAGCCGTTCGGCGGTGGTGTACAGGCCATCGGCAATCGCCCGCGCCGAGGCCAACAAAGTGCGGTCATAGGCGGTATCGGCAGCATGCCGCGCGCTCCAATAGGCGCTCAGGCTGCTGACCAGCAGAATCAGCGCCAGCAGCACCGCTAATCGGCGGATCAACCGCCCGCGCAGGCTGCCCGGCTGGTTTCCCATGGGTTTGCCGCGCTCAGTCACCAACGGCCTCCAATAAATAGCCCAGACCACGGAAGGTGACGATTCGCACCCCGCCGCCTTCGAGCTTTTTGCGCAGGCGATGGACGTAAATTTCGATAGCGTCGCTGCTGGCATCCTCATCCAGACCAAACACCTGGGCGGCCAGTTGCTCCTTGCTCATCACCCGTCCGGGCCTGGCGATCATCGCCTCCAGCACAGCCTGCTCACGGGAGGTCAGGGTCAGCAGGCCATCGGCCAGGGTAAAGCGCCGGGTATCCAGGTCATACAGCAGATTGCCGCAGCGTTGCTGGCGTTCGCCACCAAGCACGGTGCGCCGCAGCAGCGCCTTGACCCGCGCCTCCAGCTCGCTCAGTTCAAAGGGTTTGGCCAGGTAATCATCGGCGCCCAGGTTAAGGCCATGCACACGGTCCTTGACCTCACCACGGGCGGTGAGCATCAGCACCGGCAGGGTATTGCCGCGCTCACGCAAGCGCGCCAGCACCTGAAAACCGTCCAGGCGCGGCAGGCCGATATCGAGAATCGCCAGGGCGTAATCCTCACTGCTCAGGGCCAGATCAGCAGCCACGCCGTCATGCAGCACGTCCACCGTCCAGCCGGCACTTTTCAGCGCCTGGGCCACGCTGGCCGCCAGTTGCACATGGTCTTCAACCAGCAGGATTCGCACGGTATTGGCACTCCACGAACTTGTTGTTATGCGCCCAGTGTAACGGTGCAAAGGCCACTGCGAACGCCCCCGCAACTTTCTTTCAAGCTGAAAGCCTGGTGAAAGCTTGACCCCATAGCATCGGTTTCAGGTGGCTCGATCCACCTACCAGAACGACTGACGCAGTGGTGCGCAGCCGTGACAAAAACAACAATGGAGACCACAGGATGCCGACTGCATCTCATCAGGCGCTTGCGCCTGCTCACCTGCTTAGCCTGGCCATCGCCGCCGCGCTGCTTGCCCCCGCTGCCCATGCCGATTTTTTCGCCGACAGCAAAGCCAGCCTGACCACCACCAATATCTACCTCAACCGTGATTTCCGCGAAGGCACAAGCAGCCAGCAGAACAAGCGTGAAGAATGGGGCCAGAGTTTCTGGCTCGACGTCCAGTCCGGCTACACCGAAGGCACCGTGGGTTTCGGCCTTGATGCCCTGGGTCTGGTTGGGGTCAAACTGGACTCCGGCGGCGGCCGCACCGGCACCGACCTGCTACCGGTGCAGGACGATGGCGGCACCCCGGATCAGTTTGGCCGCCTGGGCCTGACTGCCAAGGTCAAGGTCTCCAATACCGAACTGCGCTACGGCTCGCACGTGCCAGAGCTGCCCGTGGTCAAGGCCAGCGACAGCCGCCTGCTGCCGCAGGTGTTCGAAGGCGGCCTGCTGACCTCCAGCGAACTCGACGGCCTGACCTTTACCGGCGGGCGCCTGGATAAAGTCATCGACCGCGCCTCGACCAACTCTGAGGAGCTGATCCTCAACAGCAAGAACCGCCGCTTCGCTGCCGGGATCACGGCAGATCATCTGGACCTGATGGGCTTCGACTACAGCTTCAACAAGCAGCTCAAAGGCCGCTACTACTTCGCCGACCTCGACGATATCTATCGCCAGCACTTCTTCGGCCTGCTCGCCAGCCAACCGGTGGGCAGCGGCACCCTGAGCGCTGATGTACGCCTGATGCTGAGCAAGGACAGCGGCGCATCCAATGCCGGCAAGATCGATAACCGCGCCTTCAACGCCATGCTCAGCTACGCCATCGACGGCCACAAACTGGGCCTGGGCTTTCAGGACATGAGCGGCGACACCGGTTACGCCTATATCGATGGCAGCGACCCATTCCTGGTCAACTTCGTGCAGATCAACGACTTCGCCAACGCCGACGAGCGTTCCTGGCAAGCCCGTTACGACTACGACTTCGGCAAGCTCGGCGTACCCGGCCTGAGCTTTATGACCCGCTACATCAAAGGCAGCGACGCGCAAATCGCTGGCACTGATGACACTGGCGGCGAGTGGGAGCGCGATATCGAGGTCAAGTACGTGGTGCAAAGCGGCCCACTGAAAGATGTCTACGTGCGCCTGCGCAATGCCAGCTTCAAATCCGACTTCGCCCGCGATGCGGACGAGAACCGCGTCATCGTCGGCTATACGCTGCCGATCTGGTAACCCACAATAATCGGGTGTTAACAAACTGCTGCGCTCGGCCATGCCGCGTTGAAATCAGCCTCAAAATGCTCATGTACTACTCGTACACTCCGCTTTTTCGGCTAATTTCGCCTTGCCTGACCTTCGCTCGCGACGTTTGTAAACACCCTCTAGCGCCAAGAGGAATACCCCATGAAAACTGCCTTTACCCGCATTGCCCTGGCCACCGCCTGCATGGCCTTTGCCGGCCAACTGCTGGCCGCCGAACCCAAGCGCCCGGAATGTATCGCCCCGGCCAAGCCAGGCGGTGGTTTCGACCTGACCTGCAAACTGGCGCAAAGCGGCCTGAAAGACAGCGGCCTGCTGAAAGCACCGATGCGCGTCACCTATATGCCCGGCGGTGTCGGCGCGGTGGCCTACAACGCGGTGATCGCCCAGCGCGCGGCTGATCCCGGCACCATCACCGCGTTCTCCAGCGGCTCCCTGCTCAACCTGGCGCAAGGCAAGTTCGGCCGCTACGACGAAACCGGCGTGCGCTGGCTGGCAGCAGTAGGCACCGACTACGGCGCCATCACCGTGCGTGCCGACTCGCCTTACCAAAATCTGGATGACCTGGTGCAGGCGCTGAAGAAGGACCCGGCGAGCATCGTCTTCGGCGCTGGCGCCACCATCGGCGGCCAGGACTGGATGCAGACTGCGCTGATCGCCCGCCTGGCCGGTATCGACCCGAAAAACCTGCGCTATGTGGCCTTCGAAGGCGGCGGCGAAACCCTTACCGCCATGCTCGGTGGCCATGTGCAGGTCACCTCCAGCGGCCTGGGCGAAGTCACCCCGCAGTTGGCGGCGAAGAAAGTACGCATCCTCGCCGTGCTCTCCGAAGAACGTCTGCCGGGCAAGCTGGCCGACCTCCCCACCGCCAAGGAGCAAGGCTATGACATCGTCTGGCCAGTAATCCGCGGCTTCTACATGGGCCCAGAGGTGACCGACGAGCAGTACAACTGGTGGAAACAGCAGTTCGACAGCCTGCTCGCCCGTGAAGACTTCGCCACCCTGCGTGAACAGCGCGACCTGCTGCCGTTGTCGGTGACTGGCGACGAGCTGAAAGCCTTGGTCTTCAAGCAAGTTGAGGAATACAAGGCGCTGGCTGGCGAGTTCGGCCTGATGCAATAAGCGGCCACGCTGCATTCGTAGGATGGGTTGAGCGCAGCGATACCCATCAATGGGAGCTGTGCGATGGGTATCGCGATGCTCAACCCATCCTACGGTTCCACGGTCTTTCCCTGACCCTCGACTAGGTAATCCGCCATGTACGTTCGCCTGTTCGCCGCGAGCTGGCTGCTGTTTTGCGCCGTTCTCGCCGTCATCGCCTGGGGCTTCCAGGCACCCTTCGCCTATGACCCGGTTGGGCCGCGCGCCTATCCGTTGCTGCTGCTCAGCCTGATGGCCGCCGGCAGCCTGTGGCTGGTGTTCAAGCCCGGTCTGCTGGAGCAGCGGCTGAATACCCGCGCGGCCGTACGCGCCGTGCTCTGTGTACTGGCGCTGCTGGCCTATGCGCTGCTGTTCGAAGTGCTCGGTTTTGTCATCAGCACCACGCTGGCCACCTTCGCCCTTGGCCTGCTGTTTACCGGTCGCCCGCTGCCTTGCGCCATCAGCGCTGTGCTGATGGGTGTGCTGCTGTACGGCCTGTTTGATTACCTGTTGGATGTGCCGCTGCCCCTCGGCCTGTTCGAAGCCTTTGTGGAGAGCTGAAAATGGAAACCCTGAATTTCTTGATGCAAGGCTTCGAAGTCGCCACCCGACCGGAAAACCTGCTGGTGGCCTTGTTCGGTGCCTTTGTCGGCACCATCGTCGGCCTGCTGCCGGGCCTGGGCCCAATCAATGGCGTGGCCCTGCTGCTGCCACTGGCCTTCGCCCTCGGCCTGTCACCCGAAACCGCACTGATCCTGCTCGCCGCCGTATACCTGGGCTGTGAATACGGCGGGCGTATCTCGGCAATTCTGCTCAACGTACCGGGCGACGCCGCAGCGGTGATGACCACCCTCGACGGTTATCCGCTGGCCCGACAGGGCAAGGCCGGGATCGCCCTGTCGCTGTCGGCCGTCAGCTCGTTTATCGGCAGCATGATCGCCACCTGCGGTGTGGTGCTGTTCGCCCCGCTGCTGGCGAAATGGGCGGTGGCCTTTGGCCCGGCCGAGTACTTTGTGCTGATGATTTTCGCCATCGCCTGCCTCGGCGGCATGGTCGGCGACAAGCCGGTGAAAACCCTGATGGCCGCCCTGATCGGCCTGGCCCTGGCCACCGTTGGCGTGGACTCGACCACCGGGGTGTATCGCTTCACCTTCGGCAGCGTCAGCCTGTCGGACGGCATCCAGTTCGTTATCGTAGTCATCGGCTTCTTCAGCGTCAGTGAAGTGCTGCTGATGCTGGAAAAAACCCACAACGGCCAGAAAGCAGTTAAGGCCAGCGGCCGTCTACTGTTCAACTTCAAAGAGTTCTGCTTCACCTTCTGGACCATGGTGCGCAGCGCTGTGGCCGGCTTCGTTATCGGCGTCCTGCCAGGTGCCGGCGCGACCATCGCCAGTGCCATGACCTATATGACGGAAAAACGCATGGCCGGCCCGAACGGCAAGTTCGGCGATGGCGATCTGCGTGGCCTGGCGGCGCCGGAAGCGGCCAACAACGCCTCCGCTTGCGGCTCGCTGATCCCCATGCTGACCCTCGGCGTACCGGGCTCGGGCACCACCGCGGTGATGATCGGCGCACTGACGCTGTACAACATCACCCCCGGCCCGCTGTTGTTCGAACAGCAACCGGATGTGGTCTGGGGTCTTATCGCCTCGCTGTTTATCGGCAACGTGATACTGCTGGTGATGAACATTCCGCTGGTCGGCCTGTTCTCACGCATGCTCAGCGTGCCCAACTGGGTGCTGGTGCCGGCGATCACCGTAATCAGCATGGTCGGCGTCTACGCGGTGCACAGCACCACCTTTGACCTGGTGTTGATGATCGGCCTCGGCGTCTTCGGCTATATCCTGCGCAAGCTGGACTTCCCGCTGTCGGCGCTGATCCTCGGCTTCGTCCTCGGCGAGCTGATGGAAGACAACCTGCGCCGCGCCCTGTCGATCTCCGCCGGCGACCTGAGCATCCTCTGGAACAGCCCGATCAGCCTGTGCCTGTGGGCACTCACCGCGCTGATGCTGGCCCTGCCAGGCCTGCGTTGGTGGCGTGCACGCCGTGCGGCGCAACTGGCCAATGCCTAAGTTGCCCGTGCTCACCGGCTGGCAAAGCTGGTGGGCCACCCCGCTGGTGGGGCTGGCCGGCGGCGCCCTGGCCAGCCTGATCGGCTGGCCTTTACCGTGGATCATCGGCTCGCTGCTGGCGGTTATCGCCGCCCGCTGCAGCGGCTGGCTGATTACCGAGCTGCCCGGCGGTCGCAAGACCGGCCAGTGGCTGGTGTCCAGCGCCATCGGCCTGCACTTCACCAGTGAAGTATTCGGTCAACTGCTCAGCCACTTCGGCGTGATCCTGCTCGGCGCTCTGCTCACCCTGCTGCTCAGCCTGATCGGCATTGTCGTGTTACGCCGCGCGGGCCTGGATCGCGCCACCGCGTTCTTTGCCAGCATGCCCGGCGGGGCCAGCGAGATGGTCAACCTGGCGCAACGGCACAACGCCGAAACCGCCAAGGTCGCGGCCGCCCATAGTCTGCGTTTGCTGCTGGTGGTGCTGCTGATTCCGGCGATCTTCACCTGGAGCCTGCCGCCCATCGCACCGCCCATACCGGCGCCGGTAAGCTGGCCCTGGCTGGCTGCGCTGCTACCAGCTGGCGCGCTGCTGGCCTGGCTCTGGGGACGGTTGGGTCAACCCAACCCATGGATGCTCGGCCCACTGACGGTCTGCGCCGTGGCCAGTGTTAGCTTCGATCTGCACCTGGGCTTGCCCGATGGTCTGGGCCAGGTCGGCCAATGGCTGATCGGCTGCGCCCTGGGTTGTCACTTCGACCGCAACTTCTTTCGCAGCGCACCGGGCTTTCTCGCACGCATCCTGCTGTTCTGCCTGCTCGCCATGCTCGCCGCCGCCGCGCTTGGCCAAGGCCTGGGCTGGCTGGCCGGGGAAAACCAGAATGCGCTGATGCTCGGCATGATGCCCGGCGGCATCACCGAACTGTGCCTGACCGCCGAAGCCCTGCAGCTTTCGGTGGCGCTGGTCACCGCGCTGCAGGTGCTGCGGCTGTTTCTGGTGATGTTTCTCGCTGAGCCATTGTTCAGGCTTTGGCAACGCAACGCATAACGCTTTTGACGACCACGTTTAGCCCGCCTTGTGCGGGCTCTTTTTTGCCTGCAGGCGATCCCCGCATTACGCAATGCCAGAGCTATGTAGGGTGGATGACGCTGTTTTCATCCACCATCGCAGTAGAACCGTAGGATGGGTGGACCGTCATCCAAGGCCGTCACGGTAAAGATTTCAAACCCTCCGCCCAGCCCTTGTGCTCGCTCATCTTTGTCCGCAACGCAGCAGTTTTTGTTTAACAGATATGTCCGCAGCCACTCAGCCGCATATCACGGGGGTACTCTCAGGCCTTCACCACCGAGGCATCCTCAATGAGCGTACTGCGCTGGCCCGCCGTGAAAACCCTGCTGGTATTGCTCTGCCTAAGCCTGTTGGTTAGCGCCTGCAGCCGTATCGGCCTGGCGTACCGCAACCTGGACTGGCTGGTGCCCTGGCGGCTGAACGATTACCTGAACCTCAACAGCCAGCAGCAGGCCTGGCTCAAACCCCGTTTGCAGACGCATCTGCAATGGCATTGCAGCGCCGAGCTGCCGCGTTATATCGACTGGCTGCAGACCACCGAAAGCATCCTCGCCCAGCCGCAACCCGACAGCGCTCAACTGCTTGAGCAATTCGCCCAGTTCGATGCCGCGCTCAAACGCATCAGCATCGAGATCACCCCCACCGCAATCGAGCTGCTGCAGGGACTGAGCGAGCAACAAGTCAGCGAACTCTACACAGCACTGGATGAAGACAACCTGGAAGACCGCCAGGACTTTCTCGACCCGCCCCTGGCCACCCAGCTCAGCGAACGCCAGACACGTATGCAGGAACGCCTACGACCCTGGCTCGGCCGCCTGAACAATGCGCAGACAGAACATATCGCCGCCTGGGCCAATGGCCTCGGCGAGCAGAACCGCCTGTGGCTGGAGAATCGACAGCTGTGGCAAACCGAGCTGCGCAAGGTGGTTGCCGAACGCGATAGCGCAGACTTTGCCGAACGGCTGACCCGTCTGCTGCAACAACGCGAGAGCTACTACAGCGACGAGTACCGCGCCAACTATGGCCGCTCACGCCAGGCGCTGGCCACGCTGTTCAGCCAGATGCTGAGCAGCAGCGATAAGGCGCAGCGCGAACGCCTCAATCACCGTTTGCGCGACCTGCGCAGAGACCTGGCCGAGCAGCAGTGCGACGCTGCTTAACAGCCTGTTAGGCCTCAGGTAAGCGCCAGTCAATCGGGCTTAGCCCATGCTGCTGGAGGAACTTGTTGGTACGGCTGAAATGGCCGTTGCCAATAAAGCCACGGTGCGCCGACAGCGGCGAAGGATGTACGGATTTCAGCACCAGATGCTTGCTGACATCGATCAGCTTTTCCTTGCTCTGCGCATGGGCGCCCCAGAGCAGAAACACCAGACGCTCCTGCTGCTGACTGACCACCTCAATCACCTTGTCGGTAAAGGTCTGCCAGCCGATCTTCGCGTGGGAGCCAGCGATGCCATGCTCCACCGTCAATGAGGTGTTAAGCAGCAGCACGCCCTGCTCCGCCCAATGCTGCAGGTTGCCATGGTCGGGAATGTCGATATTCAGATCGCGCTTAAGCTCTTTATAGATATTCACCAGCGACGGCGGCGTCTTCACCCCAGGCTGCACCGAAAAGCACAGACCATGGGCCTGCCCCTCGCCGTGGTAAGGGTCCTGGCCGATCACCACAACCTTGGTCTGCGCCAACGGGGTGGAATTAAGCGCATTGAAAATCAGCGCACCGGGCGGGTAAATCTGCTTGCCTGCGGCCTTCTCGCCACGCAGAAAATCCCCCAGCTCACGCATATAGGGCTTCTCGAACTCTGCATGCAGCGCGGCCTTCCAGCCGGCTTCGAGTTTGACGTTATCAGCGGCGCTCATACCTGAATCCTGCGTAAACAAACGGAAGCGGCACGCTAAGGAAGGCACCGGGGCAAGTCAAGGCTGGCGGCGCGTGGCCGCGTAGGTTGTGGTTGAGCGCAGCGAAGCCCAACAATGGAGTTGTGCGGACTTGTGAAGAAAACAGGGGATAGACCATGATTAACTCTCCCAAAACCTTGATTGCCCCTTATTGTCCGGATCTTGGAACGATGAAAACTGAATGGGAGTAGTAAACGATGCCTCTTTACAAATATGTGACTGCCAAGACGGCCATAAAGATTCTTAACGGAAGCATACGATTTACTCAGCCTGGAGCGTTCAATGATCCATTCGAACTGCTGCCGCAGTTCATTACGCCAAAGACTATCGTTGAACAGACTCAATATTCTCTTTCAGTGGACTGCGTTGGTTCTCGCAGAAAAGGAATACTCCGAAACGGGGTTAAAGAGGATGACCGTTATAAAGGCGACTTTCAGGCGCGAAGGATTGTGGAATCACTGAATGATGCCCTTGGGTTACTTTGCCTGAGCAGAAACCCAGAAAGCCTTCTTATGTGGGGCCACTATGGCGATGAGTACCGTGGGGCAATCATTGAATTTGATGAAAGACACCCGTTCTTCGAGGGTCAAATTTCAGTTGCCTACAGAAAGAATCGTCCGGTTTATGACATTGCCGACTTTCTGGGGCAGCCGTTCCCAGTTGCAGATCTATGTATCAAGCCAAATGTCTGGTCTTATGAAAGAGAGATTAGAGTAGCAAGGTCGTTATCCAGTTGTACCGAAGTTGCAAAAGATGAGAACGGAAATCGAGTAATGACTATGGATATTCCGATTGACTGCATTCGTGGGGTAATAATGGGCGAGCGAATGACAATTGAAAATCAGCGCACAATGTGGGAGCTGGTTAATAAATCTGACATATCTCTTTTGTTGGCTGCGGTTGCTAACTGGGATTACGCATTCAGGAGTGAAGTCATTAAGTATCCAGGCCCATTAATTGGATCGCCAATTATTAGCCCACGAACAGCACACATTTTTTCGGAAGAAGTTGGGCAGTTTGGAGATGTTGCTCGCTGGATGATTGAAAATCATCCAGCGTCTGAATTCGTCAACTTACCCTGCTGACCTTCTACCTCTACCTATACTCCGCACGATTCACGCCAGGCGAGAGGCAATAAGGGGTAGGCCACGCTATTGATGCTGTTGACCAACCACTACTGGCCAAAAGTAACCACCTCCCCCTGCAAACCTCTAACTCACCCCTGATGCAGCGCCCGGTAATGACTGGGCGCCATGCCCACCACTTTGCGAAACAGCCGTGAGAAGTAATACACATCGTCATAGCCCAGCTGCTCGGCGACCTGGCGGATGCCCTGTTCGCCTTCATCGAGCAGGCGGCAGGCGTGGGCCATTTTCAGTTGGATAAAATCCTGAATCGGCGCATGTCCGGTCAAGGCGCGGTAGGTTTTGGCGAAGTGAAAGCGCGACAGTTTGAACTGCGCGGCCAGCTCGTCGAGGTTTAGCGAGTCATGCAGATGGGCGCGCATTACCGCCTGTACCGCATCCACATCCAGCACCCGCCCGGATTTCAAGGTGGTGCGCGCCGGCAGCACGGCCAGGGAGGTGAGCAGCACCTGCAGCTGGTGCGCGGCATGAACGAAATGCGCCAGGTTCAAGCCCTGCTTGCGCAGGTTCAGCAAGGCATCGAACTCGGCCAGCAAGCGCGGCTGCACACCAATGCGCCACAGCGGCCCCTTGCCTAGGGGCTTGAGAAAGTCCGCTACCAGCTCGCCATCAAAATGCACCCAGTACAGCGTCCAGGGCTTGTCCACGTCCGCGCCGTAGGCGTGCGTCACGCCTTTTGGCAACAGCAGCAGATCGCCACCACTGACAGCTAATCGTCCATCCGCTGTCTCCAGCCAGCCCTGCCCGGCGCGGCAGTAGATCAGCAGGTGATCCTCCGGTTGTGGGCGATGCATGCGATGCCCCTGGGCCTCGGGGTAGTACCCCAGGGCCAGGGGATAACAACCCTGCCCCAGGGGATGCTTTGCCAGCAGGCGGCGCAGCCTGGGCGGCGTGATAAAGCGCACGCCGTTGGCCGGCAGTGGCCAGTTGGAAGTATCAACAAAAGTGCGCATTGGGGTACTCAAGTAGCCCGGATGCAATCCGGGAGAAATGTTCCCGGATTGCATCCGGGCTACAGATTAAATCCCAAGATAGTCCATCTGCAGGCCAAGATCGTCAATCCACAAAGCCGAGCAAGGCGGCTATAACACTGACAAAACAACAATCGGACCTCAGGTCCAGCGTGGAGAAAACAATGGCCAAGGCAATCGCGCAGTTGATCGACGGTGAATGGCGCGAAAGCCGCGCCCGCGAATTTATCGAAGTCACCGACCCGGCCACCCAGGAAGTGCTGGCGTTGGCACCCAAGGCCACCGCCGAGGAAATCGAAGCGGCGATTGCCAGTGCCAAGGCTGCCTTCCTCACCTGGCGCGAAGTGCCCGTCTCCGACCGCGCGCGGGTGATGCTGCGTTACCAGCACCTGCTCAAGGAACACCACGACGAGCTGGCAGAAATTCTCGCTGGCGAAACCGGTAAGACCCTGGCCGATGCCAAGGGCGATGTGTGGCGCGGTATCGAGGTGGTTGAGCAGGCCTGCAATATCGCCAGCCTGATGATGGGCGAGACCATGGAGAACGTGGCCCGCGACATCGACACCGCCAGCTGGATTCAGCCGCTGGGCGTATGCGTCGGCGTTACCCCGTTCAACTTCCCGGCGATGATTCCGCTGTGGATGTTTCCCCTGGCCATCGCCGCCGGCAATACCTTTATTCTCAAGCCGTCCGAGCAAGACCCACTGACGCCTAACCGCCTGGCCGAGCTGTTTATCGAGGCTGGAGCGCCCAAGGGTGTATTGCAGGTGCTGCACGGCGCGCGCGAGGTGGTCGACAGCCTGCTGACCCACCCGGATATCCGCGCCATCTCCTTCGTCGGCTCGGTGCCAGTCGGCCAACACATCTACCGCACCGGCACTGCTCACCTGAAGCGCGTGCAGGCGTTTGCCGGGGCGAAGAACCATATGGTGATCATGCCCGACGCCAACAAGCAGCAGGTGCTGAGCAACCTGGTTGGCGCCAGTTGCGGCGCGGCCGGGCAGCGCTGCATGGCGATCAGCGTGGCGGTGTTTGTCGGCGAATCGAAGCAATGGATTGACGAGCTGCAGGCGCAGATGGCCGATCTGCAACCCGGCTACTGGACCGATGGCCACGCGGCCTTCGGCCCGCTGATCAGCCAACAGGCCAAGCAACGCGTGCTGCGCCTGATCGCCGAAGGTAAAGCGGAAGGTGCCGAATGCCTGCTGGACGGCTCGCACTGCGCGGTCGAGGGCTACCCCAACGGCAACTGGATCGGCGCCACGCTGTTTCGCGGCGTAACGACCAAGATGAGCCTGTACCGCGAGGAAATCTTCGGCCCGGTGCTGGTGTGCATGGAAGTCGATACGCTGGAACAAGCAATCGAACTGGTCAACGCCAGCCCCTACGGCAACGGCACCTCAATCTTCACCCGCTCCGGCGGCGCAGCGCGGCATTATCAGCACGCGGTGGAGGTCGGCCAGGTCGGCATCAACGTACCGGTGCCGGTACCGCTGCCGTTTTTCTCCTTTACCGGCTGGAAGGGTTCGTTCTACGGCGATCTGCACGCCTACGGCAAACAGGGCGTGCGCTTCTTTACCGAAACCAAGACGGTGACCAGCCGCTGGTTCGATGAAGACTCGGTGGCCGGCGCAAATATGACCATTCAGTTGAAATGAGAACGGTGTCAGCCCTGTTAGACCAATAGACGATCTCAACAATTAGTCCAATGGCGTAAAAAGTTCTCCGAGTTCCGACAACAAGAACAAGGAGAACTGCCATGCAACGATTGACCACCGCCCTGGCCCTATGGGCCGGGCTTACTGCCTGTGCACAGGCGGCTGAGCCGATTACCCTCGGCCTCAACTACCCACGCACCGGCCCCTATAAGGAAGAAGGATTGGCACAGATGCGCGGAGCCTTGCTGGCCATCGACGAGCTCAACGCCCAGGGCGGTGTGCTCGGGCGTACGCTGCGTCTGTCCAGCAAGGACACCGCTTCGCGTCCGGCCAAGGCAGTGAAGAACGTCGACAAGCTGGCCAGCGAAGGCGCGGCCATGCTGTTTGGCGGCTCATCCAGCGCGGTGGCCATCGCCTCCGGCAAGCGTGCGGCGCAGCATGGGCTGCTGTATTTCGGCACCCTTACCTACTCCAACGACACCACCGGCAAGGACGGCCACCGCTATATGTTCCGCGAGTGCAACAACGCCTGGATGAGCGCGCGGGTACTGGGCCAATACCTGAGCAAGAATCTGCCGAACAAGCGCTACTTCTACATCACCTCCGACTACACCTGGGGCCACACCACAGAAAGCTCGTTGCGCCAGACCACCGGCAGCGAAGACAGCGGCCAGCATCCGGGGCTCAAGGTGAGCTTCCCCGGCGCCCGCCTGGCCGACTATCAGGATGCTCTGACCCAGGCCGCATCAAGCAATGCCGAAGTGCTGGCCCTGGTGCTGTTCGGTGAAGACCTGGTGCGCGCCATGCGCATCGCCAAGGATCTGGGCCTGACCGAACGCATGCAGATCGTGGCGCCCAACCTGACCCAGAGCATGGTCGAGCAAGGCGGCCCCGGTTTGATGGAAGGCGTGATCGGCACCGAACCCTGGACCTGGCGCGTACCGGCGCTGGAGAAATCCGTGCGCGGCGAAGCCTTCGTCAAGGATTTCAGCCAGCGCTACGCGATGTACCCGTCCAGCTCTGCCGCGTCGGCCTACAGCATCGTCTATCAGTGGGCCGATGCCGCCAAACGGGCGAACAGCCTGGACAGCGAAGCGCTGATCAAGGCCCTGGAAGGCCACAGCTATCAGCTGCTCAAGGATCAACAAACCTGGCGCCCCCTCGACCACCAGAACCTGCAGACGGTGTATGCCGTCAAAGTCAAAACCCGCGCCGAAGTGCTGAAAGACCCGCTCAAACAAGACTACTTTGAAATCGTCGATCGCCTCGACGCCACCCAAGCGGCACCCAGCCTCGCCGAATGGCAGGCCGAACGACGCGCCGCCGGGCAACCCCTGACCCTGCAATGAGGACTTATGGATTTCGAACTCAGCGATGAACAACGCCTGCTGGTAGACAGCGCCCGCCAATTCGCCAGCCGCGAACTGGCCCCGCATGCCGCCGATTGGGACCGCGACCACCACTTCCCGGTAGATGTGATCAAGCGCGCCGCCGAGCAAGGCTACCTGGCGCTGTATATCAAGGAAGACGATGGCGGCCTTGGCCTGTCCCGGCTGTCTGCCTCGCTGATTTTCGAACAGCTGTCAGCCGGCTGCATCGCCACCACGGCGTTTCTGACCATCCACAATATGGCCTCGTGGATGCTCGCCTCCTTCGCCGATCAGGCGCTGAAAGATGCCTGGCTGCCGCGCCTGGTCAGCGGTGAATTGCTCGCTTCCTACTGCCTCACCGAACCGGACGCCGGCTCTGACGCCGCGCACCTGCGCACCCGCGCCAAGCGTGATGGCGACGACTATGTGCTGGACGGCAGCAAGTGCTTTATCTCCGGCGCGGGCTCCACCGATGTGCTGATCGTGATGGCGCGCACCGGCGAAGAAAGTGGTGCCAAGGGCGTGTCCTGCTTCCTGGTGCCGGCCGACGCTGAGGGCGTGAAATACGGGCGCAACGAATTGAAGATGGGCTGGCGCGCCCAGCCAACCCGCACCATCACATTTGAAGGTGTGCGTATTCCGGCGGGCAACCGCATCGGGCCAGAGGGCCAGGGCTTTGTCTACGCGATGAAGGGCCTGGACGGCGGCCGTATCAATATCGCCAGTTGCTCGCTAGGCGCTGCACAAGCGGCGCTGGAGCAATCGCTGCGCTACGTCGAGGAACGCAAACAATTCGGTAAGCCGCTGAGTGACTTCCAGGCCCTGCAATTCAAGCTCGCCGATATGCTTACCGATCTGACTGCCAGCCGGCAGATGGTGCGCCTGGCCGCGCACAAGCTCGATCACGGCCACAGCGAAGCTAGCCTGTATTGCGCCATGGCCAAGCGTTTTGCCACCGACCACTGCTTCAATCTGTGCAACGAGGCCCTGCAACTGCATGGCGGCTACGGCTACCTCAACGACTACCCGCTGGAGCGTTGGGTGCGCGACAGCCGCGTGCACCAGATACTGGAAGGCACCAACGAAATCATGCGGGTGATCATCGCCCGCCGCCTGCTGGATCAGGGCGGCATGCTCGATCGCTTGCTGTAGCTTTTAATTCCCTCTCCCCTCGGGGAGAGGGTTAGGGAGAGGGCCGGCGTCACCCGCAGCCCTCTCCCCCAGCCCCTCTCCCAAAGGGCGAGGGGAGCAACCTGACGAGGACCGTTATGAGCAACGCCATCGAAGCCTACAACCCCGGCGTATTCGACCTGACCCACAAGCTCACCGTGGAAAAGCACGGCCATACCGCGCTGATTACCATCAACCAGCCGCCGGCCAACACCTGGGACCGCGACTCGCTGATCGGCCTCAAACAGCTGGTCGAACACCTCAATCATGACGATGACATCTATGCCCTGGTTATCACCGGTCAGGGCAGCAAGTTCTTCAGTGCCGGCGCCGATCTCAAGCTGTTCGCCGACGGTGACAAGGCCCGCGCCCGCGAAATGGCCCGGCGCTTCGGCGAAGCCTTCGAGGCGCTGCGCGATTTCCGTGGTGTATCGATTGCCGCGATCAACGGCTACGCCATGGGCGGCGGCCTGGAATGCGCCCTGGCCTGCGATATCCGTATTGCCGAGCGCCAGGCGCAACTGGCCCTGCCAGAAGCCACGGTGGGCCTGCTGCCCTGCGCCGGCGGCACCCAGCACCTGAGCTGGCTGGTGGGCGAAGGTTGGGCCAAGCGCATGATCCTCTGCGGCGAACGGGTGGATGCCGAGACCGCCCAGCGCATAGGCCTGGTCGAACAGGTGGTTGATACCGGCGAAGCCCGTGGCCATGCCCTGCTGTTGGCGGCCAAGGTTGCGCGGCAAAGCCCGGTGGCAGTGCGCACCATCAAACCGCTGATCCAGGGCGCCCGCGAACGCAGCCCGAACACCTGGCTGAGTGAAGAGCGCGAGCGTTTTGTCGACCTGTTCGACGCCGACGACACCCGCGAAGGGGTCAACGCCTTCCTGGAAAAACGCGACCCGCAGTGGCGCAATAAATAATCCGTAGGGTGGATCGGGGCGCGTAGCTGTCGCCTTGCACATCCACCAGAACAGCATGCGGTGGATGGATAAAACGCCATCCACCCTACGCTGGAATCGCAATCCGTAGGGTGGATGTCGCTTTTTACATCCACCATGACCACGTCCAGTGGATGCAGCCAGTGCCTCCACCCCATGATGGAAGCGAAGATGAACGTGCAATTCGAAGAACGCCCGGCCCAGCACGGTTACCGCATCGGTATCGCCAGCCTGGATGCCGAAAAGAGCCTTAACGCCCTGTCGCTGCCGATGATCGAAGCGCTGGATGCCAAGCTCAAGGCCTGGGCGGACGACCCGAGCATCGCCTGCGTGATGCTGCGCGGCAACGGCCCCAAGGCGTTCTGCGCCGGCGGCGACGTGGTGCAGCTGGTGCATCAGTGCCGTGAACATCCGGGCGAAATCCCGCCCCTGGCGCGACGCTTCTTTGCTGACGAGTACCGCCTCGATCACCGCATTCACACCTACCCGAAACCCTTTATCTGCTGGGCCCACGCCCATGTGCTGGGCGGCGGTATGGGCCTGATGCAGGGCGCGGGTATCCGCATCGTCACCCCGGGCAGCCGCCTGGGCATGCCGGAAGTGAATATCGGCCTGTACCCGGATGTCGGCGGCAGCTGGTTCCTCGCCCGTCTGCCGGGCAAGCTCGGCCTGTTTCTCGGCCTGACCGCCAGCACTATTAACGCCCGCGATGCGCTGGACCTGGACCTGGCCGACCGCGTATTGCTCGACAGCCAGCAGGACGATTTACTTAACGGCCTGGCCCAGCTCAACTGGCGAGAACAAAGCCCGCAACAGCTGCACAGCCTGCTCAAAGCCCTGGAAAACCAAGCCCTCGGCGAATTGCCGGAAGCCCAGTGGCTGCCGCGCCGCGCGCATATTGATGAGCTGCTCGATACCGCCGACCTGCCCCACGCCTGGCACGCCATCAGCGCCTTGCACAGCGACAGCGACCTGCTGCTGGCCCGCGCCGCCAAGACCCTGACCGGCGGCTGCCCGCTGACCGGGCACCTGGTGTGGGAGCAGATCAAACGCGCCAAACAGCTGTCCCTGGCCGAAGTATTCCAGATGGAATACGCCATCAGCCTGAACTGCTGCCGCCACCCAGAATTCCCCGAAGGCGTGCGCTCGCGGCTGATCGACAAGGACCACGCGCCGCGCTGGCACTGGCCGGATGTGGCGAACATTCCGCAGCAGGTGATCGACGCACACTTCGCCCCGGCCTGGGACGGCGCCCATCCGTTGGCGGATCTGTAAGGCATATCAACTCAGTACGTAGGGTGGATGACGCTTTTTCATCCACCGACAAGACCGCAGCCGGTGGATGGGTGACGCGTCATCCACCCTACACGGCCACACGAACGTTATTCAGCGCGACAGGAGCATAACAATGACAACAATCGCTTTTATCGGCCTCGGCCATATGGGCTTGCCCATGGCGCGTAACCTGCTCAAGGCTGGCTTCAACCTGAGAGCCTTCGACCTGCTCCAGGCAGCCGTCGAGGACCTGGTCAAGGACGGCGCGCAAGCAGCCAGCAGTGCGCTGGACGCAGTGCAGGATGCCGATGTGGTGGTCAGCATGCTGCCGGCCAGCCGCCATGTGGAAGGTCTGTACCTGGGCGACAACGGTCTGCTGGCCGCGCTCAAGCCCGGCAGCCTGGTGCTGGAATGCTCGACCATCGCTCCGGAAGTCGCACGCAAAGTGCATCAGGCCGCTCGCGAGCGAGGTGTCGAACTGCTCGACGCACCCGTGTCTGGCGGCACCGCCGGCGCGGCAGCCGGCACCCTGACCTTTATGATCGGCGGCGCGGCCAGCACCCTGGAAAAAGCCCGGGCGATCTTCGAGGCCATGGGCAAGAACATCTTCCACGCCGGCCCCGATGGTGCTGGCCAGGTGGCCAAGGTGTGCAACAACCAGGTGCTGGCGGTGCAGATGATCGCCACCGCCGAAGCCATGGCCATGGGCGTCGCCAACGGTCTGGAACCCGCAGTATTAGCTGAAATCATGCGCCAGAGCTCAGGCGGCAACTGGACGCTGGAGAAGTACAACCCCTGGCCCGGCGTAATGGAAAACGCCCCGGCGTCCAAAGGCTACAGCGGCGGCTTTATGGCCGAGCTGATGGCCAAAGACCTGGGCCTGGCCCAGGAAGCGGCCCAAGCCAGCGGCAGTAGCACGCCCATGGGCGCGCTGGCGTTGCAGCTGTATCGCCTGCTGCTCAAACAGGGCAAAGGCAAGCAGGACTTCTCGGTAGTGCAGCAGTTGTTTGTCGAGTAAACGCGGCGTTGGTAGCCCGCAGGGCTTAAACCGTAGGATGGGTGATAACCCATCAACCGATTGATGGGTTATCACCCATCCTACGTACTCACCCCCAACTTTATCGTGGGGGCAAGACACAAGCGGGCCATGCCCGCGAAGCGTTCAATCGCGGCCATGGGCCGCTCTTACGTCAACAAACAGTTAAGCCACAGACAACAAAAAGCCGCAGCTAGCTGCGGCTTTTTGTTGTGCAGAATCTTCAACTTAGCGCTCGCGTAACGCCTCGCTGCGGGCACGGATAATCGGTTTGAGCAGGTAGCTGAGCACGCTCTTCTTGCCGGTGATGATATCCACCGACGCGACCATACCGGGGATGATCAGCAGCGGGTTTTCCTCGGTGCCCAGATGGCTCTTGTTGGTGCGCAGCTTAATCACATAAAAGCTGTTGCCATCATCGTCGGTCACGGTGTCGGCACCGATCTGTTCCAGCTCGGCCTTGAGCCCGCCGTAGATGGTGTAGTCATAGGCGGTGAACTTGACCATCGCCTCCTGACCCGGATGCAGGAAGGCAATGTCCTGCGGACGGATGCGCGCCTCGACCAACAGGTTCTCGCCCAGCGGTACGATCTCCACCAGGTCGCTGCCCGGCTGAATCACTCCACCGATGGTGTTAACCAGCAGCTGCTTGACGATGCCGCGCACCGGCGAGATCACCAGGGTGCGGTTGACCCGATCCTCCAGCGCCTTGCCGGTTGACTGGATCTTACTCAGTTCGGTGCGTGCCTCGTTAAGCTGAGCCAGGGCCTCGCTGCGAAAACGCCCACGGGTTTCATCGATCTTGCGCTCGACTTCCTTGATCGCCGCCTCAGCCCGCGGCATCGCCAGGGTGGTGGCTTCCAGCTGGCCGCGCGCTTCTACTTCGGCACGCTTGAGGCGCAACACTTCCACTTGGGAGATCGCGCCCTGGGCCACCAACGGCTCGGACATCTGCACTTCCTGGCGCAGCAAATTGAGGCTGTTGCGGAACTGCCCCTGTTTGGAGGCAAACTCACGCAGCTCCTGCTGCCGTTGAATCAACTGTTCTTCCAGGCCGGCCACTTCATCGAGCAATTGCTGCTTGCGGCTGTTGAACAGCTCGATTTCGTTATCCGCCTGGCCGCCGGCCTTCTCACGCACTTCATCGGTAACCACCAGTTCGCGGTCCTGCACTTCGGCGCTGAGGCGCTCGACGCGCAGCAGCAGGGCCAAACGATCCGCTTCGGTTTCGCCAACGTTGGAGGCAAAGCGCGTGTCATCCAGGCGCAACAGTGGATCGCCAACGTCGACAATCTGCCCTTCGCGGACAAACAACTCGGCGACAATGCCGCCTTCCAGGTTCTGGATTTTCTGCAGCCGCGAGGACGGAATCGCCTTGCCGTCGCCTCGGGTCACTTCATCGACCACGGCGAAATTGGCCCACAACAGGCAGAACACCACAAAGGCGATCAAGCCCCAGATGGTCAGGCGCACCACCCGTGGCGCATCCTCGATCAACGCCTTGTTGACCTCTGGCAGCGGCTCATCGCCCAGCTCATCGTGGCTGCCGAAATAAGCCGCAACGGCCTGACGCAGGCTCCTTTTCTCGGGCGCTTTAGCTGACACTGATCTGCCCCTTCTTCAGCGCTTCCATCACGCTACCTTTCGGCCCGTCGGCGATGATCTGCCCACGGTCGACAATGATCAGCCGGTCGACCAGGCTAAGCATCGAAGCACGGTGCGTCACCAGCAACAGGGTCTTAGTACCAATCACCGCAGACAAACGCTGCTTGAGACGTTCTTCGCCGGTGTTGTCCATGGCGCTGGTCGGTTCATCGAGCAGCAGAATCGGCGGGTCGAGCAACAGCGCACGCGCCAGGGCAACGTTCTGCCGCTGACCGCCGGAGAGGTTCTGACCACGCTCGCCAACCTGCAGCTCGTAGCCTTTCGGGTGTAATCGGGCGAATTCGTGCACGCCAGCCAGTTCGGCGGCCTGCAACACCAGCTCGTCTTCGACATAACGCGCGCCGGACACCAGGTTGTCGCGCAGGGTGCCGCTGAACAGCTGAATATCCTGCGGCACATAGCCGATGTTGTGCCGCAGATCGCTGACATCCAGCTGGCGCACATCGATGCCATCGACCAGCAGGCTGCCACCATCGGGCTGATACAGGCCGACAATCAGCTTGGCCAGCGAACTTTTACCCGAACCGCTGCGGCCGATAATGCCAATCTTCTCGCCGGGGCGAACCACCAGATTGATGCCCAGCAGAGCGGCCTGTTGCTGATCCGGGTAATGGAATTCCAGCTGACGGAATTCGATGGCGCCTTGCAGCGACTGGCGCTTGAGCGGGCGCTCATCGGCGTGGCGTTCCTGCGGCAACTCCATCATCTGGTTGACCGATTCAAGGGTCACCCGCGCCTGCTGATAGCGCGTAAGCAGACCAGAAATCTGCGTCAACGGCCCCAGCGCGCGGCTGCTAAGCATGTAGCAGGCAATCAGCCCGCCCATGCTCAGGTTGCCGTCGATGATCTGGTACACGCCGAGCACAATCACCACCACACCCGCCAGTTGCTGCAGCAGCATGGTGGCGTTCATCGCCAGGCTGGAGAGCATGCGCGCGCGCAGCTCCAAACGGCTGAGGGTGCCGATTGTCTGTTCCCACAGGTACTGGCGCTCGCTCTCAGCGTTATTGACCTTGACCGCATCCAGCCCGGCCAGACTCTCGATCAGGCTCGACTGGCGCTCACCCGCCAGGGCCATGGTGCGCTGCATGGTCTCGGCCAACGGGCGCTGCAAGGCCCAGCCGATCAAGGCCACCAGCGGGAAGGCCAGCACCGGAATCCACACCAGGTGACCGCCAATCATGGCGATCACCGCAAGAATCAGCAGGGTAAACGGCAGGTCGATGACGCTGGCCAGGGTCAGCGAGGCGAGGAAATCGCGCAGGCTCTGAAACTCGTGGATATTCTGCGCAAAGCTGCCAACCCGCGCCGGGCGGAACTTCATGGCCATGCCGACGATGCGTTCGAACAGCGTGGCGGAGATGATCAGGTCGGTCTTCTTGCCGGCCAGATCGAGACACAGGCCGCGCAGGGTCTTCAGTAGCAGGTCGAAGAAGAACACCCCGGTGATGCCAATCGCCAGCACCCACAGAGTGGCTTCGGCCTGGTTGGGCACCACGCGGTCGTACACGTTCATCACAAACAGCGGCGTGGCCAAGCCGATCAGGTTGATCAGAAAGCTCGCCGCGATGGCATCGATGTACAGCCAGCGCGAGCGCTTGAGGGTGTCACGAAACCAGGAGGTGGCGCGCGGGATCAGCTCGCCACGGTTGAAATCAAATTTGTGCTGCGGCTGGGCAAAGAACACCCGCCCGCTGTAATCCTCAGCCAACGCCTCGGCACTGACGCGCACCTCGCCGCCCTCGCTTTCGCTGGGCATGATGCGCGCCCGCCCCACATCATCCCAACCCAGCAGAATGGCGCTGCGGCCATCGTGCAAAAGCAACAGGGCCGGCATCGCCAGGGCCGGAATCTTCTCCAGACCACGGCGCAACCAGCGCCCCTGCAAACCCGCACGCGCCGCCGCACGCGGCAGCAACTCGGCACTCAGGCGCTGCTCAGGCAGCGGCAAGCCTGCGGTGAGCATGGCGCGGCTGACCGATTTCTGGTGCAGGCCGCACAGCGACAACAGGCTGTCGAGCAGAGGGTCGTCGTAGCGATCACGGGGATCGCTACGGGTTTGCATCGGGCTTGGGTCTACTGCCACTGGGTTTTACTCATCAACGACTGAGCTCAGTTCAGGCCCGGCAAGTTGGCCTGGGCCTTGATCTCGTCCAGTGGTGCGGCGGCCATCGGCGCGACTACACCCTGGCTCTTGAGCAGGGAGCCCATGGTGGCCTTGATCCGGTATTGAGTAAACAGCTCGGTGAAACGCACTTCCTCAAGACGGCGCGAGGCGGTGAACAGCTCGTTTTCACTGTCGAGCAAATCCAGCAGGGTGCGGTCGCCGAGACTGAACTGCTTCTGGTAGGACTCGCGCACGCGGCTGCTGTAGTCAACGTACTGCTGGGCAATCGGCAGCTGCTGGCGGGCATTTTCCAGGGCATTCCAGGCCAGGCCGAGGTCTTCATTTAATACCCGCAGAGCGTTGTTGCGGATGTCCATCGCCTGGTTGGTCTGATAAGCCTTGGACTGCAGGTCGGCCTTGTTGCTGCCGCCGGCAAACAGGTTGTAGCGCATGTTCAACATCGCACGCCATTCATTGCTATGGCCGCTGACCCCATCGACATTGTTGTCCATACCGCGCGACAGCTCGGCATCCAGGCGCGGGTAGAAACTCGACTTGGCCGCCTCATATTGCTGCTCGCTGGCCTGCACATCAGCCTCGGCCGAACTCAGGTACGGGTTGTTGGCGAGCATTTCCTGGCGCGCCGCCTGCAGACTTTCCGGCAGGTGACCCGCCAAACCAGACGGCGAGCTCAGCTCGCTGGCATCACGGCCAACCACGCTGAAATAGTTGACCCGCGCATCCGCCAGATTGGTCTGCTCGGTGATCAGGTTGTTGCGGGCCTGGGCTAGACGCGCCTCGGCCTGATCGAGGTCGGCAGTACGCCCTACGCCACTCTGGCTGCGCAGGGTGATCTGGTCATAAATACGCTCGTGGCTGGCCAGGTTGTTCTCAGCCAGACGCACCAATTCCTGGCGGGTCAGCACATCCAGATAAACCTGCGCCACCGTCAGCGCGGTGCGCTCGGAAGTGCCCAGCAGCTCATATGCACGGGCATTCACCGTGGCGCGCTGGCGGCCGACTTCACTGCTGGTGGCAAAACCGTCGAACAGCATCTGTTGCAGACGCAGGCTGGACTCACCGCGAGTCAGCGTTTCAGTGTTGTGGTTCTGCCCGCGGGTACCCGGGCTGTCGGTGCCTTCACGGCCATAACCGGCCAACAGGTCAACCCGCGGCAGATAACCGCCCTTGGCGGCCTTCATCTGTTCTTCAACCGACAAACGCGCATTAATCCCCGCCTGAATCTCCGGATGCACCTCAAGGGCGCTTTGCATGGCTTGATTGAGCGTTTGGCCATGGGCAGCCATCGATACCGCAAGAGCAAGAGGGAACAGTGCAAAAAAACGCATTAAATGAAATTCCTTTCAGGCTGGGCTAGTGACTTAGAACAACGAAGAGGCGACGCGCTTGACGCAAAGTGGCGAGGGATACATAAACAGCCAACGGAACGCGACGCACATCACACTAGAGACAAACCAATATCAAAGTGACATCAGCGCGCGCATTGTTTATTATCGCGAGCTGTCGGTCAATAGTTTGGCATATCCGTAATTCCATAATGGAATAAGCCAAATTTATGACGACAATATTTTGTCAGATTATCAGCCTTTAAATCAAAACATTGCTTCACTGTGTTTAACGATTTTACCGCGTCCACCTCGGAGCCCGTTCTATGAGCACTATCGTCGCCATCGTAAAAAGTCTTGTTGGCCAAGTATTTGCCGTCTCTCTCGACGGACTGAAGCGACAGATATTCGAAGGCGAACGCCTGCTCATGGGTGAACAGATCCTGACTGGCCTGGGTGGCGAAGTGACCCTGCAACTGGCTAATGGCGAGCTGGTCAACGTTGCGCAAAACAGCAACTGGCAAGCGTCCGCCAGCGATACACAGACCGAAGGTAATAAAGTCGAGCCCAATCCGGAGCTGGAGCAAGCCCTAACTGCCGGCTTCGACCCCACTGTCGACCTCGAAGCCACAGCGGCTGGCCCAGGTGCAGGCGGCGGTACTGGAGGCGCAGCAGGTGGCGGGCATAGCTTTGTACTGCTGGGGGAGACTGGGCAGCAGCTTGAGGCAACTATTGGTTTTGAAACCTCTAACATCGGCCTGAACGGTGCCGGTCAGAACGAGCTGTTCGGCGCGGGTGAGCAAACAGACCAAACAACTGCCGCAAACGCCAACCTGGATACCACCGCACCTACCGCTCCTAGCGTAACCCTGGCTAACGACAGCGGTACCAGTGCCAGTGACCTCATCAGCAATGACGGCACACTGGTAATCGGCGGAGTCGAGCCTGGCGCAGTGGTTGAATACAGCACCGATGGCGGAGCGACTTGGAGCAATACATTCACACCAAGCGAAGGCAGCAACACCGTATCAGTTCGTCAAACTGATACTGCTGGCAACACATCACCTTCAACATCGCTGACCTTTACCCTCGACACCCAGGTTGCCGCGCCGACCCTCGCCCTCACCACCGACAGCGGTGTGGCCGGTGATCTGATCAGCAACGATGGCACCTACACCGTCAGCGGCACCGAGCCTGGTGCCCTGGTCGAGTACAGCACCGACGGCACCACCTGGAGCACCACCGCACCTGTGGCCGTGGAAGGCAGCAACACCATTCAAGTGCGCCAGACCGATGTCGCCGGCAACACCTCGGCACCGTCCAGCCTGACCTTTACCCTCGACACCCAAGTTGCCGCGCCGACCCTCGCCCTCACCACCGACAGCGGTGTGGCCGGTGATCTGATCAGCAACGATGGCACCTACACCGTCAGCGGCACCGAGCCTGGTGCCCTGGTCGAGTACAGCACCGACGGCA